>Ga0207690_10000027_pt1 | contig 162225 bp, 148 predicted proteins | sample KBSC23metaG_FD_184315 | JGI IMG/M metagenome (GOLD analysis project Ga0207690, IMG submission 184315) | Corn rhizosphere microbial communities from Kellogg Biological Station, Michigan, USA - KBS C2-3 metaG (SPAdes) (version 2) | ecosystem: Host-associated > Plants > Roots > Rhizosphere >...
TTTCGGTTCGGTTAAGAACCGGTCGCTCACTCAAAGCTGACAGGAATATGAATCACTTCATAAACCTGACTTACTTTAGTGTGAGACTCTTGATACTTTCGCTATCTGATCCGAGGATCAGCTCGCTGCCATCAAGCGCCCACACTTATCGGCTGTTAATTTTTAAAGAGCATTTCTGCGAGAAACCTTCTGTTTCCCAGCAGCGCTGCGTTTTCAGCAGCAGAGAAGCGAAATTATGAACCGTCTTTCTTCGCTCGTCAACAACTTTCTGAACTGCTTCGTTGCGACCGCGAGGGGTTCAACTTCGTGTGCGCCGGGGCTCCTGCAACCTCCCTCGACAGCACCGCTTCCCTTTCCTCCCGCGCCGCGTTTCCGTTAGCGCGAAAGAGGCGTGATTGTAGGCACCCTCCTTGGACGGCGCAAGGGGTTTGATGGATTTTTCTTCGCCCCCGTCGAGACGGCCTTCCGGCCATGCCGGCGCACAAGGCCGCTTATGGTGCAAAGAACGGACTAGAATGTGAGGTTCTTCGCCCCTTTCTACACGTATTTAATATGCGCCAGCGAATCGCCAAACGCCTCCCCCCCGACGCCGACAAACTGGTCGGCCTGTCGCTTGCGCTCTTCGCCTCGGGTAGCCGCATCGAGGATCGCTTCTGGGAAGCGAAGCTCGACGCACTGCTCGCCAAGATCGTTCGCAACGGCAACCAGACCACGCTCGACGCGGCACTCGACCATCTGCAGCAGAACCACCCCGATGCCTACGGCGCGCTCGCCGACATGGCCGAGACGCACAGTGAATCGATGGTGATCGAGCACGACGGCCAGCCGTACGATGCACTGCTGGTTGCCGTCCCCGTTCTCGCGTGGACGCGCTACATGATTCCGTCAGGCCCGCTGAAAGGCGATGTCGCCGACGCACTGCGCACCCAACTGCAGGCGCACGTGCTCGCAAGCGGCACGCTCGTCGGACTGGCCCCGTTCCTGTACAGCATCGACCAGCTGCCGCGCCACCACGTCGAGACCTACCGGCTCGCCCAGCAACTCGCGCATGCGGCAATCGGCCAGCACGCCGCCAAGCTGAGCTTCGGCGACCTGCCCGAAACTTCGCCGATCCTCGCCGATCCGCGCTTCCTGCTCGCCGTGGTGGCCGCGCCGGCCGGTGCACCGCTGTTCCGCTGGCAGGAAGAAGAGCACGGCAACCGGATCGAACGCGGCCAGTGTCTCGAGCAGTGGACCGCCCAGGGCGGCCCGAGCCTGTCGGTCGCCCTCCCCGGCTGCGAGTTCGAATGCCTGCTTCCGGACGCGTACTACTCGGCCTGCCGCGATGCGGACGAGAGAATCCGTCCGCACACGGTCCGAACGGCCATCCGTTATCTTTTCGACACACTTGGTGCGGCACCGCAGGAACTTCGCGCCGTGGTCGCGGGCTTCGGCGAGCGCCGGATCGACGAGTATCGCGTCGGCTTCACGCGACGCGCCAGCAACGACGTGATCTATGGCGTCGTGTGGCCGCTCTACGGCCGCGAGAACGGCGACGTATCGATCGACAGCGCGACGCTCGAAGGTGAAGCGCCGATGGAAGGGCCGATGGAGGAAATCGTGAGTCTGCTGAAAGAATGCGGCGTAACCGACGTCCGGCGGCACGCAGGCCGCTTCGAGCCCGAGTATTGCGACGACTGCGGCGTGCCGCTCTATGCGGACCCACTCGGCGAGATCGTCCACGCCGAAATGCCGGAAGACGCATCGCCGGCCCAGCCGCACTTTCACTGATCCGCGTACTGCAGGCTCGTCGAGCCTGCCCGACAAAGCCGCTCCCGGTTCCTGCCGGAGCGGCTTTTTTTTGCCCGCATTTTCCGCCACTCAAAATTTCGGACTTTTCCTAAGCCTTTCAGCCAAGCAGACATCGTGTAAGGTCTTTGTCATGATCGGATCCACGCCAAGACATGCCGACGGCAAATCAATGACTCACCTTACGGAGGTTGAATATGCGGTTCCTGGTGTTGAACTCAGACGCCGAACGGCGTGACGGACTGAAGGCCCTGCTGCGGCAGATCGACCGTCACGCCAGCATCAACGACGCGCCCGACGGTTTCCAGGCGCGCCGATTGCTGCGCGCCCAGCGTTTCGACCTCGTCGCAATCAACTGGCCGGACGTCGGCCGGCTCAGCGAACTGCAGGCACTCTGCAGCGCCTGCTCGCCGACGCCCGCCGCGGTGTTGATCGACGAATCCACGCCGGAAGCCATCCAGCGCTTCTACAACTACGGCGTCGCGGGCGTGATCCCGCACTCCATGCGGCCGCACCTGATCGTGCGGGCTCTCGAAATGGTCCTGCTGGGCGGGCACTACATTCCGCCCATTGCGCTCAGCTTGCTGCCCTCTGCCGCCGCGGCCCGCCACGACGCCCATTTCCAGACGCTCGCCGGATCGCTGCCGCGCCGCCCGGCAAGCCGCCTCCTGTCGCCGAGACAGGCGCAGATCATGCGCTTCGTCCACATGGGCAACACCAACAAGATGATCGCCCGCACGCTCGGCATCAGCGAAGGCACCGTAAAGATCCACCTCGCCAGCATCTTCCAGCAGCTTGGCGCGGCAAACCGGGCCGCGGCCGTCGCGATCTACAACGGCTGGCTGTCGCCGCATCTCGAGGTGCTGCTGGCGAACCGTGAGCGTGCGCAAAAACCGACCATCGGCGAACGCGGCCCGGTTCCGCTGCGCATGCAACGGAAGAACCGTCCGTATCCGCTGCCGGACGCAAACACCGCGGACCTGCCGCTCGCGGCCGAACCGCCGGCGCGGTTTCGGCGCGAACGCTAGTCGGACAGTATCGATATTGCGACGGTCAGCACGTGCGGATTCCCACCTTTGATGCTCAACGAGTAATATGGACGCATGGGTTTTCTTTTCACACCGCTTCCGCTCTGGGTTGGCATCGGCGGCTGGATCGGCGCCGTGGCTCTGCTCGCGCTCGCGCTCTGGAATCGCCCCTTCGTCCGCTTGCAGGACGCAACGCTCCAGCACGTGTGGCTCGCGCTCGTCACGGCAATTACGGTTCTGTGGGCCTCGAATGCATGGCTCGAGGACGGCACCGTCATGCACCTGCTCGGCGCGACGCTGCTCGTCACACTGTTCGACTGGACGCTTGCGCTGATCGCGATGGGTGCCGTCACGGGCGTCGCCGCGATCGTCTTCGACGCGCCGTGGCACGGCATCGGCCTCACCTATCTGATCTATGGCGCGCTACCGGTGGCTGTGTCTGCATTGCTGCAGCGCGCCGTGATCGCGTGGCTGCCGCATAACCTCACATCGTTCATCACCGGCCAGGGATTCCTGTCTCCGGCCATCGCGATCGTCGCGGTCGCCGCGGCCGCGGCCGGCGTCCAGCTCGCGCTCGCGGACGGCGTGCCCGTCGTGATTCCCGCCGGCTATCTGCTCAACACCGCGCTGCTCGCGCTCGGCGAAGCGTGGTTCACCGGCATGGCCACCGCGCTCATCGCCGTCTATCGTCCGGCGTGGGTCACCACGTTCGACGTGCGGCGCTATCGTCTCGGCGGCCCGCGCGCCTGAGTGCGCCTGTCCCGATGCGATCTGCAGACGCGCCGATCCGCTTGCGCAGCGCGGGAGAGTGCGGCACCTACTGCCGCCCAACTTTTTTACGCTAAGATTGAACTCCTGTTCTTCATCGGGCATCTATACCTGCCCGATGCCTCATTCGCTCCTCACCAATAACCAGATGGACAGCTCTCCTGCCTCGCTCCGGATTTTCCGGGCGCTCGGCAAGCTGGCAGCCTGTGTCGCCGGCCTGTCGCTTGCGCTTCCGGCACCGGTACTCGCCGACCTCCTCGACCAGCGCTCCGAACTGATCAACAAATTCGTCAATGAGATGCATGCCGATCCGATCGTCGCCGATTGTGCGGCGCACGGCAGCTTCATCGCCAGCACGTCGTCGGCCTTCGATCGCGTCGACTTCGCGCCGAAGGCGTTCGAAAACGGCAACGCGGCGATCACGCCGTGGAACGATTCGTTCGATCAGGGCAAGCAGCGCGTAAAGGTGGACAACATCGTCACCGTCGACGGCCTCGGCATCCATAGCGACGGCAGCGACCCGACACCGCTGAAATTCCGCTGCGGCTATGTCGGTCAGCAAATGCTTGCGTTCAGCTGGAACGATCCGGTGCCGCCGCTGAAGCCGCGCGTCGAGCGTCCGTCGTCGTCGACGAAGAAGTTCACGGGCAAGTCGCACCGCGGCAAGGTCAAGGCAACGAGCCGCACCGGCAAGAAAGCCGCCGCAACGAAGAAATCAAGCGGCCAGAAGAAAGTCGTGAAGAAGAAAACCGCGAAGAAGTCCTGATCGGACGGCAGCGGCAACGACAGAAGCGAAAAAGCCGGCGCATCGCACGATGCGCCGGCTTTCTTCATGTCGACGGCGATGCGTTTACGCGAACGTCTCGACGTGCACCAGGATTGCCGCCAGCATCGCTGCACCCAGCGCCGCACTGCGTTCACCGTTCCAGCCGACCCGCTCGTCGGGCAGGTTCGCGTTGTCCTTGAACGGCATCTCGAGCGTCAGCGACAGGCACCCGAACTGGTGGCCGATATACTTCGATGCGAGCTTGAGCGCGTCTTCCTTGTACTTGCTCGCCGCGTAGCCGTGCTCGGTCTGGAAATCCGGGCTCGCGACCTTGAACGCATCGATGAACGCGGTCTGCTCCTTGCGCTGCTGCTCGGTGAAACTCGGCAGCATCTCCGAACCCGCGACGAACACGTAAGGCAGATCCTCGTCGCCGTGAATGTCGAAGAACATGTCGCAGCCGATCGCATGGATCGCATCGCGCACGGCCAGCACCTCGGGGCTGCGCTCGGCATCGGGCTCCATCCACTCGCGGTTCAGGTTCGCGCCCGCCGCGTTGGTGCGCAGGTTGCCGTGCACGCTGCCGTCAGGATTCATGTTCGGGACGATGTAGAAAGTCGCGCGGTCGTAGAGCTTGCGCGCCACCGGATCGCCCGCCCAATCGCCCCAGCCGGCCAGCCGCTTGACGAGCCCTTCGATGAACCATTCGGCCATCGTCTCGCCGGGGTGCTGACGCGCGATGACCCACACCTTCTTCTTCGGTGCGCCGTCGACTTCCGGCGTACCGAGCGTCAGCAACGACATCGGACGGCCTTCGACCGTGCGGCCAAGCTCGACGACGCGCGCCTGCGGCAACTGCTGGACCGCGCCGAGAAACGCCGCGTGGCGCTCTTCCGAATACGGCTCGAAATACGCGTAGTAGATGCTGTCGAACTCGGGCGTATGGTCGATGGTCATCGTCTTGCCGTCGAAGGTCGTCGGCACGCGGAACCAGTCGACGCGGTCGTAGCTCGCGACCGCGCTGTAGTTTCGCCATCCCGACGGATACGCGCATTCGGCCGCATTCTCGAACGACATCACGCAACGCTCGCCGCGTGCGCCCGTGAGACGGTAGTAGAACCATTGGGCGAATTCCGAGCGGTTGTCGCCGCGCACGCGCAGCCGGATCGCGTCGGGGCTGTCGCACGACACGACGTCGATGGCGCCCGCGTCGAAATTGCTGGTGATCGAAAGGGTCATCTGTCTCTCCTCTGTCGACGGGAGTTAGTGCTTCAGCACTTACTCCCGTCCCATGCAAAGCTGTCGACCGGAGTTGGCGCTTGAGCACTTACTCCGGGCCCATGCAAAGCTGTCGAGCGGAACGGGCGGTTTGCCGCCTGCCCGACCGCATGCATGCGCCGGCCGTCTCGTGAACGGCCGCCGGGGTCACTCGCCGATTCGCCGGCGATATACGTAAGTCGAATCGTTCGATGCAGCGGCGTCGAACACGTAGTCTTCCATCGCGAAATCCTTCAGCGCCGCCGGTTCGGCGATGCGGTTCTCGACGATATAGCGCGCCATCAGGCCACGCGCGCGCTTCGCGTGGAAGCTGATGATCTTGTAGCGGCCACCCTTCCAGTCCTCGAACACAGGCGTGACGACCGGTGCGGCCAGCAGTTTCGGCTTGACCGACTTGAAATACTCGGTCGACGCGCAGTTGACCAGCACGCGCGCCGCACCGCTGCGCGTCTCGAGCTGCTCGTTCAGCGCACGCGTGATCCGGTCGCCCCAGAACGCGTACAGATCCTTGCCGCGCGCGTTCGCGAAACGAGTGCCCATCTCGAGCCGGTAAGGCTGCAGCAGGTCGAGCGGGCGCAGCAGCCCGTACAGGCCCGACAGCACGCGCACGTGCTGCTGCGCGTAGTCGAGATCGGCGGCCGACAGCGATTTGGCATCGAACCCTTCGTACACGTCACCGTTGAACGCGAGCACCGCCTGCTTCGCATTGGCCGGCGAGAAGGTCGGCGACCAGTCCGCGTAGCGCTGGAAGTTCAGGCGCGCGAGCGGGTCGGAGATGTCCATCAGCGTCGCGATGTCCTGCGGCGACAGCTTGCGCAGGCCGTCGATCAGTTCCGACGCATCGTCGACGAATGCAGGCTTCGTGTAAGACGGGACATGGGCGGGCGTATCGTAGTCGAGGGATTTGGCGGGAGAGAGAACGATTATCATAGAGGCTCGCTGGCACGCCGTGCCTTGCGGTCAGACGAAAACCACCGATTGTAACGAATGACCCGCTCCTCCGCCCCGCACGCCGCGCATCGCGTCGTGCTCGACTCGAACGTCTGGATCGACATACTCGTATTCGACGACCCTGCCACACGCCCGATCCGGGCTGCGCTCGAACGCGGCACGCTGGCCGCCGTGATCGACGGCCGCTGCCTGAACGAACTCGAGCTCGTGCTCGACTACCCGCAGTTCCGCGAGCGTGCGATCGACAAGGCCGAAGCGCTCGCGACCGTCGCACGCCTGACGAGCCGCGTCGAGCCGCTGCCCGTCGACGCCGACGCGCCGCCGCTGCCGAAGTGCAAGGACCGTGACGATCAGAAGTTTCTCGAACTCGCGCGCGCCGCGCAGGCCGACTGGCTCGTGTCGAAGGACCGTGCGCTGCTCAAGCTCGCGAAGCGCACCGCACGCGACTTCGGCTTCCGGATCGCGCAGCCCGCGCCGTTTACCGAAGCCTGCGCGCTCGATGCCGCGTCGGCCATCCCCACCACGCCGGCCTGACGGGCCGACGCAACACGCTGCGACCGTATCGATGAACGCTCCTTCCGACATGCCTACGAATCCCGTTTTCCCGTCGCGCCTGCCGAACGTCGGCACCACGATCTTCACGGTCATGAGCGCGCTCGCCGCCGAGAAAGGCGCCGTGAATCTCGGCCAGGGCTTCCCGGATTTCGACTGTGACCCGCGCATCGTCGACGCGGTCGCGGCCGCGATGCGCGACGGCCACAACCAGTATCCGCCGATGGCGGGCGTCGCGCCGCTGCGCGACGCGATCGCCGACAAGATCGCGCAGGTCTACGGCCGGCGCTACGATCCGGCCACCGAGATCACGGTGACGGCCGGTGCGACGCAGGCACTGCTGACGGCGATCCTGTGCGCGGTGCATCCGGGCGACGAGGTGATCGTCGTCGAGCCGACCTACGACAGCTACCTGCCGTCGATCGAGCTCGCCGGCGGCACGCCGGTGTTCGTCACGCTGGAGGCGCCCGACTACGCGATCCCGTTCGATCGTCTCGCCGCCGCGATCACGCCGAAGACGCGGATGATCATGATCAACACGCCGCACAACCCGACCGGCACCGTGTGGCGCGAGGCCGACATGCGCAAGCTCGAGGAGATCGTGCGCGGCACCAACGTGCTGATCCTGTCCGATGAAGTGTACGAGCACATGGTCTACGACGGCGCCCGGCACGAGAGCGTCGCGCGCTACCCGGAATTGGCCGAGCGCAGTTTCATCGTGTCGAGCTTCGGGAAGACCTATCACGTGACGGGCTGGAAGATCGGCTATGTCGCGGCGCCTGCCGCACTGATGGCGGAGTTCCGCAAGGTCCATCAGTTCAACGTGTTCACGGTGAACACGCCGACGCAGATCGGGCTCGCCGACTACCTGCGAGATCCGGCACCGTACCTGACGCTGCCCGACTTCTACCAGAAGAAGCGCGACTTCTTCCGCGCCGGCCTCGAACGCACGCGCTTCAAGCTGCTGCCGTGCACGGGCACGTACTTCCAGTGCGTCGACTATTCGGCGATCAGCGACCTGCCCGAAGCGGAATTCTCGAAGTGGCTCACGTCGGAAATCGGCGTGGCGGCGATTCCGGTGTCGGCGTTCTATCACGAGCCGCACGAATCGGGCGTCGTGCGCTTCTGCTTCGCGAAACAGGAAAGCACGCTCGCGTCCGCACTCGAACGGCTCGCGCGCCTGTAAGTCCGGCACGGGCGGCCACGCGCGGGCCGTGCCGTGTGCGCGTCGCGCTTACTGACGCGCGGCGGCCGTCGCCTCGACATAGGCCTTGCGATCGGCCGCCACGCGCTGCGCGACCGGCCGCTCGCCGACCAGCTTCGCGTGCGCCTTCCAGTCGATGCCGGCGTCGAGCAGGAAATCGCGGCCGAAGATGGCCTTCGTGGCCATCCCGATCACCGGCATGTGGACCGATGCGGCGATGTCCGCAAGACCGAACGTGTCGCCGAGCACGTAGGGCGAGAATTGCGTCATCCGCTTGAATGCTTCGATCGCACGCGGCAGCCGCTTCTCGACATGCGCCTTGGTCCCGTCGCTGACCTTGCCGCCGAAAAACGCCTCCGTATAGATCTCGCGCGCGGTCCATTCGAGATACAGCTCGAGCGTCTCGACGAGTTCGCGCACCTTCGCGGCCGCGAACGGCCCCGCCGGGAAAATTGCCTTGTCGGGATAACGCGCTGCCAGATATTCGATGATCACCTGCGACTCGAACAGCGCGCCCTCTTCCGTCTTCAGGAACGGAATCTTGCCAAGCGGCGAATCGGCGAGCAATGCAGGATCGCTGACCGGCAACGTGCATGTCGCTTCCTCGAACGGGATGTCATGTTCGAGCAGGACGAACTTCACCTTGTTGTAATAGTTGGACAACGGAATACCGCACAGCTGTAGCATCGGAGTCTCCTTCGTTGCGGGAGCGCGGCCGCAGCGACGCCGGCCGCACCAGGATTCGTCGCGCTGAAAAGCACGTTCGTGCTAGTCTAAAGCAGTTTCATGTCCGTCACGACAACAATGCATCCGCTGCGGCAGCGCCCTCGCGGGTATGCGCACGAGCCCGCGCAACGCGCGGCGCCGCAGCCTCGCCATCCGATGGAGACACCCTCGCATGAGTGCTGAACTGCTGGCCTCGCGTCCGCCCGAGAGCGAATCGACGCTCGTCCTCACGCTGTCCAATCCCGGCGCGCGCAATGCGCTGCATCCCGACATGTATGCGGCCGGCGTCGAAGCGCTCGCCACCGCCGAGCGTGATCCCGCGATTCGCGCGGTCGTGCTCACGGGCGGCGATCGTTTCTTTTGCGCTGGCGGCAACCTGAACCGGCTGCTCGAGAACCGCGCGAAAGATCCGTCCTACCAGGCCGACAGCATCGATCAGCTCGGCGCGTGGATCACGGCGATCCGCGCATCGACGAAACCCGTGATCGCGGCGGTCGAAGGTGCGGCGGCCGGCGCGGGCTTCTCGCTCGCGCTCGCGTGCGACCTGATCGTCGCCGCACACGACGCGAAGTTCGTGATGTCGTATGCGCGCGTCGGCCTCACGCCCGACGGCGGTGGCTCGTGGTTCCTCGCACGCGCGCTGCCGCGCGCGCTGGCCGCCGAAATCCTGTTCGAAGGCAAGCCCGTCGCGGCCGAACGCCTGCATGCGCTCGGCGTAGTCAATCGACTCGCCGTGCCCGGTGCCGCATTGTCCGATGCGCTCGCGTGGGCCGACTCGCTTGCCGGCATCTCGCCGAACGCACTCACGCGCATCAAGTCGCTGCTCGACGATGCGCCCGCGCAGCCGCTCGAAACCCATCTCGGCACCGAGCGCGATCACTTCGTCGCCTCGCTGCATCACGCGGACGCGTTCGAAGGCATTACCGCATTTCTCGAGAAACGGCAGCCGCGCTACAAGCGCTGATCCGCGCGACCCCGCTGTTCTAACCGCCTCGCCGCGCCGCATCGACACGCGGGCGCCGGCGCGCGGCCGCGCCTTGCCGCCGCCTGCAGCGCACGTCGATCCATGCTCTAATGACCGCCTGTCGCGGCGTCCTGCCGGCGCCGTTTTCGCGCATGCAACGAAGGAGTTGACGATGATCGACGTCTACAGCTGGGCGACCCCGAACGGCCACAAGGTACACATCATGCTCGAGGAAACGGGCCTCGCGTATCGCGTGCATCCGGTCGATATCGGTGCGGGCGACCAGTTCAAGCCTGAATTCCTGAAGATCAGCCCGAACAACAAGATTCCCGCGATCGTCGACGCGGACGGCCCCGGCGGCAAGCCGATCTCGCTGTTCGAATCGGGCGCGATCCTCGTGTACCTTGCGGAAAAGACCGGCAAGTTCCTGCCGACCGACCCGGCCGGGCGCTATGCGACGCTCGAATGGCTGATGTTCCAGATGGGCGGCGTCGGCCCGATGCTCGGGCAGGCGCATCACTTCCGCCTGTACGCGCCGGAGCAAATCGAATACGCGGTCAATCGCTACACGAACGAAGCGAAGCGCCTGTACAACGTGATGGAAAAACGCCTCGGCGAATCCGAATATCTCGCGGGCGACACGTACACGATCGCGGACATCGCGACGTTCCCGTGGACGCGTTCGTGGCAGAACCAGGGCATCGTGCTCGATGAACTGCCGAACGTGAAGCGCTGGCAGGAAGCGATTGCCGCGCGTCCGGCCGTGCAGCGCGGCGTCGAAGTCCTCGCGTCGATGCGCAAGGCACTGCAGGACGACAAGGCGCGCGAGATGCTGTTCGGCGCGACGCAATACGCGAAGCATTGACGCAGCACGCGCGGGCAACGCGGGCGGCATTGTCGATGCCGCCGCGCGCATCAGAAGTAGTGCAGCGTAATGAATTCCGCCGCGCAAACAAGCAACGGCGCGTCGGGACGCTCGGCCTGCATCGATACCGACCATGTGACCTGCACGCCGCCCCGCGCGGCCTCCGCGGTTTCCTTCACCGCGAACAGCGCGCGCACACGCGTGCCGACCGGCACCGGCTTCAGGAACCGCACGCGATTCAGTCCGTAGTTCACGCCCATCTTCTGCTCGAAGCGCATCGCATCGGCCATCAGCGCGGGAATCAGCGACAGCGTCAGGAATCCGTGCGCGATCGGACCGCCGAACGGCGATTCGCGCCGCGCGCGCTCGGGATCGACGTGGATCCACTGGCGATCGCCGGTCGCGTCGGCGAAACCGTCGACCCGACGCTGGTCGATCTCGACCCAGCCGCTTGCCAGCGGTTCCGCGCCGACCTGTGCATGGAGCGCCTGCGGCGACGCGATCAGCGGCAATGTCACGTCCGTCATGCGCCCGCTCCTTGCGGATGGCGCAGCCCGAAGATCACCTTGGTATGCACGGAGATCACCGTGTCGCCGGCGCCGTTGATGCCGATCCACTCCGTCGACACGATGCCGCGATCGGGCTTGCTCGCCGACACGCGCTTGTCGTGGATCTTCTGGAGCATCGTGATCGTGTCGCCGGCACGCACGGGCTTGAGCCACCGGATCGAGTCGATGCCGGGCGAGCCCATGCTGGTCGAATCCGGCCCGAGCTTCTTGATGAGCAGGCTCATGAAAACCGAACACGTATGCCAGCCGCTCGCGACCAGTCCGCCGAACGGCGATGCCTTGCCGGCCTCCTCGTCCAGATGGAACGGCTGCGGATCGTAGCGTTGCGCGAACGTCTTGATGTCGTCCGGTTCGAACGTGTAGCGGCCGATTTCGGTCGTACTGCCGACTTCCAGATCTTCGTAACTGATACCCACAGTGTGTCTCCTCTGGCGCGCTCGCGCGTCTGTCATGCCGCGTCGGCCTGCGCGAAATCCGGCAGGGCCGTGATGCGCGCAAGGTGGTGATCGGTGTCGCCGAGGGTCGTCTCGATGATCGACAGCCGCTTGAACAGGTGCGCGGCGGCGACCTCGTTGGTCACGCCCATGCCGCCGTGCAGTTGCACGGCCTGCTGGCCGACGAAGCGCGCTGCCGCGCCGACCCGCGCCTTCGCGGCCGACACCGCCTTGCGCCGTGCATCGGCATCGCCGCCCGCGTAACGCACCGCGGCCAGGTAGGTCAGCGAGCGCGCCTGCTCCGCGTGAATCAGCATGTCGACCATCCGGTGCTGCAGCGCCTGAAAACGCGCGATCGGCACGCCGAACTGTTCGCGCGTCTTCGTGTATTCGACCGTCGCGCGGTTCAGTTCGTCGAGTGCGCCGACCGCTTCCGCGCAGAGCAGGAAGGTCGCGTAATCGGCGATCTGCTCGAGCGCGGCCGCATCGCGTGCGCCGCCGGTCAGTTGCCGCGCGGGCGTTTCGTGCAGCTCGATCGTCGCGGCGCGCTGGCCGTCGATCGTCCGATAGTCGACGAGCTTCACTCCCGCGGCGTCGCGCTCGACCACGAACAGGCCGATGCCACCTCCGTCGACCCGTGCGGGAACGATCCACGCGTGCGCCTGTGCGCCGTGCTGCACGACCGACTTGGTGCCGGTCAACCGGCAAGCACCGCCCTGCTCGCGTGCCTGCGTGCCGAGTTCGTACAGGTCGTAGCGCGCCCGCGGTTCGTGAAACGCGACCGCCAGGCGCTTCTGCCCCAGTGCGACCGCTTCCAGCAGCGCGGCATCGTCGCCCGTGCCGGACCCGGCGAGTCGCAGCGCCTCGATGCCGACCGCCGTCGCCCAGTACGGCTCGACCACGAGTGCGCGGCCGAGCTCCTGCATCGCGACCAGCATGTCGACCGGGCCGCCGCCGAATCCGCCCTGAGCCTCCGGCACGGGCAGCGCGGTCAGGCCCAGCTCCGCGAATGCGCTCCATTGCGCGTCCGACACGCCCGCATCGCTGCGCACGATAGCCTGGCGCGCGTCGAAACCGTACTGCTCGCCGAGATAGCGGCGCAGCGCGTCGGCGAACTGTTGCTGCTCGTCGGTAAAGCTGAAATCCATGGTTGTCTCCGTTCCCTGATCACAGCCCGAGAATCATCTGCGCGATGATGTTCTTCTGAATTTCGTTCGAGCCGCCGTAGATCGACGTCTTCCGATAATTGAAGTAGTACGCGGCGAGCGGCGCGGCATCGTCGTCGCCCGCGATGCTGTGTTCGCGCTTGCCCTCGAGGAACGGCACGTCGAACGGCGCCGCGAGCGGCCCGATCGCCTCGAACATCAGCTCGGTGAGCGCCTGCTGCACCTCGGTACCCTTGATCTTCAGCATCGACGCCTCGGGGCCCGGCCCCTTGCCGCTCGTCTCGCGGCTCACGACGCGCAGCACCGTCACCTCGAGCGCCATCAGCTCGACCTCGAGCGCCGCGACCTTCGCGGCAAACACGGGATCCGCGAGCAACGGCTTGCCGTTCTTCTGCTGGTGCGATGCCACGTGCTTCAGGAACACGAGCTCGCGCTTCGACGCGCCGACGCGCGCGATACCGGTGCGCTCGTGGCCCAGCAGGTATTTCGCGTAGGTCCAGCCGCGGTTTTCGTCGCCGACGAGATTCTCGACGGGCACCTTCACGTCCTCGAAGAACACCTCGTTGACCTCGTGATCCTCGTCGAGCGTGATGATCGGACGCACCGTGATGCCGGGCGTCGCCATGTCGATCAGCAGGAACGAGATGCCCTCCTGCTTCTTCGCGGCCGGATCCGTGCGCACGAGGCAGAACATCATGTCCGCGTACTGGCCGAGCGTAGTCCAGGTCTTCTGGCCGTTGACGACGTAGTGATCGCCATGGCGTTCGGCGCGGGTGCGCAGCGACGCGAGGTCCGACCCGGAGCCGGGCTCCGAATAGCCCTGACACCACCAGTCGGTGCCGTCGAGGATGCGCGGCAGATAGTGGCGCTTCTGCGCTTCGCTGCCGTATTTCATCAGCACCGGCGCGACCATCGACACGCCGAACGGAAGCACGGTCGGCGCGCCGATGCGGGCGCACTCCTCGTCCCAGATGTGCCGCTGCGTCGCGTTCCAGCCCGGGCCGCCGTATTCAGCCGGCCACGCGGGCGCGGACCAGCCGCGCTGGCCGAGAATCCGGTGCCAGCTCGCGAAGTCCTCGCGGTCGAGTCGTTTGTGATCGAGTACCTTGGCGCGCAGGGCGTGAGGCAGATTGGCCTCGAGCCAGGCGCGAACGTCAACGCGGAACGCGTCGTCGGCGGGGGAATAATCCAGATCCATGCGCAGTGTCTCCTGTCGGTCGACCGGAGTTAGCGCTTTAGCGGTTACTCAGGTCCCATGCAAGGCTGACCGCGGCCATCCGGCCCGGCCAGGACCCACTGCGTACGTCATTGCAGCGGTTCTTTCAGCGCGGCGGGAATCGGCAGCGGCATCACGTCGATGCCTTCTTCAACCAAGGATTGCGCATCCTCCGGCGTCGTGACGCCGCGAATGCTGCGTGCCGGCGCCTCGTTGTAATGGATGCGCCGCGCTTCCTCGGCGAAGCGCTCGCCCACATTCTCGGTCTTATCCAGCACCTCGCGCAGCGCACGCATCACCTGCGCCTGCAGCGCACGCGGATCGGCCGGCTGCGCCTGCGTCGCACCCGACAGGTTCAGGCGCGGCGCCGACGGCATCCGGTTGATCTCGGTCGTCCCGCACACCGGACATTCGACCAGCTTGCGGGACAACTGCGCTTCGAACTCATCGGCGGAAGCGAACCAGCCTTCGAACCGATGATCGTGCGGGCACTGCAAATCGAGGACCTTCATGCTGTGAATCAGGGCGTGTGACGAGTGTAGCGCAAAACGCGCTTTTGTGAACGATCGTGCTAAATCAGGATCGCGCGGCCGGAAAGCGGCCGCGTCACCGGATTGTAACGCGGCGCCCTACCCGCCGCTGACGCGCGGTCAGGGCTTCACGACCGGGCCGAGCGGCCAGGTGCCGGACAGTACCTTGTCGAGCCACATCATGCCGATGATCGTCTTCACGTCGGTGATCTGGCCCGTGCGCACCCATTCCTGGAGGTCGGCCTGCGTCGCCGTGAAGGTTTCGAGGAATTCGCCTTCGTCGAGCTTGCGCTCGCCGGCCGTCAGCCCGCGTGCGAGATACAGGTCGATGAATTCGGTCGAGTAGGAGATGATCGGATGAATCCGGGCCAGGAACACGTATTCGCGTGCCGTGTAGCCGGTTTCCTCGCGCAGCTCGCGCACCGCGCACGCCAGCGCGCCTTCGTCCGGATCGAGCTTGCCGGCCGGGAATTCGGCCATGACCTTGCCGATCGGATAGCGATACTGGCTTTCCATCAGCACGCGGCCGTCGTCGAACAGCGGGATCACCATCACCGCGCCCGGGTGCTGAACGTATTCACGCGTGGCGCGCTTGCCATCCGGCAAACGGACGGTATCGCGCTTGAGCTTGAGGAACGAGCCTTCGAAAACCGCCTCGCTCTCGAGGCAGGTTTCGGTCAGTGCGGCGTCGTGATTGGGTAGTTCGGCCATCGGCGGCTCCGTGGATGAGCGTGACGGCCGAAGCCGTCAGCGTCGTTTGACGAGATACTGGAACGTGAAGCCGGGAAACGCGAACACGACAAAGAGACTGAAGGTGATCGCGTAAAATTGCCAGCCCTGTTCGAAGCGGTTGCCGGCGCGCGACTCGAGCCAGAAGCCGAGGGCGCCGACGACGAAATACAGCACGATCAGCTCGCCGATCCGAACCCACGCGTTCTTCTTCGTCGCGCCGAACGGCACGATGGCGAAGAGGCGTTGGTTCAGGAACGGCACGTTGGCGCAGACGAGCGCCAACAGCACGATGAACCAGCCGGCTGCCGACATTACAGCGGCAGCGTATGACGGATCGCCTGCAGGCAGGCCGTCAGCAGCGGGCTCGGGATCAGGCCGAGCACGACGACCGCGAGGCCGTTCAGCACGAGGATCGAGCGCTTGCAGAAATCGCCGGTGATCGGGGCCGTGTCCTGCGGCGCATCGAAGTACATCAGCTTGACGATGCGCAGGTAGTAGAACGCGCCGAACAGCGACGTGATCACGGCCAGCACGGCGAGCCACGTGAGACCCGCGTTGACGGTCGCCTCGAGCACCGCGAGCTTCGCGTAGAAGCCGACGGTCGGCGGGATACCGGCCAGCGAGAACATCATGACCATCATCACGAACGCGAACACCGGGCTGCGCTTGTTGAGACCCTTGAAGTCGTCGATCGTTTCGGCTTCGAAATCGCGGCGCGCGAGCAGCATCACCACGCCGAACGAGCCGAGCGTCGTGATCAGGTAGACGATCGCGTAGAACATCGCCGAGCTGTATGCATTCGCCGGTGCCGCCGCGTCGCCCTTCACGATGCCCGCGAGCAGGCCGAGCAGCACGAAGCCCATGTTCGAGATCGCCGAGTAGGCGAGCATCCGCTTGATGTTGCGCTGGACGATACCCGTGATGTTGCCGACGATCAGCGACAGCGCGGCGAGGATCACGAGCGCGGTCTGCCAGTTCTGCGCGAGCGGCAGCAGGCCCATCACCAGGAACCGCAGGCCCCACGCGAACGCGGCAACCTTCGGGCCGCCGCCGACGAACAGCGTCATCGCGGTCGGTGCGCCCTGGTAGACGTCCGGCACCCACATGTGGAACGGCACGGCGCCGAGCTTGAACGCGATACCGGCGACGATGAAGACCACGCCGAACATCAGCACGGCCGCGTCGGTGTTGCCGCCGACTGCCTTGTACACCTCGCCCAGCTCGAGCGAGCCGGTCGCGCCGTAGAGCATCGAGATGCCGTACAGCACGAAGCCCGACGCGAGCGCGCCCAGCACGTAGTACTTCATCGCGGCTTCGCTCGACTGCGGCGCGTCGCGGCGCAGCGCGATGACCGCGTACAGCGACAGCGACATCAGTTCGAGGCCGAGGTACAGCGTCAGGAAGTTGTTGCCCGACACCATCACCAATTGACCGAGCAGCGAGAACATGCCCAGCAGGAAGACGTCGCCGCGGAACATGTCGCGGTCTTCGAGGTACTTGCGCGAATAGACGAGCGAGACCGCGAAGCCGATCGACACGACGGCCTTCATCATGCTCGCGAACGAGTCGACGACGACCATCCGCGAGAAGAAGTAGTACTGGTGCGGGTCGAGCGCCTGCACCGCGAACCACACGCCGGCGACGACCGACGAAACCACCGCGATCAGATAGGTCAGGCGGCGGCCAGCGGCACCGGTAAAGGTGTCGTTCAGCCATGCGACGACGACGGCGACCATCACCAGCGCGTCAGGCAACAGGACATTCATAGGTGCGTTCATGATCTTGATTTCCTCCGCTCGCGATTACTGGGCCAGCGGCAGTTTGGACTGCCCGACATGGGAGAGGAGGTTTTCCACGGAAACGTGCATCACGTCGGTGAAAGGCTTCGGATACAGGCCCATCAGCATCGTGAACGCGGCCAGCACGGCCAGCATCACGAATTCGCGACGGCCGATGTCCTTCAGCTTGGCAACGTGATCGTTCGCGACCGCGCCGAAGTACACGCGCTTGTACATCCACAGCGTGTAGGCGGCGCCGAGGATCAGCGTGAATGCCGCGCCGAATGCGATCCAGAAGTTGTACTGGACGGCGGCGAGAATCACCATGAACTCGCCGACGAAACCCGACGTGCCCGGCAGGCCGCAATTGGCCATCGAGAACAGCATCGCGAATGCCGCGAACTTCGGCATCACGTTCACGACGCCGCCGTAGTCGGCGATCTGGCGCGAGTGCAAACGGTCGTACAGCACGCCGATGCACAGGAACATCGCACCCGACACGAAGCCGTGCGAGATCATCTGGATGATCGCGCCTTCGACGCCGAGCTGGTTGAAGATGAAGAAGCCGAGCGTCACGAAGCCCATGTGCGCGATCGACGAATACGCGACCAGCTTCTTCATGTCGGCCTGCACCATCGCGACGAGGCCGATGTAGATCACCGCGATCAGCGACAGCGTGATCACGACCGGTGCGAGGAAGTGGCTTGCGTCAGGCGTGATCGGCAGCGAGAAACGCAGGAAACCGTACGCGCCGAGCTTCAGCATGATTGCCGCCAGCACGACCGAGCCGCCCGTCGGCGCTTCCACGTGTGCGTCCGGCAGCCAGGTATGCACCGGCCACATCGGCACCTTCACCGCGAACGCGAGGAAGAATGCGATGAACAGCAGGATCTGCGGCGTCATCGCGATCTTGGCGTTCTGCCACGTCGCGAGGTCGAACGAATGCGTCTGCGTGTACAGGTAGATCAGCGCGACCAGCATCAGCAGCGAGCCGGCCAGCGTGTACAGGAAGAACTTGAATGCCGCATACACGCGGTTCGGGCCGCCCCACACGCCGATGATGATGTACATCGGGATCAGGGTCGCCTCGAAGAACACGTAGAACAGCAGGCCGTCGGCCGCCGAGAACACGCCGATCATGATCCCGGACAGGATCAGGAAGGCCGCGAGGTACTGCGCGACGTTCTCGGTGATCACTTCCCACGCGGCGATCACGACGATCACCGTGATCAGCGCGGTCAGCACGACGAACCACATCGAAATGCCGTCGACGCCGAGGTGGTACGAGATGTCGAAGCGTTCGATCCAGGTCGACTTCTCGACGAACTGCAGCGCGGCCGTGCTCGAGTCGAAGCCTGTGATCAGCGGGATCGTGACCGCGAGACCGAGCAGCGAACCGATCAGCGCGACCCAGCGGGCCGTCCCCGGATTTTTATCGTTACCCACCGCGAGCACGAGGAGGCCGAAAACGATCGGCAGCCAGATCGCGGTACTGAGAATCGGAAAAGCGTGCATTAGTGTTGTCCCCCCGCCTTATTTGCCGCCGAGCGTTACAAACAGGGTCAGGAGCCCCAGCATGCCGATGATCATGGCGAACGCGTAGTGATAGATGTAACCGGATTGGAGGAAGCGGATCACGCCGGCGAACCAGCCGATGAACCGGGCGCTGCCGTTGACGAGGCCGTCGATCACGACGACGTCACCTTCCTTCCAGAGGCCGCGGCCGATCGCCACCGAACCACGGGCGAACACCACTTCGTTGATCTTGTCCATGTAGTACTTGTTGTCCAGCAGCGTGTAGATCGGGCCGAACGCGCGGCGGATCGACGCCGGCAGTTCCGGACGCTTCAGGTACAGGAACCATGCGACGACGACACCGGCGAGCGCCAGCCACACCGGCAGGCCCGACACCGAGTGCAGGCCCATGCCGACCCAGCCGTGGAACTCTTCGGCCATCTCGGCCAGAGCCGGATGGTTCGCGCCGATGAAGATCACCTTGTCGAATGCGACGCCGTGCTGGAAGAAGTCGCCGAACAGCATCGAGCGGATCGCGAACGCGCCGATGATCACCGACGGAATCGCCAGCAGGACCAGCGGCACCCACACGACCCACGGGGTCTCGTGCGGCTCGTGCGCATGGTCGTCATGACCGTGGCCATGGCCGTGATCGTCGTGGCCGTGCGCGGCCGCCATGCCCATCGGCGATTCCGGATGCTTCGGCTTGCGGAAGCGCTCTTCGCCGTGGAACACCAGGAAGTACATGCGGAACGAGTACAGCGCCGTGACGAACACGCTCGCGACGACCGCGAAGTACGCGAAGCCCGAACCCGGCAGGTGCGACAGCTTCACCGCGTCGATGATCGAGTCTTTCGAGTAGAAGCCGGAGAAGAACGGCGTACCGATCAGCGCCAGCGAGCCGACGAGCGACGTGATCCACGTAATCGGCATGTACTTGCGCAGGCCGCCCATGTTGCGCATGTCCTGGTCGTGGTGCATGCCCATGATCACCGAACCGGCGCCGAGGAACAGCAGCGCCTTGAAGAACGCGTGCGTCATCAGGTGGAACACGGCGACCGGGTAGGCGGACACGCCGAGCGCGACGGTCATGTAGCCGAGCTGCGACAGCGTCGAGTATGCGACGACCCGCTTGATGTCGTTCTGGACGATCCCGAGGAAGCCCATGAACAGTGCCGTGATCGCACCGATCACCGTGATGAACGACAGCGCGGTATCCGACAGCTCGAACAGCGGCGACATGCGCGACACCATGAAGATGCCGGCCGTCACCATCGTCGCCGCGTGAATCAGCGCGGAGATCGGGGTCGGGCCTTCCATCGAGTCGGGCAGCCACACGTGCAGCGGGAACTGCGCCGACTTGCCCATCGCGCCGATGAACAGGCAGATACAGGCAACGGTCAGCAGGCCCCAGTCGGTGCCCGGGAAGTGCAGGCTCGCGAGCTCGGCACGCTTCGCGAACACTTCGCCGTAGTTCATCGAACCCGCGAACGCGAGCAGCAGGCCGATGCCCAGCAGGAAGCCGAAGTCGCCCACGCGGTTCACGAGGAACGCCTTCATGTTCGCGTAGATCGCGCTCTCACGCGTGAAGTAAAAGCCGATCAGCAGGTACGACACCAGACCCACCGCTTCCCAGCCGAAGAACAGCTGCAGGAAGTTGTTGCTCATCACGAGCATCAGCATCGAGAACGTGAACAGCGAGATGTACGAGAAGAACCGCTGGTAGCCGTCCTCCTCCGACATGTAGCCGATCGTGTACACGTGCACCATCAGCGAGACGAAGGTCACGACGACCATCATCATCGCGGTCAGCGAATCGACGAGGAAGCCGACTTCGAGTTTCAGCGAGCCGACGTTCATCCATTCGTAGACGGTCGCGTTGAAGCTCGCGCCGCCCATCACGTCGAGGAAGACTTTCGCCGACAGGAGGAACGCGATCAATACGCCGAGGATCGTGATCCGGTGTGCGCCCTTGCGCCCCACTGCGTTCCCGAACAGCCCCGCAATCAGCGAGCCGGCCAGCGGAGCGAGCGGAATCGCCAGCAGCAGGTTTTCATTGAGTGTCATTGACATAACAGCGTTGCCTGAAATTAACCTTTGAGCTGATCGAGATCCTCGACATTGATCGTGTCGAGCTTACGGAACAGGGTCACCAGAATCGCGAGACCGATCGCGGCTTCCGCTGCGGCGACGGTCAGCACGAAGAACACGAAGATCTGGCCGTGCACGTCGCCGAGGTAGTGCGAGAACGCGACGAAGTTGGTGTTCACCGCCAGCAGCATCAATTCGATCGCCATCAGGATGATGATGATGTTGCGGCGGTTCAGGAAAATCCCGACGATCGCGATCGCGAAGAGGATCGCGCCGAGCACGAGGTAGTGAGCAAGAGTCAACATGGTTTCTTTTCCTCCGCTTAGCCGTTGGTGCTCGTACCGGCTTCGCTCTGCGCCGTTTCCGGCTGCGGCTTTTCCGCTTCCATCTTCACGAGGCGCACGCGGTCGTTGCGGCGCACCTTGACCTGATCCGACACGCGCTGGCGCTTGCTGTCCTTGCCCTTGCGCTCGGTCAGCCCGATCGCGGCGATGATCGCGACCAGCAGCACCAGGCCGGCGATTTCAAACGCGAAGATGTAGTCGGTGTAGATCACCTTGCCGATCAGTCGCGTGTTGGACCAGTCGGCCATCGCGCCCGTCGCCATGGCGTGCACCGCGTGCGTGTCGCCGTAGCCGCGCCACAGGATCAGCGCGGTCTCGACCACGATGATCGCGCCGACCACCGTTGCCATCGGCACGAAGCGCTTGAAGTCGCGGCGCAGGTAATCGATGTTGATGTCCAGCATCATCACGACGAACAGGAACAGCACCATCACGGCGCCCACGTACACCAGCACCAGCAGGATCGCGAGGAACTCCGCTTCCAGCAGCATCCAGATCGCGGCGGCGTTGAAGAACGCCAGCACAAGGAAAAGCGCAGACGCCACCGGGTTGCGCGAAGTGATCACCTTCAGCCCTGATACCACCAGGAGCAGCGCGAAGATGTAGAACAGTACGGTCGTGAATTCCATGATTACCGGTTCATCGTTAGGCCATAGTCAGGCGCGGCTTGCGGGACGCCCGCACCCGTCGCGGCGGCTCGACCCGTTCATGCCGGGCCGGCACTGCAAACACAATCAACGATACGGCGCGTCGGCGGCCTTGGCCGCAGCGATGTCCTTCTCGTAGCGATCGCCCACCGCGAGCAGCATTTCCTTCGTGAAATACAGGTCGCCGCGCTTTTCGCCGTGATACTCGAGAATCTGCGTCTCGACGATCGAATCGACCGGGCAGCTCTCTTCGCAGAAACCGCAGAAGATGCACTTCGTCAGATCGATGTCATAGCGCGTCGTGCGGCGCGTGTTGTCCGCACGCGTTTCCGATTCGATCGTGATCGCCAGCGCGGGGCACACGGCCTCGCAGAGCTTGCACGCGATGCAGCGCTCTTCGCCGTTCTCGTAGCGGCGCAGCGCATGCAGCCCGCGAAAGCGCGGCGAAATCGGAGTCTTCTCTTCCGGGAACTGCACGGTGAACTTGCGCCGGAACGTGTAGCGACCGGTCAGCGCGAGCCCTTTCAGCAGCTCCGTCAGGAAGAAGGTCTTAAAGAAGTGTTGGATTGCCGTCATGATTTCGTCCGATCTTTACTTCACCCAGATGTTGAGCGGCGACATCATCCAGAAGCCGACCACGACCACCCAGATCACCGTGACGGGCAGGAACACCTTCCAGCCCAGACGCATGATCTGGTCGTAACGGTAGCGCGGGAACGTCGCGCGAACCCAGATGAACACCGACAGCAGCGCGAACACCTTCAGCACCAGCCAGAAGACGCCCGGAATGAACGACAGGAATTCGAACGGTGCATCCCAGCCGCCGAGGAACAGCGTCGCGGCGAGCGCCGAGATCACGATCATGTTGATGTACTCGGCGAGGAAGAACAGCGCGAACGCCATGCCCGAGTAATCGATCATGTGACCCGCGACGATCTCCGACTCCCCTTCCACCACGTCGAACGGGTGGCGGTTCGTTTCGGCGATGCCGGACACGAAGTAGACGACGAACGCCGGCAGCAGCGGCAGCCAGTTCCACGACAGGAAATTCACGCCGTGGCCGGCGAAGAAGCCGTGCTGCTGCGAGCCGACGATTTCCGACAGGTTCAGGCTGCCGGCCGTCATCAGCACGAGCACCAGCGCGAAGCCCATCGAGATTTCATACGACACCATCTGGGCCGCCGCGCGCATCGCGCCGAGGAACGCGTACTTCGAGTTCGACGCCCAGCCGGCGAGAATCACCGCGTACACGCCGATCGACGAGATCGCCATCGCATACAGCAGGCCGGCGTTCACGTTCGCGAGCACGGCCTCGGCCTGGAACGGGATCACCGCCCAGACGGCGAATGCCGGCACGACCGTCATGACCGGCGCGATCAGGTACAGCCAGCGGCTGGCGGCGCTCGGCTGAATGACTTCCTTCAGCAGCAGCTTCAGCACGTCGGCGATCGGCTGCAGCAGGCCGGCGGGGCCGACGCGGTTCGGGCCGAGACGCACGTGCATCCAGCCGATCAGCTTGCGTTCCCACAGAATCAGGTACGCGACGCACAGCAGGATCACGACGGCGACGACGAGGATGCGCACGATGGCCCACACCGTCGGCCATGCGATGCCGAGAAGCTGGGCTCCGCCCGCGTTGATCGTATCGAACAAGCTCATTTACGCCTTCTCCACCACCAGTTCACCGGACAGGCTGCCGAGCGCTGCGCCGGCAGGCGTCGCCGCCGACACGCGAACGACCGTCTCCGCAAGATTCGCGTCGCGCACGGCCGGCAACTGCACCGCACGCTCGCCCTGGCGCACGCGCACCGCGTCGCCTTCCTTCAAGCCCAGCTTGTCGAACAGCGCGGCCGGCAGGGCTGCGGCGTTCGCCACCTTCGCGGCGGCCGTCAGGTGCAGCGCACCCGCGCGCCGCACGAGTGCGTCGGCGTGATAGATCGGCACATCGGCGAGGCGCTCGAAACCGCCGTTCGCGGCAGTCGCCGCGATGCGTGCCGGCGCGACCGACGCCTGGTTCGACAGACGGCTCGCGACACCTGCGTCGCCGAGCGCTGCGAGACGCACTTCTTCGGCGGTCTCGTATTCGAAGTTCGGCAGGCCGAGCAGGCTGCCGAGCACGCGCAGCACCTTCCACGCCGGACGCGTGTCGCCGAGCGGGCGCACGACGCCGTTGAAGCTCTGCACCGAGCCTTCCGCGTTCACGTACGTGCCGGCCGTTTCCGTGAACGGCGCGATCGGCAGCAGCACGTCGGCGTAATCGAGGCCGTGCTTGAACGGCGACATCACGACGACCATTTCGGCCTGGTTCAACGCGGCAAGCGCCTGCGCCGGATCGGCGGTGTCGAATTCCGGTTCGACGTTCAGCAGCACGTAGCCCTTGCGCGGCTGCGCGAACGCTTCGCGTGCGTTCAGGCCGCCTTCGCCCGGCAGCGCACCGACGACGTGCGCGCCGACCGTGTTCGCCGCTTCGGTCAGGAAGCCGAACGTGGCCCCGGTGTTGTCGGCGATCCACTGCGCGACCGCGTGCAGCTGCGCGAATTGCGGATGACGGACGGCCACGTTGCCGAGCAGCACCGCACGGCGCTCGCCGTTCGCGAGCGACTGGGCGACCGCTTGCGCGGCCGGCGAGGCAGTGACGCCCGCGAGCGTGTCCGGCAGTGCGACGCCGCGCAGTTGCGCGACGGCCGCGGCGATGCCGGCCAGTTCGTCGAGCCATGCCGACGGCGCGGCGACGATGCGCTTCGCGGTCGGGATCAGGGAATCGTCGGCGGTCGCGTTCAGGAAGTGCAGCTTCGCGCCGTTCTTCGCGGCCTGACGCAGCCGTGCGGCGAACAGCGGGTGGTCGCGGCGCAGGAACGAACCGACGACAAACGCGGCATCCACGTTCGACAGGTCGGCGATCGGCATGCCGAGCCACGGGGCACCCTGGACCGGCGCCGAGAAATCCTGCTGACGCAGACGGAAGTCGACGTTCGGCGTCTTCAGTTCGTTGGCGAGCTGCTTCACGAGGAACAGCTCTTCAGCGGTGCTGTGCGCGCTCGCGAGCATCGCCAGCGCGTTCGCGCCGTGATCCGCGGCGATGCCCTTCAGGCCCTTCGCGACATACTCGAGTGCCGTCTGCCAGTCGGTTTCGATCCACTGGCCGCCCTGCTTCAGCATCGGCTTCGTCAGGCGCTCTTCGCTGTTCAGGCCTTCGTACGAGAAACGATCCTTGTCCGAGATCCAGCATTCGTTGATCGCTTCGTTCTCGAACGGCAGCACGCGCATCACGCGGTTGTTCTTCACCTGCACGACGAGGTTCGCGCCGACGGAATCGTGCGGGCTCACCGACTTGCGGCGCGACAGTTCCCACGTACGGGCGCTGTAGCGGAACGGCTTGCTGGTCAGCGCGCCGACCGGGCACAGGTCGATCATGTTGCCCGACAGCTCGGAGTCGACCGTCTTGCCGACGAACGTCGTGATTTCCGAGTGCTCGCCGCGACCCAGCATGCCGAGCTCCATCACGCCGGCGATTTCCTGGCCGAAGCGCACGCAACGCGTGCAGTGGATGCAGCGCGACATCTCTTCCATCGAGATCAGCGGGCCCACGTTCTTGTGGAACACCACGCGCTTTTCTTCCGAGTAGCGCGACGACGACTTGCCGTAGCCGACCGCCAGATCCTGCAGCTGGCATTCGCCGCCCTGATCGCAGATCGGGCAGTCGAGCGGGTGATTGATGAGGAGGAATTCCATCACCGACTGCTGCGCCTTCACGGCCTTGTCGGACTGCGTGCGCACGATCATGCCGGCCGACACGGGCGTCGCGCAGGCGGGCACGGCCTTCGGCATCTTCTCGACTTCGACGAGACACATCCGGCAGTTGGCCGCAACCGACAGTTTCTTGTGATAGCAGAAGTGAGGAATGTACGTATCCGCCTTGTGCGCAGCCTGGATCACCATGCTGCCTTCGGGCACCTCGACCTTCTTGCCGTCTATTTCAAGTTCAACCATGATGGTGAATGGTCCTTAACCTATTTCCGCCCGTTCGCGCCTTCGCCCGACCGTGCGCTCAAATTCCGCAACCGAATGTTTCGCCTCAGGCTGCCGCAGCCGAAGCCACATGCGGCGCGTGACCGCCGACCATGCAGTGCTTGTGCTCGACGTGGTACGCGAATTCGTCCCAGTAATGCTTGAGCATCCCGCGCACCGGCATCGCCGCCGCATCGCCGAGCGCGCAGATCGTGCGGCCCATGATGTTCTCGGCAACCGAGTTCAGCAGGTCCAGATCTTCCTGGCGCCCTTCGCCGTGCTCGATACGATTCACGACGCGATACAGCCAGCCGGTGCCCTCACGGCACGGCGTGCACTGGCCGCACGATTCCTCGTAGTAGAAGTACGACAGGCGCAGCAGCGAACGCACCATGCAGCGCGTCTCGTCCATCACGATCACCGCGCCGGAGCCGAGCATCGAGCCCGCCTTCGCGATCGAGTCGTAATCGAGATCGGTCTGCATCATGATGTCGCCCGGGATCACCGGCGCCGACGAACCGCCCGGAATCACGGCCTTGATCTTGCGACCGCCGCGCATCCCGCCGGCGAGCTCCATCAGCGTCGCGAACGGCGTGCCGAGCGGCACTTCGTAGTTGCCCGGACGCTCGACGTCGCCCGATACCGAGAAGATCTTCGTGCCGCCGTTGTTCGGCTTGCCGATCTCGAGGTAATTCTGCGGCCCGATGGACAGCAGGAACGGCACCGCGGCGAACGTCTCGGTGTTGTTGATCGTGGTCGGCTTGCCGTACACGCCGAAGCTCGCCGGGAACGGCGGCTTGAAGCGCGGCTGGCCCTTCTTGCCTTCGAGCGACTCGAGCAGCGCCGTTTCCTCGCCGCAGATGTACGCGCCGTAACCGTGGTGCGCGTGCAGCTGGAACGAGAATTCCGAGCCCATGATGTTGTCGCCGAGGAAACCCGCGGCACGCGCTTCATCGAGCGCGGCCTCGAAGCGTCGATACACTTCGAAGATTTCGCCGTGGATGTAGTTGTAGCCGACGGTGATGCCCATCGCGTACGCGCCGATGGCCATGCCTTCGATCAGCGCATGCGGGTTCCAGCGCAGGATGTCGCGATCCTTGAACGTGCCCGGCTCGCCTTCGTCCGAGTTGCAGACGAGGTACTTCTGCCCCGGGAACTGGCGCGGCATGAAGCTCCACTTCAGGCCGGTCGGGAAGCCCGCACCGCCACGGCCACGCAGGCCCGACGCCTTCACGTCGGCGATCACCTGCTCCGGCGGAATCTTTTCTTCGAGAATGCGGCGCAGCTGCTTGTAGCCGCCGCGCGCAACGTAATCTTCGAGATGCCAGTTCTCGCCGTTCAGACCAGCGAGGATCAGCGGTTTGATGTGACGGTCGTGAAGGGACGTCATTTCGAAAGCTCCTCAAGCAGCTGGTCGATCTTCTCGCGGCTCATGAAGCTGCACATTCTGTGATTGTTCACCAGCAGCACCGGCGCATCGCCGCACGAGCCCATGCATTCGCCTTCCTTCAGCGTGAACTTGCCGTCGGGCGTGGTCTCGCCGAAGCCGATGCCCAGCTTCTGTTTCAGGTAGTCGGCCGTCGCCTCGGCGCCGCCGTGCGGACCAAGCTGGCACGGAAGGTTCGTGCAGAGCGTGATCTTGTGCTTGCCGACCGGGTTGAGCTCGTACATCGTGTAGAACGTCGCGACTTCCTGCACGGCGACTGCCGGCATGCCGAGATAGTCCGCGACGAACTGCATCAGTTCGGGCGACAGCCAGCCGTGCTCTTCCTGAGCAACGGCCAACGCCGACATCACGGCGGACTGTTTCTGATCGGCGGGATACTTCGTCAACGCTCGATCGATTTCCTTCAGGCCTTCAGCTGAGATCATTTTCAGACACGACTCTTTCAATTCCTACCGAACGAACAACCTGCCGCACTGCTGTGCATGGACGGCAGACCTGGCGCTCACTGTTGACAGCTTGCGAAGCCGCGCCGGCTCAGCGCGAATCGCGTGTGACTTACTGCTCGCCGCCCGCACGCGCGGGCGGCGCAACCATTAGCGATCGATTTCGCCGAACACGATGTCCTGCGTACCGATGATCGTGACGGCGTCGGCAATCATGTGGCCGCGCGCCATTTCGTCGAGCGACGCGAGATGCGCGAAGCCCGGGGCGCGAATCTTGAGGCGATACGGCTTGTTGGCACCGTCCGACACGAGGTAGATGCCGAATTCGCCCTTCGGATGCTCGACTGCTGCGTACGCCTCGCCTTCCGGCACGTGAAAACCTTCGGTGAAGAGCTTGAAGTGGTGAATCAAGTCTTCCATGTTGGTCTTCATGCCGACGCGCGACGGCGGTGCAACCTTGTGATTGTCCGTCATCACCGGGCCCGGATTCTTGCGGAGCCACTCAATACACTGTTTCGCGATGCGGATCGATTGGCGCATTTCTTCGACGCGCACCAGATAGCGGTCGTAGCAGTCGCCGTTCACGCCGACCGGCACGTCGAAATCCATGCGGTCGTACACTTCGTACGGCTGCTTCTTGCGCAGATCCCACGCGATACCCGAACCGCGCAGCATCGGGCCCGTCAGGCCCATCTGCAGCGCGCGTTCCGGGCTGACGACACCGATCCCGACCAGACGCTGTTTCCAGATCCGGTTGTCGGTCAGCAGCGTTTCGTATTCGTCGACGCACTTCGGGAAGCGCGTGAAGAAGTCGTCGATGAAGTCGAGCACCGAGCCGCTGCGCGCTTCGTTCATCTTCGCGAGCGCCTTCTCGTTGCGAATCTTCGACGCCTTGTATTGCGGCATTGCGTCAGGCAGGTCGCGATAGACACCGCCCGGACGGTAGTACGCCGCGTGCATCCGTGCGCCGGACACCGCTTCGTACACGTCCATCAGGTCTTCGCGCTCGCGGAATGCGTACAGGAACACCGCCATCGCGCCGACGTCGAGTGCGTGCGCGCCGATCCACATCAGGTGGTTCAGCACGCGCGTGATTTCGTCGAACAGCACGCGGATGTACTGCGCGCGCTCGGGCACGTCGATGCCGAGCAGACGCTCGATCGCGAGCACATAGCCGTGCTCGTTGACCATCATCGACACGTAGTCGAGACGGTCCATGTACGGCACGGACTGGATGAAGGTCTTGTTTTCCGCGAGCTTTTCAGTCGCGCGGTGCAGCAGGCCGATGTGCGGATCGGCGCGCTGGATGACTTCGCCGTCGAGCTCGAGCACCAGGCGCAGCACGCCGTGCGCTGCCGGGTGCTGCGGGCCGAAGTTGAGGGTGTAGTTCTTGATTTCTGCCATGACGCCCCCTTAATGTTTCAGACCGCCATAGCGATCCTCGCGGATCACGCGCGGCGTGATTTCGCGCGGCTCGATCGTCACCGGCTGATAGACGACCCGCTTCTCTTCCGGGTCGTAACGCATTTCGACATAGCCCGACACCGGGAAGTCCTTGCGGAACGGATGGCCGATGAAGCCGTAGTCGGTGAGGATGCGGCGCAGGTCGGGGTGCCCCTCGAACACGAGGCCGTACAGGTCGAACGCCTCGCGCTCGTACCAGTTTGCGGAGGTCCAGATGTCGACGAGCGATGCCACGATCGGCAGATCGTCGTCCGGCGCGAACACGCGCAGGCGCAGGCGCCAGTTGTTCGTGACCGACAGCAGCTGCGACACGGCCGCAAAACGCGGGCCGTCGTACGCACCGTCGCCGTAAGTCTGGTAGTCGACGCCGCAGAGGTCGATCAGTTGCTCGAAACGGAGCTTCGGATCGTCGCGCAGCGTCTTTGCGACTTCGAGGTAATCGCTCGCCTTCACGACGAGCGTCAGTTCACCGATCGCTTCGGTGAGGCTCACCACGCGCGCGCCGAGCGCGGCTTCGAGGTTTGCCTTCAGGATCTCGATTTTGCTTGCCATATTGAGGGGACGCTCGGGGCTTTATTGACGGGCGATGGTGTTGGTGCGGCGGATCTTCGCCTGAAGCTGGATCACGCCGTAGACCAGCGCCTCGGCCGTGGGCGGGCAGCCCGGCACGTAGACGTCGACCGGCACGATCCGGTCGCAACCGCGGACCACCGAGTACGAGTAGTGGTAGTAGCCACCGCCGTTCGCGCACGACCCCATCGAGATCACCCAGCGCGGCTCGGCCATCTGGTCGTACACGCGGCGCAGTGCGGGCGCCATCTTGTTGCACAGCGTGCCGGCGACGATCATCACGTCCGACTGACGCGGGCTCGGACGGAACACGACCCCGAACCGGTCCAGATCGTAACGGGCCGCGCCCGCATGCATCATCTCGACGGCGCAACATGCGAGCCCGAACGTCATCGGCCACAGCGAGCCGGTACGCGTCCAGTTGATCAGCTTGTCAGCCGTCGTGGTGACAAACCCTTCCTTCAAGACCCCTTCGATACTCATTTGCTTTCCACTCCAGACGAGCGACCCAGCGTGGCCGCCCATGCAAACCGGCGATTAACCCCATCACTCCCAGTCGAGACCGCCTTTCTTCCAGATATAGGCAAAGCCCAGCAGGAATTCGAGCAGAAAAATCATCATTGCGATGAAACCGGGCCAGCCGATGTCCCGCAGCGCGACGCCCCACGGAAACAGGAACGCGGTTTCAAGATCGAAGATGATGAACAGGATGGCGACGAGGTAGTACCGGACGTCGAATTTCATCCGGGCGTCTTCAAAGGCTTCGAAGCCGCACTCGTACGGTGCGTTCTTCTCGACGTCCGGCTTGTTGGGACCAAGGAGCTTGCCGATGCTGACCAGCGCTATACCTAAACCAGTGCCCACGAGGAGGAACAACAAGACGGGGTAATAGGCTGCGAGGTTCAAGGCAATCCTCTATCGGTTGGTTCTGAGCGTCCGGAGAATACCACTTCCGGCGGAAGGAATCATTTCGGAGTGCGTGCGATCACAAGACAATCGCAAGACATACCCCACAAATGAAAAATGCCAGCCACTAGAAGCGGCTGGCATTGAGTAACTTTGGTGCCGACGGCGAGACTCGAACTCGCACAGCTTTCGCCACTACCCCCTCAAGATAGCGTGTCTACCAATTTCACCACGTCGGCACTGCATGCAACTCGGGTTGTGCTGCTTGTTCCCGCGAATCGCTTCAAGAATTAAATTCTAACCCGAGTTCCGGATTTGTTCAACGCACAAACGCAAAAAATTCGACTTTTTATTTCGGGACATCCTGGCCCGGCGCGCTCGCGGCCGAAGCCGCTGCAGCGGACGCGGCGACGGCCGGTGCCGACGCCGCGGGCGCCGATGCCGGCGCGGTCGCAGCCGCGCCGAGCACGCCTGCCGACGGCGTCGACTTGTACGAGCCGAGGTACGTCAGCGCGAGCGTCGCGACAAAGAAGATCGTGGCCAGCACGCCCGTCGTGCGCGACAGGAAGTTCGCCGAGCCCGTCGCACCGAACAGGCTGCCCGACGCGCCGCTGCCGAATGCGGCGCCCATGTCGGCACCCTTGCCGTGCTGCAGCAGCACGAGCCCAATCACACCGAGTGCAGACAGCACCTGCACGACAATAATCAGCGTCTTGAATAACAGCATCACACCCACCCGATTGGATCAGGCGACCGGGCCAACCGGCCGCCATCATGTTTCAATTCGACCCCGAACCGCTCAACGTGCGGCCCGGCAGATCGCCAGGAAATCTTGCGCCTTCAGCGACGCGCCGCCGATCAGGCCGCCGTCGATGTCCGGCTGCGCGAACAGCTCTTCCGCGTTGTCCGGCTTCACGCTGCCGCCGTACAGCACCGAGACGTGCGCCGCACCCTTCGCCGCGAGACGCGCACGCAGGAATGCGTGCACATCCTGCGCCTGCGCCGACGTCGCGCTCTTGCCGGTGCCGATCGCCCAGACCGGCTCGTACGCAACGACGATGCGAGCGGCCTCGTCAGCCGTCAGCACGGCCAGCACGGCGTCGAGCTGCGCACCGACCACCTGCTCGGTCGCGCCCGCTTCACGCTCGTCGAGCGTTTCGCCGACGCACACGACGGGCGTGAGGCCTGCCGCGAGCGCGCGCTGTGTCTTCGCCGCGACGGTCTCGTTGCGCTCGCCGTGATACGCACGACGCTCCGAGTGACCGACGATCGCATAATGCGCACCGAACTCCGCCACCATCGCCGCAGCGACTTCGCCGGTGAACGCGCCCTGCTCGTGCGCGGACACGTCCTGCGCGCCGAACACGACACGGCCAGCGCCGAGCTGCGCCTGAACCTGCGCGAGGTACGGAAACGGCACGCACACGCCGATCGACGTTTCAGCGGCCACCGCGCCCGCGCCCTGCACCACTTCATTCAGCAACGCCTGGTTGCCGGCCAGCCGGCCGTGCATCTTCCAGTTGCCGATCACTCGCTTTGTTCGTTGTTTCGACATCGTGTCTGTCTCGTCACTATCGTGTCATTAACGTACCGGAAACCGGCCGTCAGGCTGGATCTGGCGAAGCAAACCCGCGATTTTACTGCGCGCGGCTTGAACCGGTCAAACCGCGTATGTCAAGTCCGGCCGCCGAAGGCTTCAGGCGGTCGTACCCCAATCGAGCACGATCTTGCCGATATGCTCGCCGCTCTCCATCAGCGCATGCGCCTGCGCGGCCTCGCCGGCCGGCAGCACACGGTAGATGACGGGCTTGATGCGACCGTCCGCGAGCAGCGGCCACACGCGCGCCTTCAGCTGGGCGGCGATGCGCGCCTTGAACTCGACCGGACGCGGACGCAGCGTCGAACCCGTCACCGTCAGCCGGCGACGCAGGATCTCGTTCAGGTTGACCTCGGCCTTCGCGCCGCCGAGCAGCGCGATCAGCACGAGGCGGCCGCCGTCCGCGAGCGCGGACAGCTCGCGCGGCACGTACGAACCGGCCACCATGTCGAGAATCACGTCGACGCCGCGATCGTGCGTCAGCGACTTCACGACTTCGACGAAGTCTTCGGTCTTGTAGTTGATCGCGCGTTCCGCCCCCAGCGCTTCGCATGCACGACATTTCTCGGCGCTGCCGGCCGTCGCGAACACGCGAAAGCCGAGCGCGTGCGCGATCTGGATCGCCGTCACGCCGATCCCGCTCGAGCCGCCCTGCACGAGCAGCGTTTCCTGCTCGCCGCCCTCGCCCGCGCCCAGCAACGCACGGTCGAACACATTGCTCCACACGGTGAAGAACGTTTCGGGCAACGACGCGGCTTCGATGTCGGTCAGCCCGTCAGGCACCGGCAGGCATTGCGGCAACGGCGCGACCGCATATTCCGCGTAGCCGCCGCCCGCGAGCAGCGCGCAGACGCGATCACCGAGCTTCAGGCCGAACGGGTTCAGCGCGGCATCCGACAGGTCGCCGCCGACGATCTCGCCCGCGACCTCGAGGCCCGGCAGATCGGAGGCGCCCGGCGGCGGCGCGTATGCGCCCTTGCGCTGGAAGACGTCCGGCCGATTCACGCCGGAAGCCGCCACCTTGATCAGCACTTCGCCGCGCTTCGGTTCGGGGCGCGGACGCTCCGCGAGCTTCAGCACGTCGGGAGCGCCGAATTCGGTGATTTCGATGGCTTTCATGGGTGGTCGCTCCAGGATCGGAATCGGGGGCGCATCCGTGCGCGGCACGGGCGCGTCGCCGGCGCTGCTGCGCCGCGCAACGATGCTACAGAAAAAACGGCCGGCGCGCTTTCGCACGGCCGGCCGTTCTCACGCCTTTGCGCTTACTGCTGCGGCGGCGTATCCGACTGCGACGCCGCTGCTTCGTTCAGCAGCGCCTTCGCCGACAGACGCACGCGACCCTTCTCGTCCGTCTGGATCACCTTGACCTTAACCTGTTGGCCTTCCTTCAGGTAGTCGTTGATGTCCTTCACGCGCTCGTTGACGATTTCCGAGATGTGCAGCAGGCCATCCTTGCCCGGCAGCAGGTTCACGATCGCGCCGAAATCGAGCAGCTTGAGCACCGTGCCTTCGTACACCTGGCCGACTTCGATCTCGACCGTGATGTTCTCGATACGCTTCTTCGCTTCGGCCATGCCTTCGCTGCTCGTGCTCGCGATCGTCACGACGCCGTCATCCGAGATGTCGATGGTCGTGCCCGTTTCTTCCGTCAGCGCGCGGATCACCGAGCCACCCTTGCCGATCACGTCGCGGATCTTTTCCGGGTTGATCTTGATCGTGATCATGCGCGGCGCGAATTCCGACAGTTGCGTGTTCGCACCCGAGACCGCCGACGTCATCTTGCCGAGGATGTGCATGCGGCCTTCCTTCGCCTGCGCGAGCGCGACCTGCATGATTTCCTTCGTGATGCCCTGGATCTTGATGTCCATCTGCAGCGCCGTCACGCCTTGCTCCGTGCCGGCCACCTTGAAGTCCATGTCGCCGAGGTGATCTTCGTCGCCGAGGATGTCGGTCAGCACCGCGAACTTGTTGCCTTCGAGGATCAGGCCCATCGCGATGCCCGCGACGTGCGCCTTCATCGGCACGCCGGCGTCCATCAGCGCGAGGCAGCCGCCGCACACCGACGCCATCGACGACGAGCCGTTCGACTCGGTGATTTCCGACACGACGCGGATCGAGTAGCCGAATTCGTCGGCGCTCGGCAGGCACTTGACCAGCGCGCGCTTCGCGAGACGGCCGTGGCCGATTTCGCGGCGCTTCGGCGAGCCGACGCGGCCCGTTTCGCCGGTCGCGAACGGGGGCATGTTGTAGTGGAGCATGAAGCGCTCGCGGTATTCGCCTTCGAGCGCGTCGATGATCTGCTCGTCACCCTTCGTGCCGAGCGTCGCGACGACGAGCGCCTGCGTTTCGCCACGCGTGAACAGCGCCGAACCGTGGGTGCGCGGCAGCACGCCGGTGCGGATCTCGATCGGACGCACGGTGCGCGTGTCGCGACCGTCGATGCGCGGCTCGCCGTTCAGGATCTGCGAACGGACGATCTTCGCTTCGATGTCGAACAGGACGTTGCCGACGGTGGCCTTGTCGGCCGCGACCGTACCGGCCGCCAGTGCGTCTTCCTCGAGCTTCGCCGAGGTCGCCGCGTAGACTTCCTTCAGCTTCGTCGAACGCGCTTGCTTGTCGCGCAGTTGGTAAGCGGCGAGCAGGTCGCCGTGCGCCAGCTCCGTCACGCGCGCGATCAGCGCCTCGTTCTTCGGTGCCGGCTGCCAGTCCCACTCGGGCTTGCCGCCTTCGCGCACGAGTTCGTGGATAGCGTCGATCGCCGTCTGCATCTGCTCGTGGCCGAACACGACCGCGCCCAGCATCACGTCTTCCGGCAGTTGGTCGGCTTCCGACTCGACCATCAGCACCGCGCGCTCCGTACCGGCGACGACGAGGTCGAGGCTCGAGGCCTTGAGCTGGTCACGCGTCGGGTTCAGCACGTATGCGTTGTCGATGTACGCAACGCGCGCGGCACCGACCGGACCGTTGAACGGCAGGCCCGACACGGCGAGCGCGGCCGACGCGCCGATCAGCGCGGGGATGTCCGCCGGGATTTCCGGGTTCACGGACAGCACGTGGATCACGACCTGCACTTCGTTGTAGAAGCCTTCCGGGAACAGCGGACGCAGCGGACGGTCGATCAGGCGCGACGTCAGCGTCTCGTGTTCCGACGGACGGCCTTCGCGACGGAAGAAGCCGCCCGGGATCTTGCCGGCCGAGTAGGTCTTTTCGAGGTAGTCGACGGTCAGCGGGAAGAAATCCTGGCCCGGCTTCGCCGACTTCGCGCCGACGACGGTTGCCAGCACGACGGTGTCTTCCACGTCGACGATCACGGCACCGCTCGCCTGGCGGGCGACTTCACCGGTTTCGAGGCGCACCTTGTGCTGGCCCCATTGGAATTCCTTCACGACCTTGTTGAACATGGACATGGTTGCTCCTTTGAACTCGTTCATTTCATTCGCCGTGCGGGCCATCCCGCGCGGCGGCGTCCCGACCGAATCACCCGGAGCAAGGTGTGTTTTTTATGCCATTCCAGCGCGACGCTCACCGAGCGACGCGCTGGAATGACACAAATCCCGACCCCGGTATCAGCCGTTCCGGCAGTCCGGCAAGCGCGTGCCGGACAACCTGCGGTGCGCGTGACGCTACGCACCGTGCAAAAACAAAATGCCTGCATCAGCGGACTGACACAGGCATCTTGCTGGCGGCAATCGCCTCGATTACTTACGCAGACCCAGCTTCTCGATCAGCGCGCGGTAACGGTCGGCATCCTTGCCCTTGAGGTAGTCGAGCAGCTTGCGGCGGCGGCTCACCATGCGCAGCAGGCCGCGACGGCTGTGGTGATCCTTCGCGTGGGTCTTGAAGTGACCCGTCAGTTCGACGATACGTGCGGTCAGCAGCGCGACCTGGACTTCGGGCGAACCCGTGTCGTTGGTACCGCGGGCGAACTGAGCAACGACTTCCGACTTCTTGATATCTGCAACAGACATGTGATTTCCTTTTTCCTACTTGCTAACTGAACAGGCGGACACGGAAGAATGGCCGTGCCGTGACTTACAACCGGCGGGCATTGTAACACAACTGCACGCCGTTCCATCGCCTCCTGTCACGGGCGCGTCATCGAGCAGGTCGACGGTATCGGCGTACGCTGGGCGGGCACCGCGAGGACTGTCCGGAAGCCGTAGCCCGAGCCCTCGTTGTCGAAGCGCACACCCGGCGTGCCGGCCTTGTCCATTTCCATCACGTAAAGGGGCTGGATCAACTGGTGATCCTGCGTGCGCATCGTCGACGCATGGAAGCCGTCGTCGAACGACAGCCCCTCCAGCGCGCGCGCCACCGCGACCGGGTCGGCCGAGCCGGCCCGATTCATCGCCGCCGCGAGCATGTCGATCATCAGGCTCATGCGCCGCACCGGATAGTCGTCCTGCGCCACGGGGAAACGGGCCCGGAACGCGCGGTAGAACGCGTCCGACTTCGCGCCGCCGGCGTTCGGATGCCAGTCCGCGACGGCGATCACCCGGCCGACGCCGGCGTCGCCGAGCGCGGCCGGCGCGCCGAGGCTGTTGCCGTAGAACGTATAGAACTTCGCGTTCAGCCCCTGCTCGCGCGCCGCCTTCACGAGCAGCGTGAGATCGTTGCCCCAGTTCCCGGTCACGACGGCGTCCGCGCCGCTCGCGCGGATCTTCGCGATGTACGGCGAGAAATCCTTGATGCGGCCGATCGGATGGAATTCGTCGCCGGCGATCGTCACATCCGGGCGCCGTTCGGCCAGCGCCTGCCGCGCGAGCGTGCTGACGTCGTGGCCGAAGCTGTAGTCCTGGTTCAGCAGGTAGACCTTGCGCAGCGCGCGGTCGCGCGCCATCACGTCCGCCAGCGCAGCCATGCGCATCCCCGCGTGCGCATCGAAACGGAAATGCCAGAAGCTGCAGCGCGCGCCGGTCAGCGCCGGATCGTCGGCCGAATAGTTGACGAACAGCATCCGGCTGTCCGGATTGCGCGCGTTCAGCTTGTCGAGCGCCGCGACGAGCGCGGCCGCGACCGCCGAGCTGTTGCCCTGCGCGACGAAGCCGATGTGCCGGTCCGCCGCCGCGCGCAACTGCACGAGCGCCTCTTCCGGACTGCCCTTGCTGTCGAGCACGACGAGCTCGAGCGGATGCGCGCCATCGCGCAGCTTCACGCCGCCTGCCGCGTTGACCTGCTCGACGCCGAAGCGCAGGTTGCGCTCGACCGCCGCGCCCGCGTTCGCGAACGGGCCCGACATTCCTTCGATCAGCGCGATCCGCACCGGCTCGCCTGCCGCGAACGCGGACGACGCCAGCATCCACCCCGCGCTCAATGCGAGCGCGCACCGTTTCCACTGCTGCATCGGCTACCTGCCCTTCAATCTGTCCGAGAAGCGCGGATCATAGGCCGCGGGCGCTGCCGGCCGCAAGCGCGGTGCGACACCGAGCCCCCGACGGCACACCGCCCCCGATCCGCACCGATTTTTTCGGCACGATGCGCCGGCGCGCGCCGTCCGTGATACAACTGAACGGTCAGAGAGCTCTGGAGAATCCGATGCGCATTCGCATTCCCGTGCGCCTGCCGGTACTGGTCGCCTGCGCGGCGGCACTGCTCGCCGGCTGCGCCCAACCGTGGCAGCAATACCAGGCCGGCCAGGACGAGTCGGCGATCGTGGCGCGCATGGGCCCGCCGCGCGAAATCTACGACCTGCCGGGCGGCGGCAAGCGCCTGATGTGGCCGACCCAGCCAATGGGCGAGATCACCGTCGCGGCCGATGTCGATGCGGCCCACCGCATCGTCAACGTGCGCCAGGTGTTGCAGCCGAGCGAGTTCTATCGCGCGGAAATCGGCAAGTGGACCAAGACCGACGTGCTCGTGAATTTCGGCCGTCCGGTCGAGACGTCCTACTTCCCGCTGATGAAACGCGAGGTGTGGACCTACCGCTATCTCGAAGACAACGTCTGGTACATGATGTACAGCTTCTACTTCGACCCGCAGGGCATCCTGCGCACGACGCAGAAAACACCGGATCCGCTTCACGATCCCGATCGCCGCAATCTGTTCTGACCGATTACGCATTTACCTGCAATTTTCGCAATGGCCATTCACGCATTATTGCGTGAATGGCCATTTCCTTTTTTCCGCCGTATTCGATTAACTCCCAAATCACGCGGCAATCCTTTCCGATTGACGGCGTTCGGCAAGCAATCCCGCGCAACGCCGCTCCACGCGGCCGCCAGCGGGAAACAGGCATATGCGATGCATCTCATGCGTCGCAGTGGTGCATTCAATGCACCTTGCCCGATCCAGTTGAAACAATTTGTATCAATGGCACCCGGCGTTAGGGCATACCCCTAATATCAGTCGAAATTGAACCTTTCAGTTCAGAAAGGATCCTATTGCTCCACTTCGTCCCGTATTTGTTTGCCATTTGTTTTCCTTTATCGGAAAGGAGTCCTTATGAACCGCCCCAAGAGCATGCTGGTTGCCAACATCGCCTGGGCCCGCGAGACGCGCGAACACACGCCGGGCTTCTTCGACGCGCTTGCGCGCGGCCAGAACCCGCGCGTGCTGTGGATCGGCTGCGCCGACAGCCGGGTGCCGGCCGAAACCATCACGCACAGCGTGCCCGGCGAGCTGTTCGTCCATCGCAACATCGCCAACCTGTTCCATCCCGACGATGACAATTCCGCCAGCGTGCTCGAGTACGCCGTGCGCGTGCTCGAAGTCGACCACGTGATCGTGTGCGGCCACTACGGGTGCGGCGGCGTGCGCGCGTCGCTGCTGCCGCCGCCCGCCGACCTGCCGCACGTCGCGCGCCGCATCGCGCCGCTTTGCGCGCTCGCGCGACGCCATCGCGACGCGCTCGACGGACTCGACGACACGGCCGCCGCCGACCGCCTGGCCGAGTTGAACGTGCTCGAACAGGTGCGGCTGCTGCGCGCGTCGCCGATCGTGCAAGGTCGGAAGCGGCCGCCGCTCGTGCACGGCTGGATCTTCTCGCTCGCCGATGGCCTCCTGAAGGAACTCGACTCCGGCTATGCGGCACCACCGGCCGAAGCCGAACCGGAGCATGCCGCCACGGCCGCCGCAGCCGCCTGACCCGTGCCCTTCCCCAACGCTACGAAATCGCCCCAACCATGAAACTGAACGAGCGCCTGTCCACCCTGCCGCGCGACATCGTCGCCGGCATCGTCGTTTTCCTCGTCGCGCTGCCGCTATGTCTCGGCATCGCCAATGCGTCCGGTGTCGAACCGTTCGCCGGGCTCGTGTCCGGCATCGTCGGCGGCATCGTCGTCGCGCTGCTGAGCGGCTCGTCGCTGTCGGTCAGCGGGCCTGCCGCCGGCCTCGTCGTGATCGTCGTCGAAGGGATCGCGCAGCTCGGCAGCTTTTCCGCGTTCCTGCTCGCGGTGTTGCTGTCCGGCGTGCTGCAGTTCGGCTTCGGCATGCTGCGCGCCGGCCGCTTCGCCGCCTATGTGCCGTCGCCGGTCATCAAGGGCATGCTCGCGGCGATCGGCCTGCTGCTGATCCTGAAGCAGATTCCGTTCGCATTCGGCCTTGGCGGCTCGGCCGCGCAATCGTTTGCATCATGGGCGGGCCTGCCGACTGCCTGGGCCGCCACCGCCATCGCGCTCGCGTCGCTCGGGTTGCTGATCGCGTGGGATACGCCGGCGCTCAAGCGCTTTGCCTGGGTGCGCTCGGTGCCCGCGCCGCTGGCGGTCGTCGTGTTCGGCATCGGCGCCACGCTGCTGCTCGGCGCGTTCGTGCCGTCGGTCGCGCTGGGTGCCGCGCATCGCGTCACGTTGCCCGAGCTCGAATCGTTCGCGGCACTCGCGGCATCGCTGAAGCACGCCGAGCTCGGCCCGAACTTCGCGCAGCTCGTCAATCCGGACGTATGGCGCGTCGCGATCACGCTCGCGGTCGTCGCGAGCCTCGAAACGCTGCTGAGCCTGGAGGCGGTCGAACAGATCGATCCGAAGCGCCGTCCGACCCAGCCGGACCGCGAACTGAAGGCACAGGGCGTCGGCAATCTCGTTGCGGGCGCGGTCGGCGGGCTGCCGATCACGTCGGTGATCGTGCGCAGCTCGGTCAACGTGAACGCGGGCGCGCAGAGCCGGATGTCGGCGATCGTGCACGGGATCCTGCTGCTCGCCAGCGTGTTCGCGCTCACCGGGCTGATCAACCTGATCCCGCTCGCGAGCCTCGCGGCCATCCTGATCCACACCGGCTTCAAGCTCGCGAAACCGGCGCTGTTCCGCTCGGTGCTGAAACAGGGTCCGGCCGCGTTCGTGCCGTTCGCCGCGACGATCGCGGGTGTGCTGGCGGTCGACCTGCTGTTCGGCATCGCGCTCGGCCTCGCGTGCAGCGTGCTGGCGGTCGCGGTGGCGAACCTGAAGAGCCCCGTCACGCTCGCGCAGCACGACGATCACTTCCTGCTGTCGTTCCGCAAGGACGTGTCGTTCCTCGGCAAGGTACAGGTCAAGCATCACCTGCGGCACATCCCGGACCGCGCGGCCGTGATCATCGACGCGACGCGCGCCGACTACATCGATCACGACGTGCTCGAACTGCTCGATGCGTTCGTCGCCGATGCGCCGCGACGCGGGATCACGGTGGAATTCCGCCGCCGCAACCCGGCGCCCCGCCCGGCCGCGCGCCGCTGGCTGTTCCGCGCACCGGCCGCCGAATGAGCGGTGCATGAAAAAACGCCCCGGGCGGCACAGGGCCGCACGGGGCGTGTCGGGCGCTCGACGCGCAGTGCTTACGAGCGCTGCGGGTTGAGCTTGTCGTCCTTCGAGTGCAGCTTGTTCAGCGCGGCGATGTACGCCTTCGCGGAAGCCGCGACGATATCGGGGTCGGTGCCGACGCCGTTGACGATCCGCCCGCTCTTCGACAGCCGCACCGTCACTTCGCCCTGCGCCTGCGTACCGGTCGTGATCGCGTTCACCGAGTACAGCAGCAGTTCCGACCCGCTGCCGACTTCGCCCTCGATCGCGTTGAACGTCGCGTCGACCGGGCCGTTGCCACGTGCCTCGCCGGTCACTTCCTTGCCATCGAGTGCGAACACGACCTTGGCCTGCGGCTGCTCGCCGGTTTCCGAGCGCTGCGACAGCGACACGAACTTGTAGTGCTCCTGCTCCTGCGCGAGCGCCGACTCCTCGGAGACGATCGCGATGATGTCTTCGTCAAAAATCTCCGACTTGCGGTCGGCCAGATCCTTGAAGCGCATGAACGCGGCGTTCAGTTCGGTTTCGCTGTCGAGCGACACGCCGAGCTCCTGCAGGCGCTGCTTGAACGCATTGCGGCCCGACAGCTTGCCGAGCACGATCTTGTTCGCGGTCCAGCCCACGTCTTCCGCGCGCATGATCTCGTACGTGTCGCGCGCCTTCAGCACGCCGTCCTGATGGATGCCCGACGCGTGCGCGAATGCGTTCGCGCCGACCACGGCCTTGTTCGGCTGCACGACGAAACCGGTGATCTGCGACACGAGCTTCGACGTCGGGACGATCTGCGTGGTGTCGAGGCCGACGTCGAGGCCGAAATAGTCCTTGCGGGTCTTCACGGCCATCACGATTTCCTCGAGCGACGTGTTGCCCGCGCGCTCACCGAGACCGTTGATCGTGCACTCCACCTGCCGCGCACCGCCGATCTTCACGCCGGCGAGCGAGTTCGCCACCGCCATGCCGAGGTCGTTGTGGCAATGCACGGAGAAGATCGCCTTGTCCGAGTTCGGAATGCGTTCGCGCAGCGTCTTCACGAGGTTGCCGTAGAGTTCCGGCACGCCGTAGCCGACCGTGTCGGCGATGTTGATCGTCGTCGCCCCTTCGGCGATCACGGCTTCCAGCACGCGGCACAGGAAGTCGAGATCCGAGCGGCTGCCGTCTTCCGGCGAGAATTCGACGTTGTCGGTGAACTTGCGCGCGAAGCGCACGGCGAGGCGCGCCTGCTCGAACACCTGGTCCGGCGTCATCCGCAGCTTCTTCTCCATGTGCAGCGGCGACGTCGCGATGAACGTGTGGATCCGCGCGCTATTGGCCGGCTTCAACGCGTCGGCCGCGCGCTGGATGTCCTTGTCGTTGGCGCGCGCCAGCGAGCAGATCGTGCTGTCCTTCACGAGACCGGCGATCGTGTGGATCGCGTCGAAGTCGCCGTTCGAGCTGGCCGCGAAGCCGGCCTCGATCACGTCGACCTTCATCCGCTCGAGATGCTTCGCGATGCGGATTTTCTCTTCCTTCGTCATCGAGGCGCCGGGCGATTGTTCACCGTCACGCAACGTCGTATCGAAAATGATCAGCTTGTCTGTCATGGGGGGCTCCAGGGCTCTTTATACGGGAATCAAACGTAATGAGATCGCGCCACCGCTGGCGACGCTCAACAACAGACGAGGCTTGACGGGGGGCGAGAACGGTCAGCGCGGCAGGCGCGCCAAAGCTAGCGCGCGTAGCGGCGCACCGGCTAGAAGGAGGGAGAGGCGGGAAAATGCAGTCATGCCGAAGACTATAGCGGCATTCCGCAAGGCGCGCAATCGGACGGCACCCGTGAAGCCCGGCGGTGCGACGCGAAAGAGGGGCACATGAAAACGGCGGCCGCGAGGCGGCCGTTTCCGTTTTCGCGCAGGTTGCGCGTCAGTGATCGCGCTGCGACGAGCGTGCGGGATTCGCCCGCCCGCGGATGGCCATGTAGGCCCAGAACACGTAGCCGGACAGCCCGTACAGCACGAACAGGCAGAACAGCATCAGCGGCGGATCGGACGACACGAGCACGAACGCGACGACCACCAGCAGGATCGCCGCGAACGGCACGCGGTGCCGCACGTCGAGCGCCTTGCCGCTGTAGAACGGCGCGTTCGATACCATCGTCACGCCCGCGTAGATCGTCAGCACGAACGCGACCCACGGCAGCCAGCCGAGCTTCATCGGCACGCGGTTGTCGGTCGCGAGCCACACGAATCCGGCGATCAGCGCCGCGGCGGCCGGGCTCGGCAGCCCCTGGAAGAAGCGCTTGTCGACGACGCCGATGTTGGTGTTGAAGCGCGCGAGGCGCAGCGCGGCGCCCGAGCAGTAGACGAACGCGGCGAGCCAGCCCCAGCGGCCGAGATCCTTCAGCACCCACTCGTACATCACGAGCGCGGGCGCGACGCCGAACGACACCATGTCCGACAGGCTGTCGAACTGTTCGCCGAATGCGCTTTGCGTATGCGTCATCCGCGCGACGCGCCCGTCCATCCCGTCGAGCACCATCGCGACGAAGATCGCGATCGCGGCGATCTCGAAGCGCACGTTCATCGCCTGCACGACCGCGAAGAAACCGCAGAACAGCGCGGCGGTCGTGAACGCGTTCGGCAGCAGGTAGATGCCGCGCGTCTTCAGGAACCGCTGGCGCGCGGCACGGCGGCTTTCGGGCACAGGATCGGGCGCCATTATCTTGTTGCGGCGGAACGGGCGTGGCGTCTGGCTGGACCCGTTGCGCGGCCGGCGCGGTTTGAATGCGGCCATCGTGGGCTCCGCCGGTTACTGTTCGAGCTCGGCGAGGATCGTCGACGACGCGTAGACCTTCTCGCCGATCGAGACCTTCGCGCGGCTGCCGAGCGGCAGGTACACGTCGACGCGCGAACCGAAGCGGATGAAACCGTAGCGCTGGCCGCGCGACAGCGGCTCGCCGGCGCGCACGTAGCAGAGGATCCGGCGGGCGACGAGGCCGGCGATCTGCACGGCGGTGACGGTCTTGCCGCTTGCCGTCTGGATCACGAGCGCATTGCGCTCGTTCTCGGTCGACGCCTTGTCGATTGCCGCGTTCAGGAACGCGCCCGGGAAATACTCGACCTTGGTGACCGCGCCATCGACCGGCGAACGCTGCGAATGGACGTTGAAGACATTCATGAACACGCTGATCTTCAGCGCTTCGCGGTTCGCGTACGGATCCTGCGTGGTCTCGACCGCGACGATGCGGCCGTCCGCCGGACACAGCACCGCGTTCGGCTGCGCCGGAATCGGGCGCTGCGGATCGCGGAAGAACTGGACGACGAAGACGAGCAGCAGCCAGAACGGCCACGCGAAGCCGAAGCCCCCGACGGCATGGATCAACAGCGCGATGACGGCAGCAATCGCGATGAACGGCCAGCCTTCGCGCGCGATGATCGGATGAGGATAGTTCATGGATTCGTTCTGTGTTCGGTGAATTGCAAAGCCCGTAGGATAGCAAAAGCCGCCCGGGGCACTACTGCCTTCGGGCGGCTTTTTGATGCCGACCCTCCACTCGAAGGGCCGGAACGGCGTGCAATGCTCAGTTCTTCGTCTGGTCGACGAGCTTGTTCTTCGCGATCCAAGGCATCATCGCACGCAGCTTCGCGCCGACCTGCTCGATCTGGTGCTCGGCCGTCAGGCGGCGACGCGACTGCAGCGTCGGGGCACCTGCCTTGTTCTCGAGGATGAAGCTCTTCGCGTATTCGCCCGTCTGGATGTCGGTCAGGCACTGCTTCATCGCCTTCTTCGTCTCTTCCGTGACGACGCGCGGGCCCGTCACGTACTCGCCGTACTCGGCGTTGTTCGAGATCGAGTAGTTCATGTTCGCGATGCCGCCTTCGTAGATCAGGTCGACGATCAGCTTCAGCTCGTGCAGGCACTCGAAGTACGCCATTTCCGGAGCATAGCCGGCTTCGACCAGCGTCTCGAAACCTGCCTTGATCAGCTCGACGGTACCGCCGCACAGCACGGCCTGCTCGCCGAACAGGTCGGTTTCGGTCTCTTCACGGAAGTTCGTCTCGATGATGCCGGCACGGCCGCCGCCGTTCGCTGCCGCGTACGACAGCGCGATGTCGCGTGCCGCGCCCGACTTGTTCTGCGCAACCGCGATCAGGTGCGGCACGCCGCCACCTTGCGAGTACGTGCCGCGCACGGTGTGGCCCGGTGCCTTCGGCGCGATCATGATCACGTCGAGGTCGGCACGCGGGATCACCTGGCCGTAGTGGACGTTGAAGCCGTGCGCGAATGCCAGCGCCGCGCCCTGCTTGATGTTCGCGTGCACTTCCTTCGCGTACACGTCGGCGATCTGCTCGTCCGGCAGCAGCATCATGACGACGTCCGCGCCCTTCACCGCTTCAGCGACTTCCTTGACCGACAGGCCTGCGTTTTCGGCCTTGCTCCACGACGCGCCGTCCTTGCGCAGGCCGACCGTCACATTTACGCCGCTGTCCTTCAGGTTCAGTGCGTGCGCATGGCCTTGCGAGCCGTAGCCGATGATCGTGACTTGCTTGCCCTTGATGAGGGAGAGGTCGGCGTCTTTGTCGTAGAAAACGTTCATGATGGGTTCCTTCGCTAATTCAAAAATTCAACAATTCGTTCGGATTGGGTACTGCGGGCCGGGACATGACGGCGCACCCGGCGTGCCTCTTCGGCATTACACCTTCAGGATGCGCTCGCCGCGTCCGATGCCGGAGCTGCCGGTACGCACGGTCTCTAGGATCGCGCTGGCGTCCAGCCCCTGGATGAATGCGTCGAGCTTGTCGCTCGCGCCCGTCAATTCGATCGTGTAGGTCTTTTCGGTCACGTCGATGATGCGGCCGCGGAAAATGTCCGACATCCGCTTCATTTCTTCGCGCTCCTTGCCCACTGCACGTACCTTGATCAGCATCAGCTCGCGTTCGATGTGTGCACCGTCGGTCAGGTCCACCACTTTCACCACCTCGATCAGGCGGTTCAGATGCTTCGTGATCTGTTCGATCACGTCGTCCGAGCCAATGGAAACGATGGTCAGCCGCGACAGCGATTGGTCTTCGGTCGGCGCCACCGTCAAGGTTTCGATGTTGTAGCCGCGTGCGGAAAACAGACCGACCACGCGCGACAGCGCGCCCGGTTCGTTCTCCAGCAGGACGGAAATGATGTGTCTCATGTTCGCTTCTTCCAGAATGTGTCCGTGTCGATTCACTCGCGCCGCGCGCCGCCCGGTGCCGCACCGCCCTTCGTGAAGGCGGCCGCTCCGGCGCCAAGCGCGCGTCGCGCCGTTACAGATCTTCCGATCCGAGCAGCATCTCGGTGATGCCCTTGCCGGCCTGTACCATCGGCCAGACGTTTTCGGTCGGATCGGTCTGGAAATCGAGAAACACGGTGCGGTCCTTCAGGCGCAGCGCTTCCTTCAGCGCCGGCTCCACATCCGAGGTCTTTTCGATCCGCATGCCGACATGGCCGTACGCTTCGGCGAGCTTCACGAAATCGGGCAGCGCATCCATGTACGAATGCGAATAGCGCTTGCTGTATTCGATCTGCTGCCACTGGCGGACCATGCCGAGATAGCGGTTGTTCAGCGAAATGATCTTCACGGGCGTGTCGTACTGCAGGCAGGTCGACAGTTCCTGGATGCACATCTGGATCGAGCCTTCGCCCGTGATGCACAGCACGTCGTCGTCCGGGTGCGCCATCTTGACGCCCATCGCTGCCGGCAGGCCGAAGCCCATCGTGCCGAGGCCGCCGGAGTTGATCCAGCGACGCGGCTTGTTGAAACGGTAGAACTGCGCGGCCCACATCTGGTGCTGGCCGACGTCCGAGCACACGAACGCGTTGCCGTCCGTCAGCTCCCACGCCTTCTCGACCACGTACTGCGGCTTGATGATCTCGCTTTCGCGGTCGAACTTCAGGCAGTCCTTCGAGCGCCAGCCCTCGATGTCCTTCCACCATTGCGCGAGCGCGTCGGTATCGGGGCCATGCTCGGCCGTCTGCAGCTGCTCGATCAACTCCTTCAGCACTTCCTTCACGTCGCCGACGATCGGGATGTCGACCTTCACGCGCTTCGAGATCGACGACGGGTCGATGTCGATGTGGATGATCTTGCGCGGACGCGACGCGAAGTGCGCCGGGTCGCCGATCACGCGGTCGTCGAAGCGCGCGCCGATCGCGATCAGCACGTCACAGTGCTGCATCGCCATGTTCGCTTCGTAGGTGCCGTGCATGCCGAGCATGCCGAGGAATTTCCTGTCCGACGCGCGATAGCCGCCGAGGCCCATCAGCGTGTTCGTGACCGGGTAGCCGAGCAGGTCGGCGAACTGGTTCAGTTCGCGCGCCGCGTCGGCGAGGATGATGCCGCCGCCCGTGTAGATGTACGGACGCTTCGCCGACAGCAGCAACGACACGGCCTTGCGGATCTGGCCCGAATGACCTTTCGTGACGGGGTTGTACGAACGCAGCGACACGCTCTTGACCGGCTCGTACTGGCACGGGGTCTTGGAGATGTCTTTCGGGATGTCGATCAGCACCGGGCCCGGACGGCCGGTGCGGGCGATGTAGAACGCCTTCTTGACGGTTTCCGCGAGGTCGCGCACGTCCTTCACGAGGAAGTTGTGCTTCACGCACGGACGCGTGATGCCGACGGTGTCGCATTCCTGGAATGCGTCCTGGCCGATCGCGGCAGTCGGCACCTGGCCGCTGATCACGACCATCGGGATCGAATCCATGTAGGCCGTCGCGATGCCGGTCACCGCATTGGTGACACCGGGGCCGGACGTCACGAGACAGACGCCGACGTTGCCGGTGGAACGCGCATACGCATCGGCTGCGTGCACGGCCGCCTGTTCGTGGCGCACCAGCACGTGCTGAATCTTGTCCTGCTTGTAAAGCTCGTCGTAGATGTAGAGTACCGAGCCGCCGGGGTAGCCCCAGATGAATTCGACGTTCTCGTCGGCCAGTGCCTTCATGAGCACGGTGGCGCCGATGGAGTCGCTATCGGGAGGGGAAAGGGGTTCCGACGTGGAGAATTCCGCGCTGGGCATGTTCATTTTGACCTTTCGAATTTTCGGCAAAAAATTGATCGGGTGCTCTCTGCCGGGCTTGTGGCTCGGGTTCAAGCGGCGCGTCCAGTTTGAAGGGCGGGCTTCTTGGGCCAGCCTCAAATGAGACCATCACTTCATGTTGCGAATCGCTGACGATAGCCGGTCACGATTGGGCCGTCAAGCAAAATATCCCGCAGCGCATCATGGCCGCCGCCCGGCGGCCCGCGGACGCGGCTCGCGCACAACGTGGCGCGCCGCAACCGGTGCCAAGTCGCGCGAAAATTTGTTAGCATCCGCGGGTTTTACGAAATTTTTCGACCTTTTCACACGCCGCGGTCCGCAGCGCATACCTTTACGGAATGGCATCAGACAAGGAACTCGCCGACTTTCTGGCGGGCGTCGAAAGGCGCGCGTTCAAGCAGGCTGCCTACGCCGTGCGTGACGACGATGCGTCGCTCGACATCGTGCAGGACGCGATGATCAAGCTGGCGGAGAAATACGGGGACCGGCCGGCGGCCGAGCTGCCGCTGCTGTTCCAGCGGATCCTGCAGAACGCCATCCACGACTGGTTCCGCCGGCAGAAGGTCCGCAATACGTGGGTCACGCTCTTCTCGTCGCTCAACAATACGGACGACGACGACTTCGATCCGCTGGAAACGCTCGAATCCGCGGACGACAATGCGGGTGTCGAGAGCACGGAGCACCGCCTCGAGCGGGAACAGGTTCTGGCCCTGATCGACGAAGAAATCCAGAAACTTCCGGCGCGTCAACGGGAAGCGTTCCTGATGCGTTATTGGGAAGATATGGATGTCGCCGAGACTGCCGCCGCAATGGGGTGCTCCGAAGGCAGCGTCAAGACGCACTGCTCGCGAGCCACTCATACCCTGGCACACGCGCTCAAGGCCAAAGGAATCACGCTATGAGCTCCGCTCCCGTAAATCGAGAATACGAATTCGCGCTGAAGGTCCGCCGCGCGCTGGACGAACGTGCCGCGGCGCTGCCTGCCGCGACCACCGACCGTCTGGCCGTCGCGCGCCGGGCCGCGCTCGCGCGCAAGAAGCCGGAACCCGCGACCGCGCCGGTGTTCGTGCCCGCCTTCGCCGGTGCGGCCGGCGCATACGGCATGCCGCCCGCGAGTAACCCGCAAGCCGGCCGCCCGTCCGCGTCGCTCGCGCGCCGCCTGCTGCGCGCGTGGCCGCTCGCGCTGCTGCTGGCGGGGCTCGTCGGCATCGCCTACTGGGAAGACATGCAGCGCACCGCCGAGCTCGCCGACATCGACGCGGCGATGCTCAGCGACGACCTGCCGCTCAACGCGTATCTCGATCACGGGTTCAACGCGTATCTTTCGCACGCACGCTAACAGACAATAACGAGGGGATCGCACGGGTGAATCAGAAACGCGGCCTGGCCGTATTTTTCGGATGCGTGATCGCGATCGCCGTTTCCTACGTCGCCACCTACTCCCGATTCAACCCGCCCCCCGCGACGGTCTCCGCCGCGGCCAGCAGCGCACCTGCGGCGACCTCGGCCGCCGCCGCGCTGTCCACGGAACTCGCCCCGCTGCCCCTGCCGCTGCCGGCCGCCAACGGCCCGCTGTCGTGGGCGCGGCTGACCCCCGCACAACGTGCGGCGCTCGCGCCGTTCGCCGATCAGTGGGACGGCTTCAGCGATGCGCGCAAGCGTAAATGGCTGAAGATCGCGTCGCGTTTCGCGAAATTGACGCCGGATGAACAAAAACACCTGCAGGACAGAATGTCCGAATGGGCGCGGATGACGCCCGAGCAGCGGCGCGTCGCACGCGAGAATTACCAGAGCGCGAAGGAGCTGTCCGCGCAGGCGCGCGAGCGCGCGTGGAAGGCCTACCAGCAATTGCCTGAAGAACAGAAGCAACGGCTCGCGGCGACCGAGCGTCGCCGCCGGCCGAGCGTGGTCAGCGCGCCGCCGACCGTCGCCGACCGCGATGTGCGCCGCCTCGTCAATTCGCACGAGCATCCGGCGAGCAACGTCGCCGCCGTGCCGGTGCCCGCATCGGCCAGTGCCGGCTTGCCGCCCGCCGCGTCCTCCACGTCCGGTACCGCGCCTGCCACCTCACCGGCCGTCGTCACGCCCGTGTCGCCGGCCGACGCGCCGTCGATGTTCAAGGGCTCCTGAACGACCGTGGCGAGCGCCCCCGCACCCCAGGCCCCGGCCGTCGCCGCGCCGTCCGTGCGGCGGCGCCTCGCGGCGATGCTGTACGAGGCCGTGCTGCTGTTCGGCGTCGTGTTCTTCGCGGGCCTCGCATTCAGCCTCGCGATGCAGCAGCGCAACGGGCTCGTCCATCACGACCTCCTCGCCGCGTGGATCGCGCTCGTCGTCGGCGCGTATTTCGTCTGGTTCTGGACTCACGGCGGCCAGACACTGCCGATGAAGACCTGGCGGCTGCGGCTCGAATCGTCGAGCGGCCGGCCGCTGAGCGCCGCGCATGCGCTCGTCCGCTATGCGCTCGGCTGGCTGTGGTTCCTGCCGCCGCTCGCGCTGCATCCGCTGCTCGGCCTGTCGGTGCCCGTCACGCTCGCGCTCGCCGCCGCATGGATCGTCGCGTGGGCCGGCGCCGCCCGCCTGCACGCCGATCGCCAGTTCCCGCACGACCGCCTCGCGCGCACGCGCGTCGTCGCGACTCTGCGCTGACGCGCCGCGCGGTTCGCGCATCCGTCAGACGAAACCCGTCGAAACCGCCCGCAGGGCCGCCCCGCGCGGCTTGCCCGATAGCGACAGGCCCGTCGGTTCGGCAGGTTACACAACCGTGCCCCATTCACTGCTAAACACGCCGCGACGACAGTAATAAGAACGTCTCGTGACTGTCATGGCATGGTCACGCCCACATGGCGCAATGCCGGTAATGTCAATCGGCGCGAGTCATGCATGGGCCAGAAAACGTCCGCGACCTCCCTGTTCCGTCAACCGCTCGGCGCCCGCGCCGTCACCGCCTTCGTGTCCGGCGCGGCCGCAACCGACGCCCTTTCGGCGCACGAGCCGCCGGCCGCGCACGCGACGCAGCACGACGACCCCGAACCGTCCGCGCATCGTTACCGCACGATCTGGCTGTCCGACATCCATCTCGGCTCCAGCGGCTGCCAGGCGCCGTACCTGCTCGACTTCCTGCGCCACAACGATTCGGAGTACCTGTACCTCGTCGGCGACATCATCGACGGCTGGCAGCTGAAGAAGGGCTGGTACTGGCCGCAGGCGCACAATGACGTGGTGCAGAAGATCCTGCGCAAGGCGCGCAAGGGCACGCAGGTGGTCTACATCCCGGGCAACCACGACGAAGGCGCGCGGCAGTTCTGCGACCTCGCGTTCGGCGACATCCAGGTGCGCGGCGAGGCGTTTCACACGACGCTCGCGGGCAAGCGTCTGTGGATCGTGCACGGCGACCTGTTCGACGGCGTGATCCAGCACGCGAAATGGCTCGCGTATCTCGGCGACACGCTCTACACGCTGATCCTCGTGCTGAACCGCTGGTTCAACCGGATCCGCAGCCGGCTCGGCTTCCAGTACTGGTCGCTGTCGCAGTACCTGAAGCACCAGGTGAAGAACGCGGTGAACTTCATCTCGCAGTTCGAGACCGTGATGACCGACGAAGCGCGCCGCCGCGGCTGCGACGGCGTCGTGTGCGGGCACATCCACAAGGCCGAGATCCGCGACATCGACGGCGTGCTGTACTGCAACGACGGCGACTGGGTCGAAAGCCTGTCCGCCCTCGTCGAAACGATGGAAGGCGAACTGAAGATCGTCTACTGGACGGCGATGCGCACCGCGCCGTCCGCAGCCCCGTCGCGCAAGGCCAAGGCCACCGCCTGACACAACTCCACTTACAGGACACAGCCGCGATGAAGATCATGATCGTCACCGACGCATGGGAACCGCAGGTCAACGGCGTCGTGCGCACGCTGAAGAGCACCTCCCGCGAACTCACCGCGCTCGGCCACCGGGTCGAAATGCTGACGCCGCTGGAATTCCGCACGGTGCCCTGCCCGACCTACCCCGAGATCCGCCTGTCGATCCTGCCGTACCGCAAGCTGCGCGCGCGCATCGATGCGTTCGCACCGGACGCGCTGCACATCGCGACCGAAGGCCCGCTCGGCCTCGCCGCGCGACGCTACGCACGCTCGCGCAAGCTGCCGTACACGACCGCGTATCACACGCGCTTTCCGGAATACGTGCAGGCGCGCTTCGGCATTCCGCTGTCGGCGACCTACAAGTTCCTGCACTGGTTCCACGGGCCGTCGCTCGCGGTGATGGCGCCGACCCCGGTCGTGAAGCAGGATCTCGAGAAGTTCGGATTCACGAACGTCGTGCTGTGGACGCGCGGCGTCGATCTCGACATCTTCCGGCCGATGGAGTCGAAGGTGCTCAACACCGCGCGGCCGATCTTCCTGTACGTGGGCCGCGTCGCGATCGAGAAGAACGTCGAGGCGTTCCTGCGTCTTGACCTGCCCGGCTCGAAGTGGGTCGCGGGCGAAGGCCCGGCGCTCGCCGAGCTGAAATCGCGCTATCCGGAAGCGAACTATCTCGGCGTACTGTCGCAAGCCGAGCTCGCCAAGGTGTATGCTGCGGCCGACGTGTTCGTGTTCCCGAGTCGCACCGACACGTTCGGCCTCGTGCTGCTGGAGGCGCTCGCGTGCGGCACGCCGGTCGCCGCTTACCCCGTGACGGGCCCGATCGACGTGCTCGGCGGGGGCGCTGCCGGCGCGATGCACGAAGACCTGCAGGAAGCCTGCCTCGAGGCGCTGAAGATCGAACGCGAGACTGCCCGCGCATGGGCCGAGCGCTTCTCGTGGCGCGCGGCGTCCGAGCAGTTCGCGTCGCATCTGAAGCCGCTGCCGAAGACCGCGTACTCGCCCGCCGAAGGTGCCGCCGTTTGAAACGAGACCTGAACGACAAGACCCCCGACGCTGCCGCGACAGCGCAACTGCATCATCCGTTCGACGAAGAAGAGCCGCACGCCGATGCGGACGTGCACACGCACGAACCGCTCGGCCCCGACGATCGTCTGGCGCCGCTGCCGCCGAACCCGTACAAGCGCCACCGCGGCATCACGCGCGCGTGGTACGCGCTCAAGCATTCGCTGAACGGGTTTCGCGTCGCGATCCGTGAGGAGAGCGCATTTCGCCAGGAGTTGACGCTCGCCGCGCTGATGCTGCCGATCGGTGCATTCTCACCGGTCCCGGCCGCATCGCGCGCGCTGCTGATCGCGTCGGTGCTGCTCGTGCTGATCGTCGAGCTGCTGAACTCGAGCGTCGAGGCCGCGATCGATCGCATCTCGCTCGAGCGCCACGAACTGTCGAAGCGCGCGAAGGACCTCGGCAGCGCGGCGGTCACGGTCGCGCTGTTCGCGTGCGTGACGACGTGGGGCTTCGTGCTGGGCCCCGTCGTCGCGCGCTGGCTCGGCTTCTAGCGGCATCCGCGGCGGCACCGCCGTGCGGCGGTGCACCATGCGGCGGGAACGCGCGGCGATGACGAAATGCGCCGTTGGCAGGAAACAGCGGTTTATAATCGTCCGCTAGACTTAGAACAGCAACCCGCGCCGGACGAATCTCGCAGCATCGATTGCAGCGCCCGCCAGTCCGGCACACACAGGGCCGGACGACATGGAAGCGAAACCTCCCCGCCGCACCCGCGAACGGATTCTCGAGTTGTCGTTGAAACTCTTCAACGAGATCGGCGAGCCGAACGTCACGACCACGACGATCGCCGAGGAAATGGAAATCAGTCCAGGCAACCTGTACTACCATTTCCGCAACAAGGACGACATCATCAACAGCATCTTCGCGCAGTTCGAGCAGCAGATCGAACGGCGGCTGCGCTTCCCCGAAGATCACCGTCCGACGATCGACGAGACCTGGTCGTACCTGCAGTACATGGCCGACTTCATGTGGACCTACCGGTTCCTGTATCGCGACCTCAACGACCTGCTCGCGCGCAACCGCACGCTCGAGACGCACTTCAAGCAGATCATCAGCCACAAGGTGCGCTTCGCGCACGACATGTGCGAACTGCTCGTGTCGGACGCCGAAATGGTCGCGACGCCGGCCGAGATCGAAGTCATCGCCACCAACATGGCCGTGATCTCGACGTACTGGCTGTCGTATCAGTACGTGATGCACCCGCGCAAGTACAACGATCAGGACGCGATCCGCGAAGAGCTGCACCAGGTGAGCATGCACGTGATCTCGGTGATGGCCCCGTACCTGCGCGGCCGTTCGCGCCAGCTGTTCGACGATCTCGTCTCCGGCAAGCTGCCCAAGCGCCAGTTCACCGACTACCTGCCGCCGCGCGACGGTTCGCCGCGCCCCGCCGGCAGCCCGGTCACCGCCAGACCCGCCGCGAAGGATACGAAACAATGAAGGCAGTGTGCGTTTACTGCGGCTCGTCGTCCGGCGTGCGGCCCGTCTATGCGGACGCCGCGCGCGCTTTCGGCCGCGCCCTCGTCGATGCGGACCTGACGCTCGTCTACGGCGGCGGCCGGGTCGGCCTGATGGGTGTGATCGCCGATGAAGTGATGGCGGCCGGCGGCCGTGCGGTCGGCGTGATCCCCGAGCTGCTCGTCGACAAGGAAGTCGGTCATACCGGGCTGTCCGAGCTGCACGTCGTGCCCGACATGCACCACCGCAAGAAGATGATGGCCGATCTCGCGGACGCGTTCGTCGCGATGCCCGGCGGCGCCGGCACGCTCGAGGAGCTGTTCGAGGTCTATACGTGGGCGCAGCTCGGCTATCACCGCAAGCCCGTCGCGCTGTACAACATCGATTCGTTCTACGATCCGCTGATCGCGCTGCTGCGCCATACGGTCGACGAAGGCTTCATGCGTCCGACCTACTTCGACGCGCTGTGCATCGACGCCGAACCCGTCGCGCTGATCGAGCAGCTGCGCCGCTACCAGCCGCCCGTCCGCGACAAGTGGGCGTCGGACGACGCGGCCAAGTAACGCTTCCCGGGAACCACGCGCGATGCCCGCACTGTCCGATCGCAAGGCCGTCCTGATCACCGGCGCGAGCCGCGGCATCGGCCGCGCGACCGCCGTGCTCGCTGCCAAGCGCGGCTGGGACGTCGGCATCAACTATGCGCGCGACGCGGCGGCCGCCGAACTCACCGCGCAAGCCGTTCGCGACGCCGGCGCACGCGCGTGCGTCGTCGCCGGCGACGTCGCGAACGAAGCGGACGTCATCGCGATGTTCGACGCCGTCACGGCGGCGTTCGGCCGCCTCGACGCGCTCGTCAACAATGCGGGGATCGTCGCGCCGTCGATGCCGCTCGCCGACATGCCGGCCGACCGGCTGCGGCGGATGTTCGACACCAACGTGCTCGGCGCTTATCTGTGCGCGCGCGAAGCCGCGCGCCGGCTGTCCACCGACCGCGGCGGACGCGGCGGCGCGATCGTCAACGTGTCGTCGATCGCGTCCCGGCTCGGTTCACCGAACGAATACGTCGACTACGCGGGCTCGAAAGGCGCGGTCGATTCGCTGACGATCGGCCTGGCTAAGGAACTCGGCCCGCACGGCGTGCGCGTCAACGCGGTGCGCCCGGGGCTGATCGAGACCGAAATCCATGCCAGCGGCGGCCAGCCGGGCCGCGCCGCGCGCCTCGGCGCGCAGACACCGCTCGGCCGTGCGGGCGAAGCACAGGAGATCGCCGAGGCGATCGTCTGGCTGCTCGGCGACGCGGCGTCATACACGACAGGCGCCCTGCTCGACGTCGGCGGCGGACGATAATCGCCCCGCAGGCGCCGAACGCGCCGACTGAAACATTCTTCTGGTCACGACACCACAAATCTCCACAATATCGTGACCATTTCAGTAAACATTCGTAACACTTCCATGCTCTACTAGCGCCAAGCCTGAAAACGGTCGGTCATCCGGCTGTCTTTCTCGCCTTGATGCGCCCCTTATTGGGTCCGGCCCATGTCGCCGGACCCGCTTGACCCGACCGAGATCTTTTCCATGCCCGGAACCGCAGCACCCGGCCGGCGACGCACGTCCTCCGTGCCCGCTTCGGCCACGCACGCCCGATCAGCCGCCGATCCCGCTCCCAACGCGACACTCAATGCCGCCGGCACGCCCGCCGTGGCCGGCGCCACCGCGACGAACGGCGTCGGCGATCGCGTGCTGCGGCTCGGCTGGCGCGTGTGGCTGCTGGTCGCCGCGCTGGTCTGCGCGTATACGCTGCCGGGCGTGCTCGGGCACGATCCGTGGAAGCAGGACGAAACCTATACGTTCGGCATCATCCAGCACATGCTCGAGACGGGCGACTTCGTCGTGCCGACCAACGCCGGCCTGCCCTTCATGGAAAAGCCGCCGCTCTACGCGTGGGTCGCGACGAGCCTCGCGTGGCTGCTGCAGCGGGTGATGCCGCTGCACGACGCGGCACGGCTCGCGAGCGCGCTGTTCGCCGCGCTTGCGTTCGGCTTCATCGCACGCGCGGCACGCAGTGCCAGTCGCGCCGATGGCTGGCTCGACCTGCGCGTGATCGGCCCTGTCGTGCTGAGCGCGGGCACGCTCGTCGTCATCAAGCACGTGCACGACATGATGACGGACGTCGCGCTGTTCGCCGGCACCGCGATGGCCTTCTGCGGGCTGCTCGAGCTCGTGATGCAGCACGTCGCGCGCGCGCAGCAGATGCGGCATGCGCTGCCGATGCAGCCGTCGGGCCGCTGGGCCGCGCCGATGTTCGGCGCGGGCGTCGGCATCGCGCTGATGTCGAAGGGGCTGTTCGTGCCGCTCGTGTTCGCCGCCACGCTCATGGGCGCGCTGGTGCTCTACCCGGCCTGCCGCACGCGCGCGTTCGCGCGCTCGCTCGGTATCGCCGCGCTCGTGTTCGCACCGTTCGCGCTGATCTGGCCGATCGCGCTGTTCCTGCGCTCCGAGACGCTGTTCATGACCTGGTTCTGGGACAACAACGTCGGCCGCTTCTTCGGCTTCTCCGTGCCGGAACTCGGCGCGGAAAACGACAAGCCGTTCTTCATCCTGCGTGCGTTCCTGCTCGTCGGCTTCCCGGTCGCGCCGCTCGCGATCGTCGCGCTGGCGCGCGGCGCATGGCGTGACTGGCACGCGCCGCGCGTCGCGCTGCCCGTGCTGTTCGCCGGCATCGGCCTCGCGGTGCTGCAAGTGTCCGCGACCTCGCGCCAGCTCTACATCCTGCCGTTCTTCGCGCCGCTCGCGCTGGTCGCCGCGCAGGCGATCGAACGCCTGCCGCGCGGGCTGCATCTCGCGTGGGATTACCTGAGCCGCCTGCTGTTCGGTAGCGCCGTCGCGCTCGCGTGGGTGATCTGGGCGGTGATGGCCGATCCGCGCGCATCGCGGGCGAGCCTCGCGCCGCTCGGCCGCTGGCTGCCGCTCGACTGGACGATGCCGATCGTGCCCGGGTTCGTGATCGGCGCGCTGGTGCTGACCGTCGGCTGGCTGTCGCTGCTGCCGAAGCTGCGCACGACCGGCCCGTGGCGCGGTGCGCTGTCGTGGGGCGCGGGCGCGCTGGTGGCGTGGGGCCTCGTGTATACGCTGCTGCTGCCGTGGCTCGACGTCGCGAAGAGCTACCGGTCCGTATTCGACGACCTGGACGCGCATCTCGCGCTCGAATGGCGCGACGACGACTGCATGGCAAGCCTGCACGGGCTCGGCGAGTCGGAAGCGCCGATGCTGTACTACTTCTCCGGGATCCAGCACACGCCGATCGACGACGCGAAGACGACGCGCTGTACGTGGATGATCGTCCAGGGCGTGCGGGCCGTCGATCCGGCGCCCGGCAGCGAATGGAAACTGTTCTGGAGCGGCGCGCGCCCGGGCGACAACGCGGAACTGCTGCGCGTCTACGTGCGCACGCCTGAAGCACACGACGCGCCGTGATGGTAACGCGGCGCCGCGCGACGGCGCCGTCGTAGTGATCGCCGGCCCGGCGTCACGCCCGGCGCGCCACCGCTGCGCACGTCAAAACGACGAACCGGGCTCGCGCAGGAAGGCCGCCTCTTCGTCGGTCGACGCGCGACCGAGAATCGCGTTCCGGTGCGGGAACCGCCCGAAGCGCTCGACCACCGCCGCATGGCGCAGCGCGAAGTCGTGATAGCTCTCGCACCCGGCCTCGTCGCGAATGCCCGCGCACAGCCGCACGGCCTCGCGCTGGCTCTCATGCGACTCGTCATGTTCGAACGGCAGGTACGCAAACGCGCGGTGATGGCCGCTCGGCAGTTGCGCGTCCCATCCGGCCGCGACGACGCGCCGGGCGAGCGCCAGCGCCTTCGAATCGGCGGCGAATGCGCGCGGCGTGCCACGGTGAATGTTGCGCGAGAACTGGTCGAGGACCACGATCAGCGCGAGCGCGCCGAGCGGCGTGGCGGCCCAGTGATCGCACGCGCCGTCGCACGCGGCGTCGAGCAACGCGCCGTAGCGCGTGCGCAGCACGTCGTCGAACGCCGCGCCGCCGTTGAACCACACCTTGCGCGCATGGCCGAACTCGGCCGAACCCGGCTCGCCGAACCAGAAATCGAGAATCTCGCGCGCTTGCGGATCGAGCGCCGCGACGGTGTCAGTCAGGTTGTCGATCGTCATGCAAACTCCAGTACGACGCGGCGTGTGCGCGCGCTCTTCTTTTCAAGTTTGGCGACCCGCAGGTCGCCAATTTCCGACGTGTTGCGCACGTGCGTGCCCCCGCACGGCTGCAGGTCGACGCCGGCGATGCGCAGCAGCCGCACGCGGCCCAGCCCCATCGGCGGCTTCACGCTCATCGTGCGCACGAGCTCGGGCCGCTCGGTCATCTCCGCGTCGGTGATCCATTCGGTCGTGACCGCATGCGCGCCGCGGACCAGCTCCGCGAGACGGCGCTCGACGTCGGCGCGGTCGATCGCATCGGACGTCGCGAAATCGAGCCGCACGTAGTCGGCCGTCACGCTGCAGCCGTCGACCGGATACGGCAGCACCGCGCACATCAGGTGCGCTGCCGTATGCAGCCGCATGTGCCGGTAGCGGCGCTGCCAGTCGATGCCGGCGACCACGCGCGCGCCCGGCGCGAGCGCCGCGACGCGCGCTTCCTGGCCCGGCGCGGGCACGTGCTCGGCGTCGTCGGGGGTTGCGCCGTCGAACTTCGCCTTGCGCGTGTCGGCGATCGCGATCGTGTCGCCGTCGGGCAGCGTCAGCATGCCGCTGTCGCCGGCCTGGCCGCCGCCGAGCGGATAGAACACAGTGCGATCGAGCCGGATGCCGTCATCGCCGACGGCCGCGACGACGGCGTCGCATTGCGTCAGATAGGCATCCTCGCGAAACAGGGCCTGGGTCGTCATCGGGGGAACCTCGTATCGAGCGGGGAAACGGTCAGTGTCGCGCCGCACCGGAGCGGCGCCCAGACGCAGATCGTCCGGCGTCCGGACAGCGGCGTACCGGTCGATCAACCGGGCCGGTTGCGCATCCAGTCGGCCGTGTCGTAGAACGAATGCATGAGCCGCTCGCGCAGCGGCTCGGGCAAGCCGGTGTCCTCCATCGCCCACGCCATGCAGCGCAGCCACTGGTCGCGCTCGACCGACGCGATCGGGAACGGCAGGTGCCGTGCGCGCAAGCGCGGGTGGCCGAACCGGCTGATGTAGTGGTCGGGGCCGCCGAGCCAGCCGCACAGGAACCAGAACAACTTGTCGCGCGAACCGTCGAGCGACGCCGGATGCAACGCGCGAATCTCGGCGAATTCGGGCTCGAGGTCCATCAGGTCGTAGAAACGGTCCACCATTTCGCGCACGCGGGCTTCGCCGCCCACGAGCTCGAACGCCGTCGGCTGCGACGGCGCATCATCATTCACATCGGTCATTACGGATAATCGGAAACGGGATATTCGGGGCCGCCGGCGACGCTCACGCGTCGCGCAGCGACTGCAGCGCGGGGCGCCGCAGCACATTATGCAGGCTCAGCCAGCCGGCCGCACCGGCGCATGCGACGCCGGCCGCGATGCCGGCCGGCACGAGCCACGGATCGACGGCGAGCTGGAAGTCGAACACGCGCGATGCGAGCACCCAGCCGACCGCGATCGCGCCCGCCGACGCCAGCGCGCCGGCGAGCGCGCCGACGACGATGAATTCCGCGCGCTGCACCGCGTTGACCTGCGCGCGCGACGCGCCGAGCGCGCGCAGCAGCGCGGCCTCGTGCACACGCTCGTCGCGCGAGCCGGCGAGCGCCGTGTACAGCACGAGCACGCCGGCCGCGAGCGTAAACCCGAACAGGAACTGCACCGCGCCGACCACCTGCAGCATCATCCGCTGCAGCTGCGCGAGGATTGGCGCGACGTCGATCGCGGTGAGGTTCGGGTAGCGCGCGATCAGCGGATCGAGCAATGCCGCCTGCTCGGCCGGCAGGTGGAAGCTCGTCAGGTAGACGGCCGGGAAATCCTTCAGCACGGGCGGCGGCATCAGCACGAAGAAGTTGACGCGGAACGAGCCCCAGTCGAGCTTGCGCACGCTGGTGATCGGCGCATCGACCGTCAGCCCCGTCACGTCGAAGCGCAGCGTGTCGCCCGGCTTCACGTTCAGGATCTTCGCGAGCCCGTCCTCGATCGAGATCTCGGGCCTCGCCGAGTGGCCGAACCAGTGGCCCGCGACGATCCGGTTGTCGGACGGAAGCTCGGTCGTATACGACAGGTTGAATTCGCGGTCGACGAGCCGGCGCGCGTCGTCCGACGGATACGCGTCCGGGTTCACCGGCTTGCCGTTGATCGCGACGAGCCGGCCGCGCACCATCGGCGCGGGCACCGCGTCGCGCACGCCGTGCGCGGCCAGCCACGCCGCGACGTCGTCGCGCTGGTCGGGCTGGATGTCGATCAGGAACTGGTTCGGCGCATCGGGCGGCGTCGACTGCCGCCAGCCGGCGACGAGGTCGTTGCGCGTGATCGCGATCAGCAGCAGGCACATCAGGCCGAGCGCGAGCGCGGTGATCTGCAGTGCGCTCGCCGTGCCGCGCCGGTGCAGCGACGCGAGCGCGTAGCGCCAGCCGATGCCCGCGGCCACGCGCGCATTGCGCACCGCGCGCGCCGCCGCGTACAGCACGAGCCGCGCGATCAGCGAGAACCCGACCAGCGCGCCGGCGAACCCGCCCGCGACGATCAGCCCGAGCTTCAGGTTGCCCGCCGCGACGATCAGCAGCCCCGCGAACAGCACGACGCCGATCGCATACGCGGCCCACGCGATACGCGACGCGTCGCCCCAGTCGCGCCGCAGCACGCGCACCGGCGGCACGCGCGTGAGCGGCGCGAGCGGCGGCAGCGCGAAGCCAAGCAGCAGCACGAGCGCGGCGCCGACCCCGACGAGCGCGGGCCAGAGTGTCGGCGCCGGCAGCGCGACCTCGATCAGGCCGCCGAGCGCGGCCAGCAGCGCCCAGTGGCCGCCGTAGCCGAGCGCCGCGCCCGCGATGCCCGAGACGATGCCGATGCCGGCGAATTCGAGTGCGAACAGCGCGCCGAGCGTGCGGCGGCTCACGCCGAGGCAGCGCATCGTCGCGCAGCCGTCCAGATGGCGCCGCATGTAGCGCTGCGCGGCCATCGCGATCGCGACCGCCGCGAGCAGCGCGGTCAGCAGCGCGACGAGCGTCAGGAAATGGCGCGCGCGATCGAGCGTCTGGCGCACCTGCGGCTGACCTTCCTGCAGCGATTCGAGGCCGACGCCGCGCAGCTTGCCGCCGTCGACGCGCCCGTGCGCGTAGGCCTCGAAGCGCGCGACGGCCGGCGTGTCGCCGGCAATCAGCAGCCGGTACGTGACGCGGCTGCCGTAGCCCGTGAGCCCGGTCGCGGCGAGTTCGTCCGCGCGCATCATCAGCCGCGGCGAGAAATTGACGAACGAGAAACCGCGATCGAGCTCGCGGGAAATAGACGCGGCGACCGTGAACGTGCGCAGCCCGACGCGCACGGTGTCGCCCGCCTTCAGATGCAACGCATCGAGCAGCGCGGGATCGGCCCACACGGTGCCGGGCGCGGGAATCGCGCTCGCCTTGTGCGCGGCGCTCGCGCCGGCCGGCACGATCTCGACCGCGCCGCGCAGCGGATAGCCGGGCGATACGGCCTTCACGGCCGCGAGGCGCGCGGGTGCCGCGCCGCTCGCATGACCGCCGGCGGCCGACGCGATCATGCTCGGGAAGATGGCGGTTGTCGCGGTGCGCAGCCCGAGCGCGCGCGCCTCGCGATCGAACGACGGATCGACGGGATGATCGGCACGCACGACGAAATCGGCTCCGAGCATCTGGCGCGCGTCGCGCTCGAGCCCCTGGCGCAGCCGGTCGGCGAGAAACCCGACGCTCGTGAGCGCCGCGACTGCCAGCACCAGCGCGAGCACGAGCAGCGTCAGCTCGCCGGCACGCCAGTCGCGTGCGGTCATCCGCGCGGCCTGATGGATCAGGTCGTGCCAGCCGAAGCGGCCGGCATGGCCGGGCCGCCCGGCCGGCGAAGGGTCAGCGTGCTGCCGCCCGGCGGGTGACGGCGCCTTCAATCGCGCTTGCCCCCGATCGAGTTGAGCCGCGTCACCATGTGGTTGGCCATCCCGCGGAACCCGCCGGACACGCCGCGCCACAGACGCGGCAGCGCCCACGCCGACGCGGCGATGAACGCGGCGAGCAGCACGAGGAACGCAAGCGGAACGAAGAACGCGAGCGCGAGGCCGCCGAACACGAGCCCGTCCTCGGTAGACGACGCGACCCAGTTGGAGATCGGCTCCGGAGAGAGATTGATCAGCGCGCGCGTGCCGGCCTTCGCGACGTGCGCGGCGCCGGCGAGCGAACCGCCGGCCAGCCCGGCGACCGCGAGCACGGTCGGGTCGGCATGGCCGAGCGCACCGGCGGCCAGCACCGCGCCGGCCGGAATGCGGATGAACGTGTGCACGGCGTCCCACAGCGAATCGAACGCGGGAATCTTGTCGGCCAGGAATTCGGTGACGGCGAGCACGGCGGCGGCGCCGATGACCCACGGCGACGTGAGGACCGCGAGCGTATCGGGCAGATGAAGCCAGCCGACCCGCGCGAGCACGCCGGCGATCAGAACCGTCAGGTAAAGGCGCAGCCCGCTCGCCCACGCGAGCCCCGCGCCGAGCGAAATGGCTTCGATCATGGCCCTCTCCTTGCACATGCCGTGCGATTTGCCGATTGATCGGATCGAGTCGGTATGACCGGCCGCGCGGCGCGTGGCGACCGGCCCCGCCTGCCGCGAACGGCGCAACGGCATTCAGGCCCGAATGCGTTCCATTATAGACAGGCTGTCAGGAGGGCCGACGCAATTCCGCGCTGCGTCACGGCCGGGCGCGGGCGCCAGCCGGCGCCCGGCAGGTCGGCATCAGGCGGACGACGACAGTTTCAGGCCGACCAGCCCGAGCACGATCAGCGACGCGCTCGCGACGCGGGCGACGGTCAGCGCCTCGCCCATCATGACAATCCCGAATACGAACGCGCCGACCGCGCCGATCCCCGTCCACACCGCATATGCGGTGCCGAGCGGCAGCTGGCGCATCGCGACCGCGAGCAGCCCGAAGCTCGCGAGCGACGTGACGATCGTAAACACCGACGGCCAGAGTTTCGTGAAACCCTCTGACGATTTCATGCCGGCCGCCCAGGCCACTTCCAGCAAACCGGCGATCAACAACAATACCCACGCCATCTCGACCTGCTCCGTCTCGGATGGGGCCGTCCCCGTTGAAGCGAATGACCCGGGGTCGTCCCCGGGCGGCGCCGAGTATAACAAGAGGCTTACAGGTATGCAGGATGCCCACATTGCGAATCGGGCCGGAGCAGGGTCCGGCCGCGGCGGCCGCGCCGCGCTCAGTTCGCCGCGCGCTTGGCGCCGCCGCCGACGCAGCGGTCGTCGCGGTACAGCGCCCATTCGTCGCACACGCGGCCGTCCTTGAACACGCACATCCCGACCTGACCGCTTGGCAGGTTGCGGATCATGTGGCGGCCGCCGAGCTTCACGCAGTTGACCGACGCGGGATTGGCAAGCGCCGCTTGCGGCGCCGAAGGCTGCTGCCCCGGGGGCAGCGGCTGCGCGAACGCGCCGGATGCGGCAAGCGCCAGCGTACACATGACGACCAGACGGACGGACATTGCACCCTCCTCGGTTTCATTCGCGTAACGGTCAGCATAGCGGGGAATGCGTCGCCGGTGGGCGCGGCCGGCGCATGTGGCGGCGATGTCGCGCCGATGCAACTTCACCGGCGGGCGGCCTTGCATTCCGGCCGCATCGCGCGGCGGACATCGCGCGGCACGCATCGCGCCGCGATCATGCAGCGCCGACGAGCCGGTAGCCGACGCCCGTCTCGGTGACGATGTGCTCGGGCTGCGCGGGATCGCGCTCGAGTTTCTGGCGCAGGTGCGCCATGTAGATGCGCAGATAGTGATGGCTCTCGACATGCGACGGACCCCACACGTCGCGCAGCAGCTGCCGATGCGTGAGCACGCGTCCCGCATGCCGCACGAGCGTCGCGAGCAGCCGGTACTCGAGCGGCGTCAGATGCACGATCTCGCCGTCGCGCCACACCTGGCGCATCGCGAGATCGACGCTCACGCCGCCGAAGCTGACCTTCGGCGATTCGTTCGCGCCGCCCTGGTTGCGCCGGCGCAGTTGCGCGCGGATCCGCGCGCGCAGTTCGGACACGCCGAACGGCTTGGTCAGGTAGTCGTCGGCGCCCGCGTCGAGCGCGGCGACCTTCTCGTCTTCCTGCGTGCGCGCGGACAGCACGATCACCGGCACTTCCGACCAGCCGCGCAGTTCGCGGATCACGTCGAGGCCATCGGTATCGGGCAGGCCGAGGTCGACGATCACGAGATCGGGCTTGCGGGTCGCCGCGTCGATCAGCCCCTGCTTGCCCGTCTCCGCCTCGAACACGGCGATGTCCTCCTCTTCGAGCGCGGCGCGCACGAAACGGCGGATCTGTTTTTCGTCCTCGATCAGGACGACGGTCAGGCTCGGTTCACTCATGGTCTGGCAAGGGCTCGGAGGGTGACGATGCGCCGGGCACGTCGAGGTCGTCGTCGGGTACGGCAGGCACGGCCGGCGGCGTGTCGACCGGCAGCGTGAACCAGAAGCGCGCGCCCGTCACGCGGCCGTCGGGCCCGGTCCGGTTGAGCGCGCCGATTCTACCGCCGTGCGCCTCGACGATCGCGCGGCAGATCGCCAAGCCGAGCCCGATGCCCGGCGTCGCCGATTCCTTCTCGCCGCGCGTGAACTTGTCGAAGATGCGCGTTTCCATCCCGCTCGGCAAGCCCGGGCCGTGATCGTCGACGTGCACGCGCACGAACGGGTGGCCATCGTCGGTCACGCGCTCCGCGCCGATGTCGATCGGCGTATCGGCCGGCGTGTACTTCGCCGCGTTCTCGAACAGGTTGGTGAACAGCCGCTCCATCAGCACCGCGTCCATCTGCAGCAGCGGCAGGTCGGCCGGCAGCGACACGCGTGCGGGATGCTGCGCGAGCACGCGCTTGCACGCGGCGAGCGCGGCACCGACGGTTTCCTCGAGCAGCGACCACTCGCGCTTGAGCTGCACGCTCCCGGCCTGCAGCCGCGCCATGTCGAGCAGGTTCGTGACGATGCCCGTCATCCGCAGCGCCTCGTCGTGGATTGCGTCGACGAGTTCGCCTTCGCGCTGCGCGGAGCGGTCGGTCGCCGGCGTGTGCGGCGCGGCCGCGCGCGCGTTCGCGAGCATCGACGAAAAACCGACGATCGTCGTGAGCGGCGTGCGCAGGTCGTGCGAGATCGCCGACAGCAGCGAGTTGCGCAGGCGCTCGGACTCCATGTTGACGAGCGCATCGCGCGCGATCTCGACGTAGTGCACGCGTTCGAGCGCAAGCGCGATCTGCGCGGCGAACGCATCGAGCATGCGCAGCTGCTCGGGCACCTCGAGCTCGCGCGGATCGCGCGACGCCACCGCGAGCACGCCGCGCGTGCGCATCGGCGCTTTCAGCGGCAGATACAGCGCGGTGGTCGCGGGCAGCGTGTCGGTGCCGCGCCCGGCCGGCTTCTGCTGGTCGTACACCCACTGGCCGACGTCGCAGTCGAGATCCGCGCCCGTCAGCGTGACGACCGCGTCGGGTTCCTCGATCTTCTGCCGCACCTGGTCCGCGCTGTCGGGCAGCAGGAACGCGACGCGCGCGCGGAACACCTCGCCCACGTGGCGGCTGCCGATCTCGACGATCTGTTCGGTCGTCAGCGCCGCGCCGAGTTCGCGCGCCATCGCGTAGATCGCGCCGGTCCGGCGCTCGCGGCGCTGCGCGATGCTCGCCTGGCGCGTCAGCGTCGACGTCAGGTGGCTGATCACGAGCGACGTGAGCAGCATCCCGAAGAAGGTCAGCAGGTATTGCGTGTCGCTGACCGAGAACGACATGCGCGGCGGCACGAAGAAGAAGTCGAACGCCGCGACCGACAGGAACGACTGCAGCACGCCGGGGCCGCGCCCGAGCCGCACGGCCGAGAACACGACGCCGAGCAGATACAGCATCACGAGGTTCGTGAGGTCGAGCCGTGCGGACACGACGCTCGCGACACCGGTGATCGCCGCGCAGATCGCGGCGGCGTACAGGTAGTGTTGCAGCGGCGAACGCCGCGTGCCGAGGTGCGCAAACGCATCGCGCCAGTCGCGTGCGCCCGCGTCGAGCGGCACCGCGCGCACTTCGTCGCTCGCCGACGCACGGATCAGCATCAGGTCGACGTCGCCCGCGCGTTCGGCGAGCTTTTCGCCGAACGGCCGCGCGAAGCGGCGCGCGAGCCCGACTTTCGACGAGCCGCCCGCGACGATCTTCGACACGTTGCGCACCTTCGCATAGCCGATCAGCGCGGCGACCGCGTCGTCGCCGGCGAGCGTGGCCGTCTCCGCGCCGAGCTCGGCCGCGAGCTTCAGCGCATCGAGCGTGCGCTGCCGCCGCGCGTCGGGCAGCCGCTGCAGCCGCGGCGTCTCGACGTACACGGCGATCCAGTCGGCCTTCACGCTCGCGGCGAGCCGCGCGGCCGCGCGCACCAGCGTGGGCGCCTCGGGACCGGGGCCGACGCACACGAGCAACCGCTCGCGCGCCTGCCAGATGCGCTGGATCGAACGGTCGGCGCGGTACTCGCGCATCTGCGCGTCGACGCGGTCGGCCGTGCGCCGCAGCGCCAGTTCGCGCAGCGCGATCAGGTTGCCCTTGCGGAAGAAGTTGCGCACCGCGCGCTCGGCCTGCTGCGCGAGATACACCTTGCCGTCGCGCATCCGCTCGAGCAGCTCCTCGGCCGGCAGGTCGACCAGCGTGACCTCGTCGGCCGCGTCGAACACGCGGTCGGGCACGGTCTCCCACACGCGAATGCCGGTGATCGCGCCGACCACGTCGTTCAGGCTTTCGAGGTGCTGGACGTTGACGGTGGTGTACACGTCGATGCCCGCATCGAGCAGTTCGTAGACGTCCTGCCAGCGCTTCAGGTGACGCGCGCCCTGCACGTTCGAATGCGCGAGCTCGTCGACGAGGATCAGCTGCGGCGCGCGCGCGAGCGCGCCGTCGAGATCGAATTCGGCAAGCGTGCGGCCGCGATACTCGATGCGCGCGAGCGGCAGCACGTCGAGGCCGTCGAGCAGCGCGGCGGTTTCGCCGCGGCCGTGGGTCTCGACGATGCCGACGACGACGTCGACGCCGTCCTGCAGCCGCTGGCGCGCGGCCTGCAGCATCGCGTAGGTCTTGCCGACGCCCGCGGACGCGCCGAAGAAGATCTTCAGCTGGCCGCGCCGCTGCTTTTCTTCGTCGCGCTGCAGCTTGTCGAGGAGTTGGTCGGGATCGGGGCGGTTCATGCGTGACGAAGGCGAAGCGCCGGATGGCGCGCGAGTATCGGCATTGTTGTTCCAAATCGCCGCAAAAGGCAAAGACGGCGCAAGCGCCGTCGGAAAAATCGGACCCGGCGCGCCGCACGCCGCGCCGGGAAGCCCGCGTCCACTTTCAGTGCGCGGCCTGCGCCGCGTCGAGCGCGAGATTCAGCTTCAGCACGTTCACGCGCGGCTCGCCGAGCACGCCGAACTGGCGGCCCGCCGTGTTCGCGGCGACGAGCTGCGCGACCGCGTCGGCGCTCAGGTTGCGCGCCTTCGCGACGCGCTCGACCTGGTATGCGGCGGCGGCCGGCGTGATCTCCGGATCGAGGCCGCTCGCCGAGGCCGTCACGAGGTCGACCGGCACGGGTTTCGACAGGTCGGTGCCCGCGTCGCGCAGCGCGGCGATGCGCGCCTTCACCTGGTCGGCGAGCGACGGATTCAACGGGCCGAGGTTCGAGCCGCCGGAGCCGCTCGCGTTGTACGGCATCGGCGAGGTAGCCGACAGCCGGCCCCAGAAGTACTTCGGCGCGTCGAACGGCTGGCCGATCAGCGCGGAGCCGACTGCACGGCCGTCCTTCTCGATCAGGCTGCCGTTCGCCTGCGACGGGAACACGGCCTGCCCGAACACGGTCATCACGGCCGGGTAAGCGAGCCCCGTCACGACGGTCAGTACGACAAAGATCACGACGAGCGGGCGAATCAACGTTTTCATGATGGTTCCTTCAGGTACGGCGCATCAGGCCCAGCCGAGCGCGGCGAGCGTCATGTCGATCAGCTTGATGAACGGGAACGGCAGCAGCAGGCCGCCGAGGCCGTACACCAGCAGGTTGCGGCGCAGCAGCGACGCGGCGCCGAGCGGCCGGTAGGGGACACCCTTCAGCGCCAGCGGGATCAGCGCGACGATGATCAGCGCGTTGAAGATCACCGCCGACAGGATCGCGGATGCCGGCGAGCTCAAGTGCATGATGTCGAGCACGCGCAGCTGCGGGTACGTCGTCACGAACGCGGCCGGGATGATCGCGAAGTACTTCGCGATGTCGTTCGCGATCGAGAAGGTCGTCAGCGAGCCGCGCGTCATCAGCATCTGCTTGCCGATCTCGACGATCTCGATCAGCTTCGTCGGGTTCGAATCGAGGTCGACCATGTTGCCGGCTTCCTTCGCCGCCTGCGTGCCGGTGTTCATCGCCACGGCCACGTCGGCCTGCGCGAGCGCCGGCGCGTCGTTGGTGCCGTCGCCCGTCATCGCGACGAGCCGGCCGGCCGTCTGGTGCTCGCGGATCGTCGCGAGCTTGGTTTCCGGCGTCGCTTCCGCGAGGAAATCGTCGACGCCCGCCTCCGCCGCGATCGCCGCGGCGGTCAACCGGTTGTCGCCCGTCACCATCACGGTCTTGATGCCCATCTTGCGCAGTTCCGCGAAGCGCTCCTTGATGCCGCCCTTCACGATGTCCTTCAGCTCGATCACGCCGAGCACGCGCGCCACGCCGTCATGCAGGTCGGCCACGACGAGCGGCGTGCTGCCGCGGCGCGCGACGTCGTCGACCGCGCGGCGCACTTCTTCCGGGAAGCGGCCGCCGTGCGTCTCGACGTAGCGGCGAATCGCGTCGGCCGCGCCCTTGCGGATCTCGCGACCGGGCGCGCCGGCGGGCGTCCCCTCGGGGAACAGATCGACGCCGCTCATGCGCGTCTGCGCGGAAAAGCCGAGGAACGTCGCGTGCAGTTGCGCCATGTCGCGCTGGCGGATGTTGAAGCGCTCCTTGGCCAGCACGACGATGCTGCGCCCTTCCGGCGTTTCGTCGGCGAGCGACGACAGCTGCGCGGCGTCGGCCAGCGCTTCCTCGGTCACGCCCGGCGCCGGCACGAACATCGACGCCTGGCGGTTGCCGAGGGTAATCGTGCCGGTCTTGTCGAGCAGCAGCACGTCGACGTCGCCGGCCGCTTCCACCGCGCGGCCCGACGTCGCGATCACGTTCGCCTGCATCATCCGGCTCATCCCCGCCACGCCGATCGCGGACAGCAGGCCGCCGATCGTCGTCGGAATCAGGCACACCAGCAGCGCGACGAGCGCGGTGATCGTCACCACGTGACCGGCCTTCATCGCTTCGACCGAGAACATCGAGAACGGCAGCAGCGTCGCGGTCGCGAGCAGCATCACGATCGTCAGCGCGACGAGCAGGATCGTCAGCGCGACCTCGTTCGGCGTCTTCTTGCGCTTCGCGCCTTCGACCATCGCGATCATCCGGTCGAGGAACGCCTCGCCCGGGTTCGCGGTGACTTTCACGACGATCCAGTCGGACAGCACGCGCGTGCCGCCCGTCACCGACGAGAAGTCGCCGCCCGACTCGCGGATCACCGGTGCGGATTCGCCGGTGATCGCCGATTCGTCGACCGACGCGACGCCGTCGATCACCTCGCCGTCGGCCGGGATCACGTCGCCGGCCTCGACCAGCACGACGTCGCCGCGGCGCAGGTCGGACGCGGTCGTGATGCGGATCGGCGACTTCGGATGCGGCTCGTTCAGCTTCTTCGCCAGCACATCCTTCTTCGCGCTGCGCAGCGATGCGGCCTGCGCCTTCGAACGCCCTTCGGCGAGCGCTTCGGCGAAGTTCGCGAACAGCACGGTGAACCACAGCCACAGCGCGATCGCGAGGATGAAGCCGGCCGGCGCCTCGGCCTGGCCGGCGAGTGCCGCGATCCACAGAATCGTGGTCAGGATGCTGCCGACGTACACGCAGAACATCACCGGGTTGCGGAACTGCGTGCGCGGCGTGAGTTTCTTGAACGAGTCCACGATCGCCGGACGCAGCAGCGCCGGATCGAACATGGACCGTGTTGCGGAATGTTGAGTCATTGCGATCTCTTCAGTCGTTTCAACGTGTCGCGATGCGCTCGCGCGTTACGCGCCCAGCCACATCATCAGATGCTCGACGCCCGGGCCGAGCGCGAGCGCCGGCACGTAGGTCAGCGCGCCCACCAGCAGCACGGTGCCCAGCAGCAGCACGACGAACAGCGGACCGTGCGTCGGCAGCGTGCCGCTCGTCACCGCGATGCGCTTCTTCGCGGCGAGCGAGCCGGCGATCGCCAGCACCGGCACGATCGTGCCGAAACGGCCGAACCACATCGCGATCGCGGTCATCCAGTTGTAGAACGGCGTGCCGACCGTCAGTCCCGCGAACGCGCTGCCGTTGTTGTTCGCGGCCGAGCTGAACGCGTACAGGATTTCCGAGAAGCCGTGCGGGCCCGGGTTCGCGATGCCGGCCTTGCCTGCGTCGGCCAGCACCGCGATCGACGTGCCGACCAGCACGAGCAGCGGCGTCAGCAGCACGACGATCGACACCATCTTCATCTCGTACGACTCGATCTTCTTGCCGACGTATTCGGGCGTGCGACCGATCATCAGGCCGGCGACGAACACCGCGAGCAGCGCGAACACGAGCATTCCGTAGAGGCCCGAACCGACACCGCCGTAGACCACCTCGCCGAGCTGCATCAGCAGCATTGGGACGAGGCCGCCGAGCGGCGTCAGCGAATCGTGCATCGTGTCGACCGCGCCGCACGACGCGGCCGTCGTCGCGACCGTGAAGATGCCGGTCTGCGCGATCCCGAAGCGCGTTTCCTTGCCTTCCATGTTGCCGCCCGGCTGCAGCGCGCCGGCCGACTGGTCGACGTGAAGCGCGGCGAACGTCGGGGTGCCGCCCTGCTCGGCGCTCACCTCGACGCCGACCGCGATCGCGAACGCGACCGTCATCGCCGCGAGCACCGCGATGCCCTGCCGGCGGTCGCCGATCATGCGGCCGAACACCAGGCACAGCGCGGCCGGGATGATCAGGATCGAGAAGATCTGCAGGAAGTTCGCGAACGGCGTCGGGTTCTCGTACGGGTGCGACGAATTCGCATTGAAGAAGCCGCCGCCATTGGTGCCGAGCATCTTGATCGCTTCCTGCGACGCGACCGGGCCCATCGCGAGCGTCTGCTTGACGAGCGGGGTCGGCACCGTCACCGGGTTGCCCTTGTCGTCCTTCACCGGGCTGCCCTGCGCGTCGAGCTTCGGCGCCGCGTACGTGCTCGCCTGCAGCACCGGCACGTCCTGGTATGCCTTCATGTTCTGGATCACGCCCTGGCTCATCAGCAGCGCCGCGACGAGCGCGGCCATCGGCACGAGCACGTACAGCGTCACGCGCGTGAGGTCGACCCAGAAGTTGCCGATCGTCTGCGCGGTGTGGCGCGCGAAGCCGCGGATCAGCGCGATCACGACGACGATGCCGGTCGCCGCCGACAGGAAGTTCTGCACGGTCAGGCCGAGCATCTGCGTCAGGTAGCCGACCGTCTGCTCGGGCGTGTAGTCCTGCCAGTTCGTGTTGGTGACGAAGCTGACGGCCGTGTTGAACGCTCCGTCGGGCGTCATCGCGCCGAACTGCTGCGGGTTGCCGGGCAGCAAGCCCTGCAGGCGCAGCAGCCCGTAAAGGAACAGCACGCCGAGCGCGTTGAACGCGATCGTCGCGATCGCGTATTGCTTCCAGTTCATTTCGGTACCGGCGTCGACGCCGGCGATGCGGTACAGCACCCGCTCGAGCGGCCCGAACACGCGCACGACGCGCGAGCTGCCGTCCATCACGCGGCTCAGGTAGCGCGCGACGGGTACGGCCGCCGCGAGCAGCACGACGATGAACAGCAGTATCTGCAACAGGTTGTTCGCGTTCATTCGATGTCCTCCGCGCGCAGCAGCGCAAAGACGAGATACGCGAACAGCAGGGCCGTCGACGCGCCCGCCAGCCAAAGCATCCAGGTCATGCCCGCCCCCCGCGACCGTATTGCACGAGCTTCTCGCAACCGGCAAGCAAACCGAGGATCAGCGCGGTGAACAGCACCAGTGCACCGATGAAAACCCCATCCATTTTTGTGTTCTCCGTCGTCGAAATCTGACGACTCGAACCTTATGGGAACGCGCGTAAAGGACGGGTCAAAGGTGATCGGGCGGGTGTAAAAAACGTGTAAACGCGTGCGGCGGAGGACGGCGGGCGGTTGCGGCGTGCGGGAGAGCAGACAGGACGGGCGGCGCCCGGCGCCGCCCGCAAGGGCGCGTGCCGGCGGGGTGCCGGCACGACGGACGGGTCAGGGAATGAGGATCGTCGAGCCGGTCGTCTTGCGCGACTCGAGGTCGGCATGCGCGCGGCCGACTTCCGCGAGCGGATAGCGCTGGTTGATGCTCGTCTTCACCTTGCCCGTCAGGATCACGTCGAACAGCTCGGCGGCCGCGGCTTCGAGATCGGCGCGCTTCGCGATGTACGAGAACAGCGTCGGCCGCGTGAAGAACAGCGAGCCGCGCGACGAGAACTCCTTCGAGTCGATCGCCGGCAGCGGGCCCGACGCGTTGCCGAAGCTGACGAAGTAGCCGAGCGGCGCGAGGCAGTCGAGCGAACCGATGTAGGTGTCCTTGCCGATCGAATCGTAGACGACCGGCACGCCCGCGGCGTTCGTGATCTCCTTCACGCGCTGCGTGAAGTTCTCGCGCGTGTAGACGATCGGATGATCGCAGCCGTGCGCCTTCGCGAGCGCGGCCTTCTCGTCGGAGCCGACCGTCCCGATCAAGGTCGCGCCGAGCGCCTTCGCCCACTGGCACACGAGCAGGCCGACGCCGCCGGCCGCCGCATGGATCAGGATCGTGTCGCCGGCCTTCACCGGGTATGTGCGGCGCAGCAGGTAGTGCGCGGTCAGCCCCTGCAGCATCACCGAGGCCGCGTCGTCATCGCTGATGCCGTCCGGCAGCTTCACGAGCCGCTCCGCCGGCATCACGCGCTCCTGCGCATACGCGCCCGGCGGCTGCCCGACGTATGCGACGCGATCGCCCGCCTTGAAGGCGGTCACGCCGTCGCCGACGGCCGTCACCTCGCCCGCCGCCTCCATCCCGAGGCCGCCGGGCAGCGGCTGCGGATACAGGCCGGTGCGGAAATACACGTCGATGTAGTTGAGCCCGACCGCGTGCTGCCGGATGCGGACTTCGCCCGCCTTCGGCGCGCCGACCTCGACATCGACCCACTTCATCACGTCCGGGCCGCCCGGCTGGTCGTATCGGATTGCTTTCGGCATCGTTTCGCTCCTCGTTTGTCTGGAAATCGGGTCTGGCGACCACATCGACGCCGACCGAACGGCGATGACTGCGGACGCGGGTCGCAATGCGCGATTCTCGCGCGTTGCACGTGGCCATGCAGCACGTCATCGCAATCCCTTCACGGGGACAGGGTTTTCGCGGGAAACGGACCGGCATCGACCGCGGATGCCGACGGATGGCACGGCGTCAAATGAATCGTCGTCGTTTTTTCCTCACGCGGTGCAACATGAATGGCATCGGCAACACTTCGTCACATTCGAATTCATGGCCTGCAGAGTGGATGAATTGCCGTCCTGTTCACGATGGCGGAACCCGGCCGGTGAGGTTTCCCGTTCCGCCCGGCACGCGACGACTCACCGGTGCCGCATCGCCCCTGTGTCGGGGCGGGACAATTCTTCACTTTATGTACTATTGAAACATGCTAACCATTGATACAGATGACTTTCGGCTTCAAATGGAGCCGGTGGCTGCGCGACGCGAGGAACCGGGAGGACCGTATCTCGAATGGATCGATGTGCAAATAAAAGTGACGGCGCCAGGTATTCAGGCGGAAGGGCAATGGAGTGTCATGCCCGGCGAGCTGCGACAATTTCAGCAACAGGTTCAATCCATGCAAACGCAGCTTCAATCCGGACAACGTGCGGAGTTGACAGGCGTTGAGCCGGGGTTTGGACTGATACTGCACACACTTGATCGAGGCGCAATCACTGGGGACTGGCGTTTTCAGCCGATACCACCCGATGGAGCATGCGTTACGGGGCATTGCGGGCTGGATCAGTCTTTCCTGTGCGGACTGCTACAAGGAATTAAATCCCTTCTGTCGTTCGCAGGAACGAGCAATTCACCGTAGGCAAACCCCTCGCGCGCGGAACCGCGCGCTTGCGCGAGTCGACCAGCACCTCGAGCTGAAGATGCCGGCGAGCAACCAGACTCGAATGGCCCGAATACCGGCTGCGGGGCCGCCAGGAGTGGCGCGATGAAGCGCCCGCACCTGGCCGTTGTGGGCAGCGCACCGGCCGGCCCGCTCGACGGCGGGGCATTCGGCACGACCCGTCCGGAACTCCCCGAGCAATCGCATACGAGCCCATTCAAACAAAACCTCGACCGTCAAAGCGAGGCGTTTTTCAACAATCTGCTAGCAGACGTCCTGCATGTTCCGCGCGAGATCGTCGAGCAGCATCCGCGCGGTCGCGACGTTGGTCGCGACCGGCACGTCGTGCACGTCGCACGCGCGCACCAGCGCGGTGATGTCCGGATCGTGCGGCTGCGCAGTCATCGGGTCGCGCAGGAACACGACGATGTCGACGCGGCCGTCGGCCAGCTCCGCACCGATCTGCAGGTCGCCGCCGAGCGGCCCCGACAGCTTGCGCTCGACCTCGAGCCCGTGCGCGGCGGCGATGCGGCCGCCCGTCGTGCCCGTCGCGACCAGCCGGCATTGCGCGAGCGTCTCGCGGAACTGGCCCGTGAGCGCGACGATGTCGTCCTTCTTCGCGTCGTGCGCAATCAATGCGATGCGGGGTTTGCTCATCTGCGGTTCCTTCGTGGTTCGATGGTTGTCGTCTTTTGAATGGCGGTGCGCGCGTCAGAACGTGCCCGGATACGCGCCGCCGTCGAGCAGCCAGTTCTGCCCGGTGATATAGCCGGCATGCACGCTGCAGAGGAACGCGCACGCGGCGCCGAATTCGGCGCGCGTGCCGAGGCGCCCGGCCGGGATCTCCTTCGCGCGCCGCGCGCGCAGTTCGTCGACCGTCACGCCCTGCGCCTTCGCCGACGCGGCGAGCGTCGTCGCGATCCGGTCGGTGTCGAACAGCCCCGGCAGCAGGTTGTTGATGGTCACGCCCTGGCCGGCGACCTTGCGCGACAGCCCCGCGACGAAGCCGGTCAGCCCCGAGCGCGCGCCGTTCGACAGCGCGAGCACGTCGATCGGCGCCTTCACCGCCGAACTCGTGATATTGACGATCCGGCCGAAGCCGCGCCCGATCATCCCGTCGACGGTCGCGCGGATCAGCTCGATCGGCGTCAGCATGTTCGCCTCGAGCGCGCGGATCCAGTCGTCATGCGAGAAATCGCGGAAGTCGCCAGGCGGCGGGCCGCCCGCATTGTTCACGAGAATGTCCGGCTGCGGGCAGGCGGCGAGCGCGGCCGCGCGCCCGTCGGGCGTCGTGATGTCGCACGCGACGGCGGTGACCGACACGTTCGACGCGGCGCGGATCTCCTCGGCGGTTTCCTCCAGCGTGTCGGGCGTGCGCGCGACGATCACGAGATTCACGCCCTCGGCGGCCAGCGCTTCCGCGCAGCCGCGCCCGAGGCCCTTGCTCGCCGCGCACACGAGGGCGGTCTTTCCTGCGATACCGAGATCCATCGTCGATTCCTTTATGGCGACGCGCGCCGGCGCGGCCCGGCCCCGGCCGCATCGCCGGACGGGCGAACGGTCGCGAACGGGCTGGCACGACGCGCGGATTGTCGTGAGACGTCGATAATATCCGGATCGCGCGGCGCGCCTTGGTAAAATTGCGGCCATAAGCGGCAGCCGGCTTGCGCCCGCCGCCGCCCCCGATCCCCTTTTGCCGTCAAGGCGCCCCCGTCATGAAACAGGACAGCCGTTTCCCGAATCTCTTCATCACCGATCACCCGCTGATCCAGCACAAGCTCACGCACATGCGCGACAAGGACACGTCGACGCGCACGTTCCGCGAGCTGCTGCGCGAAATCACGCTGCTGATGGGCTACGAGATCACCCGCAACCTGCCGATCACGACCAAGCGGGTCGAAACCCCGCTCGTTGCGGTCGACGCACCGGTGATCGCGGGCAAGAAGCTGGCGATCGTGCCCGTGCTGCGCGCGGGCATCGGGATGTCGGACGGCCTGCTCGACCTGGTCCCGTCCGCGCGGGTCGGCCACATCGGCGTGTACCGCGCGGAAGATCACCGCCCGGTCGAATACCTGGTGCGCCTGCCGGATCTCGAAGACCGCATCTTCATCCTGTGCGACCCGATGGTCGCGACCGGCTACTCGGCCGTGCACGCGGTCGACGTGCTCAAGCGCCGCAACGTGCCGGCCGCGAACATCATGTTCGTCGCGCTGGTCGCCGCGCCCGAAGGCGTGCAGGTGTTCCAGGACGCGCACCCGGACGTGAAACTGTTCGTCGCGTCGCTCGACTCGCACCTGAACGAGCACGCGTACATCGTGCCGGGCCTGGGCGACGCGGGCGACCGCCTGTTCGGCACCAAGAACTGACGCGCCGCGGCCGGGCCGAACGGCCGGTGCGCGGCGACGGCCCGCACCGGCCGTTCGGCCATGCGCGGCGGCCCCGAAGCGACGGTCGCCGCGTGATAAAATCACGTTCTACTCGACACGCGCGGCCCCGCGGCATCACGCCCGCCGACACGGCCGCCGATTCAACGACACATTGGCACAATCGCCCGCGCAGCGCGCCCGGGCACGGAGAAAGGTATGGCTGGTCATTCGAAATGGGCCAACATCAAGCACAAGAAGGCAGCGGCCGACGCGAAGCGCGGCAAGATCTGGACCCGCCTGATCAAGGAAATCCAGGTCGCGGCGCGCCTCGGCGGCGGTGACGCGAACTCGAACCCGCGTCTGCGTCTCGCGGTCGACAAGGCGGCCGACGCGAACATGCCGAAGGACAACGTCAAGCGCGCGATCGACCGCGGCGTCGGCGGCGCGGACGGCGCGAACTACGAAGAAATCCGTTACGAAGGCTACGGCATCAGCGGCGCGGCCATCATCGTCGACACGCTGACCGACAACCGCACCCGCACGGTCGCGGAAGTGCGCCACGCGTTCTCGAAGTTCGGCGGCAACATGGGCACCGACGGTTCGGTCGCGTTCATGTTCGATCACGTCGGCCAGTTCCTGTTCGCGCCCGGCACGTCGGAAGACGCGCTGATGGAAGCGGCGCTCGAAGCCGGCGCGGACGACGTCAGCACGAACGACGACGGCTCGATCGAGGTGCTGTGCGACTGGCAGGCGTTCTCGGCGGTGAAGGACGCGCTCGAAGCCGCGGGCTTCAAGGCCGAACTCGCCGAAGTGACGATGAAGCCGCAGAACGAAGTCGAATTCACCGGCGACGATGCGGCGAAGATGCAGAAGCTCCTGGACGCGCTCGAGAACCTCGACGACGTGCAGGAGGTGTATACGAACGCCGTCATCGTCGAGGAATGAGATGCCGGCCGCCGTGCACACTGTCACGGCGGCGGCCCGACCGATTTCGCGGCCGGCGCGCCTGAGCGTGCCGGCCGCCCTGTTTTCTAGTCTGCGGGGAATCCCATGAAACTACTCGTCGTCGGTTCAGGCGGCCGCGAACATGCGCTTGCGTGGAAGCTCGCGCAATCGCCGCGCGTCCAGATGGTCTACGTCGCGCCCGGCAATGGCGGCACGGCGCAAGACGAGCGTCTGAAAAACGTCGACATCACGTCGCTCGACGCGCTGGCCGATTTCGCGGAGAGCGAAGGCGTCGCGTTCACGCTCGTCGGGCCGGAAGCGCCGCTCGCGGCCGGCATCGTCAACCTGTTCCGCGCCCGCGGCCTGAAGGTGTTCGGCCCGACCCGCGAAGCCGCGCAGCTCGAAAGCTCGAAGGATTTCGCGAAGGCGTTCATGAAGCGTCACGGCATTCCGACCGCCGACTACGAAACCTTCTCCGACGCCGCCGCCGCGCACGCGTACATCGACGCGAAGGGTGCGCCGATCGTCGTGAAGGCCGACGGCCTCGCGGCCGGCAAGGGGGTCGTCGTCGCGATGACGCTGGAAGAAGCGCACGCCGCGGTCGACATGATGCTGTCGGGCAACAAGCTGGGCGACGCCGGCGCGCGCGTCGTGATCGAGGAATTCCTCGACGGCGAGGAAGCGAGCTTCATCGTGATGGTCGACGGCAAGCACGCGCTGGCACTGGCATCGAGCCAGGACCACAAGCGCCTGCTGGACGAGGATCGCGGCCCGAACACGGGCGGCATGGGCGCCTATTCGCCTGCGCCGATCGTCACGCCGCAGATGCACGCCCGCGTGATGCGCGAAATCATCATGCCGACGGTACGCGGGATGGAGAAGGACGGCATCCGCTTCACGGGCTTCCTGTATGCGGGCCTGATGATCGACAAGGAAGGCAATCCGCGCACGCTCGAGTTCAACTGCCGGATGGGCGACCCCGAGACGCAGCCGATCATGGCGCGCCTGAAGAGCGATTTCTCGAAGGTCGTCGAACAGGCGATCGCGGGCACGCTCGATTCGGTCGAGCTCGACTGGGATCGCCGCACCGCGCTCGGCGTCGTGCTGGCCGCGCACGGCTATCCGGACGCGCCGCGCAAGGGCGACCGCATCAACGGGATCCCGGCCGAGACGGCACAGGCCGTGACGTTCCATGCAGGCACGACGCTCGCCGAAGGCGACAAGCTCGTCACGTCGGGCGGCCGCGTGCTGTGCGTGGTCGGCCTCGCCGATTCGGTGCGCGAAGCGCAGCAGCATGCATACGACACGATCAACCAGATCAATTTCGAAGGCATGCAGTACCGGCGCGACATCGGCTTTCGTGCACTGAACCGCAAGAGCGCGTGACGCACTGACGGCCTGCCCGCGCAGGCCCCTCTGCCGGGGTTCGATAGAATGCCCGGCAGTGGCCTTTTTTACGGCCCCCGCTTCGCGCGGGGGCATCCAGTCCAGACATGACCGATTCCACCTACGACGTGCCACGCGTGCGCACGTACCTCCAGGGCCTGCAGACTCGCATCGCCGACGCACTCGGCGCGCTCGACGGCACGCCGCTTGCGACCGACGTATGGCAGCGCGGCCCTGAAGAGCGGCTGCGCGGCGGCGGCTGTACGCGGATTCTCGAAGGCGGCCGCGTGTTCGAGCGCGCGGGGATCGGTTTTTCCGACGTCGCGGGCGACGCGCTGCCGCCGTCGGCGAGCGCCGCGCGCCCGCAGCTGGCCGGCCGCGGCTTCGAGGCGCTCGGTGTGTCGCTCGTGCTGCACCCGCGCAACCCATACTGCCCGACCGTACACATGAACGTGCGGATGCTGATCGCGACGAAGCCGGGCGAGGCGCCGATCTTCTGGTTCGGCGGCGGCATGGATCTGACACCGGTTTATCCGTTCGAGGACGACGCGCGGCATTTCCACCAGGTCTGCAAGGACGCGCTCGATCCGTTCGGCGCCGAGCTCTACCCGCGCTTCAAGACCTGGTGCGACGAGTATTTCTTCCTGAAGCACCGCAACGAGACGCGCGGCATCGGCGGGATCTTCTTCGACGATTTCTCCGAGCCCGGATTCGAACGCTCGTTTGAGATGATGCAAAGTGTCGGCGACGCGTTCCTGAACGCGTACCTGCCGATCGTCGAACGCCGTGCCGCGCTGCCGTACGGCGAGCGCGAGCGCGACTTCCAGGCTTACCGGCGCGGCCGCTACGTCGAATTCAACCTCGTGTTCGACCGCGGCACGCTGTTCGGCCTGCAAAGCGGCGGCCGGACCGAATCGATCCTGATGTCGATGCCGCCGGTCGCGAACTGGCGCTACAACTGGCAGCCCGAGCCGGGCTCGCCGGAAGCGCGCCTGAGCGAGTTTCTCGTGCCGCGCGACTGGGTGTGAGCCCGCCGCGCCCCGCCGCCCCAAGAACAGGACACGTTTTTCTGGACACCACCGCCCGCCCCGCCCCGCAGCCGCACCCGCCGTTACGTCGCATCGGCCTGCTGGGCGGCACGTTCGACCCGATCCACGACGGCCACCTCGCGCTCGCGCGCCGGTTCGCCGACGTGCTCGGCCTGACCGAGCTCGCGCTGCTGCCGGCCGGGCAGCCGTACCAGAAGCGCGACGTGTCGGCCGCCGAGCATCGGCTCGCGATGACGCGCGCCGCTGCCGGCTCGCTGCACCTGCCCGGCGTGACGGTCACCGTCGCGACCGACGAGATCGAGCATGCCGGGCCAACCTATACGGTCGAGACGCTCGCGCGCTGGCGCGAGCGGATCGGCCCCGATGCATCGCTGTCGCTGCTGATCGGCGCCGACCAGCTGGTTCGGCTCGACACCTGGCGCGACTGGCGCAAGCTGTTCGACTACGCGCACGTGTGCGCGTCGACGCGCCCGGGTTTCGACCTCGGCGCGGCGTCACCGGCCGTCACGCAGGAAATCGCGCGGCGGCAAGCCGGCGCCGACGTGCTGAAAGCGACGCCGGCCGGCCACCTGCTGATCGACACGACGCTGGCGTTCGATATCGCCGCAACCGACATCCGCGCGCATCTGCGCGAATGCATCGCGCGGCACGCGCAAATGCCCGATGCGTCGGCCGAGCATGTGCCGGCCGCCGTCTGGGCCTATATTCTTCAACATCGTCTCTACCATTCCTGATTCCATGGATATCCGCAAACTGCAGCGCGTGATCGTCGACGCTCTCGAAGACATCAAGGCGCAAGACATCAAGGTGTTCAACACCAGCCACCTGACCGAACTGTTCGACCGCGTGATCGTCGCGTCGGGCACGTCGAACCGCCAGACCAAGGCACTCGCGTCGAGCGTGCGCGACAAGGTCAAGGAAGCCGGCGGCGACATCGTCAGCTCCGAGGGCGAAGACACCGGCGAATGGGTGCTGGTCGACTGTGGCGACGCCGTCGTGCACATCCTGCAACCGGCGCTGCGCCAGTATTACAACCTCGAGGAAATCTGGGGCGACAAGCCCGTGCGGATGAAGCTCGGCGGCGGCAAGGACGGTTTCGCGACGGCCAGCGAAGGCGAGGACGAAGACGAAGAAGCGCCCGCACGCCCGGCGCGCAAGACGGCGGCCCGCCGCCGCTGAGCCGCAGCGAGTCGTCCCGATGAAGCTTTTCATCCTCGCGGTCGGCCACAAGATGCCCGGCTGGATCGCGTCCGGCTTCGACGAATACACGAAGCGGATGCCGCCCGAGCTGCGCATCGAGCTGCGCGAGATCAAGCCCGAACTGCGTTCGGGCGGCCGCAGCGCGGAAAGCGTGATGGCGGCCGAGCGGCAGAAGATCGAGGCCGCGCTGCCGAAGGGCGCGCGCATCGTCGCGCTCGACGAGCGCGGCCGCGACTGGACCACCATGCAGCTCGCGCAGGCACTGCCCGCCTGGCAGCAGGACGGCCGTGACGTCGCGTTCGTGATCGGCGGCGCCGACGGGCTCGATCCGGAACTGAAAGCGCGCGCCGACGTGCTGCTGCGCATCTCGAGCATGACGCTGCCGCACGGGATGGTACGCGTGCTGCTTGCCGAACAGCTTTACCGGGCGTGGAGCATCACGCAGAATCATCCCTATCATCGCGCATGACGTGCCGTCCTCGGACGCGCGCCGCGCGCGCTCACCGAGATAACGACACCATGCCGTCCAGCACGTCCTCCGCCCTTTTCCCGCTCCTTTACCTCGCTTCACAAAGCCCACGCCGCCAGGAATTGCTGCAGCAGATCGGCGTGCGCTTCGAGCTGCTGCTGCCGCGCGCCGACGAGGACGCCGAGGCGCTCGAAGCCGAACTGCCCGGCGAAGCCCCCGACGCGTACGTGCGGCGCGTCACCGTCGCGAAGGCCGAGGCCGCACGTGCACGCCTCGTCGCGAGCGGCAAGCCGGCCGCGCCGGTGCTCGTCGCCGATACCACGGTGACGATCGACGGCGCGATCCTCGGCAAGCCGGCCGATGCCGACGACGCGCTCGCGATGCTCACCCGCCTCGCGGGCCGCGAACACGAGGTGCTGACCGCGGTTGCCGTGATTGGCGCCGACGGCGAACTGCTGCCGCCCGCGCTGTCGCGCTCGTCGGTGCGCTTTTCGGCTGCACCGCGCGACGCCTTCGCGCGCTACGTCGAAACCGGCGAGCCGTTCGGCAAGGCGGGCGCGTATGCGATCCAGGGGCGCGCCGCCGAATTCATCGAGCGAATCGACGGTTCCCATTCGGGTATCATGGGTCTGCCCCTTTTTGAGACTGCCGCGTTGCTTCGCACCGCGCTCGTCGCCTTCTGAATCCCACCATGAACGAAGAAATCCTGATCAACCTCACGCCCCAGGAAACACGGGTCGCACTCGTCCAGCAAGGCGCGGTGCAGGAACTTCACGTCGAGCGCACGCTGTCGCGCGGGCGGGTCGGCAACATCTACCTCGGCAAGGTCGTGCGCGTGCTGCCCGGCATGCAGTCGGCGTTCATCGACATCGGCCTGGAGCGCGCGGCGTTCCTGCACGTCGCGGACATCTGGCATCCGCGGCTCGCCGGCGAGCCGCAGTCGGGCGCGCCGCACCAGCCGATCGAGAAGATCGTGTTCGAAGGCCAGACGCTGATGGTCCAGGTGATCAAGGATCCGATCGGCACGAAGGGCGCGCGACTGTCGACGCAGGTCAGCATCGCGGGCCGCACGCTCGTGTATCTGCCGCAGGAGCCGCACATCGGCATCTCGCAGAAGATCGAGAGCGAAGCCGAGCGCGAGGCCGTGCGCGCACGCCTGACCGCCGTGATCCCGCCGGACGAGAAAGGCGGCTACATCGTGCGCACGATCGCCGAGGATGCGACCTCCGAGGAGCTGGCCGGCGACGTCACGTACCTGCGCAAGACCTGGGCGACGATCGTCGCGCAGGCGCAGCGGCTGCCGGCGACGAGCCTGCTGTACCAGGATCTCGACCTCGCGCAGCGCGTGCTGCGCGATTTCTCGAACGACGACACGACGCGCATCCAGGTCGATTCGCGCGAGACGTACCAGCGCCTCGCGGAATTCGCGGACGAGTTCACGCCGGCGGTGAGTCCGAAGCTGCATCACTACACCGGCGAGCGGCCGCTGTTCGACCTGTACAACATCGAGACGGAGATCCAGCGCGCGCTGTCGCGCCGCGTCGACCTGAAGTCGGGCGGCTACCTGATGATCGACCAGACCGAGGCGATGACGACGATCGACGTGAACACCGGCGGCTACGTCGGCGCACGCAACTTCGACGACACGATCTTCAAGACCAACCTCGAGGCCGCGCACACGATCGCGCGGCAATTGCGGCTGCGCAATCTCGGCGGGATCATCATCATCGACTTCATCGACATGGAGAACGCCGAGCATCGCGACGCGGTGCTGTCGGAGCTGAAGAAGGCGCTGTCGCGCGACCGCACGCGCGTGACGGTCAACGGCTTCTCGCAGCTCGGGCTCGTCGAGATGACGCGCAAGCGCACGCGCGAATCGCTCGCGCACGTGCTGTGCGAGCCGTGCCCGACCTGCCAGGGCAAGGGCCAGGTGAAGACGTCGCGCACCGTGTGCTACGACATCCTGCGCGAGATCCTGCGCGAGTCGCGCCAGTTCAATCCGCGCGAATTCCGCGTGATCGCCGCGCAGCAGGTGATCGACCTGTTCCTCGACGAGGAGTCCCAGCATCTCGCGATGCTGATCGACTTCATCGGCAAGCCGGTGTCGCTGCAGGTCGAGTCGAACCTCAGCCAGGAGCAGTACGATATCGTGCTGATGTGACGCGCTGCCTGCCCGCCGCCGGCTTTGCCGCGCGGCGCCCCGACGCGGCCGCCCGGGCCGCTTGCGCATGCCGCGCCAGCGCCCGCCGCCGCCCTTTTTCTTTTCACGTACATCACACACCATGAGCCAACGCCACAACCGCCGCCAGCGCAAGAAACTCCACATCGCCGAATTCCAGGAACTCGCGTTCAACGCGACCGCGCAATACCGCAACGAGCTGTCCGACCTCGAGCGCGGCCAGCTGATCGATTCGTTCATCGATTTCGTCGAAGCGAACGGGCTGCTCACCGTCGCGTCCGCCGACGAAGGGATCGGCGCGTACGTGATCTCCGGCGCGCCGCGCGGCACGACCACCGACGCCGACCGCGAGAGCGTGCGTGCATGGCTGGCCGCACGGCCGGAGCTGACCGACGTCCAGGTCAGCGAATTCAGCGACGCGTGGTATCCGGACGCCTGACGCGCCGCTTGCTTCACCCGTCGCGCGGCGCCCGCGCCTGCCCCCGTCCGGGCTGACCGGGCCGGCGCCGCCGCTCCACCCGCACGTCTCCTCCCTTCCGCCCTCCTCCTCGCCTACCCATCACACGACGCGCCCCGTGTCGATCGTGATTAGCCCGATTCCGGCAGTGAATCGGACGCTTACTTCAATTTAACGATCATTAAAAGACGGCTCGCGCAGACGGTCCTACTCTGATCGTACGAATCCGGTGATTTCCGGCACGATCGGCAAGCAAGACGAAAGAATGCAAACGACTCGTCCTGCAAGCGCTCCGGATTCCGACTCAGGCGAAGACGCGACACGGCGACAGGTCAATCAGGGAGACAACAACGACGCGCCCGCCGCTTCACTTCCGCAGCGACCGCACGTCGGCGCACACGAAGGCCGCCTGATCCATTTCCATAATCGAGACGAGGAAGACATGAACGCGCCCACCACCCATCAAGCAGGACTCCGAATGATCACGATCGCGGCAGGCGTTGCGGCGCTGATGTCGCTGTCCGCGTGCGGCGGCTCCGGCTCGCTGAGCAAGGGCACCGGCGGCTCCGGGTCGGGGTCCGGCGACACGACGGCGTCGACCGGCGGCACCGCCAACGGTACGAGCGGCACGTCGGCGTCGAACGGTGGAACCGGCAGCACCGACGGCACCGGCAACGGTGCAAGCGGCACGTCGGCCAACGGCGTCGGCCAGACGCTCGCGGCGTCGAGCAACATCGTGACGGCCGGCGGCGGCGCCATCTCGGGCGTCGGCACGGCGATCGGGTCCCAAACGCTGCCCGGCACGAACCCCGCGACCACGCAGGGGCTCGGCGCGGTCGTGCAGGATGTCGGCGCGGCCGTCACGACGCTCGGCACCGGCCTCGGCTCGGGCCTCGGCCAGCTCGGCGCGTCGTCGAATCCGGTCGGCACGACGGTCGCGAGCACGGGCGGCGTGGTCACGGATCTCGGCCTGGCCGTCGCCGCGACGGGCGGTGTCGTGTCGAGCCTGGGGGCCAGCGGCTCCGCACTGGCGCCGCTTGCGCCCGTCACGTCGCCCGTCGGCGGTGCGGTGACGATGCTCGGCAACACGATCGCGGGCGGCGGCGCGACGCTCGGCACGCAGCTGTCGACCGGCCCGGTCGCGCAGGTGACGGGCGCGGCCAGCTCGGCGATCACGCCGATCACGACGACGGTCGGCTCGCTCACGCAGACGGCCGCCGCCAGCACGCCGCTCGGCGCGCCGCTGACGAACCTCGTCACGACCGTCGGCAACGGCGTCGCGAACGCCGGCACGACGATCGCGAAGACGGGCAACAATCCGGTCACGACCGGCGTCGGCAACGTCGTGACCGCGACCGGCAACACGGTCGCCACCGCAGGCACCGCGCTGCTGGGCGGCGGCGCGGCCGCGACGAATCCGCTCGCTCCGGTGACGGGGCTCCTGTCGACCGGCGCACTCGGCGGCACGACGAGCGGCAGCAAACCGGCCGGTACGCTCACGTCGGCGGTCGGCGGCCTGACGGGCGGCAGCGGCACCGGCGTGCTGTCGAATACCGGCGGCGGCCTGCTCGCGCCGGTCACGACGACGCTGGGCACGCTGGTCAAAAAGTAACGTCACGCCGGCAGCCCCCTGCGGCGCCCGTACCGTCGTCGACGGTCGGGCGCCGCGTGCGTTATGGCCCCTCTACGCATTCGATGCCGGCCGCCCGCGTTCGATCGCTACCCTTTCCCCGCCATTGCGCGCCCGATCCTGCGCAGAAATCGGTCCTGAAAGGAAGACACGTTAAACTCTCACCTCGCGAGGTGCGCCGCCCGCACCCGCCATCCATCGCCAGCCGCGCGCCTGGAGGCCCGGCCCCCGACCCATGGAGTGAGTGTCAATGAGCGGCGGACTCCCGTTTCCCGCATCCCGAATGTCGTTCCCGTCCTCGACGGTCTTCCTGGTGCTCGCCGCCGCCGCGCTGCTGTCCGGCTGCGGTCTGCTGCCGACCCAGAATCCGCCCGCGCCGATCAGCGAGGCGCTTATCGAGCCCGTCGGGGAAACCGCCGGCGAGCCGCTGACGATGCCGCCCGTGCCTGCGCCGACGCACCCAGAGGAACCGGAAGCGCCGAAAAAGCCGCACCGCGAGGTGCCGCGGCCGAAGCCGGTGCAACGTGCCGAACCGCCGGCCCCGCCGCCTCCGCCGCCGCCCCCGCTCGTCGCGACCCGCCCGCTCGACCGCACCCAGATCCATGCGCTGCTCGACAGCGAAGTCGCGCGCCGCAACGGCAAGGTGATCGGCCGCGCGGTCGACATGGTGATCGACGCGAGCGGCAAGCCGCGCGAGATGATCGTCAACCTGCAGGGCTTCATGGGCATCGGCGACCGCAAGGTCATCTTCCCGTGGAACGTGTTCCGCTTCACGCCGGGCGGCAAGCAGGAGCCGATCGTGCTCGACGTGCCGTCGGGCGACCTGCCGCCTGCCGCGAGGCCGAAGGCCGTGCCGCTGTCGGGTTCGGCCGCGGCGTCGCCCGCCACGCGACTGCCGATGCTCGACAGCGACGTCGAGCGCCCGAACGGCACGAAGATCGGGCGCGTCGTCGACGTGCTGATCGACCGCGCCGCGCAGCCGCAGGCCGTCGTGCTCGACCTCGGCGGCCTCGTCAATACCGACCGCCGTTCGATCGCCGCGAGCTGGGGCGCGCTGCGCTTCGTCACGCGTGACAAGGCGCTGCGCCCGCAGCTCGATCTCAACGACGCACAGATCAAGGCGGCGCCGCCCTACGCGGCCGACAAGCCGATCGTCGCGGTCTACCCGCCCGTTGCCCCGGCACCGGTGCAGGCTTCCTCTGCGAGTGCGACCCGATGACGATCAAGCATTCCGTCACCGTACGCAGTCTGCGGTCCCTCGACTGGCTCAACTTTTTCGTTGCAAACGTTCAAACCGGGTTCGGTCCGTTCATCGCGTCCTACCTCGCGTCGCACAAGTGGACGCAGGGCGAGATCGGCATGGTGCTGTCGATCGGCACGATCAGCGCGATGGTCAGCCAGGTGCCGGGCGGCGCCGCCGTCGACGCGCTGAAGAACAAGAAAGGCGCGGCCGCCTGGGCGATCGTGGCCATCATCCTGTCCGCGGTGCTGCTCGCGTCGAGCCCGACGATCGTGCCGGTGATCGCGGCCGAAGTGTTCCACGGCTTCGCGAGCTGCATGCTCGTGCCGGCGATGGCCGCGATCTCGTTCTCGCTGGTCGGCCGCGCCGATCTCGGCGACCGGCTCGGCCGCAACGCGCGCTGGGCGTCGATCGGCAGCGCGGTCGCGGCTGGCCTGATGGGGCTCACCGGTGAGTATTTCTCCGCGCGTGCGGTGTTCTGGCTGACCGCGGTGCTGGCGTTGCCCGCGCTGTTCGCGCTCGCGATGATCCAGCCGACGCACGAAGTGATTCCACAGTCGTCGAAGCCCGACGATCACGACGAAGGCGAGCATCGCGAGACGCTGCTCGAGCTGCTGCGCGATCGCCGGATGCTGATCTTCGCGTCGTGCGTCGTACTGTTCCACCTGTCGAACGCGGCGATGCTCAACCTCGCGGCCGGCGAAGTCACGGCCGGGATGGGCGAGAACGTGCAGCTCGTGATCGCCGCGTGCATCATCGTGCCGCAGGCGATCGTCGCGATGCTGTCGCCATGGGTCGGCCGCTCGTCGCAACGCTGGGGTCGAAGGCCGATCCTGCTGCTCGGCTTCTCCGCGCTACCAGTGCGCGCGCTGCTGTTCGCCGGCGTGAGCAGCCCGTACCTGCTCGTGCCGGTGCAGATGCTCGACGGCATCAGCGCGGCCGTGTTCGGCGTGATGCTGCCGCTGATCGCGGCCGACGTCGCGGGCGGCAAGGGCCGCTACAACCTGTGCATCGGGCTATTTGGACTTGCGGCGGGCATCGGCGCGACGCTCAGCACGGCCGTGGCCGGCTATGTCGCCGATCACTTCGGCAACACGACCAGCTTCTTCGGGCTCGCCGCGGCCGGCGCGCTCGCGGCGCTGCTGGTGTGGCTCGCGATGCCCGAAACGCGCGTCGACAACGGCGACGTGACCGCCGGCGAGCCGGCCGACGCGTCGCCCGAACAGGCGCACTGACGCCCCCGCTTCCCGGCACGACACGATGGATACGATCAGGACACTCAACGAAGCCCGCCAGCAGATCCAGCAGTCGATCTTCGATCTGTTCAAGGGGCTGACCTTCGGCGAACGGCTCACGCAGGGCGCGCTGATGGCGCTGCAGGCGGTCTGCGGCGCGTGCCTCGCATACACGATCGGCCGCGCGCTGCACACCGAACAGGCCGTGTGGGCGGCGGTCACCGCGATCGCCGTCACGCAGCACAACTACTCGGACACGATGTCGCTGTCGCGCGACCAGTTCATCGGCGCGATGATCGGCGGCCTGCTCGGCTTCGCGGGCGCGGCGCTCGGCGGCGACCGCCTCGTCGCCTATGCGCTCGCGGTCGCGCTCACGATCGTCAGCTGCTGGTGCCTGAACGTCGGCAGCGCGGCGCGGCTCGGCGGCGTGACCGCGACGATCGTGCTGCTGTTTCCGGGCAACGGCCCGCTATGGGACATTCCGCTGATGCGGCTCGGAGAAGTGGCGCTCGGCACCGTGTGCGCGCTGGCCGTGTGCTGGGCGATGTCGCTGATCGAGCGACGCTGGTTCCACCGGGCGGCGGCAAAGTAACGCGGCGCCGGGCAACGCGCCCGGCAGCCGGATGAACGATCGGGAAAGAAACGTTACGGACCGACCCGCAGCACGATGCCCGAACCGATCTGCACGAGCAGGTAGTCGCCGCCGACGCCGACCCACTGATAGCCGCGCGGCGGCGCGCTCAGGTGATAGCCGCGCCAGTCCTCGACCACGTACTGGCGATCGCGGAATTCGCCGGGAAGCCGGTCGCCCTTGTGCCACTCGCGGTGCGGCTGGTCGGCCCAGCGCGGCGGCACGTCGTCCTCGTGGCGCATCTGGCCGGGCGGCATGTGCTTCGGGCCATGCCCGCGGTGCATGCCATGATTGCCGTGGTTGTCGTCATTGCCATGACCCTGCGCCATGGCCGCGGGTGCCGCGAAACCCGCCACGATCAGCGCGGCCAGCATCGTCCCGTGCATCTTCTTCATTGTTCTTCCCTCCGAGTTGTCACGTCGAACCGAAAACAACGGTGCCTGCCCGATCAAGACTAGCACACCGACGTGACCCGGCGACGTGACCCCGCGTCACGCCGCCTGCTGCTGGTACTGGATCCGGTGGAGGTGCGCGTACAGCCCACCGTGGCGCAACAGTTCTTCGTGGCTGCCCTCTTCAACGATCTTCCCGGCTTCGAGCACGAGGATCCGGTCCGCACGCTCGATCGTCGACAGCCGATGCGCGATCACGAGCGTCGTGCGCCCTTCCATCAGCCGCTCGAGCGCGGCCTGCACGTGGCGTTCGGATTCCGAATCGAGCGCGGAGGTCGCCTCGTCGAGGATCAGGATCGGTGCGTCCTTGTAGATCGCGCGCGCGATCGCGAGCCGCTGCCGCTGGCCGCCCGACAGACGCATCCCGTTGCCGCCGACCAGCGTGTCGAGCCCGTCGGGCATCGCGGCGACCGCGTCGGCCAGGTTCGCCGCCTCGAGTGCCGCCTGCACGCGTGCGCGATCGGGCGTCTGGCCGTACGCAACGTTCGCGGCGATCGTGTCGTTGAACAGCACGACGTCCTGGCTGACCATCGCCATCTGGCCGCGCAGCGCGTGGAGGTCGTAGTCGGCCACCGGCACGCCGTCGACCAGGATCGCGCCGCCCGTGGGGTCGAAAAAGCGCGGCAGCAGGTTCACGAGGGTCGTCTTGCCGCTGCCCGACGGCCCCGCGAGCGCGATCATTTCGCCCGGCGCGACCTTGAACGAAATGCGGTCGAGCGTCGGCCGCTCGGATGCGCCGTAGTCGAACGACACGCCGCGGAACTCGATCTCGCCGCGCGCGTGCGGCAGCGCACGGCCGCCGCCCTGCGGCTCGCCCGGCTCGTCGATCAGCCCGAAGATCAGCTCGGCGGCGGTCATCCCGCGCTGCAGCGGCTGGTTCACGTCGATCAGGTGCTTGAGCGGCGAAATCACCAGCAGCATCGACGTGACGAACGCGACGAAGCCGCCGACCGTCGTCTGATCGTTGGTCGACTGCACGACCGCGATCGTGATCACGACCGCGAGCGCGATCGACGCGAGGAACTGCGTCAACGGTTGCGCGAGGCCGCCCGAGATCGTCATGCGCATCGCGTAGCCGCGCAGGCGCTTGCTCATCGCGGTGAAGCGGTCCATCTCGTACGTCTCGCCGTTGTGCACCTTGACGACCTTGTAGCCGCCGACCGTCTCCTCGACGATGTACGACAGCTCGTTGGTCAGCGTCTGGTGCTCGCGGTTCAGGCGGCGCAGGCGGCGGTTGATCTTGCTGACGAGCCAGCCGATGCCCGGCAGGATCACCGCGACGATCAGCGTGAGCCGCCAGTTCAGGTAGAACAGGTAGCCGAGCAGGAACATCACGGTCAGCGAGTCGCGCACGAGCGTGACCATCACGCCGGTCAGCACCGCCAGGATCTGGTTGACCTCGAACACGATCGCGTTGATCACCGTGCTCGCCGTCTCGCGCTGGAAGAACGACGCGCCCGTGTGCAGCATCCGCTGGAACATTTCGAGCCGCAGTTGCAGCAGGATGCGGTTCGATACGTAGTTGAGCAGGTAATTCGACGCGTACTGCGACACGCCGCGCACGAGCGCGAGGCCGATCACGGCCATCGGCACGTACCATTTCGCGCGGTCGCTGCCGTGCGAGCCGAAGCCGTGGTCGAGCAGCGGCTTGAGCAGCGCCGGAATCCCGGCTTCGGTGGCTGCGACGACGCCCATCGTGACGACGGCGAGCACCACGATGCCGATCAGCGGCCGGATGTACGGCCACAGGCGCTTGAGAACCGTGAACGGCGACGTGCCCGTGCCGTCCATCGGTTTGCGAAGAGTGTTCTGGGTTTCCAAGGCAATCCTTCTTGAGCCGCGACGCGGCGCCCGGGGCATGGCTGCCCGGGATTCGCCCAGTCCGGCGGTTGCCGAAAAAGGCCCAACATTATAGCTGTACCGCCCGCGCCGGCACGGCCGTTGCCGAAGCGGCCGCCGGCCGGTGCGCGGGTATACTGCCGCTCACCGTTTTCTCCGCCTTTTCGACGATTTCATGGCAGAACCCACCCTCGGCGTCGCCCTCATCGCCCTCAACGCGGCCGCGCGGCTCGCGCAGTGCCTCGACGCGCTGACCTTCGCCGACCACATCGTCGTGATCGACGGCGGCAGCACCGACGACACCGTCGCGATCGCCCGTGCACATGGCGCCCGCGTGATCGTCGAGCGCGACTGGCCGGGCTTCGGCCCGCAGAAGAACCGCGCGCTCGCCGCGCTCGACACCGACTGGATCCTGTCGCTCGACACCGACGAGGTGGTCAGCCCCGAACTCGCACAGTCGATCCGTGCGGCCATCCGCGCGCCGGCCGCGCAAGTCTACGCGCTCGACCGGCTGTCGAGCTTCTGCGGCCAGTGGATCCGCCACAGCGGCTGGTATCCGGACTGGGTGCCGCGCCTGTTCCGGCGCGGCGCCGCACGCTTCTCCGACGACCTGGTGCACGAACGGCTCGTGTTCGACACGCCCGCGCAGCGGCTGGCGGGCAAGCTGATGCACTATTCGTACGAGGATTTCGAAACCGTCGTGCGCAAGCTCGATGCGTATTCGACGGCCGGCGCGCGCCAGCGCCGCGCGGCCGGCCAGCGCGGCGGCTTCGGCAAGGCGCTCGCGCGCGGCGCATGGGCGTTCGTGCGGACCTACGTGCTGCGGCGCGGGTTTCTCGACGGCCGCGCAGGCTTCATGATCGCCGTGTTCAACGCGGAAACGGTGTACTACCGCTTCCTGAAGCTCGGCCACGAGCCGGCCCGCTAAGCGCGGGCCGCCCGCCCCACCCCGACGCCGCCGGCATGCGGCCGGCCCGGCGTTACAATGCCGGGCTGCCCGCATGCGATGCGCGCCCCAAGCGCGGCGCCGCGCCATGCGCCGCCGCCACGACGACCACCGAATCCGACCGCCATGTTCTCCATCATCATCCCGACCTGGAACAACCTGCCGTACCTCAAGCTCGTCGTCGACAGCCTGCGCCGTCATTCGGCGTACGACCACCAGATCATCGTGCACGTGAACGACGGCTCGGACGGCACGCTCGACTGGGTGCGCGGCGAAGGCATCGAGCACACCGCGTCGCCGACCAACATCGGCATCTGCCACGCGGTGAACCTGGCTGCCGCGCGCGCGACGCGCGACTACGTCGTCTACATGAACGACGACATGTACTGCTGCCCCGGCTGGGATGCGGCGCTCGTGCGGCGCATCGAGCAGATGCCGACCGACCTGTTCATGCTGTCCGGCACGATGGTCGAGCCGGTCGACACGCGCAACCCGTGCGTCGTGGTCAGCAATTTCGGCCGCGACGCCGAGCAGTTCGACGCGGCCGGCCTCGTCGCGGCCACGCCGCGGCTCGCGCGCGCGGACTGGCTCGGCTCGACCTGGCCGCCGACGCTCGTGCACCGCGACTGGTGGAACCGCATCGGCGGCTACAGCAGCGAGCTGTCGCCGGGGATGAGCAGCGACAACGACTTCTCGATGAAATTCTGGGACGCCGGCTGCCGGATCTTCCTCGGCGTCGGCGACAGCCTCGTCTATCACTTTCAGCAGAAGAGCACCGGCAAGATCGTCAAGAACGACGGCCGCCGCCAGTTCCTCAACAAATGGGGCATGACGCAGGCCACGTTCGACCGCTATTACCTGCATCGCGGCGAGCCGGCCGGCTCGCGGATCGCGCTCGACACGCCGACTGTCGACGGGCGCCTCAAGCGCGCGCTGCTGCGCTCGCGGATCAAGCGCGCATTCAGCTGATCCGGCCCCGGAAACCTCGCGGAAACGCGCGCCGCTTCGCGTATACTGCGCGCTTCGTCCCGGGCACTGCCGCCGCGGGGCGCGCGGCGCGCAGCACGGTGCCCGCTTGCCGCATTCGTCCATTCGACAGGTTCCGATGCTTTCGTTTTCCGCTCCCGCCACGCGGCGCCTGACCGCCGCCCGCGCCTTCGCCGTCATCGCGCTCTGCATGGTGCCCGTCTCGACCGCGCTGACCAACGTGTTCTGCGGGCTGTTCGCCGCCGCGCTCGTGATCTCCCCCGAATTCTGGCGCGACCTGCGCTCGTTCGTCACCGACCCGGCGGCGCTCGCCGCGCTGCTGATCCTCGCGGCGCTGACCGCGAGCGTCACCTATACCGTCGCGCCGCATCCGAAGGCGTGGAACTGGATCGGCAAGTACGACAAGCTGCTGCTGCTGCCGTTTGCGGTGCTCGCGTTCCGCCATTCGAACTGGGCGCCGATCGTGCGGCGCGCGTGGTTCGGCACGCTGTGCGTGATCCTGTTGCTGTCGACCACCAACTATCTCGGCCTGACCGCGATCGGGCCCGCGCATGCGAGCGACCTGCCGCTGTCGCGCGCGTGGGTGTTCAAGAACCACATCGCGGCCGGCATGTTCGGCGCGCTGCTGTTCTATCAGGCCGCCGACCTCGCGCTGTCGGCCCGCACCGCGCTGTCGCGCGCCGCGTATGGCGCCGTCGCCGCCTGGTCGTTGATCAACGTGTTCGTGATGCTGCAGGGGCGCACCGGGCAGGTCATCGCGCTGCTGCTGATCCTCGTCGTCGCGGTGCGTTTCGTGTTGCTGCTGCGCCGCCAGTCGGCACTGCGCGCAACCCTCGCCGCCGGAACGCTGGTGCTGGCCGGCGTCGCGCTGGTCGCTGCCGCGTGCACGATGCAAAACGGCCGCCTCGTGAAGGTCGTGACGGAAGTGCAGCAGTATCGGCAGACCGATGCGGCCACGTCGACCGGGCTGCGTCTCGAGTGGTACAAGAAGGGGCTCGAGCTGTATCGCATGCGCCCCGTGATCGGCTATGGCGCGGGCGGTCTCGAATTCGAGTTCCAGAAGCTCACGGCAGGCAAGACGGCCGCCGAAGGCCAGCTCACGTCGAACCCGCATAACGAATACCTGCTGATGGCCGTGCAGCTCGGCACGCTCGGGGTCCTGCTGTTCGTGAACCTGATCGTGCAGATTGTACGCGGCAGCTGCGCGCTCGACCCGCGTTCGCAGCACTTGCTGCTCGCATGGCTTGCGATCTTCGCGATCGGCAGCCTCGCGAATTCGCTGCTGCTCGATTTCGCCGAAGGCCACCTGCTGGTGCTGCTCGCCGGCATCCTGCTCGGCTGCGCCGAGCGCGGCGAAGCGCTGCCGCGCGAGACGTCGGCAATCCGGCGCAGCGCGTAACGCAGCACGCGCGTCGCTGGTGTGCTGGCGAGCGGCGCATGTTGCCGCTCAGCTCGGCTCGTCTTCAATGGCGGCGCAGCCGCCGCCCGATGCGCGGCCGCAAGCCTTCGATGCATGGCGCCGCGGTGCCACGCTCTACCCTTCAAATCAGGAAAACGTCTGGGGTTCGCGCGTCAGTCCGAGCGCGCGCGATGCAGCCGCGACGTGTCGATGACCGCATCGGCGGCGTTCGGCGGATTCAGCCCGAGCATCTCGGCCGCCGCCATCTTCACACGCTGCGTGCCGAGATTGACGAGGCAGTCGCTGTGGCTGTCCACATGGCGCTCGCAGCCTTCGTGCCGGCACGGCACGCAATCGCCCTCACCCTGCAGCAGCCATACGTTGCCGTGCCGCGCGGAACCGCGCAGCGCCCACGGGTTTTCGGTCGGCGGCCAGTGCTGCGGCCACGGCCCCCAGCGCACCGGGTCGGACGGACCGAACAGCGCGATCGTGTCGACGCCCGTCGCGGCCGCGACGTGCGTCGCGCCCGTATCGGGCCCGATGAACAGCCGCGCTCGCCGCACCAGCTCCGCGCTTTCGCCGAACGTGAGGCGGCCCACCAGGTTCAGCACGTCGCCGCCCGCCCCGGCCGCGACCTGCTCCGCGTACTCGCGCTCGCGATCGGCCGGGCCGCCCGACAGCGCGATCGCGAAGCCCTGCGCGCGCAGCCATTCGATCATTTCGATCCAGCCTTCGAGCCGCCATTGCTTGTAGCGAAACATCGGATACGGATGCAGCACGACGAGCGGCTTGCCGTCGCGGATGGCCGGCGACTCCGCGAGCCACGCGTCGAAACGCGCGCGCCGCGCGGGATCGTCGCCGATCCCCGGCGCGACGACCTCGGACACCGGCTCGATGCCGATCACCGGCGCGAGCGCGAGCGTGCTGACGACCGTATGCGCGGACTCGTGGTGATTGATCGCGATGCCGTTCAGCATCATCCGCGTGAGCCACGTGACGCGGTTCGGATCGACGAGGCCGACGCGCTTGCGCCCGGCGAACCAGCTATAGAAGCGCGGCCGGTCGGAGCTCAGTGCGGCACATGCGAGATCGTAGCGGCGCCACATCGACAGCGCGTCGCGCAGCCGCTCCCGGAACCCGGCGCGCTGCGCGACGACGATCACGCGCCGCACGTCGGGGTTGTGCTCCAGCACGCCCTCGGTGCCGCGAAACACCAGCATGTCGATCTGCGCATCGGGCCAGCGCGCCTTCAGCGAACGCACGAGCGGCGTCGTCAGCAGCACGTCGCCGATGCGGCGCGGTGCTGCGACGAGGATGGTTCTGGGCGGGCGGGCGGAAGAAAACAGGGACACGACGATCGTTCCGTCTAGCAGGCTGGACAAGGCTCGCAATGTACAGGATTTTGCGGCGGCAGGCGTGGCGTCGGGCAGCGGGCTTCGAGCGGGGGCGGCACGTTCGGGCGGCGGGTGGTAGCCGGTGCTGCCGTTTCTGGCGACGCGGTAACGGCGGGTGGCGGGTGGCGGGTGGCGGGTGGCGGGTGGCGGGTGGCGGGCGGCGGGTGGCGGGCGGCGGGCGGCGGGCGGCGAGCATGGGCGGCACGTTCCAGCGGCGGGTGGTAGCCGGCGCGGCCGTTTCTGGCGACGCGGCAACGGCGCGCCGCGCGCGGCGGTACCTGCGGCCACCGCGTCCCGTTGCGCCCCCGTTTGCTCCCGTTTCCTGCCGCTAGCCTGCCCCCGGCTCAGCGCCGGGCGCGCTACGAAACGATCGCACCGACCTCGGGCACGGCTAGCGTGACGTCCGGAAGCGGCAGCGCGCCGCCCGTCGCGTCGTCGGCCTGCCCTGCCTTCTCCAACAGATGCAGCACCGCGCGCTCTACCGCGTCGACGCCGATCGCGTCGACCGTCGCGCCGGCCCGCAGGATCATGTGCGGCACGCCGAGCGGATGCCAGCGCCGGTATTTCTCGGGACGGTCCTCGAACAGCGCGGCCACCGGCACGCCGAGCGCCGACGCGAGATGCACGGGCGCGCTGTCGGCCGACACGATCGCGTCGAGCAGGCTCGCGGCGGCCACCAGTTCGGCCACCGACGACGGCGCGACATGCCGGGCGTTCACATCCCGCCACGCGTCGCCGTCGGCGCCGGCGCCGGCCGACACCGCGGGATCGCGGAACACGATCACGTCGGCGAACGGTGCGAGCCGCCTGCCGAGATCGCACCACCGATCGGCCGGCCAGCGCCGCTCCGTCGCCTTGTTCGAGACGAACAGCCCGACGCGCGGCTTCGCGCGGGCCCCGAGCAGCCGATACCAGGTATCCAGCAGCGCGCGGTCCGGATGGACGGACAGCGCGAGACCGTCGAGATCGTTGCGGCCGAGTTCGGGCACGAGCCGGAATCCCGACAGCGCTTCATGGCACATCGGCCGGGACGCGACGTGTTCGGGCTTGCGATCGTCGAATTCGGAATCGGCATCGTGCCAGCGGCAATCCTTCACGCCGAGCTGTCGCGCCAACTGGATGCTGCTGCGATGCATGCCGCCGTTCGGCACGACCACGAGGTCGAACCGCAGGCGGCGCAGCCGTCGCACGAGCCGCAGCCGGTCGAAGAACGCGCGCATCCGTCCGGGGCGGTCGTTGCGCTCGCACTGACGGCTGTACACATAGGTATGGACCGCATGCACGTCCGGGTTGCCGTCCAGCGCGCTCGCGTTGTAGCGGTTCGCGACCACGTGCAGTTCCGCGTCCGGCCAGCGGCGTTTCAGCGCGCCGAGGAAAGCGGTCGTGCACAGCATGTCGCCCAGAAAATCAATCCGGATCACGAGGATCCGCCGCTTCGGTGTCTCGTTGGCCATTGTTATCGCGTAACTGTCGATTTCTTATCGTCGCGCACCGACCGGCATCCTGACGTCCAGCGCCGTGCCGGCCTCCTCGCGTGGTCGCTCACGGCACCGCGCCGCATCGTGTGCGGCGCGCAACCGCCCCCGTTTTCAAGCGCGTAGTCGCCCGGCGGCCGCAGGATGGACCGCGGCCGGCGGCGAATCTGCATCGCGCGCGACGGATTGTATAGCGTCCTGATGACAGCCCCAAGCACCTGCCAAAATGAAAACGGCCCGCCGCACCGCACGAAGGCGATGCGACGGGCCGCGCAACCCGACCATCCGGCGGGACGCGCTCAGTACGTGATTTCGACGACGCTGCCGTCGAACGTCGCGCGCAGCTCCGCGAGCAGCGTGTCGCTCGGCTTCACGCGCCACGCGTCGCCGAGACGCATTTCGCCCTGCGCGCGCGCGTTGCTGTAGTGCACCTGCACCGCGAGCCCGTTCGGCAACGGTGCCTGCGGACGACGGCCGCCGTCGCGCCCGCCGCCACGCGGCACGGGCGCCTCGAATGCGGGGGCGGCCGCCGAATCGTCCTTCGACACATGCGGTTCGAGCACGCGGCGCAGCGCCGCCGCATCCGCATTGCCGTTCATCGTGAGCCGCACCGCCTGCGCGTAGCGGCTGCGCGCACGCTCGAGGTCCATCACCGTATCGGCCGTGAAGCGCAGACCGCCGGTGAACGCGTCGTTGCGCGCCTGCCCCTGCACGATCAGCAGTTCGTCTTCCTTGAACAGCGCCTTGTTCGCCTCGAACTGCTCGTTGAAGATCGTGATCTCGCACTGGCCCGAACCGTCGTCGAGCAGCGCGATCAGCATCTTGCCGCGCTGGGTCATCTGCGTGCGCAGCGACGCGATGATGCCCGCGACGAGCTTGTCGCGCCCCTCCTTCAGATCGCCGATCTTCTGCCTCACGAACCGGCGCACTTCGTCGCGATACGCGTCGAACAGGTGGCCGGACAGGTAGAAGCCGAGCGCGCCCTTCTCTTCCTGCAGGCGGCGCTTGTCGTCCCACGCGGGCTCGTCGACGAGCGCATGCGCGTGCGGCGACTCGGCGCCCATGTCGAACAGGCCGGCCTGCATCGCGTTCGCCGCGGCCTGCTCGGCCGCTTCCATCGCGAGCGGCACCGACGCGAGCATCTGCGCGCGGTTCGCGTTCAGCGAATCGAATGCGCCGGCGCGGATCAGCGCCTCGACCGTGCGGCGATTGACGACGCGCCGGTCGATCCGCTCGCAGAAGTCGAACAGGTCGGTGAACGGCTTTTCCTCGCGCGCGCGCAGGATTTCCTCGATCGCGTTCTGGCCGCTGCCCTTCACCGCGCCCAGGCCGTAGCGGATCGTGCGCGAGCGCTTGCCGTCGGCTTCGCCGACCGGCTCGAAGCGGTAATGCGACTGGTTGATGTCCGGCGGCAGCACGACGAGGTTGTTCACGACGCAATCGTCGAACAGGATCTTCACCTTGTCGGTGTCGTCCATCGCGAGCGTCATGTTGGCCGCCATGAATTCGGCCGGATGGTGCGCCTTCAGCCACGCGGTGTAATACGCGAGCAATGCATAGGCCGCCGCGTGCGACTTGTTGAAGCCGTAGCCCGCGAACTTCTCCATCAAGTCGAAGATCTCGTCGGACTTCTCGCGCGTGAGGCCGTTCTTCGCCGCACCCTCGGCGAAGATCTCGCGGTGCTTGACCATCTCCTCGGGCTTCTTCTTGCCCATCGCGCGACGCAGCAAGTCGGCGCCGCCGAGCGAATAGCCGCCGATGATCTGCGCCATCTGCATCACCTGCTCCTGATAGACCATGATGCCGTAGGTCTCTTTCAGGACGGGTTCGACGCGCGGATCCGGATACTCGACCTTCTCGCGGCCGTGCTTACGTGCGCAAAAGCTCGGGATCAGGTCCATCGGGCCCGGACGGTACAACGACACGAGCGCGATGATGTCCTCGAAGCGGTCGGGCTGCGCGTCCTTCAGCATGCCCTGCATCCCGCGGCTTTCCAGCTGGAACACGGCGACCGTGTTGGCCTTCTTCAGGATCTGGAACGATGCAGGATCGTCGAGCGGCACCTGCGCGAGCGACCAGTCGGCCTTCGACGCATCGAGGCGGCGGATGTAGCGCTCGGCCCAGTCGAGGATCGTCAGCGTCGTGAGACCCAGAAAGTCGAACTTCACGAGGCCGACGGCTTCGACGTCGTCCTTGTCGTACTGGCTGACGACGCCGCCGTCGTCGCCCTGCGTGTACAGCGGGCAGAAATCGGTCAGCTTGCCGGGCGCGATCAGCACGCCGCCCGCGTGCATCCCGACGTTACGCGTCAGGCCCTCGACGCGCTGCGCGAGGTCGAGCAGCTGGTGTACTTCGTCCTCGTGGTCGTAGCGCTCCTGCAGTTGCGGCTCTTCCTTCATCGCGTCGGCGATCGTCACGTGCTTGCCCGGCTTGAACGGGATCAGCTTCGCGACGCCGTCGGTGAACATGTAGCCGAGATCGAGCACGCGGCCGATGTCGCGCACGGCCGCCTTCGCGGCCATCGTGCCGAAGGTGGCGATCTGCGACACGGCGTCCGCGCCGTATTTTTCCTTCACGTACTGGATCACGCGATCGCGGCCGTGCTGGCAGAAGTCGATGTCGAAGTCGGGCATCGACACGCGTTCCGGATTCAGGAATCGCTCGAACAGCAGGTTGTAGCGCAGCGGATCCAGATCGGTGATGCCGAGCGCGTACGCGACCAGCGAGCCGGCGCCCGAGCCGCGGCCCGGGCCGACCGGCACGCCGTTGTTCTTCGCCCAGTTGATGAAGTCGGCAACGATCAGGAAGTAGCCCGGGAAGCCCATCTTCGTGATGGTCCCGCACTCGAATTCGAGCCGCTTGTAGTACGTGTCGCGCTGCGCGTCACGCTCGGCCGTATCCGGAAACAGCTGTTCGAGGCGCTTCTCGAGCCCTTCCTTCGACAGCTGGACCAGGTAGTCGTCGAGCGACATGCCGTCCGGCGTCGGGAACAGCGGCAGCTTCGGCTTGCCGAGCTCGAGCTTCAGGTTGCAGCGCTTCGCGATCTCGACCGTGTTCGCGACCGCCGAGGGAAGATCGGCGAACAGCGCGACCATCTCGTCCTGCGTGCGGAAGTACTGATCGGTCGTGAAGCGTTTCTGGCGCCGCGGATTCGCGAGCATGTCGCCTTCCGAGATGCACACGCGCGCTTCGTGCGCGGTGAAATCATCGTCGGTCATGAACTGCGTCGGATGCGTCGCGACGACCGGCAGACCGAGCGACGCGGCGAGCGTCGCGGCCTGCTGGATGTACGCCTCGGCGCCCGGCTGGCCGTAACGCTGCAGCTCGATGTAGAAGCCGCCCGGGAACACCTTCGCCCAGCGCTCGGCATGACGGCGCGCGGCTTCCTCGTTACCGGCCGCGAACGCGAGCCCGATATCGCCCTGCTGCGCGCCCGACAGCGCGAGCAGCCCTTGCGACAGTTCGCCGTCGAGCCAGCTCGCGTCGAGCTCCGCGCGGCCGCGGTACTGGTTCGTGAGCCATGCCTTCGACAGCAGCTCGCACAGGTTCAGGTAGCCGACCTTGTCCTTCACCAGCAGCAGCAGGCGCGACGGTTTGTCGCGATCGTCCGGATTGGTGATCCAGACGTCGCAGCCGGCGATCGGCTTGATGCCCTTGCCGCGGGCTTCCTGGTAGAAACGGACGAGGCCGAATGCGTTGCCGAGATCGGTGAGGGCGAGCGCGCCCTGGCCGTCCGCGGCCGCTGCCTTGACGATGTCGTCGAGACGCACGATGCCGTCGGCAATCGAGAATTCGGAGTGAACGCGAAGATGGACGAAGCGGGGATCTGACATGGGCGTTATTGTAGCCGCGTCGTCGCGCAGGCTGCCCAAAAAATCCCCTCGCCCGGCCGTTCGGCCGATGCATGCGATGCTGGCCGAACGCTCAGGTGCCGGCGCATGCGCAGTTTGCGGGATAATATGGGTTTTCGAATCTTCGCCCCGGCTTCGCACCCTTTTTTGCGGGGCCGCCGTGCGCCCCGCCGCACGGCCGCGGCCGTTTCCCGTCGGACCATCATGACCATCGTCAACCTCGCCGCCTACCATTTCGTGTCGATCGACGCGACCGAGCAATGGCGCCCCCTCGTCACCGCCCGCTGCAACGAACTCGGCCTGCGCGGCACGATCCTGCTCGCGCCGGAAGGCATCAACCTGTTCATCGCCGGCCCGCGCGAAGCGACCGACGCGTTCATCGACTACATCCGCCACGATCCGCTGTTCGAAGGCAAGTTCGCGACGCTGCAGTTCAAGGAGAGCCTGTCCGACTCGCAGCCGTTCCGCCGGATGCTCGTGCGCCTGAAGCGCGAGATCATCACGATGAAGAAGCCCGCGATCAAGCCCGAGCTCGGCCGCGCGCCGTCCGTCGACGCGCGCACGCTGAAGGCGTGGCTCGACCGCGGCCACGACGACGCCGGCCGCCCGGTCGTGATGCTCGATACGCGCAATGCGTTCGAAGTGGACGTCGGCACGTTCGACGGCGCGCTCGACTACCGGATCGACAAGTTCAGCGAGTTCCCGGAAGTGATCGACGCGAACCGCGCCGATCTCGAGGGCCGGACGGTCGTGTCGTTCTGCACCGGCGGGATCCGCTGCGAGAAGGCGGCGATCCACATGAAGGAAATCGGCATCGACAACGTGTACCAGCTCGAGGGCGGGATCCTGAAGTATTTCGAGGAAGTCGGCGGCGCGCACTATCACGGCGACTGCTTCGTGTTCGACTACCGCACCGCGCTGAACCCGCAATTGCAGCCGACCGAGAACGTCACGTGCTTCGCGTGCCGCGCGGTCGTCACGCCGGACGCCCAGCAATCGCCGAGCTACGTGCCCGGCAAGTCGTGCCCGGCCTGCGCGCAGGCAGCCAGCGCCGCGTAAGCGCGCGTTGCGCGGTGCCCCGATGAACGGCTACCGCGGCCGCTTCGCGCCGTCGCCCACCGGCCCGCTGCATTTCGGCTCGCTGGTCGGTGCGCTTGCGAGCTGGCTCGACGCGCGCGCGCACGGTGGCGCGTGGCTCGTGCGCATCGAGGACATCGACCGTCCGCGCACGGTGCCCGGTGCCGCCGACGACATCCTCGCGACGCTCGCGCATTTCGGCATGACGCCCGACGAGCCGCCCGTCTGGCAAAGCACGCGCGATGCCGAGTATGCGGCCGCGCTCGAACGGCTCGTCGCCGCCGGGCGCGTCTATCCGTGCGGCTGCACGCGCAAGGAAATCGCCGATTCGCTGCGCGCCGCGCACGAGCGCCACACGACGCTCGCGTATCCGGGCACCTGCCGCACCGGCCTGCACGGCAAGCCCGCGCGTGCGTGGCGGCTGCGCGTGCCGGACGGCGACGATGCGAACGTCACGTTCGACGACCGCTGGCAGCACACGCAAACGCAGAACCTCGCGACCGAAGTCGGCGATTTCGTGCTGAAGCGCGCGGACGGACAATGGGCGTATCAGCTCGCGGTCGTGGTCGACGATGCGGACGCCGGCATCACGCACGTCGTGCGCGGCGCCGACCTGCTCGATTCGACCGCACGCCAGATCTATCTGCAGCGCTGTCTCGGCGTGCCGACACCCGCCTATCTGCATGTGCCCGTCGTCGTCGATGCGAACGGCGAAAAGCTCAGCAAGCAGACGGGCGCGCTCGCGCTCGAACGCGACGATCCGCTGCCGGCGCTGCGGGCCGCCGCCGCGCATCTCGGCCTGGCGGTCGACTGCGATCCGTCGGGCGATACGATGGATGCGTTCTACGCGGCCGCGACCGACGCGTGGGCGCGTCGCTTCGCCCAATAAAAACGGGCACATGCTCATCGCATGCACCCGTTTCCGCGGCAGCGCTCGCGCGCCGCATCAACCGCTTGAACCGCCCGCTTACGCCGACGGCTTGCGCGGCATCCCGAAGCCGCCGAGCAGCGCGGCGACCTGACGCTTCGGCCCCTTCTTCTCGTGCTGCTGCGCGGACTGCGTCTCTTCCGGCTGCGTCGCCGGCACCGACGGTTCGTACGGCTTCAGGAAGAAATCGTCGACCGGCGCCTCGTGGCGACGATGATGACCCCCACGCTCGGAGCTACCCGAACGACGCGCCGACGCACCGCGATGCTCGTCGCGCTCGCGTCGGCCGCCGCGTTCGCCGCCGCGCTCGTCGTGACGATGACGCGACGGCTTGTCGAGCGCGAGCGTCTGCACCTCGAGCGGACGCTTGATCAGCTTTTCGATATCGGCCAGCTGCTTGCGCTCGTTCGGGCTGCACAGCGACAGCGCATCGCCCGTCGCGCCCGCGCGGCCCGTGCGGCCGATCCGGTGCACGTAGTCTTCCGCGTTGAACGGCAGGTCGAAGTTGATCACGGCCGGCAGTTCGGCGATGTCGAGACCGCGCGCGGCCACGTCGGTCGCGACCAGCGCCTCGATCTCGCCGCGCTTGAACGCGTCGAGCGCCTGCATCCGCTCGAGCTGCGACTTGTCGCCGTGGATCGCCGACGCGACCACGCCGTCACGCTCGAGATTGCGCGCCAGCCGGCTCGCGCCGATCTTGCTGTTGCAGAACACGAGCACCTGCTTGAGCCCGCGATCGCGCAACAGCTGCACGACGGCTCCGTGCTTGTCGCCTTCGGCGACGTCGTAGACGATCTGCGTGACGTTCGCGTTGGTCGAGTTGCTGCGCGCGACCTCGATCGTCTGCGGGTTGCGCAGGTAGGTCGATGCGAGCTTCTTGATTTCGGGCGAGAAGGTGGCCGAGAACAGCAGCGTCTGGCGTTCCTTCGGCAGCAGGTTCAGGATGCGCTGCAGGTCGGGCAGGAAGCCCATGTCGAGCATCCGGTCGGCTTCGTCGAGCACGAGGATCTGGACCTGACCGAGGTTCGCCGTCTTTTGCTGCACGTGGTCGAGCAGGCGGCCCGGCGTCGCGATCAGGATCTCGACGCCGCGGCGCAGCTCGGCCATCTGCGGATTCATGTCGACGCCGCCGAACACGACCGCGCTGCGCAGCGACGTGTGCTTCGCATACGCGTGCACGTTCGCGGCGACCTGGTCGGCGAGTTCGCGGGTCGGCGTGAGAATCAGCGCGCGCACGGGGTGGCGCGCGGGGGACGCGCTCGTGCTGGCCTGCGGCAGCAGCCGCTGGATGATCGGCAGCGAGAAGCTCGCGGTCTTGCCGGTACCCGTTTGCGCGGCGCCCATGACGTCGCGCCCGGCGAGCACGACGGGAATGGCCTGCGCCTGGATCGGCGTCGGCGTCGTATAACCCTGCTCCGCAATGGCTTTCAGGATATCGGCGGCAAGGCCGAATTGATCGAAGGTTGCGTCGACTGGCTTGGCGACAGAATCGGACATGGTGGCGTTTCGCTCAAAAGGCGCGGCGGGGACATCGTGCGTCAGGCCCGCCGGGCCTGCGCTCATCACAATTCGGAAGTAGACGGAGCCGCGGCGCGCCGCGCGGCGCCGCTCTGGCGCTCGGGACCGGTTCGATTCGAACAACGGGCACCACAGGCCGTGCGGACTCCGTTCGGCGCGAATGCCGGCGGAAAGGGCCGTATTGTAGCACTGCGCGGCCATCTGTCCGTGACAACACCGCGAACGGCCCTGGGCGGCGGTTCGCGGCGTGCGCCGGGAGGCCGGGCGTGGGCGATGTGGCGGTCGATCGGGCTAGCCCGATCGGCCGATGGTTGCCATTCGGGGCCGGATCGCGGGCGCGTATTGATCGGAAAAATCACCGGATGACCGGCAAGGCCGGGGGGCCGCCGTCCGGTTCACGACGCATCGCGGCTGGCCGCGCGCGGCCGCAGCGATCGGCACGCTCGCATCGCGTATCCGATCGCGCGCGGCGCTCAGCCCTTCTTCTTTTTCTTCTTCTCGACCTGCATGCAGTCGCCCAGCAGCGGTGCCGCATTCTGGTCGGCGATCTCGTCGCGCAGCGTCCCTTCCCTGCCCTTCGTCCACCACGTATAGCGTCCGGCCTGGTAGCGCGCGCCCGACGCCGATACGGTATCGACGAACAGCAACTGCTGCCCGTTGACCGGCACCAGCGCGAAGCTCTGGCCGTTGGCCGCGCGCCAGTACGACACGCGTACCGGCTGCTTCAGGTTCGCGCACTGATAGATGGTCTGCTCGCGCGCATCGGCGTCGATCTCCTCGACGGTCAGTTGCGCGGCATGCGCGACGGAAACGGCGGAGCCGGCCAGCGCGAGCGCGGCGAAGGTTTGGCGAATCATGCAGATCCTTTCACGAGACGGGTGGAAGCGCGCCCTCGCGGCGCGCGCGGTTATCGTTGGTGATGGGTCAAGGGGCCGAGAGGACGAGGGCTCGGCCGCTCAGGGATCGATGACGTCGGCGCACGCGTCGGTCGGCGCGGCCGCGACATGGCCGACGAGCGGCACGATCTTCAACCCCGCCGATGCGATCCGGCACGGTGCGGCCGCGACGCCGCACCCCGCGAGACTCGCGACCAGCGCCAGCGCGGCGCCCAGCCTGCCGATTCGTCCGATCCACCGCCATCTCGATGCCATCGCGCGCGCCTCGTCTAGTCAGCGCGCCGACACGGGCCGCACGGCCGCCGCGGCACGCTTCGCGCGTTCGCGGGCTTCGTCGACGCTCGCACCGGTCGCGAGGGCGACACCCATGCGCCGCTTCGCAAAGCTTTCCGGTTTGCCGAACAGGCGCAGGTCGGCGCCCGGCACGGCGAGCGCGTCGCGCACGCCCTCGAACGCGATGCCGCGCTCGTCAAGCCCCCCGTAGATCACCGCCGACGCGGCCGGCGAACCGAGCGTCGGATCGACCGGCAGCCCGAGAATCGCGCGCGCGTGCAGCTCGAACTCCGACTGGCGCTGCGACGCGAGCGTGACGAGGCCGGTGTCGTGCGGCCGCGGGCTCACCTCGGAGAACCAGACGTCGTTGCCGCGCACGAACAGCTCGACGCCGAACAATCCGCGCCCGCCGAGCGCCTCGGTCACCTTGTGCGCGATCTCGCGCGACTTTTCCAGCGCGAGCGCGCTCATCGGCTGCGGCTGCCACGATTCGACGTAGTCGCCCGCCACCTGCACGTGGCCGACCGGCTCGCAGAAGTAGGTGCGCGTCTCGAGCGTCGCCGGATCGATCGCGCGCACGGTCAGCTGCGTGATCTCGTATTCGAAATCGATGAAGCCCTCGACGATCACGCGGCCGTGGTTCACGCGGCCGCCCGCCATCGCGTAATCCCACGCGGGCTTCACGTCGGCTTCGGTCCGCACGACCGACTGCCCCTTGCCCGACGACGACATCACGGGCTTCACGACGCACGGCATGCCGATCTTCGCGACGGCCGCGCTGAATGCGTCGAACGAATCCGCGAAAGCGTACGGCGACGTCGCGAGCCCGAGCTCCTCGGCCGCGAGCCGGCGGATGCCTTCGCGGTTCATCGTGAGCTGCGTCGCGCGCGCGGTGGGGATCACCTCGGCCAGGCCGGCGGCCTCGATCGCGGCGAGCGCGTCGGTCGCGATCGCCTCGATCTCCGGCACGATCAGGTGCGGACGCTCGGCCTCGACGACCGCGCGCAGCGCAGCGGCGTCGGTCATGTCGATCACGTGCGCGCGATGCGCGACCTGGTGGCCCGGCGCGTCCGGATAGCGGTCGACCGCGACGACTTCGACGCCGAGCCGCTGCAACGCGATGATGACTTCCTTGCCGAGTTCGCCCGCGCCGAGCAGCATGACGCGCGTGGCCGAGGGAGAAAGCGGCGTACCGAGCCGCTGACCGATCTGCATGTGATTTCCCGCTGGTTCTGTTGGAGGACGAAAACGGCTTCGATGTTAACACGCGCACCCGCGCCCGTTTGGCCGGTTTCGTCGCGCCGCTGCCCCGCCGCGCGCGGCCCTCAGGCGGGATGCGAACGTTTTCATGCGCGAAGTGTCGGCTCGCCTCGTGCGGGGCGGGTGCGTTACTCTTACGCCTTGTTCAGAATCCGATGAGGAACGAGGCTCATGTCCCACTTGTCCGCCGCCGCACGCGCACGCACCGGTCTGCTTCGCCCGTTGCGAGCGCCGCTCTGCGCGTTGACGCTTGCCACGCTTCTCGCCGCCTGCGCGATGCCGACCCACCCCGATTCCGCCGCCGCCGCACCCGACCCGTACAACCCGGCCGCCGTCCAGCTGCTCGACGACACGAGCTGGGAGCTCACGAGCTGGCTGAACGCCGACGGCACGTCGCGCACGATTCCGCACGGCGACAACGGCGAGCCGATCAAGCTCGCGCTGTCCACCGAATCGGGCATCCGGCGCGCCAGCGGCTTTTCGGGCTGCAACCGTTACATGGGCACCTATGCGCTCAAGAACGGCCTGCTGAGCTTCGGACCGCTCGCCGGCACGCGCATGGCGTGCCCGAACGCGCTCGGCGGCCAGCTCGAGCACGCTTACCTCGATGCGCTCGCGCACATCGAAAAGACCGGCGTGCAGATGCGCGAGCCGCAGCAACTGCAGATCGTGACCGAAGCCGGCGCGACGCTGACCTTCACGCGCCGGAGCCCCTGATGCAGCGCGCGGAAGGCCGGCCGGCCGCCTTCGCCACGCGCGGAACCCGGACGCATACGTCCCGCGGCGTGGAAGCGCACCGCTGCCTTCATGCTGCATTAGAGTCCTGTTCGTCGGCCGGTTAAACTCGGCGGGTCGCGCACCGCGCTCCCGCCCTCTTCCTGTTTCATCAAAGCATGCACACGGTTGTCTTCGGCTGGTTCGGCATCTCCGCCGTCTGGTTCCTCCTTCTCTTCTGGCGTCTCGTTCAGGCGATGCTGCCCGGTGGCGGCGGCCTCGCCGGCCGCGGCTCGATTCGTCTGTGGCTGGGCTTCGCGGCCGTGTTCGTCGCGAGCTGCGCACTGACGAGCCCGTTGTCGGGCCCCGACACGAATGCGCTCGGCCACGCGTTCTCGAACGGCTTCGCGCACGTGCTCGGCCCGATCGGCACGCCGGTCGCGATGGTCGTGCTGTTCTTCGCGGGCCTGCCATGGCTGACCGGCATCGGCTGGCGGCAGTTCGCCTCGTGGGTCGACACGTCGTTCGGCGTCAAGCTCGCGCGCGACGTCGACGACGACGATGTGCGCGGCGTCGCCGATCTGCCGCGCAGCGCGCTGCACCGTGACGACGACCTCGTGCAGCCGACGACCGCCCATACCGTCAACTCGATGGCGCCACGGCAGAACGGCCGGTATTCGCGCCCGACGGTGTGGAAACCCGATCCGCAGGCCCGGCCGACGCCGCGCAGCAAGCCAGCGCCGCGTCCGCTCGCGGAGCCGGTCGCGCCGTCGGGCTGGCTGAAGCCGACGCCGGCCAGCCGGATGCCGGCACCGCCCGCACCGGGCGCGGCGAGCGCAATGCCGCCCCCGACGACCGGCAGCACCGCCAGCCTCGCGCGCGCCGCCGCGAACGCACAAGTCCCGCGCCCCAGTCCGGCCCCGCTGCCGGCCGGGTTCGAGCCCGTTCGGCCGCAACCGACCGCCGCGCGACCGGCCACGGCCGCGCTGAAGCAGCCGGCCGCACCGCGCACCGCGGTCACGCCGCGTCCGGTCGGCGCGCCGCCGCGCACGCCGGCGCGCCCGGTGACGGGCGCCGGCGCCGGTGCCGGCGGCCAGTCGCAGGATGCTGCGCGCCGCCGCCCCACACCACCGGCGCCGGCACGCGCTCCGCTCTATGCTTGGGTGCAACAGCCCGCGGAGCCGATCACGCCCGCGCCGAGCGTTCACGACACGCTGCGCTCCATCGAAGCCAGCACCGCGCAGTGGGCGGCGCTGGATGGCGTGCGCCCGACCGATGCGTCGCCGGCGACGGCCGCCGGAGCGACCGTGGCGACCGTGGCGACCGTGGCCGGCACGGTTGCTGCCGCGGGCAGCGTGGCCACGGTGGCATCCTCGGCATCGGCTGCATCGATGGCATCGACCGCATTGACCGGATCGATAGCATCGATGACATCGACGGCCGTACCGGCTGGCGTCGTTCAAGATGTGCGTCAGTTCGCACCTCACGACGCAGGCCGTCCGGATGCGCACGAAGCTGCGTCGGCATACGACGACAACGCACCGATCGTGCTGGATGCGTTCATGCCGGCCGAGCCGACCGTGCGCGCGCCGGCTGTTGATGCGGTTGATGCTATTGATACCGGCACCTCGACGTCCAGTGACGCCGCGCGACATGCCATGTCGGATTCCGCCGTCGAGGCCGATGCGCCGACGCGTCATGCGGACGGCGAGCATCGGCATGATGTCGATGCCCCTGCCGCGCCGGCATTCGATGCGCCGGTCGACTTTGCGCCGTGGGAAGACATCGTCAGCTCACCGGTTTCCGGACTCGGCGAATCACACCAGAGCCCGGTTGCCACGCCGCTGTCGGCCACGCGTGAGCCGTTGGCGGCACATGCGGCTGTCGAAGCGCCTGCGGCCGCCGTTACACCGACGGCAAACGATACGCGTTGCACCGTCGATGCGAAGGACACGGCCATGGCCGCCGGGATCGTCGGCCACTTCCGGCCGCAATCCGCGCCTGCTGCCGATACCGGCGTATCGGTCGAGGCGAAACAACACGCACACGCAAACCTGAACGACGTGAAGCCCGTCCAGCAGGTCGCGCCCAGCGCTCCCCTCCCCGCTTCGTCGATCGCGGCAACGCCGATGCGCACGCCCGCCGACGCAATGCCCGTCGCGGCAGCGACGACGGCGCCCTTTGCCGCGTCGAATGCCGCGCTGGCCGACACCGTTACGGGAACGGTCTGGAAGGCTCCGGAAAAGCCCACTGGCGAAACCGCGCCCTTGCCCGCAGACACGCAGCGCGCAACACCTGCGTCTGCTGCGCCGACCTTTGCAAGCATTGAACCTGCTTCCGTCGATTCCGCTGCGCCCGCGTCGTGGTCGAAACCGCTGTCCGCTGAACCCTTCGCTGCCGCGCCGACAGCCCCGGTAGCCGGCACGCCGTCGCACATCGGCACCACGTCCGGTTCCGCAGTGCCGGCACCGGCGAACACGTCGAACAGCACGCCGCTCGCCGCCACGCCTTCGTTTGCCGGCATGACGAACACGGCCTCCGGTTCGCTGTCGCAACCGGGCGCGTCGGTCGCGGCGTCCGTCCCGACGTCCGCAGTGGGCGCTTCCAGCCCGACCACGGCGCCGTCTTCCGTATCCGCACCGTTCGCAGCGGCCGCAACCTCTGCAACCTCTGCAATCTCTGCGCCCCCCGCGACGGGCGCCTCGGGCATGCTCGCCGCGCCACCTGCCGCGACAGCGCCGACCGTGACGGCCTCCCCTGCACCCGCATCGACCGGCGCGTCCTTCAACGCAGCCGCCTCGCAACCGACGCCAAGCACGCCGGTGTCGCCTGCCGCCGCGTCGGGTAGCACATTTACCGCAACGTCGAGCGCGTCGGCCACGCCTTCGGCAGCACCGTCGAGCCGCATGCCCGACGCTTCGGCGATCGGTCAACCGTCCGTGTCGACTGCCACAGCGCAGACGGCAACCGGCAGCACCGCGCCCGTCGCTGCTGCTGACGTTGCCGCCTTCCCGGCATCGTCTTCCGGCACGCTCGCTCCGACGACCCCGATCGCGGCCGCTTCGCCTACCGCCTTCGGCGGCACGCCAGCGTCGCCAAGCGGCGCGTTTGTGTCCGTCGCCGCAACCCCCACCGCGACGGCACCGGCCACGCCCCCGACTTCCGCGAGCCCGTCGGCGTCGGCATTGCCGATCGCCTCCGTTCCGGGCGCGTCCTCCATCGACGCATCGACACCGACGCCACCGATCGCGCCCACCCCGGCGCCGCAGGCGCAGCCGTTCGCCGCCCCGCCGGCTCCTGCTGCTGCGCCGTCGAGCTGGGCGATGCCCGGCGCCGGCGCGACGCCCACGTCGACCGGCACCGCGATTCCGGCCGGCACAATCGCGCCGCTCCCGCCCGCAACGCTTCCCGCGGCCACCCTGCCGACTGCAGCCGAACCCGCCGCACCCGCAGAACCGAGCGCCCCGGCCCCGGACGCGCCCGCCGCACCCGAACGCCCGCCGCGTCCGAACGCATTCGAATTCCACGCGCCCGCGTCGTTCAACGTCGAACTGCCGACGCTCGATCTTCTCGAGCCCGCTTCCTTCGACGTCGAACCGATCACCGAGGAACATCTCGCGCAGACGGCCCAGGTGATCGAACAGCGCCTGCAGGAGTTCAAGGTGCCGGTGACGGTGGTCGGCGCATCGGCGGGCCCGGTGATCACCCGCTTCGAGATCGAACCCGCGCTCGGCGTGCGCGGCAGCCAGATCGTCGGCCTGATGAAGGACCTGTCGCGTGGCCTCGGCCTCACGTCGATCCGCGTCGTCGAGACGATTCCCGGCAAGACCTGCATGGGCCTCGAACTGCCGAACGCGAAACGCCAGATGATCCGCCTGTCGGAAATCCTCGAATCGCGCCAGTACCAGCACTCGACGTCGCAGCTGACGATCGCGATGGGCAAGGACATCACCGGCCACCCGGTCGTCACCGATCTCGCGAAGGCGCCGCACATGCTGGTCGCCGGCACGACGGGCTCCGGCAAGTCGGTCGCGATCAACGCGATGATCCTGTCGCTGCTGTACAAGGCGACGCCCGAGGACGTGCGGCTGATCATGATCGACCCGAAGATGCTCGAGCTGTCGGTCTACGAAGGCATCCCGCACCTGCTCGCGCCGGTCGTCACGGACATGAAGCTCGCGGCGAACGCGCTGAACTGGTGCGTCGGCGAAATGGAGAAGCGCTACCGGCTGATGTCGGCCGTCGGCGTGCGCAACCTCGCCGGCTTCAACCAGAAGATCCGCGACGCGGAAGCGAAGGAAAAGAAGATCGGCAACCCGTTCTCGCTGACGCCCGAAGATCCCGAGCCGCTGTCGAAGCTGCCGCTGATCGTCGTCGTGATCGACGAGCTAGCCGACCTGATGATGGTCGCCGGCAAGAAGATCGAGGAGCTGATCGCCCGTCTCGCGCAAAAGGCGCGCGCGGCCGGCATCCACCTGATCCTCGCGACGCAGCGCCCGTCCGTCGACGTGATCACCGGCCTCATCAAGGCCAACATTCCGACGCGCGTCGCGTTCCAGGTGTCGTCGAAGATCGACTCGCGCACGATCCTCGACCAGATGGGCGCCGAATCGCTGCTCGGCCAGGGCGACATGCTGTTCCTGCCGCCGGGCACCGGCTACCCACAGCGCGTGCACGGCGCGTTCGTCGCCGACGAGGAAGTGCACCGGATCGTCGAATACCTGAAGCAGTTCGGCGAGCCGCAGTACGAGGAAGGGATTCTCGACGGCCCGGCTGCCGACGGTGCGACGCAGGACCTGTTCGGCGACGCGCCGGATGCGGAAGCCGATCCGCTGTACGACGAAGCGGTCGCGTTCGTCGTGCGCACGCGGCGCGCGTCGATCTCGTCGGTGCAGCGCCAGCTGCGCATCGGCTACAACCGTGCCGCGCGCCTCGTCGAGCAGATGGAAGCGGCCGGACTCGTGTCGGCGATGGGCATCAACGGCAGCCGCGAGGTGCTCGTGCCGGCCGCGGCCGACTGAGCGTGGCGGCCGCATGGCCGCCGTCGATCGATCAGGGCGCCCCGCGCAAGCGGCCGCCCGAAACGGAAAGGGCGCTGCCTCGGCAGCGCCCTTCGTGCATTTACTGCGCCACCGGCACCAGCTTGAAGTCGACCGGGCTGCCGAGCGCCACCTTCTGCGGATTCGCGCCGAGCTGCCCCGTTTCGACATCGCGGCTGAACACGTAGAACGTGTCGCTGTCCTGGTTGCCGACGATCAGCCACTTGCCGGTCGGATCGATCAGGAATTCACGCGGCGTCTTGCCAAGGCTCGACTGACGGCCGACGGTCTTCAGTCGTCCATCCGTCCGGTTCACCGCGTAGATCACGATCTCGTTCACGTCGCCGCGGTTGGTCACGTACAGGAAGCGGCCGTCCGGAGACAGATGGATCGCGCCGCCGCCGACCTTGCCCTTGAAACCCGGCACCGTCATCGGCAGCGTCTGGACCGGCGTCAGCTTGCCGTCGTGGTAGCCGAACACCTCGACCGATGCATTGAGTTCGCTCGTCACGTACGCGAACCGCCCATCGGCGCCGAACACCATGTGACGCGGGCCGGAGCCGGCCTTCACGGGCGTGTAGCGCGTGTCGGTCGGGCTGATCAGCCCGCGGCTGCCGTCCACCGTGTAGCGGTAGCCATAGAGCTTGTCCGCGCCGAGATCCTGCACGAACAGGTAGCGACCATCGGGCGAGAACACCGTCGAGTGCACGTGCGCGCCGTCCTGGCGGCCCTTCACGGGCCCCGTGCCTTCGTGGTGCACCGTCAGCACGGCCGAGCCGACCGAGCCGCCGTCGCGGGTCGGGAACACCGCGAAGCTGCCGCCGGGATCTGCCGCGACCGAGTAGTTGGCCGTGACGAGGTACTTGCCGTCCGGCGACAGCGCGAGATAGCACGGGTCGTTCCCTTCCGACGACACGCGGTCGATGAATGTGAGTGCACCCGTTTTCGGATCGAAGCCGAATGCGCTGATGCCGCCGCGCTGCGTGGCCGGTCCGTTGTCGCCGGGCAGTTCGTTGACCGCGTAGACGGTGCGACCGTCGCGGCTTGGCAACAGATAGGACGGATTTACCGTCTTCGCCGACGACACGGGCGCGACGCTGCCCGTTTTCGTATCGAAGCGGTACACATAGATGCCGTCGCTGCCGTGCCCCGTATAGGTGCCGACGAGCAGGTGGAAGGCGCCGTCGGCCGGTGCCGGCGATTGTTGTGCAAAGCTGGAGGTCGCGGACAAGGAAAGCACGAGCGCGAAACCTTTCATCCAGTGAGCGAGCCTAAGCGGGAACCCTCGTGTCGAAGCGCGTGCGTCATGCTCGCGTAAACGGTTGGGCATTGAATCCTCCTTGCATCGAGTCGCTTCAAGTGTTGAGATAGGACGAAACGCCGGCCGTTCCTGCGCTCCGCCGCCCGGCCGAGTATACGGGGCGCGACGCCGACACGTGAAGCCCGGGCGCCGCAGCCTGCATTGTGAACTCGAATAACCCAAGGACCGCTTGCCCATGCCCGCCTTGATCGAAGACTACGCCCTCGTCGGCGACGGACACACCGCCGCGCTGATTTCGAAAGACGGCTCCGTCGACTGGCTGTGCTGGCCCCGCTTCGATTCGGGCGCCTGCTTCGCGGCGCTGGTCGGCACCCCCGAGCACGGCCGCTGGCTGCTCGCGCCCGCCGCCGATGCCGCGATCACGCACACGTCACGCCGCTACCGCGGCGACACGCTGATTCTCGAAACCGACTACGAAAGCGCCGACGGCGCCGTCACCGTGATCGACTTCATGCCGCCCGGCAACGGCTGGTCGGAACTCGTGCGGATCGTCGTCGGCCGGCACGGCACGATGAAGATGCGCATGGAGCTGGTGTTGCGCTTCGACTACGGTTTCTCGATCCCGTGGGTCACGCAGCTGTCACGCGAGAACGGGATGAAAGCAATCGCCGGACCCGATACGGTCGTGCTGCGCACGCCGGTCGAGCTCACCGGCAAGAACCTGCACACGCTCGCCGAATTCACGGTGAGCGCCGACGAGCGCATCCCGTTCTCGCTCGGCTACGCGGCGTCCCACCTGCGTCTGCCGCCCGCGCGCGACCCGCTGTCGATGCTCGCGCGCACCGAGAACTACTGGCTCGAATGGTCGGGGCGCTGCCAGGTGCAGGGCCGCTACGCGGCCGCCGTGCGCCGCTCGCTGATCACGCTGAAGGCACTCGCGTACGAACCGACCGGCGGCATCGTCGCAGCGCCCACCACGTCGCTGCCCGAGAAGATCGGCGGCAACCGCAACTGGGACTATCGCTACTGCTGGCTGCGCGACGCGACGATCACGCTGCTCGCGCTGATGCGCGGCGGCTACTACGACGAGGCGCGCGCGTGGCGCACGTGGCTCGGCCGCGTGATGGCCGGCTCGCCCGAGCAGATCCAGATCATGTACGGGATCGCCGGCGAGCGCCGGCTGCCGGAAATGGAGCTCGACTGGCTGCCCGGCTATCAGGATTCGAAACCGGTGCGCATCGGCAACGGCGCCGCGAACCAGCTGCAGCTCGACGTGTTCGGCGAGGTGATGGCCGCGCTGCACCTCGCGCGCGTGGGCGGCCTGCAGGCCGACGACACGGTCTGGTCCGTGCAATGCGCGCTGCTCGACCATCTCGAGAAGATCTGGGAGGAGCCGGATGAAGGCATCTGGGAAACGCGCGGCGGACGCCGCCATTTCACGTTCTCGAAGGTGATGGCGTGGGTCGCGTTCGACCGCGCGATCAAGTCGGCGGAGATGTTCCGGCTGCCCGGCTCGCTCGATCGCTGGCGCGCACTGCGCGACCGGATCCACGCTGATGTATGCGACAACGCATGGCATGAAGGCAAACAGTCGTTTGCACAAAGCTACGGCAGCGACGAGCTCGACGCGAGCGTGCTGCTGATGCCGCTGCTCGGTTTCTTGCCGCCGGAAGACCCGCGCATCGTCGGCACCGTCGACGCGATCGAGCGGGAATTGCTGCACGACGGGCTCGTGATGCGCTACCGCACGACCGAATACGACGACGGCCTGCCGCCCGGCGAAGGCACGTTTCTCGCGTGCAGCTTCTGGCTGGTCGACAATTACGCGCTGCTCGGCCGGATCGACGACGCGCACCGGCTGTTCAGCCGGCTGCTCGCGCTGTCCAACGACCTCGGGCTGCTTGCCGAGGAATACGATCCGGTCGAAGGCCGGCTCGTCGGCAATTTCCCGCAAGCGTTTTCGCACGTCGCGCTGGTGCATACCGCGATGAACCTCATGCACCACGAAGAGGCAATGGCGCGCGCGGCAGGCCAGCCCGCCCCGGCCGTCGCGACGGGGCGCTGACCGGCGGCGGCGCGGCTTCTTCAGAGATCGTCAATTCGCAAAAATTTGATGAAAAATCGGGGAAATGTTGCATTGCAACATTCATCGTTGTCCGATATGATCAACTCGATTGTCCGGCTGCACTGCAATATGGCCGGTCGCTGACCCACACGGCACGCCGCGACGCACCACACCGCCCCTGCGCACCGTCCCCCAAGCGGGAGTAGTCTGCATGCTTTACCAACTGCACGAATTCCAGCGGGCCATGTTGAGCCCGCTCACGGCCTGGGCCCAGGCCGCCTCCAAGTCGTTCGCCAATCCGTCCAGCCCGTTCTCGCTGATGCCAGGCGCGACGCGGATGGCGGCCGCTTACGAGCTGATGTACCGGCTCGGCAAGGATTACGAAAAGCCCGAGTTCAACCTGCACCAGATCGTCAAGGACGGCCACAACATCCCGATCGTCGAGCAGACGATCATCGAGAAGCCGTTCTGCCGGCTGCTGCGCTTCAAGCGCTATTCGGACGACGCCGACGCCGTCACGCAACTGAAGGACGAGCCGGTCGTGCTGGTCTGCGCGCCGCTGTCGGGCCACCATTCGACGCTGCTGCGCGATACCGTGCGCACGCTGCTGCAGGATCACAAGGTGTACATCACCGACTGGATCGACGCGCGGATGGTGCCGGTCGAGGTCGGCCCGTTCCACCTGCACGACTACGTCGCGTACATCCAGGAATTCATCCGTCACATCGGCGCGCGCAACCTGCACGTGATCTCCGTGTGCCAGCCGACGGTGCCGGTGCTCGCGGCGATCTCGCTGATGGCGAGCCGCGGCGAGGACACCCCGCTCACGATGACGATGATGGGCGGCCCGATCGACGCGCGCCGCAGCCCGACGTCGGTGAACTCGCTCGCGACGCAGCACTCGACCTCGTGGTTCGAAAACAACGTGATCCACACGGTGCCCGCGAATTATCCGGGCGAAGGCCGCCACGTGTATCCGGGCTTCCTGCAGCACACGGGCTTCGTCGCGATGAACCCGGAGCGCCACGCGCAATCGCACTGGGACTTCTACCAGAGCCTGCTGCGCGGCGACGAGGAAGACGCCGAAGCGCATCGCCAGTTCTACGACGAATACAACGCGGTGCTCGACATGGCCGCCGAGTACTACCTCGAGACGATCCGCGTCGTGTTCCAGGAATTCCGGCTCGCGGAAGGCACGTGGGATGTCGAAGGCGAGCGCGTGCGCCCGCAGGACATCAAGCACACCGCGCTGATGACGATCGAGGGTGAGCTCGACGATATCTCGGGCAGCGGCCAGACGCACGTCGCGCACGAGCTGTGCACGGGCATCCCGCAGGACGATCGCCGCAGCCTGACCGCGGAGAAGTGCGGTCACTACGGGATCTTCTCGGGCCGCCGCTGGCGCACGATCATCTACCCGCAACTGCGCGACTTCATCCGCGAGCATGCGCCGGAACCGAAGAACGGCATGGCGAAGACGCCCACCGATGCACCGGTCACGACGACGCTCGCCGCCGTGCCGTCCAGCAAGCAGCCCGAAACGACGCGCGCCACCGTCGCGAAACGCGTGCGCGCGAAGGCGCCGGCCGCGACGGTTGCTCCCGCCCGGACGGCAGCCGCGAAGGCCGCACCCCCCGCGAAAAGCGCGGGCAGCACGCGGGCGAAATCCCTTCGCGCGCGCAAGGCCGCCTGACACGCCGCATTCCGACGCAAAAACGCCGCCGTGGCTTGTATGCACGGCGGCGTTTTCTTATGCAGCGGGCGACTGCGACTGGGCCGCGCATCCGCGCATCGGCTCAGCGTCGCAGCAGATACGCGAGCAGCACCTCGGTGTTCATCCTGACCATCTCCGCACGTTCGTCGGCGTCGCTGAAGTCGCGTCCGAGCGTCGCGGCGAGCGTGAAGCGGTTCGACACGATGTAGTAGCCGAGCCCCGACAACGTCACGTAGAAGTGCAGCGGATCGACGTCGCCGCGGAACAGCCCGGCCTTCTGGCCGCGCATCAGCACGTTGCCGAGCTTCGCGACGATCGGCGACATCATCTCGCGGATCCGCGTCGACTTGTGCAGGTAGCGCGCTTCGTGCAGGTTCTCGTTGTTGATGAGCCGCAGCAGCTCAGGATGATCGCGGTAGTAATCCCAGATGAAATGCGCGAGCCGCGTGACGGCTTCGACGGGCGCGACGCCATCGAGATCCAGCACGCGCTCCGCCTCGGTCAGCGCGGAGAACGCGTGCTCGAGCACGGCCGTAAACAGCTGCTCCTTGCTGCCGAAGTAGTAATAGAGCATGCGCTCGTTGGTTTCGGCCCGGCGTGCGATCTGATCGACGCGTGCGCCGAACAGCCCTCCACTCGCGAACTCTTCGGCTGCCGCCATCAGGATGCGACGGCGCGTACCTTCAGGATCTCTTTTGATTTTTGGCTGATTCATGTGGCGTTTTGCTATGTGAGCCGCGTGATCCGGACCGGCACCCCCACCGCCTCGGCGCCGGCCGCCCTGGAACGGGCGCACCACGTGCGGCCGCCCTCCTGCTGAGCCCCTGCAAAAAAGCGGTTCGATTATGCGCACAGACGGCGTCCAGCGCAATGCGGGAAATCGGCGATAATCAAGGTTTGGCAAACCTTTCCGGCCGCGCCACACGCGGCCGAGAGCCATTCGGCGCCACAGCGCCCGTTGTCACCGTGACTGATTCCAAGACCCTCGCGGATCGCATCGAAGATCTGCTTCCCCAGACGCAATGCACGAAGTGCGGCTATAACGGCTGCCGTCCGTACGCCGACGCGATCGCCGCCGGCGACGCGAACTACAACCAGTGCCCGCCCGGCGGCGCCGAAGGCATCGCGCGCCTCGCGAGCCTGCTCGGCAAGCCCGTGATCCCGCTGAACCCCGTCAACGGCACCGAGCATCCGCGCGCCGTCGCGTTCATCGACGAAAGCCTGTGCATCGGCTGCACGCTGTGCATGCAGGCATGCCCGGTCGACGCGATCGTCGGCGCGCCGAAACAGATGCACACGATCGTCGAATCGCTGTGCACGGGCTGCGACCTCTGCGTGCCGCCCTGCCCGGTCGACTGCATCGCGATGGTTCCCGTGACCGGCGAGCGCACCGGCTGGGACGCGTGGTCGCAGCAACAGGCGGACGCCGCGCGCGAGCGCCACGACCGCCGGCTCGCGCGCCAGCGCCGCGAACGCGAGGCCGCCGAAGCGCGCGCCGCCGCCCGCCGCGCGGCCAGCGCCGGTGCGGCCAAGGCGGCGCCGGCCGCGGCCGAACCCGACCAACAACCTGATGCACCGGGCGCAGCCCCGGCCGACGACGCCGACGCGAAGAAACGCGCGATCATCGCCGCCGCGCTCGAACGCGCGCGCAAGAAGAAGGAAGAGCTGTCCGAGAAAGGCACCGGGCCCAGGAACACCGAAGGCGTGAGCGCGGCCGTGCAGGCGCAGATCGACGCGGCCGAAGCCCGCCGCAAGCGGCTCGCCGAGCAGCAGGCGCAGCGCGACGCGCAAGTCGCGGCAGCCGCCGACGAAAACGACAACGAAAGCGACAACGACGATCCAGACAACAACGACGACCGGACCAGCCCGTCCGCGCCGCCCAAGAACCGTCCATGAACGCCACCAAACGACGCGCGATCTACGAAACGCTGCAAAGCCTCAATCCGCATCCGACCACCGAACTCGAATACACGACGCCGTTCGAGTTGCTGATCGCGGTGATGCTGTCCGCGCAGGCGACCGACGTGTCGGTCAACAAGGCGATGCGCAAGATGTTTCCGGTCGCGAACACCCCGCGACAAATCGTCGCGCTCGGTGAAGAAGGCGTCGCCGACTACATCAAGACGATCGGCCTGTACCGCACCAAGGCGAAGAACGTGGTCGCCGCGTGCAAGATCCTGCTCGAGCGATACGACGGCGAGGTGCCGGCCGATCGCGAAGCGCTCGAGAGCCTACCGGGCGTCGGCCGCAAGACCGCGAACGTCGTCCTGAACACCGCGTTCGGCCAGCCGACGATCGCGGTCGACACGCATATCTTCCGCGTCGCGAACCGCACGGGGCTTGCGCCCGGCAAGGACGTGCGGGCCGTCGAGGCCGCGCTCGAGAAGTTCACGCCGAAGGAATTCCTGCAGGATGCGCATCACTGGCTGATCCTGCACGGGCGCTACGTGTGCAAGGCCCGCAAGCCCGAATGCTGGCACTGCGCGATCGAGCCGCTGTGCGAATTCCGGCCGAAGACGCCGCCGCCGAACGACTGAGCGCGAGCCGCGGCCGACGGCCCGCGCGCATTGCAACCGGCCGGCCCGTTGCAGCGCCGGCGGCCTTCCCCTTTCCTGCTATGCGTTGGACGTCGCCGTCGCGTCGTCGGCCGCCGCGCCTCCCGCGCGCACGAGCGCCAGCACGGCCGCGAGGATCGCGACGCCGCCGGCCCACTGCAGCGGCGACAGCGCCTCGCCGAACAGCAGCGCCGCGAGCGCGACCGTCACCACCGGTTCGAGCGTCGACAGCATCGACGTACGCGCGGCGCCCAGCCGCTCGAGCCCGGCGAAGAACGCGAGCATCGCGGCGACCGTCGACACCAGCGCGATCGCGAGCATCGACGCCCAGCCGGCGGTGGTCGCCGGCCAGCGCGGCGGCGCGCCGAACGCCGCGGTCCGCACGATCGCGATCGCGACGAGCGTCGCGGTCGCCGACAGGCAGATGATCGCGGTGGTCGCGAGCGGATCGACGCCGCGCGTCGCCTTCGTGCCGCCGACGATGTACAGCGAATAGATCACCGCGGACGCCAGCGCGAGCGCGATACCGAGCGGCTCGCCGTGGCCGCCGCCGACCATCAGCGCGGAGCCCGCGACACAGAGCACGAGCGCGACCGCCTTCGCGCGCGTCAGGCGCTCGCCGAGCCACCACGCGGCGAGCAGCGTGACGAAGGCCGGATACAGGTACAGGAGCAAGGCGACGAGGCTCGCCTGCGCATGCTGGAGCGCGCTGAAATAGCAGAACGACTGTCCGACGTAGCCGAGCGCGCCCATCGCCACGAGCGGTACGAGCGTGCGGCCGCGCGGCCATGCGACGCGGCGGTGCCGGGCGATCGCGGCGAGGATCGCGCCGCCGATCGCGAAGCGCACGATCAGCAGCCCGAGCACGTCGACGCCGGCCGCATACGCATAGCGGCCGAAGATCGCCATCGCGCCGAATGCGGCGGCGGACAGCGCGACATAGAGCGCGCCCTGCAGCGCGGGGGACGATGAGCGGGCGGTGGCGGACATGTTGAGCGGGTTGAGCGGGGCAAGCGCGACGACGGGAATCGTCGGAGTGTAGCGGCGCGGCGCCCGGCAGCCTAGCCCGCGCTTACCCGTTGCGCCGCGCGGCGGCCCGCGCAGGCTGGCTCCCGCCTATGCCCGCCTACGCCCGCCCACGCCACCCACGGACCGCCACGGTCGCGCCCCGCCCCCCCGCCCATCACCGCCAGCACCGTGCGCCGACCCGGCGTACAATGCGCGACGCGGCATGACGCTGCCCGAATCACGACGTTTCCCCACCATGTTCAATCCGAGTCGCGACGAAGTCCGTCGCTTTTTCACCGAGACCTGGCGCAAGCAGCGCGCCGGCGAGATCCTGACGCCGCTGGAAGCGATGGCAGCCGACTGGATCGTCGAGCACCCCGAATACCACGCCGACCTCGCGGACGCCGACGGCGCCACCGCGCGCGACTACACGCCCGAGGAAGGCCGCACGAACCCGTTCCTGCACCTGTCGATGCACCTCGCGATCAGCGAGCAGCTGTCGATCGACCAGCCGCCCGGCATCCGCGCCGCGCACGACAAGCTGGCCGCGAAGCTCGATTCGACGCACGAAGCGCAGCACGTGATCATGGAATGTCTCGGCGAGACGATCTGGGAAGCGCAGCGCACCGGCACGCCGCCCGATACGGACGCGTACCTGCAGCGCATCCTGCGCCGCGCGTCGCGCGACTGAGCGCCGCGAACAAAAAAATACCCCGCCATGGCGGGGTATTTCGGCTGCCCGGACCGGCAAGGCCCGGCGCGCTTACTTCTTGAAGACGAGATCGGTCTCTTTCAGCGACTCGATGTAGGCCGCGATGTCCTTCATGTCGCTGACCGACAGGTTCTGGACCTGCGCCTGCATGATCGCGTTGTTGCGACCGAGCAGCGGGTTCGTCAGCCCCATCTGGTACTGGCGCATCGACCACACGAGGTAATCGGCGTGCTGGCCCGCGAGGCGCGGATACTCGGCGTTGATCGGCTTGTTCAGTTGCGCGCCGTGGCAGGCCGCGCAGTTGTGCGACTCGACCAGTTCCTTGCCCTTCGCGATGTCCGCCGCGTGCGCGGTACCGATCGCGAGGCCGGCCACCAGTGCAACCGCCGCCGTCTTGAATGCGTTGTTCATGAATGCTCCTGTCCCGCCGGTCAGATCGGCGGCGCGCGCTTTACTTGTAGGGATTGTCCTTCGTGTCGGCCTTCTGGGCGGCGTAGTAGGCCGCCAGATCCGCGATGTCCTGGTCCGTCAGCGAACCGGCGATCGCGTTCATCGACGGGAAATGACGATCCTTCTTGCGGTAAGCCTTCAGCGCGTTCTCGAGGTATTGCTGGTTCTGGCCGCCAAGGACGGGCACCCGGTAGACCTCCGGGTACGCCGCGCGGTAATCCTGGATGCCGTGGCAACCGATGCACATGGCGGCCTTGCCCGCCCCGTCCTTCGGGTTGCCGACCACACCGGCCGCCTGCGCGCTGCCCGCGAGCGCCACGAGCGCCGCGACAACGACGTGTTTGCCGACGAATTTGTTCATAGCTCTTGTAACCTAGCTTGAGGGGAAACTGGCGCCGAAGCGGCAACGGCCCGCGCCGTTTTGCTTATCGGATCGCCACGCAGGCCAAAAAAAACGGCCAGATTGTACCGCGTCGGCGGGGAACGCGTCCACCAGGCGCCCCGGTCCGCCCCGCCGCAGCTCCGCAACGATACGCGCCCCCGGCCCGACTGGACAGCCCTTCTGACTTATACTGGGTTTTTTTGCGATTAAGAAGAGCGCCACCATGCGTTTCGAAGGATCCTCGCACTACGTCGCCACCGACGACCTGAAACTCGCGGTCAACGCCGCGCTGACGCTGCAACGCCCGCTGCTGATCAAGGGCGAGCCCGGCACCGGCAAGACGATGCTCGCCGAGGAAGTGGCGGCCGCGCTCGACATGCCGCTGTTGCAGTGGCACATCAAGTCGACGACGAAGGCGCAGCAGGGCCTGTACGAATACGACGCGGTATCGCGGCTGCGCGACTCGCAGCTCGGCGACGAGCGCGTGAAGGACATCTCGAACTACATCGTGAAGGGCGTGCTGTGGCAGGCGTTCGACGCCGAGCGCCCGAGCGTGCTGCTGATCGACGAGATCGACAAGGCCGACATCGAATTCCCGAACGACCTGCTGCGCGAGCTCGACCGGATGGAATTCCACGTGTACGAGACGCGCGAGACCGTGCGCGCGAAGCACCGCCCGCTCGTGATCATCACGTCCAACAACGAGAAGGAGCTGCCCGACGCGTTCCTGCGCCGCTGCTTCTTCCACTACATCCAGTTCCCCGACGCGTCGACGATGCAGAAGATCGTCGCGGTCCACTTCCCGAACATCCGCGAGGAGCTGCTGCGCGCGGCGCTCGAGAGCTTCTTCGAATTGCGCACCGTCTCGGGGCTGAAGAAGAAGCCGTCGACGTCCGAGCTGCTCGACTGGCTGAAGCTGCTGCTCGCCGAGAACATCCCGGCCGACGCGCTGCGCGGCGTCGACGCGAAGCAGATCGTGCCGCCGCTCGCGGGCGCGCTGCTGAAGAACGAGCAGGATCTGAGCCTGCTCGAGCGGCTCGTCTACATGAACCGGCACAACCGGTAACCCACCCGCGAAGGCCCGGCCATGCTGCTCAATTTCTTCTACGCGCTGCGCGCAGCCAAGCTGCCCGTCTCGGTGAAGGAATACCTGACGCTGCTCGAATCGCTGAAGGCCGGGCTGATCTCGCCGTCGATCGACGCGTTCTACTTCCTCGCGCGCATGACGCTCGTCAAGGACGAGCAGTACTTCGACAAGTTCGACCAGGCGTTCGGCGCGTATTTCCATGGTGTATCCGCGTTGCCGTCCGACGCGTTCGACCTGCCGCTCGACTGGCTCGAGAAGCGCCTCGAACGAGAGCTGTCGCCGGAGGAAAAGGCGCAGATCGACGCAATGGGCGGGCTCGACAAGCTGATGGAACGCCTGAAGGAGCTGCTCGACGAGCAGAAGGAACGCCACGAAGGCGGCAACAAGTGGATCGGCACGGGCGGCACGTCGCCGTTCGGGCACGGCGGCTACAACCCCGAGGGCATGCGCATCGGCGGCCCGTCGAACGGCAACCGCACGGCGGTCAAGGTGTGGGAGGCGCGCGCGTACCGCGACTACGACGATTCGGTCGAGATCGGCACGCGCAACATCAAGGTCGCGCTGCGGCGCCTGCGCCGCTTCGCACGCGAAGGCGCGGCCGAGGAGCTCGACCTGCCCGGCACGATCCGCAGCACGGCCGCGAATGCCGGCTGGCTCGACCTGCGGATGGTGCCCGAGCGCCACAACAACGTGAAGGTGCTGATGCTGCTCGACGTCGGCGGCTCGATGGACGACCACATCAAGCGCACCGAGGAGCTGTTCTCCGCCGCGAAGGCCGAGTTCAAGCACCTGGAGTTCTACTACTTCCACAACTGCGTGTACGACCACCTGTGGAAGAACAACCGCCGCCGTCATTCGGAGCGCACCGCGACGTGGGACGTGCTGCACAAGTTCACGCCCGACTACAAGCTGATCTTCGTCGGCGACGCGACGATGAGCCCGTACGAAGTGCTGCAGCCCGGCGGCTCGGTCGAATACAACAACCCGGAAGCCGGCGCCGTCTGGCTGCGCCGCCTCGCCGACCAGTTCCCCCACCATGCATGGCTGAACCCCGAGCCCGAGCGGCTATGGGAATACCGGCAATCGGTCGCGATGATCCGCGACCTGCTCGGCCAGCGCATGTATCCGCTCACGCTCGCGGGCCTCGAAACCGCGATGCGTGCGCTCAGCAAGTAACGAACCCAACCCGCAGACACGAAGGCCGCTCCGAGCGGCCCTCCCCCGGAGATAGCATGAACCCTTCGCCCACCGCGAGCGCAGCGCGCGCCGGCGGCCGCCGCTTTTTCACCGATACGTCCGTCTCCGCGCTCGTCGCCGGCTTCGTCGCGATGATGACGGGCTACACGAGCTCGCTCGTGCTGATGTTCCAGGCCGGTCGCGCCGCGCACCTGAGCGATGCGCAGATCTCGTCGTGGATCTGGGCGCTGTCGATCGGCATGGCGCTGACGACGATCGGGCTGTCGCTGCGCTTTCGCGCGCCCGTCGTGGTCGCATGGTCGACACCCGGCGCCGCGCTGCTGATCGCGTCGCTGCCCGGCGTGCCGTATCCCGAGGCGATCGGCGCGTTCGTCGTGTGCGCGCTGCTGCTGACCGCGGTCGGCGTGAGCGGGCTGTTCGACACGCTGATGCGGCGCATTCCGGCCGGCATCGCGGCCGCGCTGCTCGCGGGCATCCTGTTCGAGATCGGCATCGAGATCTTCCGCGCCGCGCAGTTCCAGACCGCGCTCGTGCTCGCAATGTTCTTCACGTACCTGATCGTCAAGCGGCTCGCGCCGCGCTACGCGATCGTCACGACGCTGATCGTCGGCACCGCGGTGGCGGGCGGCCTCGGCCTGCTCGACTTCAGCCGCTTCCACATCGCGCTCGCGCAGCCCGTGTTCACGATGCCCGCGTTCTCGCTCGCGTCGATCGTCAGCATCGGCATTCCGCTGTTCGTCGTCGCGATGGCGTCGCAGAACGTGCCGGGCATCGCGGTGCTGCGTGCGGACGGCTACTCGACACCATCGTCGCCGCTGATCGCGACCACCGGCCTCGCATCGCTGCTGCTCGCGCCGTTCGGCTCGCACGGCGTGAACCTCGCGGCGATCACCGCGGCGATCTGCACCGGCCCCGAAGCGCACGAGGAGCACGCGAAGCGCTACACGGCCGCCGTGTGGTGCGGCACGTTCTACCTGATCGCCGGGATCTTCGGCGCGACGATCGCCGCGCTCTTCGCGGCGCTGCCGAAGGCGCTCGTCGTGTCGGTCGCCGCGCTCGCGCTGTTCGGGTCGATCATGAGCGGGCTCGCGAACGCGATGCAGGACGTGAAGCAGCGCGAAGCCGCGCTCGTCACGTTCATGGTCACCGCGTCGGGACTCACGCTGCTGTCGATCGGCTCGGCGTTCTGGGGGCTCGTCGCGGGGATCGTCACGCAGGTGATCCTGAACGCGCGGCGTCCCGCGTAGCGCCGCACGGCGGGGCCCGCCCTGCAAACGGCACGCCAAAACGTGCGCGACACGAATCGGGCCTAAAATGATGAATCGGAGGCGGCGCCCGGCGCCGCTTCGCTTCGCCGCCGCGCTCGCGCGGCCCGTGAGAACCCCGGCGCCCCGCGCCCTCCTCCCGAATCGCCATGACTACCGCACTCGACCAGCTGAAGCAGTACACGACCGTCGTCGCCGACACGGGCGATTTCCAGCAGCTTGCGCAATACAAGCCGCAGGACGCGACCACGAACCCGTCGCTGATCCTGAAGGCCGTCCAGAAGGACGCGTACAAGCCGATCCTCGAGAAAACCGTCCGCGATCACCGCGACGAACCCGCCGATTTCATCATCGACCGCCTGCTGATCGCATTCGGCACCGAGATCCTGAAGCTGGTCCCGGGTCGCGTGTCGACCGAGGTCGACGCGCGCCTGTCGTTCGACACGCAGCGCTCGATCGACAAGGGTCGCGAACTCATCAAGCTGTACGAAGACGCCGGCATCGGCCGCGAGCGCATCCTGATCAAGCTCGCGTCGACGTGGGAAGGCATCCGCGCGGCCGAAGTGCTGCAGAAGGAAGGGATCAAGTGCAACATGACCCTGCTTTTCTCGCTCGTGCAGGCCGCCGCGAGCGCGGAAGCCGGCGCGCAGCTGATCTCGCCGTTCGTCGGCCGTATCTACGACTGGTACAAGAAGCAGGCCGGCGCCGACTGGGACGAGGCGAAGAACGGCGGCGCGAACGATCCGGGCGTGCAGTCGGTGCGCCGCATCTACACGTACTACAAGACGTTCGGCTACAACACCGAAGTGATGGGCGCGAGCTTCCGCACGACGAGCCAGATCACCGAGCTCGCGGGCTGCGACCTGCTGACGATCAGCCCCGACTTGCTGCAGAAGCTGCAGGACAGCAACGACACGGTCGAGCGCAAGCTGTCGCCGGACGCGCTGCACGACAAGCCGACGGAGCGCGTCGCGATCGACGAGGCCTCGTTCCGCTTCCAGCTGAACGACGAAGCAATGGCGACGGAAAAGCTGTCCGAAGGCATCCGCGTGTTCGCCGCCGACGCGGTGAAGCTCGAAAAGCTGATCGACTCGCTGCGCTGATCCGCACCGCGCATCACGGCTGTCAGTTGAACTGTCAGCAACGCTGACAACAGCCGTCAGCAAGCGCCGCGAACGGCCGCGAACCTCGTGTTCGCGGCCGTTTTATTTTTCATTCCATCGTCAGGCGCGCGCACTACAATCCACGTCACGAGTGCGCCGGCCGCATCCCGACGCACTCTTCCCGGTCAATCGTCGAAGTACCCGGGCCGGCCCCGACATGCCAGCCCGGTCAACAGGAGACAACGATGCAAGTCCAACCGTACCTGACGTTCTACGGCCGCGCGGAAGAAGCCCTTCAGTTCTACGAAAAGGCGCTCGGCGCGAAGACGATGTTCAAGATGCATTTCAAGGATGCGCCGCCGAATCCCGATTACCCGATGACGCCGGAAATGGCCGACAAGGTGATGCATGCGAGCTTCACGATCGGCGACTCGATGATCATGTGCTCGGACGGCGACTGCAGCCAGCCGGGCGGCGGCACGCACGCCGGCTATTCGCTGTCGCTGAACCCGGCGACGGTCGAGGAAGGCCAGAAGCTGTTCAATGCGCTCGCCGACGGTGGCGAAGTGACGATGCCGTTCGGCAAGACGTTCTGGGCGCTCGGCTTCGGGATGGCGAAGGATCGTTTCGGCGTGCACTGGATGGTCAACGTCGAGGATCTGTCGCAGCGCGAGGATCTCGCGAAACGCGCGCAGGGCTGACGCCAGCGAAAACGCCCGCCACTTCGCAGTGACGGGCGTCGTTGTTGCGGCGCGATGCGCGGCCCGCGGCCGCGCCACCCGTATCAGCTCTCGACCACGTCGAGATAATCCTCCGGCCGCGTGCGGTCCTCCGCATGCGCCATGCCCATCACGCGCACCAGCACGCTCACCGCCACCGACACCACCAGGTTCACGATCAGCGACCACACGGCCGCGTAGCCGGGAATCGCGAGACCGAACAGATGGATCGTGAAGATCGATCCGGCCAGCTTCAGCGAGATCGCCATCCACGTGCCGCACACGATGCCTGCCGCCCAGCCGGCCAGCAGGCCGCGATGGTCGAGCATGCGCGTGTACAGGCCGAGCACGATCGCCGGCAGCGTCTGGATGATCCAGATCCCGCCGAGCAGCTGCAGCTGGATCGCATACGTCAGCGGCAAGCCGAGGATGAACGCGACCGCACCGACCTTCACGATCAGCGACACGAGCTTCGCGACGTGCGTCTCCTGCGCGTGCGTCATGTTGCGGTTCACGAACTCGCGGTGGATGTTGCGCGTGTACAGGTTCGAGGCCGCGATCGACATGATCGCCGCCGGCACCAGCGCGCCGATGCCGATCGCCGCGAACGCGACGCCGACGAACCACGACGGAAAATACTCGAGGAACAGCGCGGGCACCGCGAAGTTCGGGCCGAACGCCTTGAAGTACGGCGCGTACTGCGGCATGTCCTTCACGCCCGCCGCGAGCGCCATGTAGCCGAGCAGCGCGAGCAGGCCGAGCACGAACGAGTACGCGGGCAGCATCGCCATGTTGCGGCGGATCGAGTTGCCCGACGACGACGACAGGATCGCCGTGACCGAGTGCGGATACAGGAACAGTGCGAGCGCGGAACCGATCGCGAGCGTCGCGTACGCGCTGTAGCCGTTCAGGCTCGTCGCGTCAGGGGCCTTCAGCAGCAGCTTGGCCGGCGGCACCGACGCGAAGATGTGTCCGAAGCCGCCGAGCTTCGCGGGGATCACGATGACTGCTGCCGCGATCGTGATGTAGATCAGCACGTCCTTCACGATCGCGATCATCGCGGGCGCGCGCAACCCCGACGTGTACGTGTACGCGGCGAGGATCGCGAACGCGATGATCAGCGGCAGGTCGCCGACGAAGCCGGTCGTGTCGAAACCGAGCGCGCCGATCACGACTTCGATGCCGACGAGCTGCAGCGCGATGTACGGCATCGTCGCGAGGATGCCCGTCACCGCGATCGCGAGCGCGAGCATCCGGCTGCCGTAGCGTGCGTTCACGAAGTCGGCGGCCGTCACGTAGCCGTGGCGCTTCGCGATGCTCCACAGCTTCGGGAAGACGACGAACGCGAACGGATAGATCAGGATCGTGTAGGGCAGCGCGAAGAAGCCCATCGCACCGGCGCCGAACACCAGCGCGGGCACCGCGACGAACGTATAGGCCGTGTAGAGGTCGCCGCCGAGCAGGAACCACGTGACGATCGTGCCGAAGCGGCGGCCGCCCAGGCCCCATTCGTCGAGATGGGCGAGATCGCCGCGCCGCCAGTTCGCGGCCAGGAAACCGATGATCGTGACGCCGATGAACAGCAGCACGAAGACGAAGGTTGCGCCGAGGTTCATTGCGCACCTCCCTGCGGGCCGCTCGCCTTCCACGCGTTCTTGGTCTTGAAATAGACGAACGCGGTAATCACCGCGCTAATGAAGACCCACAGCAGCTGGTACCAGTAGAAAAATGGAAAGCCGAACCATTGCGGCTCGATCTTGCTGTACGACGGTACCCAGACCATCGCGATCAGCGGCAGCACCAGCAGCCAGAGCCAGCGCTTCGCGGCCCGATTGGCGTCGGCATCGTGAGCCATGACGTCTCCTCTTGTTTCCCGGTTATCGATCTTGTTGAGCGGGTACGGCGCCGGGAGGAGCGGCGAAACGGGTAGGCTGCGGCTCCCCTGGCTTCGCGCCAGTATAGGAGCCGCGAGCACGCGGTCAAGCAGGGGCGAACCCGAGGTGATCCGCCCCCAGTCGCGCGGTTGCACCGGCATGCGGCCGGTGCACGAGCGTCAGATCGCGAACGAGGATTCGCGTGCGCCGGTCGTTTCTTTCAAAGCTTTCAGCCACTTGCGCGCGGGCAGCTTCAGCGTGTCCTCGATGAGCTTCGCGCGTGCTTCCAGCTGCGCGAACGACACGTCGAGCACGGGGCCCGAGAACGCGATCGCGATGCGGTTGCCGTCGTGCACTTCCGGCAGCGCGATCACGCGATGGTCGAACGCCGCGTTCAGGTGCTTCATGTTGCGCACGAAGCTCGGATGGTCGCCGAACAGGTTGATCGTCGCGATGCCGGCGTCGGCGAGGCAGCCGCGCACAGCGCGGTAGAACGCGACGCTGTCGAGCACCGGGCCGCGCGCGGTCGCGTCGTACAGGTCGATCTGCAGCGCGCCCGTCGTGCCGCGGTTGGCCGGATCGTTGACGAAGTCCCATGCGTCGGCTTCGTGCACGACGAGGCGTTCGTCGTCGGGCGGCAGCGCGAACATCGTGCGCGCCGCGACGATCACGGCCGGGTTCAGTTCGACGGCCTCGACCTTCGCGTGCGGCAGGAAGCGGTGCGAGAACTTGGTCAGCGCGCCGGTGCCGAGCCCGAGCTGGACGATCCGCTCGGGCGTTTCGAGGAACAGCAGCCACGCCATCATCTGCTGCGCGTATTCGAGCTCGATGTGCAGCGGCTTCGAGATCCGCATCGCGCCCTGCACCCATTCGGTGCCGAAGTGCAGGAAGCGCACGCCGCGCTCTTCCGAGAACGTGACGGGCGCGAAGCGCGGCTTGCGCGGCGCTTCGAGCACGGGCACGTCGTCGTGTTCGTCGATTTCCGGGCGGCGCTTCATGCGCGGCGGCTGGAGCTTCTCGGAGCCGTTGTAGGCGGACGCCTTGCGTTGCTTGAACGCGCGCGCCTCGGCGGACGCGCGCTTGATGAGTCGGGACATGATTGAATCTCGCAGGGTGATGCTGGGTGATGCCGGATGAGCGGACGAGAGGATAGCATTGGTGGGTGGGGGTCGGCCGCAAGGCAAGCGCAGGACGTGCCGAACGGTGACGATCCTTGGACTACCACTCACGACAGGGCGTCATATGACCTCGAACGACAAAAAGATCTGGTTTCCGGCCAAGCGCTACGGATGGGGATGGGGTTTGCCGGTCGCGTGGCAAGGTTGGGTCGTGTTGCTGCTGTTCGCGATCGGGATCGGCGTCACTGCATGGCTTCTGCCGCCGAAACGGTCGCCGCTTGCGTACGGCGCCTGCATCGTTGTGTTGGTCGCGCTGCTGACTGCCGTTTGCTGGATCAAGGGCGAGAAGCCCCGGTGGAGATGGGGCAAGGACGACTGATCACCAGGCGCGATACACGCCCGCAACACCGCCCTCCCTCACCATCGATACGCAGGGACCGCGCTCTATCGAACGGCTACATCGTGTTCCCGCGCGCACCTTGCAAATAACAGGGCAGCACGAACGTCTACGCTGACCTGGGCATGCGCGATGCCGACGAAATGCGAGTGAAGGCTCAACTCGCCGCGAAGATCGCGGAGATCATCAAGGCGCGCAAATGGACGCAGCAGCACGCGGCCCGGCTGCTCGGCATGACGCAGCCGAAGCTGTCGAACATGCTGCGCGGGCAGTTTCGCGGCGTCAGCGAAACGAAGATGCTCGAATGTCTGGCGAAGCTCGGACGCGACGTGCAAATTGTCGTCGGACCGGATCGTCAGTCGGACGTCGAAGGGCATATCGAAGTCGTATTCGCCGCCTGACGATCACGCCACGCCAACGACTTTGGAGCGCTGCCGTGAAGTGCTGCGGCAGCGCTAGACGCTCAGCGAGCAATGTGCCGCCACTGCTCCAGCTTCTGCTCGAACGACAGCGTCGCATTCGCCGGGCTCGACGAAGGCAGCACCAGCGTTTCATACCCGGCCTGCCCGATCACGTCGGCAAAGCGCCCCGCCGTCTTCCCGTTGAAACAGACCTTCTTCAGCAACGGCGCATGCTCGCGCAACGACGCAAAGTCGTTCGGCTTCGCATTCCGGATCGCAGAATCGAGACTGCCTTGCCGATGGCATGCATCGAGGACATCCCAGATGCCGATGCCGTACGAAAGCACGCGTTCGAGCCGCGCGTCGTACGCAAGCTCGTGCAGCCCGGGTTCGCCGAGCACCGCACCGAGCAACCGCCAGAACTGATTGCGCGGATGCGCGTAGTACTGTACGGCATCGAGCGACGCCTCGCCCGGAAAGCTGCCGAGAATCATCGTGTGCGTATTCGGCCCGACGACCGGCGGAAAACCTTGCAGCATCACGCGGCCCCGCGCGGCCCGTCGCCATGCGCATCGAGATGGCGCCACAGCGCGGGCAGCATGCACTCGGTGACCATCAACGGCGTGCCGTGCCGCTGGAACACCGAGCGCCGCGCGACGAACGCGTGCGGCGCCCGCGCCCCCTGCAGCGCATGGCTTGCGAGCGCATACAGCGGATGACCGGCAATCACGCGCCGGCTGACGAGCGCCGAGCGCTCGACCTGCGGATCGCTGTACAGCAGCTCCGCGAGCGGCCGCGTGCGCAACCGCCGCATCGCCTGCCATACCCCCTTGCTGGCCGCGAGCGGCGCGATGCTGTGCGCGGCGACGTACGGCGTGCCGTCGACCGACAGGATCACCTCGCGCACCCACATCGGCGCGCGCGGCGCACTGTCGAGCGCGTCGGGCTCGTCGAACCACGGACAGTCGACGGCCTCTCGCGTCACGCGCACGCTCACGCGGCCGAGCCGCGCGAGATGCGCGGTCAGCGAACCGCCGCGCGTCAGCCAGTCGCGCTGGTCGAGCGTGCAGCCGGGCCGGGGCGTTGCGCGCCAGCCCGCCCGTGCGCCGTCGAATCGAATCCGCTTGCTCACGCAGCGCGCGACAGCAGCAGCGCGTTGGTCCGCTTCACGAAGCTCGCCGGATCGTCGAGCATCCCGCCTTCGGCCAGCAATGCCTGGTCGAACAGCAGATGGCACCAGTCGCCGAAATTGGCGCTGTCGGCGTTCAGCTGCTTCACGAGCGCGTGCTCCGGGTTGATCTCGAGGATCGGCTGCATCGCCGGCGCGTTCTGACCGGCCGCCTTCAGCATCCGCTGCAGGTAGCCGCTCATGTCGTTGTCGTCCGCAACGAGGCACGACGGCGAATCGGTCAGGCGGAACGTGACGCGCACTTCCTTCACCTTGTCGCCGAGCGCTTCCTTCATCTTCTCGACGACCGGCTTGATCGCCTCGCCCGCCTGTTCCTGCGCCTTCTTTTCCTCGTCGTTCAGCTCGCCGAGATCGAGATCGCCGCGGGCAACGCTCGCGAGCGGCTTGCCGTCGAATTCATGCAGGAACGACAGCATCCATTCGTCGACGCGATCGGTCAGCAGCAGCACCTCGACACCCTTCTTGCGGAACACTTCCAGATGCGGGCTGTTCTTCGCGGCCTGCCACGTATCGGCGGTCACGTAGTAGATCTTGCTCTGCTCCGGCTTCATGCGCGACACGTAGTCGGCGAGCGACACGTCCTGCGCGTCCGTGTCGCCGTGCGTCGACGCGAAGCGCAGCAGCTTCGCGATGCGCTCGCGGTTCGCGTGATCCTCGCCGAGGCCTTCCTTCAGCACCTGGCCGAACGCGCTCCAGAACGTCTTGTACTTCTCCTTGCCGGCATCCTCTTCCGCGTTCGCGAGCTCCTCGAGCATCGACAGCGCGCGCTTCGTCACGCCTTCGCGGATCGCCTTCACATCGCGGCTTTCCTGCAGGATTTCACGCGACACGTTCAGCGGCAGGTCGGCCGAATCGACCACGCCCTTCACGAAGCGCAGGTATTGCGGCAGCAGCTGCTCGGCGTCGTCCATGATGAACACGCGCTTCACGTACAGCTTCAGGCCGCCGCGATAGTCGCGGTTCCAAAGATCGAACGGCGCGTGCGCCGGCACGAACAGCAGCTGCGTGTATTCGCTGCGGCCCTCGACGCGGTTGTGCGTCCACGTGAGCGGATCCTGGTGGTCGTGCGCGACGTGCTGGTAGAACTGCGTGTACTGCTCGTCGGTGATGTCGCTCTTCGAACGCGTCCACAGCGCGCTCGCCTGGTTGACGGTCTCGTCCTCGTCCTTCAGGACCATCTCGCCCTTCTCCTGATCCCACTCTTCCTTCTGCATCAGGATCGGCAGCGCGATGTGATCGGAATACTTCTGGATGATCGACTTCAGGCGGTGCGACGACAGCAGCTCGTCCTCGCCTTCGCGCAGGTGCAGCGTGATCGTCGTGCCGCGCTGCTCGCGCTCGATCGCGTCGATCGTGAAGTCGCCCTCGCCCGCGCTTTCCCAGCGCACGGCTTCGTTCGCCGGCAGGCCGGCGCGGCGCGTCTCGACGGTGATCTTGTCCGCGACGATGAAGCCCGAGTAGAAGCCGACGCCGAACTGGCCGATCAGCGCCGCGTCCTTCTGCTGGTCGCCGGACAGCTTCGTGAAGAATTCCTTGGTGCCCGAGCGCGCGATCGTGCCGAGGTTCGCGATCGCCTCGTCGCGGCTCATGCCGATGCCGTTGTCGTCGATCGTGATCGTGCGTGCGGCCTTGTCGAAGCCGATGCGGATGCGCAGGTTCGGATCGTTCTCGTACAGCGCGTTGTCCGCGAGCGCTTCGAAACGCAGCTTGTCGGCCGCGTCGGACGCGTTCGACACCAGTTCGCGCAGGAAGATTTCCTTGTTGCTGTAGAGCGAATGAATCATCAGGTGGAGGAGTTGCTTGACCTCTGCCTGAAAGCTCATCGTTTCGTGTGCCATGAATAGATTTCCTCTGACTTGAACTTGATGGGGCCCCCGCCCATGGTCATGCCGGACGGGTTTGCGCGCTCATTTGGGGATGAATGATTCGATTTCAAGAGATCTCGGCCGGTGCCGGCAAGCCGATGGCACACGCCGCATGCGCGGCTGACGTAGCCGGTGCCGATCCGCAGAGATTCGAACGCGTCCGATGTTTCCGCGGATGGAAATTTGCTCAAATGCCATACGCGCCCCGGGTCTGGCCGCCCGGCAACAGAGTTCGACAACAGACATGTTACGCACACTGAATCCCAGTATAGGTACGTTGCGCCCAGGGCAAGTTTTGAAATACCGGAAGGCGGCGATGCGCAAAGTCATCACGGGCTGGAAGCCAATGACTACAGCAAATGTTGGTCGCCTGTACAACACGAAAGCACCCGACACATACGCGAAAAAGCTCGACCATGCGCTTGCGACGATTCAGCAGGTCAAGGAGCCGGTATGCACGCCGTGAGAATTGCCCAGGGATTGAGTCTCGTTACCGCGCTGCTGGCAAGTGTTGCACAGGCCGGCAACCAGCCGCTTACAGGAGCGTTCGTCGGTCACGGCCGGCAATGCGATGGCCAACTTCGTGTGGCCGAAAAAACGATCGAATGGCACACGCCTTTCGCCAATTGTACGAAGCGCCCCTATCGAGTGATTGAAAGCGATCTGACTGCGACCAAGCCGAAAATCGCCTTCTTGCTAGAGGGACGAGCCTGTGGTTTCGGCGTGATATCGCTGACTTTCGATCCGGCTTACCCCGATTACTGGATCGCAAAGGGTTACAGAAATCTGGATGGCTACAAGCGCGATAGCGCGGATGCGTTAAGTTGCAGCATGGTGCGCCTGAAGCAGTAACGCGCGACTTGCGGCGTAGCGGCAAAGCAACCCGAATCCACTCGAAGCGTGCTCCAGCCATGGAGTGATCCCTTTGAAGCACATCCCCACCCCGTCGGCGCGCGAAGCGGGACTCATCCCCCCGCTCCCCGCCTCGACACCGCCCCCAGATACTCGCCGAGAAATGGCGCCAGCGCCGGATCGCCGCAGTTCGCGACGTTGAAGCGCGTCCACGTCGACGGCGACTGCTGCGGCGAGAACAGGCTCCCCGGCGTCAGCAGGAAGCCTTCCTCGTGCGCGGCGGCCGCGAGCGCGTCCGAATCGACGCCCGTGTCGGCCCACAGGAACATCCCGGCCGCCGGCATCGCGAACAGCCGCAGCCCGGTGCGCTCGAGCATCCGCGCGGTCTTGTCGCGCACGCCGTCGAGCCGCGCGCGCAAGCGCTCGACGTGGCGCCGGTAATGCCCTTCGGTCAGGATCTTGTAGAGCACGCGCTCGTTGAGCTCCGGCGTCGTCATCCCGACCAGCATCTTCTGGTCGGTGATCGCCTTCGCGATCTCCGGCGCGCAGGCGACATAGCCGACCCGCAAGTTCGCCGCGAGCGTCTTCGAATAGCTGCCGAGGTAGATCACGCGCTTCAGCTGGTCGAGGCTCGCGAGCCGCGTCGCAGGGTAGCTCGGCGGGCACAGGTCGCCGTACACGTCATCCTCGACGACGAGAAAGTCGTACGCCTCCGCGAGCTTCAGGATCCGGAACGCCTGCGCGGCCGACAGCGACGTGCCGGTCGGGTTCTGCAGCACCGAATTGATCACGAGCATCTTCGGCCGCCACATCTGCACGAGCGTTTCCAGCGTGTCGAGATCGGGGCCGTCGGGCGTATAAGGCATGCCGACGAGCTGCGCGCCCTGCGACGCGAAGCGGCCGAACATCTGGAACCATGCGGGATCGCCGACGATCACCGCGTCGCCCGGCTGCACGTAGATGCGCGAGATCAGGTCGATCGCCTGCGTGATGCCCGACACCATCACGAGCTGCTCGGGCTTCGCGCCGATCTCGACTTCCGCGAGCCGCGTCTGCAGTTGCTGGCGCAGCGGCAAAAAGCCCTGCGGCGTGCCGAAGCCGAGCATCTGGGCGCCGGACTGGCGCCCGAGCGCGCGCAGCGAGCCGGTGATCAACTCGCCGTCGAGCCAGCGGCCCGGCAGGTAGCCGAGACCCGGCCCCTTTTCCGGACTGGCGGTATGCAGCATGTTGCGCAGCAGCCAGACGACGTCGATCGTGTTGTGCACCGGCGCGGCTTCCGCCACGCGCGCCACGTTGTCGACCGGCTGCGGACCGACGGCCGTGCGCTCGCGCACGTAGAAACCGGAGCCGCGCCGCGAATCGAGATACCCCTGCGCGACGAGCCGCTCGTACGCCTCGACGACGGTGAAACGCGACACGCTCTTGTCGAGCGCGAGCTTGCGGATCGACGGCATGCGCATGCCGGGCCGGAACACGCGCTCGTCGATGCGCCGCCGTGCCCACTGGACAAGCTGGTCGACGAGCGTGAGCGTGGCGTTATCGTGCGGCGCGGGAATCTGGGCGAGAGGAACGGTGGACACGGGCGGGCAACTCCAACTGTACCGAAGGCTATCGCGCCGATTGTACCGTTACTGTGCCGGTGCGGACGATTACAGTTGACCTCGAATGGCGACGTGCGGCCGCCGTTCCGGGCCGCCCGCACGCGGGTCGGCACCGCCCGGCTTGCAGCGCGGCCCGGGCATCGGCCGGTCGCGCTACCGTCCGCCCACCATGACACTTTCGCTTCCCGACCGACGTTCATGCCAGCCCGCCCCCTGACCCTCGACCATCTCGTGATCGCCGCGCGCACGCTCGACGACGGCGTACGCCACGTCACCGACGCGCTCGGCATCGAACCGGCCGGCGGCGGCCGCCACCCGCTGATGCGCACCCATAACGCGCTGTTCGGCGCGTGGGGCGGGCTGTACCTCGAAGTGATCGCGATCGATCCCGACGCACCGGCCGCGGGCGACGACGCCACGCCGCCGCGCGCGCGGCTGTTCGGCCTCGACGATCCGGCGATGCACGCACGGCTCGCGCAGGGGCCGTTCCTCGCGCACTGGGTCGCGCGCGTCGACCGCCCGCGCCAGCTCGCGCTGTGGCAGAGCCAGTACCCAACGCGCATCGCGCCGGTCGTCGCGATGCAGCGCGGCGACCTGAGCTGGGGCCTCACGGTGCCCGACGACGGCGCGTTCCCCGCATGGCAAGGCGCCGGCGACGGCCTCGTGCCGTCGCTGATCCAGTGGGACAGCCCGCGTCATCCGGCCGAATCGCTGCCGGACAACGGCGTCGCGCTGAAGTCGCTCAAGGGCGTCCACCCGCGTGCGGACACGATCCGCGAGCAGCTCGACTGGCTCGGCGCCGGCCATCTGCTCGACGTCGAAACCGGCGACGGCCCGCCCGCGCTCGTCGCGGAATTCGACACGCCGCAAGGCGCCCGCACGCTGCGCTGAGCGCCGGCCGCCCCCTCGATTACACGAACCCCGCCAAACCCGGCAATACGGAGACACCCAGTACATGAATTCGCGCGAAACCCGGGGCATGCTGCTCGGCCTCATCGGCGTGATGATCTTCAGCCTGACGCTGCCGATGACGCGTATCGTCGTCTCCGAACTCAATCCGCTGCTCAACGGGCTCGGACGCGCGCTCGCCGCGTCGGTGCCGGCCGGGCTGCTGCTGTGGTGGCGCCGCGAACGGCTGCCGACCCGCGCGCAGCTGAAAAGCCTGGCCGTCGTATCAGCCGGCGTGATCATCGCGTATCCGGTGTTCTCCGCGTGGGCGATGAAAACCGTGCCGGCGTCGCACGGCGCGGTCGTCAACGGCCTGCAGCCACTGTTCGTCGCGCTGTACGCGGCGTGGCTGTCGCACGAGCGCCCGTCGAAGGCGTTCTGGGCCAGCGCGCTGGCGGGCAGCGCGCTCGTGATCGCGTTCGCGCTCCGCGACGGCGGCGGCACCGTGCAGGCCGGCGACGCGCTGATGCTCGTCGCGGTCGGCATCGGCGCGCTGGGCTATGCGGAAGGCGCGCGCCTCGCGCGCCAGATCGGCGGCTGGCAGGTGATCTGCTGGGCGCTCGTCGTGTCCGCGCCGTTCCTCGTGCTGCCGGTCGGCTGGCTCGCATGGACGCAGCACGTCTCGCATCCGGCCCCGCTTGCGTTGCGGACGTGGCTCGCATTCGGCTACGTGACCCTTTTTTCGCAATTCATCGGCTTTTTCGCGTGGTACGCGGGTCTCGCGATGGGCGGCATCGCGCGCGTCGGCCAGGTGCAGCTGCTGCAGATATTCTTCACGATCGCCTTCTCCGCGCTGCTGTTCGGCGAGACGGTGACGCCGTCCACGTGGCTGTTCGCGGCCGCCGTGATCGCGACCGTGATGCTCGGCCGGCGCTCGGCCGTGGCCACGGCCCCGCGTGCTGCTCGCGCCGGTTGATGAGGTGCGCCATAATGTTTGTTTTGCCAGAACGGTTTTGCCCACCCGGCCGCGACGGCCCGATCGTGCTCCCGCATGCCTACCCGGACGCGTCGACGCAATCTGCCTGATCGACCTTTCTTGACTGACCCGATATCCGAACGAGGAGACTATGAATCCGACCGACCTGCATCCGCCGCATTGGCAGCTTTCCGAACGCGCCCGCAAGCTGACGAGCTCCGCGATCCGCGAGATCCTGAAGGTCACGGAACGCCCCGAGGTCATCTCGTTCGCAGGCGGCCTGCCGGCTCCGGCGACGTTCCCGGCCGAACGCATGCGCGCCGCGGCCGACCGCGTGCTGCGCGACGCGCCCGCCGCCGCACTGCAGTACAGCGCGACCGAAGGCTACCTGCCGCTGCGCGAATGGATCGCCGAGCGCTACAGCGTGCGCGTGTCGCAGGTGCTGATCACGACCGGCTCGCAGCAGGCGCTCGACCTGCTCGGCAAGGCGCTGATCGATCCGAACAGCCCGATCCTCGTCGAAACCCCGACCTACCTCGGCGCGCTGCAATCGTTCTCGCTGTACGAGCCGCGCTACGTGCAGGTGCCGACCGACGAGCAGGGCCTGTTGCCCGAAGGCCTCACGCCCGAGCTGACGCAAGGCGCACGCCTGCTGTACGCGCAGCCGAACTTCCAGAACCCGACCGGCCGCCGCCTGCCCGTCGAGCGCCGCCGCGCGCTCGCCGCGTTCGCGCAGTCGAGCCCGTTCCCGGTGCTGGAAGACGACCCGTACGGCGCGCTGAACTACCAGGGCGAGCCGCTGCCGACGATGCTGTCGATGGCGCCGGACCACATCGTGCACCTCGGCACGTTCTCGAAGGTGCTCGCGCCGGGCCTGCGGATCGGCTACATCATTGCCCCCGAAGAACTCCACTTCAAGCTCGTTCAGGCCAAGCAGGCCACCGACCTGCACACGCCGACGCTCACGCAGCGCATCGCGCACGAAGTGATCAAGGACGGCTTCCTCGACGAGCACATCCCGACGATCCGCCAGCTGTACGGCGCGCAATGCGAAGCGATGCTCGCGTCGCTGGCACGCCACATGCCGGAAGGCGTCACGTGGAACCGGCCGGAAGGCGGGATGTTCATCTGGGTGAACCTGCCCGCGCAGATCGACAGCATGAAGCTGCTCGCCACGGCCGTGGACAACCACGTCGCCTTCGTGCCGGGCGCGCCGTTCTTCGCGGACGATGCTCAACAGAACACGCTGCGCCTGTCGTTCGTGACGGTGCCGCCCGAGAAGATCGAGGAAGGCGTCGCGCGGCTCGGCAAGCTGCTGCGCGATCGCCTCTGATCCCGCTTTTTCCTGTCACGACTCTCTACGAGGAATCGAACGCATGGCTAACGTCTACGACAAACTGAAGTCGCTCGGCATCGAGCTCCCGACCGCCGGCGCACCGGCCGCCGCCTACGTGATGAGCGCGCAAAGCGGCAACACGGTCTACCTGTCGGGCCACATCGCGAAAAAGGACGGCAAGGTCTGGGCCGGCAAGCTCGGCGCGGATCTGCAGACGGAAGACGGCAAGGCGGCCGCACGCTCGATCGCGATCGACCTGCTCGCGACGCTGCACGCGCACACCGGCGACCTGAACAAGGTCACGCGCATCGTGAAGCTGATGAGCCTCGTCAACTCGACGCTCGACTTCACCGAACAGCACGTCGTCACGAACGGTGCGTCGGAACTGATCGCGGAAGTGTTCGGCGACGCGGGCAAGCACGCGCGCTCGGCGTTCGGCGTCGCGCAGATTCCGCTCGGCGCATGCGTCGAGATCGAGCTGATCGCCGAAGTCGCGTAACTCACGTCACGCAATCACCACAATGACTAGCCGCCGCGTCCGTTTCAAGCAGGTCGACGTATTCACCTCGGTGCCGTTCAAGGGCAACCCGCTTGCGGTCGTGTTCGACGCCGATTCGCTCGGCGACGACGACATGCTCGCAATCGCCCGCTGGACGAACCTGTCGGAAACGACGTTCGTGTGCACGCCGACCGATCCGGAGGCCGATTACCGCGTCCGGATCTTCACGCCGGGCGGCGAACTGCCGTTCGCCGGCCACCCGACGCTCGGCACCGCGCATGCGTTCCTGGAAAGCGGCGCGCGACCGCGCACGCCGGGCGTGCTGATCCAGCAATGCGGCGTCGGGCAGGTCGAACTGCGCGAACAGGCCGACGGCTGGGCATTTGCCGCACCGCCGGCACGGTTCACGCCGCTCGACCGGGCCGACTATCCGGTGCTGGCGGCCGCGTTGCGCAGCAATGCGATCGATCCGGACGCCGAACCGTGCGCGGTTGACAACGGCGCGCCGTGGCTCGTCGTGCGGCTCACGTCGGCCGACGCCTGCATCGGCCTCGCGCCCGATCCGGCCGCGCTCGGCGCCCTCATCCACCGCTACGGCGCGCACGGCCTCGCGGCCTACGCGCCGCACCCCGACGACGGCCCCGCGACGTTCGAAATCCGCTGCCTGATGACGGGCGACGGTTTCGGCACCGGCGAGGATCCCGCCACCGGCAGCGCGAACGCCGCGCTGGCCGAGCTGCTGAGCCGCCAGCGCCGCCGCCCCGGCACGTCGTACACGGCCCGCCAGGGCACGGCAATCGGCCGCGACGGCCGCATTGCCGTTCGCTATGACGACGACGGCACGATCTGGATCGGCGGCAACGTCGTGACGGTCGTGGACGGCACGTTCCAGATGCCCGCCTGACGTTTCGTCGTTTCGCCACGTGCGATGGCGCCACATCGGCCGACGCCCTGAGGTTGCCCGGCTATCGCAAAAACGTTCCAGCCAGTAATATCGGGCCTAATCCGTCGCTTCGGCGGGTCTGTCCATGGTTGCGCATCCCGCGAACGAACAGACGCCGGGGCGACCCCAACCATAGCCGGCCATCCCGACGAGGATGGCGCAAGCGAGCAGGACGCCGCCCTTCTTCAATGAGCTCCGCCCGGTCCAACCACACGCCGCCGACCCGGCCGCTGCGCGCGCCGCGCAAATCGCGCCGGCGTGCGCTGTTCGCGATCCCGTTGCTCGGGATGCTGGCGCTTGCGCTGCTATGGGCGGTGATCATCGCGCGACTGTCGGTCGAAAAGGACAGCGCGTACAAGGAAGCGGCGGCATCCGCGGCAATCCTGTCGTCCGCGCTCGAGCAGCACACCGTCAAGGCGATCCACCAGGTCGACCAGATCACCCGCTTCGTCAAGTTCGAGTTCGAGAAATCGCCCGCGCACTTCAACCTCGCGAGCGCGGTCGAAAAAGGCGTCGTGCCGAGCGACACGCTGATCCAGGTCTCGCTCGTGAACGCGAAGGGTATCCTGTTCGCGAACACGGCCGACATCCATCCGCAGCCGATCAACCTGTCGGATCGCGAGCACTTCAAGGTCCATCTCGCGCACAACGACGACCGCCTGTACATCAGCAAGCCGGTGTTCGGCCGCGTGTCGAGCCACTGGACGCTGCAGATGACGCGGCGCCTGAACAACCCGGACGGCAGCTTCGCGGGCATCGTCGTGGTGTCGGAAGACCCGAGCTACTTCACCAACGACTTCTACAACAACGCGGCAATCGGCAAGGAAGGCGTGATCTCCGTGGTGTCCGACACGGGCGCCGTGCTCGCGCGGCGCACCGGCTCGGTCAGCAACGCACCCGGTGCGTTCTCCGCGTCGGGCGTGTACCCGATCGCCGAGCGCGTGACGGGCACGATCATCGATCCGATCGACGGCGTGACGCGCATCGTGTCGTACCGCCACCTCGACGGCTACCCGCTCGCGGTGATGGTCGGGCTGTCGCAGAGCGAGGAATTCGCGGACTACTCCCACACGCGCAACGTCTACCTGCTGATGACGAGCTTCATCACGCTCGCGATGCTCGCGTTCTTCAGCGTCGCGACGGGGCTGATCGGCAAGCTGCTGGGGCGCGAGCGCGAGATGACCCAGCTCGCCGAATACGACCTGCTCACCGGCCTCGCGAACCGCTACGCGACGCTGCGCGGGCTGCGCAACGACGTGTCGATGCCGGCCAGCCTGTCGCGGCTCGGCCTGCTGTTCATCGACCTCGACAACTTCAAGACCGTCAACGACACGCTCGGCCACAACGCCGGCGACATCGTGCTGCAGATGACCGCGTCGCGCCTGTCGGATGCAGTCGGCGACGAAGGCTCGCTCGCGCGGATCGGCGGCGACGAGTTCGTGGTCGTGATGAAGGGCGACGACATCGAACGGCGCGCGGTGCGGCTCGCCGAAGCGATCATCCGGATGTTCGGCGAGCCGTTCGACGTGCGCGGCAGTTCGTTCGTGCTGCACGCCAGCATCGGCATCGCGCTGCACAGCGTCGCGAACGAAAGCGAGATCGACCTGCTGAAGAAGGCCGACCTCGCGATGTACAGCGCAAAGGACGCCGGCAAGAACTGCTATCAGTTCTACGCGCCGCACCTGTCGCACCGCGCGGACCACCTGATGCGCTGGGAACAGCAGTTGCGCGTCGCGCTCGCCGAAGGGCAGCTGTTCCTCGCCTACCAGCCGAAGATCGACCTGACGCACCGCACGATCACCGGTTTCGAGGCGCTCGCACGCTGGGACCACCCCGAGCACGGGATCATCTCCGCGAACGAATTCATTTCGATCGCCGAATCGACGGGCCTGATCGTGCCAATCGGCGACTTCGTGATCCGCACCGCGTGCGAGCAGATCGCGCGCTGGCGCGACGACGGCCACGACACGCTGACGCTCGCGATCAACATCTCGCCGGTGCAGTTCTGGCGCGGCGACCTGATCGAGACGATTTCCCAGGCGCTGCAGGACACCGGCATCGACGCGAACCGGCTCGAGATCGAGATCACCGAGACCGCGATGATGGAATACCCGGAGCTCGTGTCCGAGAAGATCGTCGCGCTGAAGAAGCTCGGCATCCGGATCGCGCTCGACGATTTCGGCACCGGCTATTCGTCGCTGTCGTACCTGCACCGCTTCTCCGTCGACACGCTGAAGGTCGACCGCTCGTTCGTGCAGGCCATCCCGAACGATCGTAGCGTGTGCGTGATGGTGTCGTCGATCGTGCATCTGGCGCGCTCGCTCGGCCTGACGGTCGTCGTCGAAGGCACCGAGACCGAGGAGCAGATCGCGTGGCTGTCCGCGCTCGGCGAGATCGAGGCGCAGGGCTTCCTGTTCTCGCGCCCCGTGCCGGCCGACGCGATTCCCGCGCTGATCGCACGCTTCGGCGTGCGCGGCACCCGGCCGGACGTCCTCACGCACCGCGCGACCGGCAGCACCGGCGCCTGAGCGCGCCACCCGCGCGGCACCTGCGCGACACCTGTTACGCGGCGCACCGATCGTTTCGTTTTCCGATCCGATTGTTTAGTCCATTTACTAGCGTTTTCGCGCATGGCAGTGTCACGATGCGCGGCGGACAATCGGGAGGGCCATCGTGTCGGCGGGCCGCCGGCACGATTTCAAGCGCGAGACCAGGCCCAGCGCCAACAGCATAGTCATGACAACCGTCGAAGTCGAAGCGGCCGAACGTGTCGAACAGGCACAGGCCTCCCTATGGACCTTGTTCAAGGTCATCGCCGGCATTTCCGCCGTGTCGTGGGGCGGGCTGTCGATGATGGCGCAGCTCGAACGCCACTACGTCGACCGGTTGCAGCGCATCGAGCCGCACGTGTTCGCCGATTTCATCGCGCTCGCGTGGCTCGTGCCGGGCCCGGTCGGCTGCAATGTCGCGGTGCAGGTCGGCCAGACGCTGCACGGGCGCATCGGCGCGTGGATCGCCGGCATCGCAAGCGTGCTGCCGTTCTTCCTGCTGATGACGCTGTTCGCGATCTTCTACCGCACGCCGATCGTGCGCTCGCTCGCCGCGCCGATGCTGATCAATCACTTCGGGATGGTGCTCGCCGCGCTGATCGGCGTCACGTGGATCAAGCAATTGCGTACGCTCGCGCGCACGCGGCTCGAACAGTTGATCGCAGCGCTATCGACGATTCTGCTCGCTTTCGCGCATAGTCCGGCTGCGTTCGTCGGGATTCTCTTCGCCGCGTTTGCTGCCGGCTGGCTGACCGGGCCGCCGCAAGACGACGCGGTCGACTTCACGCTATCGAAGCGCGACCGCAACCTGCTCGTGCTGCTCGCCATCCTCGTCGCGCTGTTCGCGCTGCCGCTGTCCGGCGACTACCAGATGACGCTGCTGTGGCCGCGCCTCGCCGGCGCCGGGATGACGCTGTTCGGCGGCGGCTTCTCCGCGCTGCCCGTGCTCAAGACGCTGTTCGTGTCGCCGGCGACCGGCATCTCGGATCACGACTTCACGCTCGCGTTCGCGCTGTCGCCCGTGTCGCCCGGCCCGCTGCTGAACGTCGTGCCGTTTCTCGGCTACCTGACCGACGGCTGGACCGGCGCGCTGCTCGCGACCGCCGCGCTGTTCATTCCGTCGGGATGTCTCGTCGTGTTCGCGCAGAACCATCTGTTCCGGCTCAAGCGCCACTCGCGCTTCGAGCACGGGATGCGCCTGATGCGCGCGGCGACGACGGGCTTTCTGGTCGTCGCCGTCGTGAAGATCCTGCATCGCGAGCCGGCCGATCCCGTCTACTGGCTCACGGGCGCCTTTGCAATGCTGTGCTTCGCGCGCTTCAAGCTGCCCGTGTATGCCGTCTACGGCGCGGTCGCGATTGCGTGCGGCGCATGGCTGTGGGCCGTCGCGCATTGACGGCCGGCTGCGATTGCCGCCACCGCCCGCCCCGCCGCTTGCCGCTCAGCCTGCCTGCACCGCGATGCGGCTCGCAACCCAGCGCGCCCGCAGCGCGTCGTACGCGAGGTTGAAGCAGAACGTGTAAGGCAGGAAGAACAGCACGATGCCGAGGTCGAGCAGCAGCGCCTCGACGAGGCTCACATCCAGCCACCACGCGGCGACCGGCACCACCATCGCGACGAGGCCGAGCTCGAACGCGACCGCATGCGCGATCCGCATCCCGAGCGTGCGCGTGAGGCCGGCGCGCCGCTCGAAGCGGTCGAACAGCGTGTTGAACGTCATGTTCCAGGCCATCGCGATCAGCGACACCATCACCGTCAGCACGCCGACGTGCGAGACCGGCATGTCGAGCAGCCACGCGCCGATCGGCGCGCACAGCGCGATCGCCACCAGCTCGAACGTCAGCGCGTGAACGAGGCGTTCCGTCACCGTTTTGTTCATCTGTTTCATGTTCCCTCCGATTCGTTGGTCCAGCTCATGTCGGCCATTCTGATCGGCAGGACCGTATGAATCCAGTTTGATATCATCGGTTTTACCGATACAACGCGGTGAGATCCGTCACATGCGCCACGCGCCCGAAGCCCTGCTCGCCTTCGCCGAAGCCGCGCTGCTCGGCTCGTTCACGGCCGCCGCGCGCAAGCTGGGCAAGCGCCAGTCGACGGTGTCCGAAGCGATCGCGAACCTCGAGATCGATCTCGGCGTGCAGCTGTTCGACCGCTCGACGCGCACGCCGACGCTGACCGATGCCGGCCGCGCGCTGCTGCCGCAGGTGCAGCGCACGCTGGAAGCCGGCGCGGCGATCGACCGCACCGCCGCGCGGCTCGCGCAGGGCGAGGAAGCGCGGCTCACGCTCGTCGTGTCCGATACGTACCAGTCGAAGCGTTACGAGGAAACCTTGATGGCGCTCGAGCGGCGTTTTCCGGCGCTCGAACTCGAATGCCAGATCGCCGAGCACGAGGACGTGCTCGACCTGATCCAGCAGGGCCGCGCGCAGCTCGGGCTGATGGCCGCGCGCACCGTCTACCCGCCCGATATCGGCGCGGCGACGGTGGCGGAGGAATCCGAGATCGGCCTGTTCGTCGGGCGCACGCACGCGCTGGCCGCCTACGGCGACGCCGAAGTGCCGCATGCGGCGCTGCGCGACGCGCGCGAGCTGCGCCTGAACACCTACGTGAAACCGGAGGATCGCGGCGCCGACGACCGGATCGTCGTCGGCACGCAGCGCTGGCTCGCGCCGAGCTATCTGATGCTGCTGGAGATGGCGGTGCTGGGGTTCGGCTGGGCCGAGCTGCCGCGCTGGATGGTCGAGCACTTCGCGCGCGACCGGCTGTGCGAGCTGCGCGCGCGCGGCTGGCCGCGCCGCGTGCGGGTCGATGCGGTGTGGTCGCGCAACCGGCCGCTCGGCCCGGCCGGCGCGTGGCTGCTCGACGCGATGCTGGCCGCGTAGCGACACGCGGCACCGCGCCGGCGGCAAGCGCCGAACGGCGCCGCGGAATCGGAGGTCAGAAGCCGCGCGACAGCACGGCGGCGCCGATCGTCACGACGCCGAGCACGAGATTGACGATGACGAGCAGGCGCACCGCGTTCACCGCGCGCGCGCCATCGGGCCAGTTCTGCGCCTGCACCGCGCGGCGGATACGCGGGAACAGCGCGAAACGGATGTGGCCGAAGATCAGCATCATCACGACGCCCAGCCCCGCCATCGCATGCAGCGTCCACGTCGCGTGCGCGCCGCCGAATGCCATCAGCAGGAATCCGCCGGACAGCAGGATCACGATCACCGAGCCCGACACCCAGTTGAAGAAGCGGCCGAACACGCCTTCGATCAGCGGCAGCCGGAGCTGCGGCGTCAGGTCGGACAGCGCCGGGCGCAGGCAGAAATTCGCGAAGACCATCCCGCCCACCCACACGGCGACGGCCAGCAGGTGAAGAAACAGCGCGACGGCTACAGCGTGGGACATGGCGACAATCCTGATAGGGGTTGGGTACAACGAACAGCCGCATCACGCGCGGTCTCGAGCGACGTTCGACCGGCGGCCCGCCGCTCGGTTCGGACCCCGGGCGGCATTTCACACTATTTTGCAAATTCCGCGTGACGCCGCCACTGTCGCTTACGTGAATACGCCGCCCAAAAGAACAGGCCGCACGCCCGCCGAAGCGGAGGTGCGGCCTGCGATACCGGTCGAGCCGGCGCGCGGAGGCGGCGTCAGCCAAGCAGCGGACGCAGTTCGTTGACGACCTTGAGCTTCGTCTCCGGCGTGCGGCCCTTGCGTGCGCGCTTGCCGATGTGCGGCGCGAGCCCCGCGTACGACAGCGTCTCGTCCTGCGCCTTGCCGCCGCGCCCGGTGCCGATCAGCACGACGCCGGCCGGGTCGATCGCGAGCGCCTGCACGAGCGTTTCCTTGTCGTCGAGCGCCATCAGGATCACGCCGCGGCCGCCGCCGGACAGCGTCTTCATCTCGTCCATCCCGAACACCAGCAGCCGGCCGCCGCTCGACAGGCATGCGACCTGCGTCGCGTTCGGCAGCACGGGCATCGGCGCGAGCGGCACCGCGCCCGTATCGATGGTCATGAACGCCTTGCCGGCCTTCACGCGGCTCACCATGTCGCCGACCTTCGCGAGGAAGCCAAACCCATTGCTCGATGCGAGCAGCAGTTGCTGGTCGACCGGCGCCGCGAAGTAGTGCATCAGGTGCGAGCCCGATTCGAGCTCGATCAGCGACGTCACCGGCACACCGTCGCCGCGGCCGCCCGGCAGCACCGACACGTCGACCGAGTACACGCGGCCGCTGCTGCCCCACGCGATCAGGCGGTCGGGCGTGCGGCACTGGAACGCCGCGTACAGGTGGTCGCCCGCCTTGAACGTGAAGCCGGCCGGGTCGAGCCCGTGACCCTTCAGCGCGCGCACCCAGCCCTTCTGCGACACGACGACCGTCACCGGCTCGTCCACCACCTTCGCTTCGAACGTCGCGCGCTTTTCCTGCTGGATCAGCGTGCGGCGATCGTCGCCGTACTGCTTCGCGTCGGTCTCGATCTCCTTGATCATCAGCCGCTTCATCGCGCTTTCGTTCGCGAGCAGCTCCTCGAGCTTCGCCTTCTCGTCGCGCAGCGTCTCGAGTTCCTTCTCGATCTTGATCTTCTCGAGCCGCGCGAGCTGACGCAGCCGGATTTCGAGGATGTCTTCCGCCTGGCGGTCGGTGAGGCCGAACGCGCTCATCAGCGCGGCCTTCGGCTCGTCCGCCTCGCGGATGATGCGGATCACCTCGTCGATGTTCAGGAAGACGATCATCCGCCCTTCGAGGATGTGGATGCGATCGTCGACCTTCGCGAGACGATGGCGGCACCGGCGCGTCATCGTCAGCTGGCGGAACTTCACCCATTCGTCGAGGATCGTCAGCAGCCCCTTCTGGCCCGGCCGGCCGTCGGCGCCGATCATCACGAGGTTCAGCGTCGCGTTCGACTCGAGGCTCGTGTATGCGAGCAGCGTGTTCACGAATTCAGTCTGATCGATCGTGCGCGACTTCGGCTCGAACACGAGCCGCACCGCCGCTTCCTTGCCCGACTCGTCGCGCACCGCGTCGAGCAGGTCGAGCATCGCCTTCTTCGTGTTGAGCTGTTCGGGCGTGAGCGTCTTCTTGCCGAGCTTGAGCTTCGGGTTGGTCAGCTCTTCGATTTCCTCGAGCACCTTCTGGCCCGACGTGCTCGGCGGCAGCTCGGTGACGACGAGTTGCCACTGGCCGCGCGCGAGATCCTCGATCTTCCAGCGCGCGCGCACCTTCAGGCTGCCGCGGCCGGCTTCATAGGCCGCCGCGATCTCGGTGTCGCTCGAGATGATCTGGCCGCCGCCCGGGAAGTCCGGGCCGGGAATCAGGTTCATCAGCTCCGCGTGCGTGAGCTTCGGATTGCGGATCAATGCGACCGCCGCCGCCGCGACCTCGCGCAGGTTGTGCGACGGGATTTCGGTGGCGAGGCCGACCGCGATGCCCGATGCGCCGTTCAGCAGCACGAACGGCATGCGGCTCGGCAGCGTCTTCGGTTCCTCGAACGAGCCGTCGTAGTTCGGCATGAAGTCGACCGTGCCCTGGTCGATCTCGTCGAGCAGCAGCTTCGAGATCGGCGTGAGCCGCGCTTCGGTGTATCGCATCGCCGCCGCGCCGTCGCCGTCGCGCGAGCCGAAGTTGCCCTGTCCGTCGATCAGCGGATAGCGCAGCGAGAAATCCTGCGCGAGACGCACGAGCGCGTCGTACGCCGACTGGTCGCCATGCGGGTGGTATTTACCGAGCACGTCGCCGACCACGCGCGCCGACTTCACCGGCTTCGCGTCGGGGCCGAGGCCCATTTCGTTCATCGCGAACAGGATCCGGCGCTGCACCGGCTTCTGGCCGTCGCACACGTCGGGCAGCGCGCGGCTCTTCACGACGCTGACCGCGTAGCTGAGGTACGCCTGCTCCGCGTAATTGCCGAGCGTCAGCGCATCGGCGTCCGGTGCGTCGGACCCGGCGAAGAGATCGGAAGTATTGTCGTCCATCTGAATTCCGTATTCGTAAATGGCGTGAGGCCGGGCCGGGCGTCATGCCCGGCCGCGCGGGTTAGATGTCCGCTTCGACGTCGTTGCCCTTTTCCTCGAGCCAGCCGCGCCGCGCGGCTGCCTCGCCCTTGCCCATCAGCATCGTCATCCGCGCGACGGTCGACTCGTAGTCGAGCTCGCCGAGCTTCACCGGCATCAGGCGGCGCGTGTCGGGGTTCATCGTCGTGTCCCACAGCTGCTCCGCGCTCATTTCGCCGAGCCCCTTGAAGCGGCTGATGCTCCATTGCGTTTCACGCACGCCGTCCTTGCGCAGCTTGTCGAGCGTCGCCTCGAGTTCGCCTTCGTCGAGCGCGTAGAGCTTCTGCGCGGGCTTCTTGCCGCGCGCGGGCGCATCGACGCGGAACAGCGGCGGCCGCGCGACATGCACGTGGCCGCGTTCGATCAGCTGCGGGAAGTGCTTGAAGAACAGCGTGAGCAGCAGCACCTGGATGTGCGAGCCGTCGACGTCCGCGTCCGACAGGATGCAGATCTTGCCGTAGCGCAGGTTCGACAGATCGACGGTTTCGTCCGGGCTGTGCGGATCGACGCCGATCGCAACCGAGATGTCATGCACCTCGTTGTTCGCGAACAGGCGGTCGCGCTCGGTTTCCCAGGTGTTCAGCACCTTGCCGCGCAGCGGCAGGATCGCCTGGTATTCCTTGTCGCGGCCCATCTTCGCGGAACCGCCCGCGGAGTCGCCCTCGACGAGGAACAGCTCGTTGCGCGCGATATCTTCCGTCTCGCAATCGGTCAGCTTGCCGGGCAGCACCGCGACGCCCGAGCTCTTGCGCTTCTCGACCTTCTGGCCCGCGCGCGTGCGCGCCTGCGCCTGCTTGATTACGAGTTCGGCGAGCTTCTTGCCGTGCTCGACGTGCTGGTTCAGCCACAGCTCGAGCGCCGGCCGCGAGAACGACGACACGAGCTTCACCGCGTCGCGGCTGTTCAGGCGTTCCTTGATCTGCCCCTGGAACTGCGGGTCGAGCACCTTCGCGGACAGCACGAACGACACGCGCGCGAACACGTCTTCCGCGAGCAGCTTCACGCCCTTCGGCTGCAGGTTGTGCAGTTCGACGAAGCTTTTCACCGCCTGGTAGAGACCGTCGCGCAGGCCCGACTCGTGCGTGCCGCCGGCCGGCGTCGGGATCAGGTTCACGTACGACTCGCGCACGAGCGAACCTTCCTCGCTCCATGCGACGACCCACGACGCGCCCTCGCCTTCGGCGAAGGTTTCGTCGGTCGAACGCGCATCGGCGAAGCGCTCGCCCTCGAACAGCGGGATCAGCAGCTCGCTGCCGTTCATCTCGTCGAGCAGGTAGCCGCGCAGGCCGTCCTCGTATTTCCACGTCTGGCGTTCGCCGGTCTTCTCGTTGACGAGCACGACCTCGACGCCCGGCAGCAGCACGGCCTTCGAGCGCAGCAGGCGCTGCAGCTCGCCGAGCGGCAGGTTCGGCGAATCGAAGTACTTCGGATTCGGCCATACCTGCACGCGCGTGCCGGACCTCTTCTCGCCGCGCCCCGCGCCTTGCGTCGTGAGCGGCTTCACGACATCGCCGTCGGCGAAGCCGAGTTCGGCGATCTTGCCGTCACGCCAGACCGTCACGTCGAGGCGCGTCGCGAGGGCGTTCGTGACCGACACGCCGACGCCGTGCAGGCCGCCCGAGAACGTGTACGCGCCGCCGGCGGCCTTGTCGAACTTGCCGCCCGCGTGCAGGCGCGTGAACACGATCTCGACGACCGGCACGCCTTCCTCGGGGTGCATGCCGAACGGGATGCCGCGGCCGTCGTCTTCGACCGATACCGACTGGTCGGCGTGCAGCGTGACCGTGATCTGCTTGCCGTGGCCGCCGAGCGCCTCGTCGGACGCGTTGTCGATGACTTCCTGAATGATGTGCAGCGGATTTTCGGTACGGGTGTACATGCCGGGCCGCTGCTTGACCGGCTCGAGACCCTTGAGCACCTTGATCGATGCTTCGCTATAGGCCGCGCTGGGCTTCTTCGTTGACATAGGCGCTGAATTTCGTCATTCATCGGGACGTTGTCCACACCTGGTGTGGATAACGTCGTGGACAAAACGTTGAGTTCCGTAAAAAAGCGAATCGAAACAACGCTGTGCTTGGACTGCTTCGAAAGCGGGCGTGCGGCATGCGCTGCGCGACCCGGGACGCGCAGTATTTTACTGGTTCCGCGTGGCGCGCCATCGCAAGATCGTCGCGCGGTGCGGGCGGCGATACGACGCGCCCGCCCGCGACACGCGGCGCGCCGTGCGTGCGTCAGACCGGTTTGCGCTTCGCCTCGAGCGTTTCCCACCGCTCGAGCGCGGCGAGCAGTTCGTCGTCGATCGCCGCGAACCGCTCGGTCAGGCGCGTGCCTTCCTGCGGATCCTTCGCGAAGATTGCGCCGTCCTCGAGCTGCGCGTTGATCGTCTTCTGTTCTTCCTCGAGCGCCGCGATCTTCTGCGGCAGCGCGTCGAGTTCGCGTTGCTCGTTGAACGACAGCTTGACCGTGCGCTGCGCGTTACGGCCGGCCGCGCTTTTCGCCGGGTCTTCCTTGACCGGCGCTGCTTCCTTCACCGCGCGCTTCGCCGCTTCCTGCTGCGCGAGCTGCTGCGAACGCTCGCTCTGGATCTGCCAGTCGGTGAAGCCGCCGACGTATTCGCGCCACTTGCCGTCGCCCTCGGCCGCGATCACCGACGTCACGACGTTGTCGAGGAACGCGCGATCGTGGCTCACGAGCAGCACCGTGCCGTCATAGTCGGCCAGCAGCTCTTCGAGCAGTTCGAGCGTCGGGATGTCGAGATCGTTGGTCGGTTCGTCGAGTACCAGCACGTTGGCCGGACGCGCGAACAGGCGCGCGAGCAGCAACCGGTTGCGCTCGCCGCCGGACAGCGACTTCACCGGCGAGCGCGCGCGTTCCGGCGCGAACAGGAAGTCGCCGAGATAGCTCATCACGTGCTTGCGCACGCCGCCGATCTCGACCCATTCGCTACCCGGGCTGATCGTATCGGCCAGGCTCTTGTCCTGGTCGAGCTGCGCGCGCATCTGGTCGAAATACGCGACCTGCAGGTTCGTGCCCGTGCGCACCGTGCCCGCGTCGGGCTTCAGCTCGCCGAGGATCAGCTTGAGCAGCGTGGTCTTGCCGGCGCCGTTCGGGCCGACGAAACCGATCTTGTCGCCGCGCATGACCGACGTCGAGAACGTGTCGACCACCGTTCGATCGCCGTAGCGCTTCGTCACGTCCGTCAGTTCCGCGACGATCTTGCCCGACTTCTCGCCCTGCGCGACGTCGAGCTTCACGTTGCCCTGCGAATTGCGGCGCTCCGCGCGCTCGTTGCGCATCTGCACGAGCCGCGCGATGCGCCCGACGCTGCGCGTACGGCGCGCCTCGACGCCCTTGCGGATCCACACTTCTTCCTGCGCGAGCAGCTTGTCGAACTTCTCGTTTTCCACGCGCTCGACTTCGAGTTGCTGCGCCTTGCGCGTCTGGTACGCGGAGAAATTGCCCGGATACGACAGCAGCCCGCCGCGATCGAGTTCGACGATGCGTGTCGCGACGCGGTCGAGGAACGCGCGATCGTGGGTGATGAACAGCAGGCCCGCGCGCTGCGAGACCAGCAATTCTTCCAGCCAGCGGATGCCGTCGAAGTCGAGGTGATTGGTCGGTTCGTCGAGCAGCAGCACGTCGGGCTGCAGCACCAGCGCGCGCGCCAGCGCGACGCGCTTCTGCATCCCGCCCGACAGCGCGTCGACGCTGGCGTCGCCGTCCGTCAGGCCGATCTGCGCGAGCGTCATCGACACGCGCGTGCGCCAGTTCCACGCGTCGTGCATGTCGAGCGACGACTGCAGCGCGTTCATCCGCGCGAGCAGCGCATCGTGCTCGGCGCCTTCGGGTGTCTCGGCGAGGCGGTGCGCGATCGAATCGTATTCTTCGAGCACTTCGCGCGTGTGCGTGAGCCCCGATGCCACGGCCTCGAACACCGTCGCGCCGGGTTCGAATTCGGGCTCCTGCGGCACGTAGACGGTCACCAGCTCCTGCTGGCGCGTGATCAGCCCGTCATCGGGCTTCGCGAGCCCAGCGACGATCTTCAGCAGCGACGACTTGCCTGCGCCGTTGCGGCCGATCAGGCCGACGCGTTCGCCGGCTTCCAGCGAGAAGTCCGCGTGATCGAGCAACGCGACGTGACCGAACGCGAGTTGCGCGCCGGTAATGGAATAAAGCGACATGGGGAGACGGCGAAGAGAGAAATCGGAAGCGCCCATTGTACCGGGGGCGGAGGCCTGCGCCGGGATGGCCGGACGGACTATGCCGGTGCGCGGTGCTTTTCGTGCTGTGACTGCTTGCAGGCGCGCGCTCGGCGGACGGCGCCGGCGTGGCGCGCTTCGGCGCCCCGCGGGGCCGGCGCGGCGGGCATCCCGTCGTAGCTTCCCGGCCGGGCGCCCGCAGGCGGGAGGTGCGATTACTTCACGTTGACCGTGATCGTCGAGCTCAGCTCGGGACCATACGAACGGTGTGCGCCGTCGCCGAGCTGCAGCGTCAGCGTGTGCTGGCCGGGCGGCAGCTTCACGTCGGTTTCGGTCTGGGCCTTGCCGAAGTGCAGCGAATGTTCGGAGGCGGGAATCACGTCGCCCTTCGGCACCGGCTTGCCGTCGATCAGCAGGTGATGGTGGCCCGTGTCCGGTGTCATGTCGCCGGCCGGCTTGAGCGCCATCCCTTCGAGGCCGAACTGCACGTGCACGGGGCTCGACACCGTCGCGCCATCCTTCGGCTCGACGAAAAACACGCGCGCCTCGGCACGCGCGACCGTCGACACGGCCAGTGCCGCGACACATACCGCACCTGCGATCCATTTCTTGTTGAGCATCGTTTCCTCCTTCAGATTGAAAGGCTCACGAAGCATACACTGCGTGCCCGGCCCGTGCGATGACTGCCGTTGTTCGCGATGCGTACGTTTAAAAGGACGTTGCGCAGGTGTTCGGCGAAATTACGGTACCATTGCGCCTTTCGTCCGTTGGCCGTGCCGCGGACGGCATGACCGACTTTCTTCATCCCGAACGCGCTATGAGCGAAGTAATCGAATACCAGAGCTGGGTCTGCCTGATTTGCGGGTGGGTCTATAACGAAGCGGAAGGGCTGCCCGACGAGGGGATCCCCGCCGGCACCCGTTTCGCCGACATTCCTGCCGACTGGCGGTGCCCGCTGTGCGACGTGGGCAAGGAAGATTTCGTCGTCGTCGATTTCTGATTCCGGTTTCGTGTATCCGGTTTTCGGTTTCCGGACGCACTGAGCACGCGCGCCGCGCATCGGCACGCATTCCGTCCGCCGATGCGCCGCGCGTTTGCTATACTCTGCGCGCTGTCCACATCGCCGTCCCGGTCGCGTTTTTGCACGCGATATCGCGGACTCGGCTCTCCCCGTAGTTCAATGGATAGAACAAGCGCCTCCTAAGCGCTAGATACAGGTTCGATTCCTGTCGGGGGGACCATCTAAGTTCCCAACACTTCCCAAGTTTGCCCAAAAAGTCGCGCACAGCCTTGTGTCGCCTGGACTTTTGCTGCCATCATTGCCCAAGGTTGCCCAGTACAAGCAACCTAACTTGGGGGCATCTTTTGGGACATGCCTCCATGCCCCCAAACTCGATGCCCCCACGCCATGCCGAAGCGCGCTACCCCGCTGACCGAGATGCAGATCCGCAAGGCCAAGCCGGCGGACAAGCCCTATCGCCTGGCAGACGGCAAGGGGCTATATCTGGAGGTGATGCCGAACGGGTCACGCTACTGGCGCATGAAGTACCGCTTCGACGGCAAGGAGAAGCGCGCCGCCTTTGGCGTCTATCCGGAGGTGACACTGGCCGAGGCTCGGCAAGCCTGCATCAATGCACGGAAGCTCTTGGCCGCTGGCACCGATCCAACCGAGCAGAAACGGGAAGTCAAACGCACCCGAGCGATCGAAGCCACATCGACATTTGAAGCCGTCGCGCGCGAGTGGTTTGCGACCCAGAAGGATGGCTGGACCGAGGTATATGCGGCCAAGGTGATCAGTTCGCTCGAGGTCGATGTCTTTCCTAAAATCGGCCATCGTCCGATCCGAGACATCGAGGCGCCCGACATGCTCGAGATCCTAAGGGCTGTCGAATCCCGCGGCGTGCGAGAGACAGCAAAGCGCATCCTCCAGCGCTCACGGGCAGTGTTCCAATACGGAATCATGACCGGACGATGCTCCCGCAATCCGGCCGCCGACATCGACGCCGAGACCGTTCTCAAGAAGGGAACCGGCGTTCAACACATGGCGCGGGTCAAACCCATCGAAATTCCCCAGCTCATGCGGGACATCGCCGCCTACCAAGGCGACCTCGTCACGCGGCTGGCGCTTCGCTTCATGGCCCTGACGTTCACTCGGACAACCGAGATGATCAACGCGGAGTGGGACGAGTTCGACGAGCGCGCCGCCGAGTGGCGGATTCCGCCCGAGCGAATGAAGATGCGCGACCCGCACATCGTCCCGTTGTCGCGCCAGGCGCTCGACACATTGGCCGCCTTGCGTGAGCTGAACGGCGGCCACCGGCATGTCTTCTATAGCATCCAAGGCCGAAGCCACATCTCGAACAACACGATGCTCTATGCGCTCTACCGAATGGGCTACAAGTCGCGAATGACCGGCCACGGGTTCCGCGGCTTGGCCGCGACCGTTCTTCGCGAGCTCGGCTATAGCCGCGATGTCGTCGATCGACAGCTGGCCCATGCCGAACGCAATCAAGTCACTGCAGCGTACGTGCACGCCGAGTTCCTGCCCGAGCGCCGGAAGATGATGCAGCACTGGGCGGATCATCTGGATGCACTGGAGGCTGGCGCTGCAGTCATTCCGATCAACGCCGGACGCTAGGCGATCGCGTCATCAGCGCTGCACTCAATCGAGACACTCATCCATCGAGCCATCCGACAGCGTCACGGAGTATTCAATGACAACAGCAACAGAATTTTGGCGCGAACACGAGCAAAAGGTTGAGGCAACATGGCGCTCCATCGCGTGCTTGCTTGCGTTGGCCGCCCTCCTGCTGATTGCACTACCGTGTGCTGATGCTCTACGGCCGGCGAGTGACTCGATGGCCCAATGGTTCCAACGGGCTGGCGCGCCGGTCACGGTATTTGCGTTCCTAGCTCAGAATAAAGCAAGCCATCTAGGTGAACTGCTCACCCCTGGATCATTCGGTAGCCCGGAGATTATGGCGCTGAGATTGCGGTATCTTCCCAAACAAAAGCGCGGCCTATGGTTTGCCACCTGCCTCACAATCATAGGAACGATTGTGTGGGCCTACGGCGAGATCCTATTCAACAACGTTGCACGCATAGCCTCCGCAGCCGCATAAATTCGCCAGGCTCCCATGATCCAGATCATCCTTGACACAAACATCTATGATTGCATCGAACAGGATGCGGAAAGCGCCGAGCTGTTGCTCAACCTAATAGAACAGCAAGCGGTCGCGATTCTGATGCCGCGCCAAGTTGCTGAAGAGCTACATCGGCGCGAGGCTGGCTTCCCGGATCAATTCCCAGTCGAAATCATCGGCCACGCCGTCGCACGGGTCGGCATCATGCGCGCCGGTGACCACTTGGGCTCAGGCGAAATCTATGACGCTCACCGCGGCACATCCAACAGCGAAGCAGATGCCTTTATCGTTGATGTTGCGGCTATGGTTGCTGATTGGTTCATCTCCGAGGACCGTCGCAGTCTACGGCGCTTTCCCGCCGGGACGCGCTGCATCCCTATGCGTTACGGAGACTTTTGCGAAAAACTTCGTAGCCTCGTCGAGGAAGACGATCTTGCGCGTTAACGATTCTGCTCAAGCCTTGCATTTGCCATGCAGATTGCCTCACCGAGCCATGTATAGAACTGCTCGAACGTAGTCAGGATAATTGCGAGATGCACCTCTACCGGGGGAATAGCTCTCGCGGGCGTTCCAAACACTACGCGATGCGCGTGTTCATGCTCGCCGAAAGAGCCTAGCACCCCGCTCCAGTTTGGATGCGTGAACTCACAAAGCGAGCCATCAAACCCGGAACACCGATGCGCCGCTCCGTCTCCTCTATCGCCTTCAACACATGAACTGCAGTGGGCGCCTCGTCCTGCATGTTTCTGGCGCCCACAACCGCCTTTGCTATCCGGTCGAACAGGACCTTCTCGTCCCCGGTCGCTTCAAATTTCTCGAATACGCTTCGGAGGTACCCGAGTACCGACATCGTCTCTAACATCGAACGTGCGATGATGGCGGCACTTAGCGAACGTGAGGCGTCATGGAGCGCAAAAGCATCATCCGCAAGCGCCACGATTCGATGCAACAACGCCTCTCGGACTACCAAGGCGTAAAACAACGACTTGAACATGATGCCCTGCTGCGCGGCATCGACTGATGATGGCAACGACGCCCTCAATCGAGACGCCGCTTCCTTTGCCTCTTGCAACGCGGCATCCGCCTCGGTCCGATTAGTCATTCAGCCACCTCGCCAGACCTCAGCTCCATGTGCTCAACCCGAACATGTTTGCACATCTTGCCCTCAATCCAATTTTCCATAGTGCATCTCTCGATGGCAGTTCGGACAGAGAGCAATTGCGTTCTCGACCGTGTCCTCACCGCCGTCGGCCAGTTGCTTGCGATGGTGTACTTCGAGATAAGGTGCGTTGCCTCTACGCCGAACAAACGGCGCCGGTTTGGTGCAACGCTCGCAAGCACCTTTGGCTCGCTCCAATACGTCGGCAACAACGTCCGGATTTCGGACATAAACCTGAGTGACAACTTGCACCTTCTTGGGAATTTTCTCCGCAGTCGTTAGCCTGCGTCGACGTATTGCGGGGGTGTCTGCTCGAGACCGCTCTACCGCCACTTCGAATTCCGAGAGCATCACACCAAGATCACGAGACAAAGGCTGTTTCGCCGCCCATTTATCCACTACCAAGCGCTTCGCATACTGAGGCCCTCCGTTTGAGAGCATCGCGTAATAGTCTAGATGCGCATAGCTCGCAGCAATAGCTTTTTCTAGCTCAACACCGTCCCGTTCAGCCGCAATCCGACTGAGAAAATAATCAGTTGCCTCCACGCTTAGAGTACGTTGGAATTCCTGTCCGGTGAGCATCCTCCGAAGATTCTCGACGAAATCGGCGGCACTCGCGAGATTTATTCCGTGATCGTTATGAAGCAGCCGGACACCGTCCGCTCTTGACAGTGCCCCGTCGTACACGTCGATAGCTACTGCATATGCGGTTTTGATCTGGTCTATTGATATTTTTGTCATGGTGCTGTTTTGCGACGATACTCGTCGAGTAGAAAACTGACACTACCTTTCGGCCTCTTGATGGCCTCGTTCCCGCATTTCTGTATGTCGCGCATCCGATCTGAACTGACGGCACGCTCTACAGCCTCCACGTCGCCGGTAGCTTCGGCGCTTACAATTGGCTTCGTTGCATCCTCGATGCAGTTCTGCGATTGGACTCCCTGTCTGAACCAGCGCCAAGCCAACGCCCTTTCGCTTGTGGGTATGCCCAAAACCAATCCTACCAATCCCGTCACGATGATGACCTTTGTCTTCAGCGACAAATTCAACCACACTTCGTACATGCCACTTAGTAGCCGCATCTAGCGTTCCTTTGATGTGCAAGCCGGGCTCTCATCCCCCGGCTTTCTGCTGGTCGATATAGTCGCGCCGGCTATAGCCACTCGTCCGTCACGTCCGTTTCCCTCCTTCGTACTGAGCCAACAAGTAGCCGAAAGTCCGAGGCAAACGGTCTCAGTTGCGCCAAGCCTGAATACGAGGCCCGCTTCTAAGCATGGCCATCAGCGCTTCCGTACAAGCGTCGCTCTCTCATTTTTCCGTACACGTCGCGCAGGTACGGACGATCCTTGCCCCCCTTGAACATTACTGTCGACATCCGAGTTGCGCTGCTCCGCAATGAGTCTCAGAAAAGTCGCTTCGGTCGAGTCCCTGTCAGACTTTGGCTTGCTGGATTGAAACCATGTAGTCAAAAGATTTACACCCATCGCTCCGACAAGCGCGGGGTATATAAGCACCCACAAACTATTAATGCGGAGGCTCTCTTCTAACGCTGTATCACTCAACCGGTGCTGCAAGTTCAGAGCCTTCACAATCACTTCGAAATGTGAAAACGTTGATGCTGTGGTTGCTGCAACCATGACTAACACAGCGCCAGCGACGAAGGTCGTGACGCCATATGGTTTTGCGCCCTTTACACCAATGAGTATAACGATGGCACCTATGAGTGACGCGATGCCGAATGAGTTACCAAGATCCGCCATGTCCATAAAGTCACACCTCCTTGATACGTCATATCGGTCATCCGCCATGTAACTTGAGATGCACAGCCATGAATTTTCCATAGCTCGACTCTGAGGTTCCCTCGGTTTTTCGCCTTCCAACGATCCCGAGTTATGCCGCGGCGTCCTTGGTCTGCTGAGCTTTGATCCAGTCCCGAAGGAACCGCTCCGGAGAAACAAAGCCGAGCGACGAATGACGA
>Ga0207690_10000028_pt1 | contig 160775 bp, 136 predicted proteins | sample KBSC23metaG_FD_184315 | JGI IMG/M metagenome (GOLD analysis project Ga0207690, IMG submission 184315) | Corn rhizosphere microbial communities from Kellogg Biological Station, Michigan, USA - KBS C2-3 metaG (SPAdes) (version 2) | ecosystem: Host-associated > Plants > Roots > Rhizosphere >...
GGTTTCCTGAAGAACAAGCGCTGCCCCAAAACCAAGGGGAGACTGCGGCGGCTCAACATCGGAGGGCTGGTTCATGGCAAACAAGGGTCATCGGCGCGAACGATGCCAAGGGCCGCTTCGGGTCGACAAGCGCCCTCCCCCCGAAAATCCACAAACACCCGAAACGAAAAAAACCCGCCGACTCCCACCGGCGGGCTTTCCTATCCGACTTTACGCGACGTTCAGCGCGCCGGATTCAGCGTCAGGTTCATGTGACGGTTCACATCCTTGTACAGCAGATATCGGAAACGCCCCGGCCCACCCGAATAGCACGCCTGCGGGCAGAACGCGCGCAGCCACATGAAGTCGCCCGCTTCCACCTCGACCCAGTCCTGGTTCAGGCGATAGACCGCCTTGCCTTCGAGCACGTACAGCCCGTGCTCCATCACGTGCGTCTCGGCGAACGGAATCACGCCGCCCGGCTCGAACGTCACGATGTTCACGTGCATGTCGTGACGCATGTCGCTCATGTCGACGAAGCGCGTCGTCACCCATGCGCCGTTGGTTCCCGGCATCGGGATCGGCTCGACGTCCTGCTCGTTGGTCACGAACGCGTCGGGCAGCGCAATGCCGTCGACGGCCTGGTAGTGCTTGCGCACCCAGTGGAAACGCACTGCGGCATCGCTGACGTTGTGCAGCGTCCAGTCGGCGCCCGGCGGAATGAACGCGTAGCCGCCCGGCTTCAGCGTGTGCTTAGTGCCCTGCAACGTCAGCTCGGCCTCGCCTTCGACGACGAACAGCACGGCTTCGGCATTCTTGTCCTGCTCGGGCTTGTCGCTGCCGCCGCCCGGGTTCACTTCGACGATGTACTGCGAGAAGGTTTCGGCGAAACCCGACAACGGACGCGCGATCACCCACAGGCGCGTGTTCGTCCAGAACGGCAGCCAGCTCGTGACGATGTCGCGCATCACGCCCTTCGGAATGACCGCGTACGCCTCGGTGAACATCGCGCGATCGGTCAGCAGATCGGTCTGCGGCGGGTGGCCGCCATGCGGCGCGTAATAGGTTGTCTTAGACATAAAGCATCCAGGCAATGGGTTGGTCCGGCCCCGGGTCGCAACGGCCAAGCGCGGCACGCGCGTGGGGCACGCATGCGGCGGCGGGACATCGTTGCCGGGGTGGCTTGAAAGCGCGGGCGCCTTCGTTCGGTCGGCCAGGCTTCGCGACGGGTCCGCCCGGTTCAGCGGGCGGGACGATCGATGCTGGTGGGTCCGGCGGCCGGGCCGCAGACACTCGGAGTCACGCGGCGGGGCACGGGGACGGCACGGTTCGCTTCCGTACGCGAGCAGCGTTGACGATAGCGAAGTCGATTCCGATCGACCAATTAAATGTTGCGATGACATCCATTCGATTTCGCACTACCCGGTAGCGCCCGCGAGGGCCGGTGCACGCGTGTCGCGCGCGTTCGGTGCGTCAGGGAAATCCTGATCACGGACGAGCCGAGCCCGAGCGATTGCATGTCAATGCAACTGGCGATGTCGTCTATCAGCGGGAAAGGTACAGCGGGAGGGAATGTGCCAACCCGTCGAGCGGGGGCGGGCATGAACTGCGGAGGGGATGAAGGCCGCCGGTCTTGCCGGCGACGGCGGCCCGGCTGAGGCCGCCGGGCCGGCTGTCGGAGCGGGTGCCGACGCGTCGGGCGTGCCGGTGCGCAAGTCGCGCACCGTGCCGCGCCCGCGGCGATCAGTCCCAGTCGCGGTGATGGCGATGCTTGCGGTGACGATAGCCGCGATCGCCGTGGTCGCGCTCGTACGAGCTGCGCGACATGTTGCCGCCCAGCGCCGCGCCCGCGCCACCGCCGACGGCCGCGCCCAGCAGGCCGCCCGTGCGGCCGCCCATTGCGTTGCCGGCTGCGGTACCCGCGCCGCCGCCGAGGGCGCCGCCGATGATTGCGCCGGTGCGCTCGCGACGGTTCGACGTCACTGCGCCGCCTGCGCCGCCGCCGATCGCGCCGCCGATGACGGAGCCGGTGCTGCCACCGACCGCGCCGCCGACCGCTGCGCCGGCAACCCCGCCGAGCGCGCCGCCAAGCGCATTGTTCAGGTCACCGGCCATTGCCGGCAATGCGGTCGCGCCGGTCAGCACGGCGACGACGAGAGTGGGGGCAATTTTCTTCCACATTCCCGTATTCTTCCTTGTTCGCAATCTGGTTATTGAAGGTCCGCTCGATACGACGATCTGAATCGATCGACGTGGAGACCAGCATTGTGCCGAATCTCGGACCAATTCATTTCAATGAGCTTGCGGCGAAGAATAGCACCGGTCGAGCCCCGTTGCAGTCGACATTCTCGTAACAAGTTGTTTACCGAAACAGGACTCGGAAAGGCTTGCCGAAATCGCCTCCAAGGCCCGCCGGTAAAGGCTCCGGCAAAGGTCGACCGGCCGAGGTGACGGTGCGGGAAGCTTCGGCGTAGGCGGTTCAGACACAGGTGGCAACACATCGGCGCGCGCCGCGGGGCGCCAGCCGGTTTTCCGATGGTGAACGAGGGTCAATACACGCCCGGAAGCAGCCGCCAGCTATGCGCGCAATACGCGTCGTATTCGGCGCCAAACTGCGCGCGCAGCAGCGCTTCCTCGGAACGGATGCGCGCGACGAGCGGCACCATCGTCAGCGCGACGAGCAGCAGCCCGACGCCCGAACGGAACGCGAATGCCCAGCCCAGCGCATTGACGATCAGGCCGAGATAGCTCGGGTTGCGGATCCTGCGATAGATGCCGTCCGTGACCAGCGTGTGGCCCGGCTGGATCGCGACGAGCCCGCTGAAGCGCTTGCCGAGCACGAACACCGGCCAGATGCGCAGCACGCCGCCGGCGACATACAGCACGACGCCGATCCAGCGCACCGTATCGCCGCCGAAGGTCCATACGTCGAGCCGGTCGGTCAGCGCGGGCAGATAGGCGAGCAGGAACCCGCTGGCCGCGAAGGCTGGAAGCACCCAGCGGTTGTCGCGGTCCTCGCGTTCGCCGGCGCTCAGGTTGCCTTCGGTCAACAACGCGGCGGCGGCCAGCGCGAGCGTCGCGACGGCGATGACGATCAGTTGCGGATGAGAAAAGAAGGCGGCGAACCCGCCGATGCCGAGCACGGCGAGCCCGAGGTAGACGAGCGCGGACACGCTCGACACGATTGCGACCTTGCGCGTAACGGCCATGGCTGCCTCGCCGGAGGGGTTTTCCTGTGAAGTATAGGAACCCGGGCGGCCGATGCGCACGCGCGCCGTCATGCGGCGCGCGAAGTGTTGTTGCGAGAAGCGGCGGCGCGGCGTCGACCAACGCGGCCGATCGACGTGGTCGACGTGCGGGGCAGCCGCCCCGCGCCCCGCCGGCTGGTCAGCGAATGCGGAAGTGGCCGCCAATCCCGACGCTGACGGGCGGTGCGTAATACGCGGGTGCATAGCCGTAGTAGACCGGCGCGGGTGCGTAGCCGTAAGGCGGCGCGACGTAGCAGCCGGACAGGCCGGCGATCAGCGCAAACGTGATGAGAACTTTGTACATGGCTCGCTTCCCGGCGAAGAGGACACATTGCATCTCGCGACGGCCGGCACGACGGGGCGGTCGGGCCCTGCTGCCGCTCGATGCGGTAATGCGCGGGAGTCTAGCGCCGGGGCCGGCGGAACGAGTTTCGCGACCGGTTACACGTGTTACGTCGCGTGACCGCTGAAACAGGTGCGTGCGGCGCGACGGCCCACGGGCACTGGCGCCGCCCCGCGTGACGAGCCCGACACGCGTTACACGAAACGTTCGCGGATGCGCTGCGCGATCGATTCGAGCGCGGCCGCGTCGGCGATGTCGCGCGCGTGGAGCCGCAACTCGACACCTTCCCAGCGCGGGATCACGTGGAAATGCACGTGCGGAACCGTCTGGCCCGCCGCCGCGCCGTTGAACTGGCCGATGAACACGCCGTCCGGCCCGAGCGCCGCGCGCACGGCCGCCGCGACGCGCTGCGTCATCCGGATGCCGGCCGCGGCCGCATCGCCGGACAGCTGGAAGATCTGCGCGGCCGGCTCCTTCGGGATCACGAGCACGTGACCGTCGGCCTGCGGCATGAGATCCATGATCGCGAGGGTTGCGTCGTCTTCGGCGACCTTCACGCACGGCAGTTCGCCGCGCAGGATCCTGGCGAACGGGTTGTTGTTGTCGTAGGACATGGCGTTTTCCGATTGTTCGATGGGCGGTTTGACTGGGAACGATGCCGGACGATTATCGGCCGACGGCCGGTCGGATTTCAACTTGCCGGCGCGAACCCGCGCAATCGACACATGCGATTCGCATACGCCCGGCAGCATATCGCCCGAGCGACGCTGCCCTCGGCGTCGTCACTCCCCCGCGATTGCCACCGCTTGCCCGAACCTGCGACACTGCCGGATCGTTGCCGGCCGGCACGCCACCGAGGATGCTCGCGCATGACGATCCCCTTCAAATCGCTGATCCTGCGCGGCGTCGCGGTCGCGCTCGTCGCCGCGCTCGGCTACACCGGCTACATGCTGTCGCGGCTCGCCCCGATCGCGACGGGCTATGCCGCGAAGGCGCTGTGTTCCGGCGTGTTCGTGTCTGGCCGTCCGGCCGCGTCGGTGATCGACGTCGACATCATGGCCGGCGTGCATCCGCTGCTGAAACTGGTGCGCCCGTCGCTCGATCCCGAGCATCGTCGCGCGGTCGCGACGTTCGCCGGTTTCGCGCGACGCGAAGCGGAGTTCCGGCCCGGGCTCGGCTGCACGCTCGCGCTCGGGCCGTCGCCCGGCGTGCTGCCGGCCGCGCTGCCGGCCGCCGCCGATCCACCATCCGCGAACGATGCGGCGCCGGCCGCACCACCCGCCGGCATCGACGCACGCAAGCTGCACGCCGCGCTCGAGCGCGCGTTCGACGAACCCGATCCGGCGCGGCCGCGGCGCACCCGCGCGGTCGTCGTGATGTGGCGCGGCCACGTGATCGCCGAACGCTATGCACCCGGCTTCACGGCCGACACGCCGTTGCCCGGCTGGTCGATGACGAAGACCGTGACGGCCGCGCTGGCCGGCGTGCTGGTCGCGCAGCACAAGCTGTCGCCGAATGCGTCGGCGCTGCTGCCCGAATGGCGCGGCAGCGGCGATGCGCGCGCGGCGATCACGCTCGACGAACTGCTGCGGATGACGAGCGGCCTGGAATTCAACGAAGACTACGACGACCCGCTGTCCGACGTCGCCGTGATGCTGTTCACGCAGCCCGACACCGCGCGCTTCGCGTCGGCCAAGCCGCTCGCCGCGCAGCCCGGCACGCAGTGGTACTACTCGAGCGGCACGAGTGCGATCGTCGCGCGCGTGATGCGCGAAGCGCTGGGCGGCACCGAGGCCGACTACCTCGCGTTTCCGCGCCGTGCGCTGTTCGAGCCGCTCGGGATGCACAGCGCCGTGTTCGAGCCCGATGCGGCCGGCACGCTCGGCAGCCCGTCTTATCTGTATGCGAGTGCGCACGACTGGGCGCGCTTCGGGCAGCTTCTGCTGCAGGACGGCGTGTGGAACGGGCAGCGGCTGCTGCCGGAAGGCTGGGTGCGCTACCTGACGCGCGCGACGCCGCAATCGACGAACCGGGAATTCGGCGCGCATCTGTGGGTGAAGGTGCCGGAGCCGTTCAACGATCGCGATCCGCATGCGAGCGCGATGCCCGCCGACGCGTTTCACGCGGTCGGTCATGAAGGCCAGTTCGTGAGCGTGGTGCCGAGCCGCGAGCTGGTGGTCGTGCGGCTCGGGTTGTCGCGGCCGGAATCCGCGTGGAACCACGAGGCGTTTCTCGCGCGCGTGCTCGACGCCGTGCCGGCGTCCGGCACATGACGTGACATGCCGCGGCGCGGCGGCGGCAGTCACGCCAACCCGCCCGCCCCGCGCGCGACTTGCGAGGCGTTACGGGTTCGCGCTGCCCGCGTACTGCTTGAAGCCCTCGCGCGTCGCCAGACGCTCGATGTAGCGCTTCGCCGCCGGGAAGTCCGGATGCTCGAACGGCGTGCCGAACCAGCGGTTTACCGACAGGCCGATCGGAATGTCGGCGAGCGTGAAGTGGTCGCCGGCCACGAACGCGCCCGTCGCTTCGAGCTGCGCGTTCAGCACCTGCATATGCTTGGTCCAGCCCGCGATCGACTGCGCGATCGCCGCCGGGTCCTGGTGGTCGGGCGATTTGCGCACGAGGCCGAGGAACGCGCCGACCCACGAACGGTTCAGGTCCGAGCCCTGCCAGTCGATCCACTGATCGACCCGCGCGCGCGCCTGCGGCTCGGCCGGATAGAGCGCGTCGCCGCCATAGCGGTTCGCGAGATAGCGGATGATCGTGTTCGACTCCCACAGCACGAAGCCGTCGTCCTTGATGACGGGCACGAGGCCGTTCGGATTCAGCGCGAGATAGGTCGGGTCGTTGGTCGTGCGAAAGCCTGCGCCCCAATCTTCCTGCTCGAACGGCAGGTTGAGTTCGGTGCACAGCCACAGCACCTTGCGCACGTTGATGGACGGAATCTTGCCGAGGATGTGCAGCATGCAGGCTCCTTGTGAGGTCGAATGCGAAGCGTTCGGGATGCCCGAAACGGCCCGAACGCGCTCCCGTCGAATTTATACACGAGCGCGCGTAAATCGACAGGGGCGCACGCGAAATCGGCATTGGCGGCCCGCCGCCCCGCTTACATCGGCTTGAGCACCATCAGGAAATAGACCGTCAGCATCGCAAAGAACGCCGGATAGCCGAGCAGCTCCCAGCGCTTCGCATAGCGCCAGTAGCGCGCCGGCAGCGTGGCCTCGCCGTTCGCATGCGCGAGGTTCGCCAACGCGGCCAGCTCGATCTGCAGCCACACGACCGGCAGCCAGCACGCGCCCGCGATCGCATACAGCACGATCGACGCGACGAGCCACGGCGTATGCCACGGCCAGCCGGCCGTATGCGCGAGCCACAGCCCGGACGCCGGCTGGAAGATCACGGCCGGTGTCGTGAACCACCAGTCCGCGCGCACCACGAGCCGCGACACGGCCGCGATCGCGGGCACCGACCGCGTGCGGTTCGCGAAGAACAGGTAAAACGCGGTGCCGAAGCCCGTGCCGACCATCAGCACGGAGGACAGGATGTGAAGCGCCTTGATGACGAGATAGGTATTCATGGCTGTTCTTCTTCTGAAAACAGGATCAGCAGGATCGCGAGAATCGGCACGTTCTTGATCACCGGGCCGAACGGTTCGGCCAGCAGGCTGGGCATCGTGACCGCGATGACGGCCGAATACGCGACGATCAGCACGGCTTGCGCCACCCACAGACGGCGCGACGGCGCGGCGACGGTCGCCACTCCGAACGCGAAGTCCAGCGCGCAGGCGGCGTAGAGGGCGATCAGCGCGGACAGCCCGGTGAGGTGCGCGCGGGCGAGCATCGCAAGGCTGTCGCTCTGCGGGTGGACGAACGCGCTCACGATGGCCGTCCAGATCCAGACGATCGCAAGCGCGCCGAGCAGCAGCGGCCGCCGCCACATCGCGAGGGCGTCGCGGCGCAGCGCGAGCGCGTCCGCGCCGATGAAACTGCGCAGGCCGCGCGGCGGCCGGCCGAGCACGGCCGCCAACGCCGCGGGATCGCCGGTGTTGCCGCCGCGCAGCATCGTCCACGTATCGCGGGTCAGCATCGCGCCCGGCAGCGTGCCGACCAGCGCGGCCGCGCCCCCGACCAGCGGGCCCGGCAACGCAATGCGGGCTGCCGGCGGGAAGCCCAGTGCGGCGCGATAGCCGCTCAGCATCTCGCGGTATTCGACTTCATCAGCGCCGACCGCGTCGATGACCGAATGGCCGGCCGCCGGCGAGACGACGAGCCGCGCGACGAGTTCGGCGAGATCGTCGACGTGGACGGGGCGCAGCCGTTGATGGCCGCCCGCCGGCAACGCGTGCACGGGCAGGCTCGCGAGCATCCGGAAGAACCGTGCCGACGTGCCGGCCGCGCCGTAGACGAGCGCGGGCCGCACGATCCGGTAATCGAGCGGCAGCGTCTGCAGGAAGGTGTCGGCTGCGTACTTGCTGGCGAAATACGGCGTGTCGCCGCGCTCGACGCCCAGCGCCGAGATCTGGATCACACGCCGCACGCGGACGCGGCTGCATGCCGTGAAGAGCGCGCAGGGCGCCGCACGATGCACGGTGTCGAGCGTCGCATCGCGCCGGTCGGCGAGGATCCCGACCGCGTTGATCACGACGTCGACGCCCGCCAGCCGGGCCAGCCACGCGTCGGGGTCGACGTCCGTCGCGAAGTCGATCGCGACATCGTGCGGGCCGACTGCGTGCCGCACGCCGCGCAGCACGCGATGGCCGCCGGCTTCCAGCCGCGCGCACAACGCCCGCCCGATGAACCCGTTCGCGCCGCAGACGAGGATGTTCATGTCGCACTCCGTGGTGCGGCATGCCGGCGGATCGACAGCAGGGCTTCGTTCATCTTCATCCTCTATTTACTGTTGTTTCTGTAATGACAGAAACAACGCCTTCAAAAAAAGCGGGCTGCGCGCCCGCACTTCCGATTTCCAGTTACTTCGACGACTTGCGCCTGACCGTCTGGCTGATCTTCGCGCCGATCCCGAGCGCCTTCATCAGCGTGTCGGGCTTGAGCCGCAGCATCTCGTCCGACCAGGTCGTGAGCGTCTCGACGAACTGCAGCGTGTCGCGGATGCGCTGTTCGGTCTCGCGGCTTTCATCGGCGATCTCGGGGCTCGTCAGGCAATCGCGCAGCACCGTGAGCGTCGGTTCGATCTCGCGCTGCCGCCGCCCTTCGACGATCAGCTTGAACAGTTCCCAGATGTCGGTCGACGTCTCGAAATGGTCGCGGCGGTCGCCCAGCACGTGCACGACCTTCGCAAGCCGCCACGCCTGCAGCTCCTTCAGGCTCGTGCTGACGTTGGAGCGCGCGACGTTGAGCGTCTCGGCGATCTCGTCGGCGGCGACCGGCCGCCCGGCCAGGTACAGCAGCGCGTGAATCTGCGAGACGGTGCGGTTGACGCCCCATCGCGAGCCCATTTCGCCCCAGTGGAGAATGAATCGTTCGGCAATCGGCGTGAGTTCCATGTCGGGAAATTTAGTTTTTTCAGTTATTTCTGTCAAGAGAGAAATAACTGTCGGCCATGCGAATCGCCATGCTGGTGGCTCGACCGCCAGGCGATTGCGACCGCGGTCACCGCCCGCCTTTCCCGCCGCGCCCGCCCGCTTCCATTACAATGCGCGGGATTTTTCCGATTTCAGGCCGTCCGCGCCTTTCTGACTAGAGGTTCCCATGATCATCAAACCGCGCGTGCGTGGCTTCATCTGCGTGACGACTCATCCGGTCGGCTGCGAAGCCAACGTCAAGGAACAGATCGACTACGTGACTTCGCATGGCCCGATAGCCAACGGCCCGAAGAAGGTGCTCGTGATCGGCGCGTCGACCGGCTACGGCCTCGCCGCCCGGATCTCGGCCGCATTCGGCTCGGGCGCGGACACGCTGGGCGTGTTCTTCGAGCGCGCCGGCGGCGAAACGAAGCCGGGCACCGCCGGCTGGTACAACAGCGCCGCGTTCGAGAAATTCGCCGCCGAAAAGGGGCTCTATGCGCGCAGCATCAACGGCGACGCATTCTCCGACAAGGTGAAGCAGGTCACGATCGACACCATCAAGCAGGATCTCGGCAAGGTCGACCTGGTCGTCTACAGCCTCGCGGCGCCGCGCCGCACGCATCCGAAGACGGGCGAAACGATCAGCTCGACGCTGAAGCCGGTTGGCAAAGCAGTTACGTTCCGCGGCCTCGACACCGACAAGGAAGTGATCCGCGAAGTCTCGCTCGAGCCGGCGACGCAGGAAGAGATCGACGGCACCGTCGCCGTGATGGGCGGCGAGGACTGGCAGATGTGGATCGACGCGCTCGATGAGGCCGGCGTGCTGGCCGACGGCGCGAAGACGACCGCGTTCACGTATCTCGGCGAACAGATCACGCACGACATCTACTGGAACGGCTCGATCGGCGAAGCGAAGAAGGATCTCGACAAGAAGGTGCTGTCGATCCGCGACAAGCTGGCCGCGCACGGCGGCGATGCGCGCGTGTCGGTGCTGAAGGCCGTCGTCACGCAGGCGAGCTCGGCGATCCCGATGATGCCGCTCTACCTGTCGCTGCTGTTCAAGGTGATGAAGGAACAGGGCACGCACGAAGGCTGCATCGAGCAGGTGTACGGGCTCCTGAAGGACAGCCTGTACGGCGCGACGCCGCACGTCGACGAAGAAGGCCGTCTGCGCGCGGACTACAAGGAGCTCGATCCGCAAGTGCAAGGCAAGGTCGTCGCGATGTGGGACAAGGTCACGAACGAGAACCTGTACGAGATGACCGACTTCGCCGGCTACAAGACCGAATTCCTGCGTCTGTTCGGCTTCGAGATCGCCGGCGTCGACTACGACGCGGACGTGAACCCGGACGTGAAGATCCCCGGCATCATCGACACCACGGTCTGACGACCGCGCCCGCCGCGCGCATGGGCGCACGGCGGGCTGCCTTTGCAGGCGACGTCAGACCGGCGCCGCCTCGTCCAGATAGACACCGGCCGACAGCGTGGCCTTCACCTGCCGCGTGAAGTCGTCGGTGGCCACCTCCTCCGCTCCGGATTCGATCGCGTCGTATGCCTGACGCACGACGTCGGCCGGCGTCGCCTTCGGCACGTCCAGGCCGCGTGTCAGGTCCGTATCGATGAAGCCGGCATGCAGCCCCACCACCTGCGTGCGCTGCTCGCGCAGCGAATGCCGCAGCCCGTTGGTCAGCGCCCATGCGGCCGACTTCGACACGCCGTAGCCCGACAGGATCGGCCGGTTCACCCAGCTCGCGACGGACAGCACGTTCAGGATCGCGCCGCCGCCGTGGCCGGCGAGCGTGGCCGCGAATGCGCGCGACATCGCCAGCATCCCGAACACGTTGGTTTCGAGGTGATCGCGCAACGCGTCGACGGCGCCGTCGTCGGTCAGGCTGCCGAGCCGCGCGATGCCCGCGTTGTTGATCAGCAACGTGACGTCGCGCGCGGCGTCAGCGGCCGCGGCGACCGCCGCCGGATCGGTCACGTCGAGCTTCACGGGCACCACGCCCGGCAGCGTCACGCTGGCCGGATCGCGCGCACCCGCATAGACCTTCCGCGCCCCGCGTTCCAGCGCCTGCTTCGCGAATTCGAGGCCAAGCCCGCGGTTCGCGCCCGTGACGAAAACGACTGCACCTTCGATCTTCATGATCCTTCCTTTCATCGTGTGAATGAAACCATGCCGCCATCGCGTACCGCGCCGTTGCACCGCCGGTACCGGAGCGCGGGCGCGTCCCGCTGCCCCCAGACCAGAGCGACCTCCATCCGTGCCGCCGGAGTCGCCTTCGCTTCATTTGCGAAGTCGGCTACACTGAACGTCAATGTCGATCACCATTGTCTTTGCGATGCATTGTGTCAGCGCATCCTGGCCGCGTCAATGGTGATCACCATTGTGTTTTTCAATCGATGTAATGGCCGGAATGAGGGAGGGATCGATGGGCGTCTCGAGACAACAGGCCGCCGACAACCGCAACGCGATCGTCGCGGCCGCCGAGCGGCTGTTCCGGGTGCGCGGTGTCGACGCGGTCGGTTTGACGGAACTGATGAAGGAAGCCGGTTTTACGCAGGGCGGCTTCTACAACCACTTCAAATCGAAGGACGCGCTGGTCGCCGCGGTGATGGAAAAGGCGATGCAGGACGGCGCGGATTCGCCGCGCGCCGGCAGCATCGCGCAACAGGTGACGTCGTACCTGTCGACCGCGCATCGCGACAATGTCGAAGCCGGCTGCCCGCTGTCCGCCTTCGCGGGCGACGCGCCACGCCTGACCGACGCGGCACGCGCCTGCTACGCGCACGGCGTCGCCGGCTATCTCGAGCGGCTGGAACGGATGGTGGCAGCCGAAGGCGCGGCCGCGGCGGACACGCGCCGCGACGCGATCGCGGTGTTCAGCCAGATGGTCGGCGCGCTCGTGCTGTCGCGCGCGGTCGCCGGCACCGATCCGGCGCTGGCCGATGAAATCCTCGACGCGGGGCGGCGCACGCTCGCCGGCCAGCCCGACGATCCGGCCGTGCCGGCGTAGCGGCGCGGCGGCACGACGGGGGCAAGCCGCGCGTGATCGCTATTCCACGGCCCGTGCGGCGTCCCACAGCGGCCGCCCACCCAGCGCCGCATGCCACGCGCCGAATCGCGCGCGCCACGACTCGAACGGCTCCTTCAGCGGATGACGCGGATCGTCGCTGAGCGCATACGCCATCCCTTCGATCAGCCAGCGCGGCTTGGTCACGACCGCGAGGTTGCCGAGCACTTCGGCCTGCCGGTGGTGGATCAGTTCGTGCGCGAGAAAGTAGGTCTGCCAGCCGCGCGGCGCGATGACCACGCCGAAATCTCCAAGAGTGAGGGCCGCGCGTTCGCCGAGGCCGAACTCGTCCGCACATTCGCGCGTCGAGCAGAACACGACGCGCGGTGCGTCGCGAAACGGGCCCACGGCCGCCGCCGCGCGCGCGTAGCCGTCGCGATAGAGCTGCTTCGCGGCGTCGAACTTCGCGGCATCGTCCGTGCAGATGCCCGCGCTCGGGCATGACACGCCGGGAAGCAGCGCGGGCGCGACGACGCGCAGCGGCTTGACGAGCGCGTAGGCGGCGATCGGCAGCGCGACGAGCAGGCCCGTGAGGGTGAAGGCGACGTGGGAGCGTTTCATCGAGGCGACGATTCCTTGAGTGTGCTGGTGGATTTTCCTGCACGAATATATCGGAGCCGCGGCGCCGCCCGCCGGCTTTTCCGTTCCGCTCGGCGTCCGGCCCACGGCCGCGCGCCGTCGGGCATCAGCGCATAGTTCCTCGGAGCAAATTCTGATGAAAATTCCCGTTGCATCGCCTATGCTTAGCCGCCACCAGGAGGAGCAAGCGCATGTCAACCAGCCCCGTCGACCCCGCCGAAACCCATGACCTCGTCATCACCCGCACGCTGCGCGCGCCGCGCCAGGCGCTCTGGCGCGCATGGACCGACCCCGAACTGCTGAAGGAGTGGTGGTGCCCGAAACCATGGACCACCGAAGTGCGCGCGTTCGACCTGCGCCCGGGCGGCGCCTTCCACACGTTCATGCGCGGCCCCGACGGCGGCACGAGCGACAACCCCGGCTGCTTCCTCGAAATCGTGCCCGAAGCGCGGATCGCGTTCACGTCGATGCTCGCCGGCGGCTGGCGGCCGCAGGTGCCTTGGCTGGGCTTCACGGCCATCGTCACGATGGCCGACGACGCCGCCGGCTGCCGCTACGACGCGCGCGTGATGCATCCCGACGCCGCGACGCGCGAGCGCCACGAGGCGCTCGGGTTCTTCGAAGGCTGGAACATCTGCATCACGCAGCTCGACGAATTCGCGGCCGCGTTGCGCTGAAGGCGGGTGAGCGTACGGTCCGATTGCATGGCGTCGCGCGCGTGCCTAGGATTCCTGAAGGAAGCATGACGACACGCCGGCATCCGGCGTGCACCGTCGCGCGCATTCCGCGGGAGGCGACATGCTGCACATGCACACGCATTCGACCCGGGTCAGCCGGCACCTGAACGCACCGCGCGGGCGCGTCTACCGCGCGCTGCTCGACCCGCACGCGGTTGAACAATGGAAGGTGCCCGACGGCATGACATGCCGCGTCCACGCCTATGACGCACGCGAAGGCGGCGCGCTGCGCGTGTCGCTGAGCTACGACGAACCGTCGGACGGCGCCGGCAAGACCACCGCGCACACCGACACCTATCACGGCCGCTTCGTGACGCTCGTGCCCGACGAGCGGATCGTCGAAATCGATGTGTTCGAAACCGACGATCCGATGCTGCGTGGCGCAATGACGATCACGATCACGCTGTCCGACGAGGCAGGCGGTACGCGCGTCGAGGCGGTGCACGACGGTGTGCCGCCCGGTGTGCCGGTCACCGACAACGAAGCCGGCTGGCGCATGGCGCTCGCCCGGCTCGCGGCGCTGGTCGAGACAGGCTGAGCGCCAAGGCGGCGCGCGATACGCGTCAGCCGAGCCGATAGACCTGCGAAACGGTCCCGCGGAACAGCGCGTCGCGCTCGTTCGGGCTCGCGTGCGCGGTGAGCCGCTTGAATGCATTCCAGCCGTTCACGTAGGAATACGAGCCCTTGTCGACCGGGAAATTGCTCTCGAACATGCAGCGCTCGGCGCCGAACGCTTCGATGCAGGTGAGCATCCACGGCTTCCAGGCCTCCGCGAGCTGTTCGGACGACGGCGGCCGCGCACCCTTTTCGAAATCGAAACCGTTGATCCGCATCCCGAGGCCGCCCACCTTCACGAATACGTTCGGCAACCGCGCGAGTTCGCGCATCGACGCCGACCAGCGCTGGAAGACTTCCGGCCGCTTGTCCGCATAGCTCGCGATCCGCACGACGCCGCCGCAGTGATTGACGACGATCCGCGTGTCGGGGTTCGCCTTCGCCAGATCGAACAGCTCGGGCAATTGAGGAAAGAACAGCCACGCGTCGTACGACAGCCCGAGCGGCGCGAGTTGCGCGACGCCAGCCCGGTACGCGGGATCGAGCAGCAGCCCGCGCGGCACCGCCGACAACGGATTCGCGAGCGACGGATCGGCATCCCACGTGCTCAGGTGCCGAACGCCGCGAAAGCGTCCGCGCCCCGCGTCGAGATGCGCGTCGAGCACGTCGCGCACGCGCGCGCCGAGCCGCAGGTCCGCATGCCCGACGATGCCTTTCGCGACGGCCGGGCCGCGTTGCTGAAGCGGCTCGGTCACGCCGGCGATGTAAGCCGTTTCGCCCACGGGCTTCAGTTCGGCCGGCCCCGCATCGCGATAGCGCGTCAGCGCCTGCATGTAGACCGATGCCTGGATGTTGTGGCCCGAGCGCGCATCCTGCAGATAGTCGTCGAGCATATAGATCCAGCCCGGCCGCTCGTAGAAGTGGTGATGCGCATCGACGATCGGCAGATCCGGCTCGAGTGCGGGTTCGAGCGCGGACGCGAGCCAGTCGTTTCGCACCGCGAGATAGTTGCCTGGCGTCGTCATGCGGGAAGCTCCGTTGTCAGCCGGCGTGCGCGTATCGGCCCATGCAGGGAAGGCGAGCGAGGCGGCGGCCGCGCCGAGCAGCCGGCGTCGTTTGATCGAAAGGGTCATGTCATTCGCTCCGGTCGAACGCGTACAGCGACAACGTCAGCAGCGTCGTGATCGCCAGGACGATCGCGAGGCCGAGCATCCCGGCCGTGAAGGTGCCGAAGCTGTCCTTCAGGTAGCCGACGAGATACGGGCCCGCGAATCCGCCGAGCGCGCCGATCGAATTGATCAGCGCGAGGCCGCCGGCCGCCGCCTGGCCCGACAGGAAACGCGAAGGCAGCGTGTAGAAGATCGTACGTCCGGCAATCGTGCCGATCAGCGCGAGCGTGATGCCGACGAGCGCGGGCCCGAGCGTCAGGAAATGGGTCGACACGCCAAGCGCCACCGCGCCGATGAACAGCCCGATCGCGAGGTTCGCGACCGGTGCGCCGCGCCGGTCCACCCGCTTCGCCCACCCCAGCAGCGCGATCGTCGCGAAGAAGTACGGCAGCGCGGACAGCCAGCCGGTCTGCATCGTCGACATCCCGTGCGCCTTCAGCATTTGCGGCAGCCAGATGCCGATTCCGTACGAGCCCATCGTGAAGCCGAACGAGATCAGCGCGAGCAGGTACACGCGCACGTCTCGCAGCGCGACGCCGAAGCCCTTCTTGCGGCCGGCGGCGGCGCCTTCGCGCTCGAACGCGCGCTGCAGCGCGCTACGCTCGTCGTCCGGCAGCCACGCGGCCGTGGCCGGCGAGTCGGACAGGCGCTTCAGGACGAGAAAGCCGAGCGCGCACGCGGGCAGCCCTTCGACGATGAACATCCACTTCCAGCCTGCGAGGCCGAGCGCGCCGTCGAGCTGCAGCAGCCACGTCGACAGCGGACCGCCGATCAGCGACGACAGCGGCGTCGACACGGTGAACCACGCGAGCACGCGCGTGCGGTAGCTCGCGGGAAACCACACGGCGAGGAAGAAGATCACGCCGGGGAAAAAGCCGGCCTCGCCGATGCCGAGCAGCAGCCGGATCGCATAGAAGCTGGTCGGCCCCGTCGCGAGGGCGGTCGCCGCCGCCATGAGCCCCCACGTGATCATGATGCGCGCGAGCCAGCGCCGCGCACCGAAGCGGTACAGCGCGAGATTGCTCGGCACCTCGAACACGCAATAGCCGGCGAACATGATCCCCGCGCCCCAGCCGAACTGCGTCGCGGTCAGGCCGAGATCGCGGTTCATCGTCAGCGCCGCGAACCCGACGCTCGTGCGGTCGAGATAGTTGAAGAAGTACGCGAGCGCGAGCAGCGGAATGAAGCGCCATGCTGCCTTGCGCACGGCCCGTTGCTCGATCGACGCGTCGGTCTCGCGATCGGCGGCCAGCGCCGGGGAAGCGGATGTCATGGTTGTCTCCGTGGATGTGGCGCTCCGCGCCCGCGCGAGCGCGCGGCCGGGATGCCTTTTGTTGGTGCGATGGATCGCGGCGGCGCTACGCGCTCGCCGCCTCGTTCGGCGAAGGCATGTCGCTTGGTACGTCCGGTACGCTTGGTACGCCCGGCGGCGGCCCGTTCGCACCGTGCCCGTGCCGCCCCGCGACGACGCCGGCATCGATCAGCGCGCGGGCCTCGTCCGGCGTATAACCCAGCTCGCCGAGCAGCGCGCACGTGTCCTGGCCGAGCGCGGGCGGCGCCGAGCGCAGCCTCAGGCGCTCCCCGCCAAGCGTGAGCGGCAGCAGCGCGGTGCGCGTGTCGACCGGCCGGCCGGCGCTGCTCGCGTCGGCCGGCAGCGTCACGGCTTCGAGGCCCCCGGTCGCGAGCAGATGCGGATCGTCGAACAGGTCCTGCGGCTTCGTGATCGGCGCATACGGCAGGCCGATCGATTCGAAGATCGCGCCGATCTCCGCGGCCGAATGCGCGGCAAGCCGCGCACGCAGTTCGGGCAGCAGCCACTCGCGGGCCTGCACGCGGAGGTTGTTCGTCGCAAGGCGCGCATCGTCCTTCAGCGCGGCCAGGCCGAACGCGTCGCAGAACAGCACCCATTGCGTGTCCGACACGACCGCGAGAAAGATCTGCTCGCCGTCCCGCACCGAAAACACGTCGTAGACCGCCCATGCGGAAATCCGGCTCGGCATCGGCGACGCGGCCTGCCCCGTCACCGCGAACTGCATCATGTGCTGCGCGACCAGGAACACGTTGTTCTCGAACAGCGAGCTCTGCACCTGTTGGCCGCAGCCGGTGCGTTCGCGCTGCGCGAGCGCGGCCATTGCGCCGATCGCGCCGAACATCCCGCCCATGATGTCGTTGACGCTCGAGCCCGCACGCAACGGCCGGCCTTCGGGGCCCGTCATGTACGCGAGGCCGCCCATCATCTGCACGACTTCGTCGAGCGCGGTGCGATGTTCGTACGGCCCCGGCAGAAAGCCCTTGTGCGACACGTACACCAGGCGGGGATTCAGCGAGGACAGCGCGGCATGACCGAGGCCGAGCCGGTCCATCGTGCCGCTCTTGAAGTTCTCGCTGAACACATCGGCCGTCGCGACGAGCCGCCGCACGATCTCGAGCCCGCGCGGATCCTTCACGTCGACCGCCAGGCTCTTCTTGTTGCGGTTGAACATCCCGAAGAAGCCCGCGCCGGAACCGCGCAGCCCACGCGTGCCGTCACCCGCGATCGGTTCGATCTTGATGACTTCCGCACCGAGATCCGCGAGCAGCATCCCGCAGGTCGGGCCCATGACCATGTGCGTCATCTCGATCACGCGCACGCCTTCGTACGGCAGCGCCGAAGCCGGTTGGCGGTCGTTCATTGCGCGACTCCCGTCACGCATCCTTCGGGCTGGGTCGTGCTCGGCGCGCGGCCGTTCGCATACCGGCCGTCCGCATAGCGGAACCCCTTCGGCAGCCCCGCGTCGGGCACGTGGCCGTACAGCGCCTCGGCTGGGAGCGCCGCGTGCAGGATCGCGCGCGCGGCGAGCAGCGCGTCCACGTCGACGCCCGTGTCGTACCCCATCGACTCCAGCAGGAACACGAGATCCTCGGTGACGATGTTGCCGGTCGCACCCGGCGCATACGGGCAGCCGCCCAGGCCGCCCTGGCTCGCGTCGAGCGTCGTCACGCCGGCGTCGAGTGCCGCGACGACGTTGGCGAGCCCCTGCCCGCGCGTGTTGTGGAAGTGCGCGCCGCCGGCCTTGTCGCCGACTTCGCGCCGCAGGCGCATGAACAGCCGGCGCACCTGCGCCGGGTTCGCGTAGCCGCTGGTATCGGAGAGCCCGATCTCGTCGACGCCGCATTCGGCCATCGCAGCCGCCATCGCGATCGTCTCGTCGTCGGAGACCGCGCCGGCGAGCGTGCAACCGAACGCCACCGAAACGCCCGCCTCGATCTGCACCGACGGAAACCGCGCATCGCGCAGCGCGACGATCGTGCGCACCTCGTCGATCATCTGCGCCGGGGTCTTGCGGATGTTCGCCAAGGAGTGCGCTTCGGTCACGGATACCGGCAACGTCAGCTTGTGGACGCCCGCCTCGAACGCGTTTTCGGCGCCGCGCAGGTTCGGCGCGAGCGCGGCGACGCGCAGCCCCGGAATCGCCAGCGCATACGCGACGACTTCCCGGACGTCGGCCATCTGCGGCAACAGTCGCGCGGGCACGAACGATCCGACCTCGATTTCGCGCAGGCCGGCCGCGGCGAGCGCGGTGATCCAGCGCAACTTGTCGGCCGTCGGCATTACGGCCTTGATGCTCTGCAGGCCGTCACGCGGCCCCACCTCGCTCACCAGCACCTGCGGATATTCGGAAATACTCATTCGACACCTCAAAGTTCTATCTGAAAGAACATCGTTCTGTTTGACGGAACTTTAGAGGCGCGCCGAATTGGCCGTAAGCGGGGTATACCCGTGAAAACGCCATTTTCTGGAACTTGAGTTCTGTCAGACAGAACGCTATAGTCGATCGACCGTCACCCAAAGGAACAGCCAGCCGTGCCCCCGACCTCGACTCCCGCAGACCCCACCGGCGACGCGCCCGATTCATCGACCGAAGCCTCCAGCGGCGTCGCCGTCCTCGATCGCGCGTTCGCGATCCTCCACGCGTTCGGACCCACCGACGACCGGCTGTCGCTCGCGGAACTGTCGCGCCGCACCGGGCTGTACAAGAGCACGATCCTGCGCCTGCTCGCGGCGCTCGAGCACGGCGGCTTCGTGCGCAAGCTCGACGACGGCCAGTACGCGGTCGGACACGAGCCGTTGCGGCTGGCCGCGCTGTATCAACGCTCGTTCCGGGTCGGTCCGGTCGTCGAACCGTTGCTCGAGACGCTGAGCCGCGAACTCGGTGAAACGGCATCGTTCTACGTGCGGCATGGCGACATGCGCTCGGTGCTCTACCGCGTCGAGCCCGCGCGCACGGTGCGTGTGTCGATCCGGGTCGGCGAGGAGTTTCCGGTTCGCCAGGGGGCGTCCGGGAAAGTGCTGCTCGCGTTCACCGACCCGCACGATGCACAGTGGAACGAGGTGCGCGAACGGTTGTGGGCCGCGTCGTACGGCGAGCGCGACCCGGAGACGGCGTCGGCGTCCGTGCCAGTCTTCGGCGCGGCCGGCGATTGCGTGGGCGCGCTGACGGTGTCCGGTCCGAAATCGCGGCTTGCCGGCGCGCCGGCCATGGCCGCGGCGCTCGCGATGCTGTTGCCGCTCGCACAGAAGGCGACCGTCGCGCTCGGCGGCGCAGGCGCGCGCTACGACGCGCAACCCGTGCGCGACAGTCTCGCGCGGTTCGCGGCGGCGGCGCACGACACCGCGCAGCCGTAGCCGTAGCGGGCCGCGCCCGTGCGGCGCCGCGACTGCGCAAACGGCGGCCGCATGCGACACTGGCCGCCCACGCATGCCCCGCGTCGCCCGTCGGCGCGGAACACGCAACCGCCGTCCGGACACGTACAAGGGCCCTCACCATGAACGCCGCGCGCACCGCCACCTGGTATTTCGATTTCGTTTCGCCGTTCGCGTACCTGCAGCAGGAACGGTTCGACCAACTGCCGCCTGCCGCCGCATACGAGCCGAAGCCGATCGTGCTCGGCGCGCTGCTCGCGCACTGGGGCCAGAAAGCGCCGGCCGAGATCGCGGCGAAGCGCGTCTTCACCTATCGCCACGCGCAATACCGCGCGGACAAGCTCGGCATTCCGTTCCGGATGCCGCCCGCGCATCCGTTCAACCCGATCCGGCCGCTGCGTCTCGCGATCGCGATGGGCGACACGCCCGATGCGATCCGGCGGATCTTCCGACACATCTGGCGCGACGGCCAGGACGTGTCGACGCCCGACGGCTTCGCCGCGCTGTGCGAAGCGGTCGGCTTTCCCGAAGGCGTGACGGCCGTCGACGCGCAACCTGTGAAGGACGCGCTACGCGCGAACACCGACCAAGCGATCGCGCACGGCGTGTTCGGCGTGCCGACCTTCGAACTCGACGGCGACCTGTTCTGGGGCGAGGATGCGACCGACATGTTCGTCGACTGCGCGACGTCCCGCGCATGGCTCGACTCGCCCGAAGTGCGCCGCATCAGCGCGCTGCCCGAAGGCATCCGGCGCGGCTGACGGCACGCGCGACGGCGCCTACCCGTCGCGCCCTTCGACGAGCGGCGGCACGGCCTCGCGCATCATCGCAACGAAGCGCACAAGCCGCGACGGATAGAACTGCGCGTGCGGGTAGGTGATGTAGACCGGCAACGGCGCGGCATACCAGTCGGGCGCGAGATGCACGAGTTCGCCGCGCGCGAGATGGTCCGCCAGCATCCACGACGAACCGACGCACGCGCCGACACCGAGCAGCGCCGCGCTGCGTAGCGCGTAGAGATTCGCGGTCGTGATGCGCGGCCGCATCGCGATGCGGCGCGTATCGCCCGTGACGGTGTGCGTCAGCGTCAGCTCGGTCCGGTAATACGTGCGCAGCGCGAGCCACGGCAATGCGGCGAGCGCGTCGGGATCGGCGGGCACGTCGGCGCCGTTCAGCACGGACGGCGCGGCCACCACGAAGCGCGGCACCTTGCTCAGCCGGATCGCGACGACGGACGGATCGGTCGGCTCGCCGACCTGGATCGCGCAGTCGATCCCGCTGCCGACAAAATCGCGCACCTCGTCCTGCAGCAGCCATTCCACCGAGACGCGCGGGTAGTCACGCAGGAATCGCGCGAGCGGCTCGACGAAGCGCTCCTGCCCGAACGCATGCGGGACCGCGACCCGCAGCAGGCCGTCGGGTTCCTCCTGCGCGCCGCGCAGGTCGGCCTCGAACGCCGCCCAGTTCGTGAGCAGCTCCTTCGCGCGCGTGAAGCAGCGCTCGCCGTCGACGGTCAGCCGCATCGCGTGGGTCGTCCGCTGCAGCAGCCGCATCCCGAGTGAGCGTTCGAGCGCCTGCAGCCGCCGGCTGATGGTCGGCTGCGTCGTGTGGAGTTGCGCGGCGGCGGCCGACAGGCTGCCGGCCTCGACTATGCGCACGAAGGTTTCCATCAGCTCGAAACGATAGCCGGCGCCGTCGACGGGCACGGCCTGAACGCGCGCAGACCCGCCTGTGGCGGGCAAATCGGAGGTTTTTTCGGTCATTCGTCAAGCGTATAACAAATCTGCGCGCGGCGGCACTACCGTGGCCGGCCGCCGGCCGGCACACTCGCGTCCATTCGATACCCGAACAAGGATGTACGCGATGTCCACTCCGACCCGTCTCGACGCCGCGCCCCGCGCGGCGCATGCACCGGCCCCCACGGCCACTTCCTCGCTGCTCGATCGCCGGCTCGTGCTGCTGCTGGCCGCAGCCGCCGGTCTCGGCGTCGCGCCGCTCTACTATGCGCAGCCGATGCTCGCCGCGCTGGGGCCCGATCTCGGCGCGTCGGCGCGCGCGATCGGCTTCGTGCCCACGCTCACGCAGCTCGGCTATGCGCTCGGCATCCTGCTGCTCGCGCCGCTCGGCGACCGCTTCGACCGGCGCCGCGTGATCGTGACGAAAGCCGCCGCGCTGGTCGTCGCGCTGCTGCTCGCGGCGGTCGCGCCGTCGCTCGGGCTGCTGCTGGCCGCGAGCTTCGCGATCGGCCTGACTGCGACGATGGCGCAGGACGTCGTGCCGGCCGCCGCGACGCTCGCGCACGACGCGCATCGCGGCCGCATCGTCGGCACGGTGATGACGGGGTTGCTGCTCGGCATCCTGCTGTCGCGCGTCGTCGCCGGCTTCGTCGCGGAAACGGCCGGCTGGCGCGCGATGTTCGGGCTCGCGGCGGCCAGCGTCGCCGCCATCGGCGTCGTGGCCGCGCGCGGGCTGCCGCGCTTCGAGCCCACCACGCAGCTGTCGTACCGCGCGCTGATCGGGTCGCTCGGCGAACTGTGGCGCCGTCATCCCGCGCTGCGCCGCGCCGCGCTCGCGCAAGGGCTGCTGGCCGTCGGGTTCAGCGCGTTCTGGTCGACGCTCGCGGTGATGCTGCACGGCGCGCCGTTCCATCTCGGCAGCGCAGCCGCCGGCGCATTCGGCCTCGCGGGCGCCGCCGGCGCGCTGGCCGCACCCGTGGCCGGACGCCTGGCCGATCACCACGGTCCCGAGCGTGTCACGCGTCTCGGCATCGGGATCGCGACCGTGTCGTTCGCCGCGATGGCCGCCGCGCCGCTGCTGACGCCGCATGCGCAACTCGCGCTGCTCGCCGCCGCGACGATCGGCTTCGATCTCGGCGTGCAGGCCACGCTGATCGCGCATCAGGCAATCGTCTACCGAATCGACCCGGCGTCGCGCAGCCGTCTCAACGCGGTGCTGTTCGTCGGCATGTTCATCGGGATGGCGACCGGTGCCGCGCTCGGCAGTTCGTTGCTCGCGCAACTGGGCTGGAATGCGGTGATCGTGCTGGCCGTGGCGACGTCGCTGGCTGCGCTGGCCGTGCGGGTGTGGCGCCGGTAATCCCGGTGTCGTGAATGGGGACGGGCACGCCGCAGGGCTTGCCCGCCTTTTCTTTTATTTTCTTTCGGTGCTGCGCGGCCGAGCGCGGCGCGGGAGATCCGGGATGGAGGCGGAACGCTTTCGGTCATCCGGTGCAAGTCCCACGACGGCTTATCAAATTATCCAGTTCAACCGATTATTTTTCGCCGGCACGCAGGGATCCGGGCGCAACCGTCAGATGATTCTGCATCACCGCGCCGCACGGCCCGCTCCAACCCGGCCCCACCAGAAATTCGCGTTTTCTCAGGGGATTCCCGGTATTTTTTCCCATTTTCTTCGAAATTACCGATGACATACTTGCCCCCCGTTGCGCTCCGGTGCGAGCGCGCTTCCTGATCCTGCCGGCCGCGCGTCATGTGTCGTGCGTCCGCCGGGGTCACAGAACATGAACAATTTCGACACCACGATCCAGACCTTCCTCACCCACATCACGTTCGGACCGCTGATGAACCACGCGATCCGCGTGATCGCCGGCCTCTATACGTTCAAGGGCTTCGTGCTCATCCCCGTGCTGTGCTGGCTATGGTTCCAGCCGGGCCCCCAACGCGAACGGCAACGCGAGCTGGTCATCGCGACCGTCGCGAGCGGGCTCGTCGCGCTCGCGTTCGGCCGATTGCTCGCGAAAACCCTGCCGTTCCGCGTGCGACCGATCTACAACCCCGACCTGCACCTGCACTTCCCGTCCGAGGAACTGCGCGCGGCCACGCTGCAGGCATGGAGCTCGTTTCCGAGCGACCACGCGATGTTGTGGATGGCGATCGCGACCGGGATCTTCATCATCGCGCGCCGCGTCGGCGTGCTCGCGCTGCTATATGCGGTCGTGTTCATCTGCGTGCCGCGTGCGTATCTCGGCTTTCACTACCCGACCGACCTGATCGCCGGCGCGGCGATCGGCATCGCGATCGCATGGCTGCTCACGCGCGATGCAATTCGCGCGCGCTTCGCGCCGCAGGTGCTGAAGGCGATCCGGCGCTTCCCCGCGCCGGCCTATACGCTCGCGTTCCTGCTGTGCTTCGAGCTGATCACGCAGTTCGACGAACTGCTGACGCTCGCGCAGTCGGTCAAGCACACGACGATGTAACGGGACGGCGCCGCGATGCATCCGCTGCTGTCGTCACGACGTCCGGGCACGCGTTGCCGGCCCTGCGCGGCGGCGTCGCGTCCTGCGCATGCCGCCGCCCGCGTCGCTTTCGCCGCAGCGATCGCGGCCGCCAACGTCAGTCGCGATCGGGTGCGCCGAGCGGGAAGAACGCGCGGTACGGCCGCGCTTCGTCGACTGCACGCGCGAACGACGGCCGCGCCAGCAGCCGCTCGCGATACGCGATCACGTTCGCGAACGACGGATCGATCCGGTGCGTCCAGTCCGCGTAGAACAGGAACGGCGCCGCGCCGCAGTCGGCGAGGCTGAAGCGGTCGCCGGCCGCCCATTCGCGATCGGCCATCGTTCGATCAAGCCACGCGTACGACGTTTCGAGCATCGCACGCGCATCGGCGACACCCCGCGCATCGCGCTCGTGCTCCGGCCGCAGCGCGTCGTGCACGACCTTCTGCTGCGGCGTCGATACATAGTTGTCGAAGAAACGATCCATCGTCCGCACTTCCAGCGCCGCGCGCCGGTCGTCGGGCACCAGCCGAACGGGGCCCGGATGGTAGAGGTCGAGGTACTCGATGATGATCGTCGCCTCGATCACGGGGCGGCCCGCGTCCACGAGCATGGGGAACCGCTTCAGCGGCCACAGCGCAGCCAGTTCCTGCATCGGCTTCGGATCGTCGTGCGCGAGCACGCGATAGTCGAACGGCGTGCCGTTCTCGTACAGCGCGGTCAGCACCTTCTGGCAGTAGGACGAAAACGGATGGGCGTAAAGCGTCGGTGTCATCGCGGGGTCTCTCAGGGTGTCGGCACCGCGTCATGCGGCGCCATGTGATCGGATAACTGGACGACGAACGGCGCCACGCCGATTCGACATCGATCCAGATTTTTTTTTTGCGCGGCTTCGCACCGCTACGACCGGCCGTCCATCACGACGCGGCCTTCGCCACGCCACCGCAGCATCCCGCCGCCGAGGTTCGCGACGGCGTCGAACCCGGCCTTCAACAGAATCACCGTCGCCTGCGCGGAGCGGCCGCCGGCGCGGCACACGGTCACGATCGGCCGGTCGCGCGCCAGTTCACCGGTGCGCGCGGACAGTTCGCCGAGCGGGATCGGTGTCGCGCCGGGCAGGTGGCCGAGCGGGCCGGTGAATTCGTCGGGCTCGCGCACGTCGACGACCTGCACCGCCGGCAGGTGATCCTCGAGCCACTGCGGATCGATTTCCCAGAAACCGGCGAACGTGTAGACGAGCGGCGCCCAGTCGGGTGCCGCATGCGTATCGGGCGCGTTCGCGGCGACGCCGCACTGCAGGTTCGCGGGCACCGCGACGTCGATCTGGCGCGGGTGGGCGAGCCCGAGGTTGCGCATGTAGCCGGCGAAATCGTCTTCGCTGAGATCGCCGCCGAGGCGCGGATTGAAGCGACGCTCCTCGCCGACGCTCGTCACCGTCAGCCCGCGATAGTCGTGCGCGGGATACAGCAGGCAGGCGGCAGGCAGCGTGAAGAGCCGGCCGTGCACCGCGCGATACAGCGCTCGCGGGTCGCCCTGCTGGAAGTCGGTGCGGCCGGTGCCGCGAATCAGCAGGCAGTCGCCGGTGAACGCTATCGATTCGTCGTCGAGCACGAGGCTGATGCAGCCGCTCGTATGGCCCGGCGTCGCGCGCACGGTCAGGTAGCGCGTGCCGAATGCGCAGCGGTCGCCGTCGTTGAGGTAGCGGTCGGCGCCCAGCGCGCCGCTGGCGGCCGAAATCGCGATCGTGCTTCCAGTGCGCTGCTTCAAGAGCCACGCGCCCGTCACGTGATCGGCGTGCACGTGGGTGTCGATGGTGGCGACGAGCCGCAGCCCGAGCTCGTCGAGCAGCGCGGCATCGCGGCGCACCTGCTCGAACACGGGATCGATCAGCAGCGCTTCGCGCGACGCGGGATCGGCGAGCAGATAGGTGTAGGTCGACGATTGCGGGTCGAAAAGTTGCCGGAAGATCATTGGGAAGTTGCTCCGTCGGCTGGGGGTGGGGGTTGTGTGGGTGGTGGATGGTGCAAGCCGGCTCGCATGGGTCACCGGCGCGCGGGGCGCGCGTTTCTACAGCGTAGTTCAAAACGCACGCGGCACCGCCATCGTTGCACACGGCGGGACTTTACGCCGCGCCCGCAGCGTCGCGGGCACTGCCTTAACTGTCGCCTGTTCTCGTCTTACGTTCACAGGAATGGCGTCGATATGGCGATGAGATCGATCAGAGACAAAGACGTGCAAATATTTGATTTTTAATTGTTAGTCTCACATCGCTCACCAAAGACGCGGCTTCCATTCGATGTTCGTCTGCGGATGAAGTGCCGTATTCTGTTCGACGCGGTAAACGACGCCAAGCTCGCGCAGGTCCTCAAGAATGTCATCAATGTATTGCTTTGCGCTGCGGCCACCAACGATCAGCCAGTCGTCATAGTAGAAATTCTCTGATTTGCCGAGCCAATCAGTGATCGCATCGAGCGTCGTCGGGTGATTGTCAGCGCTCAGCATGTGAAGCGCCTTCATTACGCCAATTGCCACACTTCCGGAACGCGATTTACCTTCAATCATTGCTCACCTTCATTCGAACAGCGCCTCCGCCGTCGGGAGCGTCAGACACAGCGACAGTTTCGTAATGGCCCGACCAGCGGTAGCAAGTAGTTGGCTGGTGAGCCCATCTACGGCTGCAGTCGACCGACTCAAGCTCGCTGTCACGAGATCAAGGCGAGCGGTATTTGGCTAGCGATGTCCGGTAGCTCCAGCCTCGCGCTTCCGTTAGTCGGTGGTCGTACATCCTCTGTCGATCGACCAATCCCATACTCAACGCTGCCTTGGCCATATACTCCAGTACGCGCCAGTTGGCGCCGTCCCCCTTGTCGAAAGCAGCCTCGATGGCGTCCAGTGCCAATTCAAGTTCGTTGTGGTTCAGGAGTTCTTCAAATTCGGCGATCTCATCCGCACATACTCCTTCGGCCGTTTCCGAGATATGGGCTCGGGCCTCACGAAGATACTCCGAGCTTCTGCTCCAGCTTGAGTGAAGTGCGGAATCAGCGGGCATATGATTGTTTCCGTAACGCTGACGTGCCAGTTGTACATGGACCCGGCGGTTGACAGCCGCCCCCGCTCTTACTGCTGCTGAATCTTCGCGTCCTTCAGCAGTCCCCCCACCAGTTCAGCTGTCGCCTTCTCAAACGCGAGCGCCTGCAATTGCTGGCGGATCGTCGACTGCGCAGTGTCATAGGCCGGCACCTGCGTCGGCCGCTTGGCATCGATCTTGACGATTGCACGCGCTCCGTTACCGAGTGGAATGGAATCAGCCGTCACGCCACCGGCCGGCAGTTTCGTCATCGCCTGCGCGACCGGAAGCGGCAGACCCTGTGTGTTGCCTTCCACCAACGGCATCTTGAAGCTAACCCACGGCAGTTCCCCACCCGCCCCGGCGGTCGGGGCCTGACTGTACTGACGAGCCAGCGCCTCGAACGTCTGCCCGGCTTTCAATTGCGCGAGCACGGTGGCCGCCGTCGCCGCATCCTTCACAACAATGATGCGGGGTTTCACCTCTTCCTTGCCGAGCGACCCGACGATCTCGTCGTAGCGCGCCTTCACTTGTGCATCCGTCACCGGGGACGGTTTGATGTTGTCCTTCAGATACAGCTGCGCCTCGGCGTTGGCCTTCGCCACCTGCATTGCTGCCTGCACCTCAGGCTTGCCACCGTACTTCGCCTTCTCGGCCGCCTGCTGAATCAACACGTGCGCGATCAGCTGGTTCTTGATCGCCTGCCGGATTTGCGGCGTATCTGGCTGCTTTGAAGCCTGAAGCACCGCGTTGACTTCAGCGTCCGTGATCGGCGTACCGTTGACCGTCGCGACACTACCGGCCGGCAGCGACGCGGATTGGGCTTCAGCCTGTACAGGCAGCGCCATCTGCCAAGCGATCGCCGTCGCGATCAAGATTCGATTGAATGTCATTTGCATGCCTGCCGCTCCTGCTTGAAGAAGAGAGCGCAGCAGTCAAAGCCGCTGCGCGAAGCGTCCGCCCGAAGAAGGGATCGGACACAGACCAAACTCGCCTAGTAAAACCAGTTCAACGTTCCGAGCACCAGCTTCGCCTTGCTACCAAGCGCGGCTGGTTGCACCAACGCACGGCCGACCAGCAGTTCACCGGACAGGGACTGCTTGTGCCACTGCCATTGCACACGCAGCCCCCCGCCAGCACCAGCGAGCGTCGGGAAACCCGGTATCGCCACGAGGCTTGCCTTGCCTGCATCGATGAAGACATACGGTTCGATTCGACCGTCCTTCCACGCCGGCGCGTTCACCCAGGCGAGTTCGTTGCGCGAGTAGAACCCACGATCGCCGGCGATCTCGCCGGATCGGAAGCCGCGTATCGTGTCCATGCCGCCGAGATACAGTTGCTCCGATCCGAATAGCGCCATGTTCGTATATTGCCCGCCGAGCACGCCCCGGTATGCGAGCAGCGCACGGCCGATCTTCGGCAACGGCAACGTGAAGGCGGCGGTTGCATCCACCTTCGTGAACTGGCTATGCGCCTCATCCCGCGTGATGCCGTGGGGATCGTGATTTGCACCAAACCACGGCAGCCCCTGCGACACTCCGCCGTTGACCGTGAAATTGCCCTGCGCGTCGTTCATCACGAACTTATGCAGCCAGCTGCCGCCGAGCCTGAACACGGCGACACGCTGCGGATCCAGATCGATGCCGTTGACTTCACGGTCGGTGCGCCGCCAGGACACCGTGGCGTCGACGCTCGTGATGTCGCTCACACTGCGGCTGACCAGATAATTCCAGCCGAAGATGTGCGAAAGCGTGCGGCCGTATTCGAGCGCGGTCGTGCCGATCAGTTGCTGATATTCCGAATCGGAAATCGTGTAGCTGAACGTATGACGGCCGAACGGCACTGCGAACGAACCGACGATCGCGTTGCTGTCGAGGCTGTCGAGGTAATTCAGGCTCAACGACTCCTGCAGGCCGAGCAGGTTGTCGGCCTCGACGCCTGCGCGATAGCGTGTCACGCCCGTGGCCGAGCTGCCGTAGTTGTCGACACCTAACGTGTAGTAGAGGCGATCGCCCGGCTTGTTGCCGATGTCAACGATCGACTCGCCGGGATTCTGGCCGGGCAGGATCTGGACGGTCGCTTGGTTGCGACGCAGCCGATTGATCTGCGCGACACCCTGATCGATGTCCGACAAACGCAGCGGATCGCCGGACGACGTCGGAAACGCGTTCTCGTAGCCGGCGTCCGTAAACCAGCCGCCGCCCGCCGACGATTCACCCGCCTTGAGCCGATGAATCGGCTTGCCGTTGACCGTGAAAGCTTCGATCCCACCGAGTTGAATCGTGATCTTGAGCGTGCCGGTCGCGAGATTCTGCGGGCCGAGCAGCGCGCGGGTCGTGACGTAGCCGCGCTCGATGAATACGTCAGTAATCCTCTTCAGCAATACATTGATGCGGTGCGAACCAAGCTCATGGTCGACGAACGATTTCACAATGACATCGAGCTGCTTGGCCGAGATGCCGCGCGGCGGATCGAACGGTTTGCCGTCGGGCGTTTGCAGCTCGATTCGCTTCACGGCAAAGGTCGGCCCCGTCTCGATGATCGATTCGACAGGCGTACCGGGAGGAATGTCGAGCGACGTCCCTGTCGTCGGCGCGACCGTGATCGATGCTGGCGGTTGATCAAGCTGGCGTTGCCGCGCCTGCTCGCGCTGTTGTTCGATGATCAGTTGCGCCGGATCCTGAACCGGACGGACGGCCGGCGTGGGCGCGGTCTGCGCAAAGACGGACGCATGCATCGCCGCGAGGGCCGGGAATGTTCCCAGCCACCATTTGAATGAAACTCGCATCGTCAACCCCGACTGGCGTGATGCTGTGCGCCGGCCGGCGCAATGGTTTTCGTTGAAGGCTCAGGGGCTGTCGCCAGCACAATGACCAGCGTCGCCAGCAGCGCAGCGGAGATCGATACCAGTACGATCGAAGTGCTACGGTTCATCATCGCCACCACCACGTCGTCAGGCCGAGATGCTGGTCGATCTGGACGGGCGTGCGCGATGGTGCGCGCACCGTGGTGATACCGCCGGCCGCCGTGACGCCCTTCCCGCCGCTGAACGAGCCGCCGTCGATCACGCCATCGCCCGTCAGCGTCACGCTGCCGTTCGCGGTGAAGCCGCCGCCAATATCCATCGCGATGATCTGCGCCCAGTTGCTGCCGAAGAACGCCTTGAAACCGCGATGCTGGTTAATGGCCGAGTAGCCGGTCACGCCTTGCGCATAGGTGACGGGGGCGTCGACCTTGATGTTGCCGGTTGCGAAAACATTGCCGCCGACGTTGCGGGCCACCGCGCCCGCCTTGATGCCGATGTTGCCGCCGGCCTGAATCGTGCCGCCGTACGGCGTGACATTACTCGACGCGTCGGCGTGGCAGAAAATCCAGCAACTACGCGTATAGCTGGCTTGTCCCGTGAAGACCGCGGCATTGGTAAAGTTATTTTGCGCGGCAATGTTGACGTCACCTTCGTTCGATTGAACGATTCCGCCGGCATTCGTGAAGTTCCGACTCGTGATCGTCACCGGGCCGTGCACGGCCGCGATATAGGCGAGCTGGTCGGGATTACTGACGGTGCCATAGTCGACGTTGAAACCGCTCGTCGTGTGCGTGAAGAACAGGAAGCTGCCGCCGCGGTCCGTGTAGGCGGTCGGCTGGCCGCCATTCGTGCCGCCAGTATGGTCGATGATATTCCGGACGTCGCCGGCTGCGTTGAGGCTTACTGCGCCGTTTGACAGGATGCGGGCGTTATCGTTAATGATGTTGCCGCCAGCGGTCAGCATCGTCTGGCCGTTGGCCGCAAAGATGATCCCGAGGTTGTTCGCGCTCGAGCTGTTCGTGATGTCGCCTGCCGCGGTGAGAATCACGTCGCCGCCGGTCGTGGTGCCGTCGCTCGCCGTCGTGCCCGCCTGGATCAGGCTGCCCGTGTTGGTGATCGCGCCGCTGCTCGTCAAGCTGACAGTGTTGCCGGCGGTCAGGGTGGTTTGACCGATGGTGTCGTCAGACAGCGCAATGTTGCCCGCCTGAATGGTGGCATTGTTTGCCGCAGTCACCTGGGCGCCCGTCAACGACACGGCTCCCGGCGTCGTGAGCACGATATCGCGCTCCGCCTTCAGGGAACCATCCGCGACCGTGATGTCGCCGTTCGCCGCGACTACAACGTCGCCGGCGTTCGCGTAGATCTTGCCGAGGCTGCGTACGCCCGCGCCTTGGTCGGTGACGATCAACTGCACGCGACCGGCCGTCAGGCCACCGGCTGCGGTGATGTCGACGGCGACGGCATTGGTTTTTGTGCCCGGAGAGGACGTGCCGATCAGCCAGTCGTGACCGTTGTCGGATGGGGAGAAGCTGGTGTCATAGGTCGTCTTGCTGTCGCCAGCGATCGCGCGAATGCCGCTCGTCGAACTGGTGAAGTCGTTCGTGACGGGGCCGTTGATGCTCAGTTGCTTCGCGATCAGGTCGAGGTTGACTAGGGTGCCTGACAATCCACCGGGACCGATCGTGATCGCGCCGCGATCGGTCGTGAGCACGACGTTGCGCTGTACGATGCCGGGTGCGAGTGTGAGATCACTGAAGCTCACCTGCCCTGTCGACAGTACGACGTGGCCCGTGTTCGTGAAGCTCCCGCCGTCGACAGTGACGCCGTTCGGATTTGCCAAGATGACGTTCGCGCGCGGGCCGAGGACATTGATGTTGCCCTGAATCAGCGACGGGTTCGTGCTCGTGACCTGATTGACGATCGTGCGTGCGTTGATGCCGACGTTGTTGAGGTCGGCGCCGGCTTTCGAGACGTTGAACAATGAGTACGTGTTATTCGAGACGCCGCCGACAGCGGGAGCAATGTTCACGGTTTGACGTCCGCCAACGCCGATCCCCACTACCGTCGGCGTACCTCCGTCCGGAACGATTCCCGCGGCGAGAACGGAGCAAGAGAGCCCTGCTCCAGTGAGCGCCAACGTACGCCGAATCGTTTGCCTCAACATTGATTCCCCCGGACCTACTTTAGATATTGTTCGCAAAATCAATGAAAGTTTCGCGCATTTTCAATGCACTTCGCGTTTCTCAATGGAAGCACCTTAACGACTAAAATCCTGGAGAATCTCGCCAGTGAATAAAGTCCGGGAATTCATCACCATTTAGAAATAAAATAAACACATCGATCACTTGATCCGCCATGAACCATTCATCCGAACGCATTGGAATATTGCCTGCGCGAAATGAAAGAATAGTGCCATCAGGACGTACCGGGCTTGGTTTGTCGTGAAATGCGCGCGAGCGCTTCGAGCTTTTTGCTTCGTAACGCTCGATCATGCATGACACCCCACCGCCAGCAACTTGAACATAATTCCCATCGGCATCTGTCAACGATGCGTATGACGAAGGACCGTAGCTTTTTAAGGCCTTAACCGCCCGAACAATCTGCGACGCACGCACCCCCTCAATAGCTGCTTTTCCTTCAACCTCTAGTTTCATAGTGTCATTCCAGAATCAATAGAATTCAACCCTACATTCATTCAAAGGAAAAGAACGACCATCCGATATTACAAATACATCAGCCTCGATCCTCGCCAAAAGCAAACCAAATGCTTGCGCGCCGGCCGCAACATCCTTACGCCACCCCTCAATATCTCCATGATAACCAATCGCATGAAATAATTGACCATCAGGCGGGGTGATCCTGCATCCTCGCTCATTAACCCCGCCAGATTTTGCATTCGGCGGGTTAGTGAATTCGGTAACATTTTTGAATTGCCTTCGGAATTTATTTACACCATCGTCAGAGAAATAAACAAATTCCGTACCCTCGACTTTAACCGTTCCCGGAATTACGCGCGCATCTCGATCCTCAAGATTGCCACCCAAAATCCCTTCCAGTCGCCCGCGCTGACTAGCCATTCCTTTACCCCCTCAATTACTTAATCGGCGTAATTACGAATTTGAAATTCGCAACACCCGCATCTTTAAATACCTGACTGTAATAGGCCGCGAACTGCGGACTATTGGTATGGTAAATCACCCCACCATCAAAGCCTGCCGAATATTTCTGAGCCTGGGCTACCATGGTCTGCTGCTCGGCTAGCGCCCAAGGTGTTGTGCCGTTAGGACCATTCGGGTTTCGAATCGATGTCGACCAATCGTCTACATACTTCGCTTCAACCGCCGTTAGCCTCCCATTAAGGGTGGTCACGTCGTCAGCGATACCATTAACTCTTTCGCCGTTCACGATAGCAGTATATTGACGATCCCCAAATGACGCGTTGTTATACATCCCTTGCACTGCGCCCTCATAACTTCGAGCCTTGTCGATCGAGCGGCTACCTGTTATCGACACAGCGTCCGTTGCCGGGAAGTTGTTCGGGCCAGAAGTATTATCACCTCCATTGCCCCCGCTCGATTGGATGGGCGCGCCAGCCGGTGCAATCAACGGCGGAGTTGCCACCATCGTGCCGTAGGGACCGGGCATCGCAACCGGCGGCGTCACCACTGCTCCGGCAGTTCCGCTTGTATTGTCGTTGTTGCCACCGCCCGAAAGCTGATTGTTCGCGTCTGTCGGGGGTGCCTTTCCACCATAGTCCCGCTGCATTTGGCCGACAAGCTGGTTCTTCCAGTTGACCAGCGAGCCGATTGGATCACCATACGTATTGTTGACCCAATCGAAGAAAGCATTCTTCGCGCGGGTCGCAACGCCACCCGTTTGCGCCGCGTCGGCCGCGTGCGGGTCTGTGTTATTCATTACCTCATTTTGCGCCGCCGTCGCGCCAGCCATCACATTTTGGCCGGCCAGACCCGCCACTCCGCCACCGGCCAGTGTCGCGAACGCCGCCATTGCCGCCTGCTGCCCCGCATCGAGTGGCGCGCCGGTCGGATTGATCATCTTCAGCACGTCCGGCGAAAACGCTGCGCTTATCGCCCCACCAATCGCCCCGCCCCCGCACCCCTGCCCAGTTGCCGCACCGGCAGCACATCCGAGGGTGGCGTGAAGTCCGATATAAGCTGCCTCGCCTCCGACAGAGCCTAAGTCTCTCATCAGCCCCGGTTCGGCGTTACCAATTGCGAACGCTGCAGCCGCAGCTGCGTTGCTCACAGCACTATTGCGCAGATTCGTCAGGAAACTGCCGCCCTGAATCGCCGTCTGCACGCCGGCCTGCAGAACCGACTCGGCCGCGAGTGCACCGATAGCGGTCGGCAACGACCCCGTCGCGGCCCCCGCCTGCGGCACGAGCGTATTCCCGATCGACTGCACACCAGCCAGCGACGCGAGACTGTTCGGCGAGGCACTCCAAGACCAGCCCACGCTGCCGTTGCCGAACGTGATGCCGTTCGTCAGGCCCGCCGTCAGAGCAGCCACACCGCCAGTTTCCAGCATCTTCCCAACACTGAACGAGCCGCCGGAGTTCAACTGGCTCATCGTGCTGCTCATCATGCCGGCAAAACCAGCCGACAACGCAAGGTTCGCAGTGCCTGCACCAACCGCCGCCGTTGTCGTGGTCACCGTCGTCGTGCCAACTGTCATCGTCGTCGTAGTCGCTGGCACAGCTGCCGCAAAGGTCGTCCCCGATGCCGCCGATGCTATCGCGCCGATGGCCGCCGATGCCGCCATCCCGGTCATGATCGCTAGGCCAGTAATGACCGCGGTCATGAAGAGCTGGTCGTACCACGCGTCGCCGTCGACGACATCCGTATGCAGGTTGTCGCTAACCGACTGCTGCGTAAAATTCCCACCGAGCTTCGTCTTCAGGTCCGACAGCATCTGCTGCGTCGCGGCCTGATTGACGCTGCCGTCGGCATTGACCTGCTGCAGCGCCCCACCGATCTGCGCGATCGACTGTGCGTTGAGCTGATAGTTGGCGGCCGACATGAAGCCGCCTTGCTGCGCCACGGTTCCCGTGGTTTGCAACAGCACGCCGTCCTGCCCGGTCTGATAAATCGTGCCGACGTTCGTCGAGCGTTGCTCGTTGGTCAGCGAGTTCGTGTTGACCGTCAGGTTCTGCGCCGTGACGGTGCCGGTGTTCAGGATGCTGTTCGCGTAATTGAGTGTGACGTTGGTGCCCGTGATTTCGCCGTCGGCATTCACGACCGCATAGTTCTTCGGCAGCAGCACTTCCGGCATCAACGCCTGTACCGTCGGACACGAAGCGCCGCCCGTCGTGCTGCACCCCGGTTCCGGCACCGACTGCTCGACGTACCAGAGCATCGGATGATCGACCATCGCCAGTTGCGCGTCCGACAACTGCGTGCCGAGCGCGATGTTGTGGTCCTTCGCGTACTCCAGTGCAGCACCGTAAAGCGCCGCCTTGTCCTGATTAGCGATCGACGCCTGACTCGTGCTGTCCGCCGCACTCGTCGTGCTATAGAAACTGCTCTTGCCGGTCGCCTGTAGCGCGGCCTGCTCGATCTGCTGATTCTCCGTGTACGGGTCGTAGTAGAACGGCACGTTGCCGGGCTGCAGATTCGCCGGCAGATTGGCAATCAACGATGCCGACGAAATCGTATCGATGACCTGCGCGGCCGGATTGTTGGTCAGATAAGTGACCGTAGTCGTTTGCCCGGAAATCGTCTTGACCGTCGCGCTCAGTGGCGTGTTCGCCTGCGTGACGATCGGCGCGACCGGCTTGCCGACGGTTTGCGTACCGATCGGAGTGTTCGGCGGCAAACCGGCCGAACCCGTAACCGATGTAAGCTGGCCATTCGCATCGACCACCCGACCGAACGCGTTGATGGCAGTCGACACGCCCGCAGGGGCCGATACCGGTCCAAGCGAAATCACCTGCCCCGACACAACCGGGGGCGGCGTAAAGACATTAGGATTCGTGATCCCGTTGACGAGCTGCGAGCCCGTCAACGCGATGGACTGCCCGATCACGTTGCCGGTGTTGGTGAGCGTCGGCGAATTCCCCGAGAGTGAGTTGCCCGCCTGAATCGTGGCCGGCACAAAGTCCGACATGCCGACGTTCGACGGCAAGCCGGGAGCCGCCTGCGCATCGCCGAGACTGAACGCCCCGCCATACAGGTTCTGACAGGTCGCCGCCGAGCCTTGGCACCCCCACGTGCGAATGCCGGCGGGGTTGCCCGTCCAATACGCATGCAGGTATTGGTTGTCGCTCGATGCGCTCGAGCTGGCGTTGATCGTCACGTTGTTCAGCGCAGTGACGAGACTGCCCGTGTTGCTGAACACACCCGCCGTGATCGACAGGTTATTGTTCGCGGTAATCGTCGACGGCCTGGCGGACTGCACCTCGATGTAGGCTTCGCAGCTCTGTCCGCATCCCGTGTACGGCGACGCCGACCCGTAGTTCTGGTGAACCGTGACGGGCGCGGCAATCGTGTTAGTCACATTCGCCGCGGTGATCTGGACATTGTTGCCGGCTTCGATCGCGGCCGAAGTGTTCGTAACGCTGGACGCCTGCGTCGGGTTGCCTGCGGTCGTGCCTGCACCGCCGATCACGACATCGTGCGCCGCGACGAGATTGCCATAAGTGTTGTTGACTTGGTTCGCGGCGATGACGATGTCATGGCCCGCGGTGACGTTGCTGTTGGTCTGTTGGTAGCTGTATGTTTCTGAATTCGGATTGGTGGTCCTCAATGACGAACAACCCGCATTGGATACACCCGGTGCACATCCGGCCGTCACGGTTTTTGAACCGACGTTTGCCCCCTGATTCGTAAAGCTCGCTGCGTGCACGTTCACGTCATTGCCGGCCGACAACGTGCCGGCGTTGGTCAGGTCTCCGCCAGAAAGATTCAGATTGTTCCCGGCAAGGATCTGCCCGACCGCACCTTGCGTTGTAGCGGTCGAGGACACCGTTTTCAGCGGTATCGTGCCCGGCGCGCTGATCGTGTATGTGGCGGGCGGTGTCGGCGTACCAACGAGACACGATCCGCCCGTGCACTGATACGTGCCGTCCGGATTTGCGGTGCCGGCCACGCCAATCGGGCCGGACTTCTGCAGCGCCTGCAACGAGGTGAGGAACGCATTCAGCGATGCGGCGTCGACCGTGTCGGTCACGGTCGACGTGAAACTCGACCCACCATTCTGGAGCTGCCGGACGTTCACATTTGCATCATGACCTGCGCTCACCGTGCCGCTCTGGTTGTTGAGCGTGTTGGCAGTCAGATTGAGGTCGTGGCCGGCCGCAATGGTCGATGACGTAACAGTCGCACCGGTTGTGGTGGTGGTCTCGGTGACCGTCGGCAAAGTAAGCGTTTGGACCGTGGTGGCACCCGAAACCGGCGCCGAGGACGGCACGACGACCCAGATGGCGCCGTGGGGAGCATTGCTGGTAGGCACCAGAGCGAACTGTACCGTTCCCGAGGTCGCAACCGGCGACGACGGATCACCCCATCCCTGATAGGTCAGGCGGTTGACCTGCGTCGACCAGACAGTCGTGTTGGTGGGTTGTTCACCGCCGGGGGACAGGAGGCCGCCGAGCGTTGCCGGCAACGTTGCCTGCGAAAGCGTCAGCGTGCCGCCGTCCTTGCCCAGGTTATAGATTGCATAGATCGTTTCAGTGCCGATCGGCGTAGCCGTCAGCAGCCCCGCGTTATCGACCGTCTTCGTGATCGTAGTAGTAGTGACGGCCGCTGCAGCGGAGTTGTTGACGTTGTTTGCCGTGATCGACAGATCGTTCGTCGCCGTCAGCGTACCGCCTGCGTTTCCAAGATCGCCACTCAGGTTGATCGTCGCGTTACCGCTACCTGCCGGGCTGTTGCTGTTGCCCGCCTTCGTGGTGCCACCCGAGTTGTCATAGCTCGACCCGGTGATCGTCAGCGTATTGGCTGCCTGCACCGTGCCGGCGTTCGTTCCGGAACCATTGAGTGTGAACGCATCACTGGCCGTGACCGTGCCGCTCGCAGCGTTCGCCAGCGAGCCGTTGATCGTCAGGTCGTTGCCGTTGACGGTGCCCGAGTTGCCAACGGCCCCGTTCAAGGTCAGCGAGCCCGTACCCTGATTGATCGTGCCCGCGTTGTTGATGCCCTGCGTTGCCGAGACCGTGACCGCCGTTCCCGGCAGCGTCCACGTACCGGAATTGCTCACCGACTGCGCTGACAGGTTCAGACCGTTGCCGCCGTTGACAGTCCCATAACTTGCTACCGATGGGTCGAGTGTCTGGTTCGGCAGGTTCAGCGTCGCGACGTTTTGCCCGAGAATCCGGCCGTTGGTATTGTCAAACGAGCCATTGCCGCCCGTAACCGTAACGGTCGTGTTACCGATTGCAGCGGTCGGATTGTTGACGTCGCCCGAGTATATGAGACCGTTCGCGTTATTCAGATTGCCCGTCGTCAGGTTCAGCGCGTTGGTCGCGAGCAAACCGCCCGAGTTCGTCGTCGCGCCCGAGACGTTGAAATTCGTCGTCGGGCCGTAGATCGTTCCCGAGTTATTGAGGTTCGTCGCGGTGACAGTCGCCGTCTGCAGTGACGACAGGCTGCCCGTGTTCGTGACGGTCGTGCCCGACACGTTCAGGTTGCCGGCCGCCATTTGCGTGCCGACGTTCGATACCGTGCCACCGGCCAGCGTCGCGTCGCCCTTGAACGCGGCAGTGCCGCCCGTCGTGATGCTCTGCGTGCCGGTGATCCGCGTCGTGCCACCCACCACCGCGTTCGCGGTCGTGACGTTCGCGCCCGACAACGTCGCATTGCCGCCCACCGACAATGCAGGTGCGATGGCGCTGAACGGTTGATTGAGCTGCCCCGCCGAAGTATCGAGGTTGTTCGTGGCCGTCGCGGTAAGGTTGCCGCCGACAGCCACGCCTTGCGTCGCGATGTTGGTTGCCGCGAGATTCGCATCATTCGATGCGGTCGTCTGGCCATTCAGCGTCAGATTTTGACCTGCGTTCAGGTTCGCGTTGCCAGCCGTCGAAACAGCGCCGGCCACCGTCAGATTGCCCGCCTTCGCGTTGGCGTTCAGATCGCCCAAGCTCTTGACGCTGCCTTGCGCATTCACGTCCGTGCCGGCGGTTATCGTGGTCGCTCCACCCGACAGCGCATCGCCCGTCAGCGTCGCGGTGCCGTTGGTCGCGGTCAGCGTGCTGGTGCCGACCACCGTCGTCGCACCGACCGACAGGTTTTGGCCGGCCGTCGCGCTCAGATTGTTGCCGGTCTGAATTGCGCCCGAGACAGCGACATTGTTGCCGGCATTGAGCGTCGTGTCGTTCGCGACATTGATCGCACCCGTGCCGTTGATGTCGCGGCCCGCCGTCACACTCGCGTTGCCCGTATTGCTGACCGCAAGACCGCCGTTCAGGCTGACATCGCGTGCAGCTGCAATCGTCGTGGTCTGGCCGCTCTGGACCGTGCCGGCAACCGTCGCATCCTGCCCGGCGCTGATGTTCACCGCGCCCGGCGTCGACACGGCACCCGCGACCGACACGGTGCCCGCACTCGATCCGATCGATGCGTTGCCGCCGCTATAGGCCGTTCCGCCCAGGTTGACGCCTTGCTTGCCGCTCGCGTTCAGCGCACCGAGCGCGACCACGTTGCCGGACGTCGAGAGCGATCCACCGTTGGCCGCGAGCGTCATGTCGCCGACTGACGCGGCAGCACCCTGTACGCTGGTGCTGCCGCCCGACGTTACGTTCAGGTTCCCACCGCTCGTGACGTCGCCGGCGAGCGTCGTGTCCTGCCCCGCCTGAATCGTCACCGCGCCCGGTGCGGACACCGTGCCGCCAAAACTCGCGTTCGTGCCGGCTGTGGCGTTGACCGTGCTGCCGCTCTGTACTGCGCCAGTGAGCGCAATTGCCTGTCCGGCATTCAGATCGACCGCACCCTGCGACGACGAGACATTGCCTTGACCCGTAATCGAGCCGGCTTGTGCCGCAATCGACACCGGCCCTTGTGCCTGCACCGTGCCACCAACCGCCGCATTCTGGCCTGCCGTCACGGACAGAGCCCCATTCGACAACGCATTGCCGTTCACGGTCGCCGAACCTGTTTGCGCGGCAATCGTGGTGTCGCCTACGCCCGATACCTGCCCGTTCACAGTCGAGTTGCGCGCGCCCGTCAGCGCGACCGTGCTGCCACCTTGCACCGCGCCATTGACCGTCAGATCCCGCCCGGCCTTGGCAGACACAGTGCCCGGTGCGCTCAAGCCGCCGACCGTGAGATCGCCGTTGGTCGTCTGCAGCGCAATGTCGTGCGCCGTCAGCGAATCGATCGTCATCGACTGGCCGGCCGTGAGATTGGCCGCGCCGTTTGCCGCAACCGATGCGGCGTTCAGATTACCGCCAGCCGTCATCGTGACGTTCTGGCCAGCGGATACCGAGCCCGGCGCGTTGATGTCGCCGTTCGCTGCCACCGTATAGTTCTGGTTCGCGAGGCCCGTGCCGTTGATCGCCGTGTTGCCCGCACTGGTCAGATTGACGTTCTGATTGGCAAACGTTTGTCCGACGGACACGTCACCGTTCGCGTTGACGACTACGTTCCCCGCCGTTGCCGACAACGGGCCTTGCGTGTTCACGCCCATGCCGGCCGCTGTGGACACGATGTAGACGGTGCCCGACGTGACAGATCCGTATTGGCTCGCGTCAACCGCGATGCTCTTGCCGATCGCGGCAGCCGTGTTGGCCGCGCCGTTCGCAGCCGTCCCGTACGTGATGCCGGTCGCGTCCGACGATGTCGGCGTCACGAGCTGGTTACCGGTGACCACGTTCACACGCTGGTCGGCTCTCAACGGGGCGTGAATGCTGATGCTTTGGCCGACGAGATCGATGTTCCCGACAGTCCCCTCGATCCCCGCGCCGGGCGTGCCGTCATTGCCGGCGGGTCCGTCGATCGAGATGTTGCCCGACGTGACGTTGTACGCGAGTGCGCCTGCGTGCGCAAAATCGGTTGCGATGCCCCCGACGCCGGTGAGAAATTGCGGCGTGCCAGTGGTGAGCGTCAAATTCGTCACGTTCGTGACGCTCAATCCATTGACGCTGAGACCATTCGGAGACGCGACGACGACAGCCGCAGGCGATCCGAAGACTTCAAGCGGGCCATACAATGAAGCCGCAGGCCCCGTCGATGTGACCTGATTGACGATCGTAGTTGCCGGCCGACCATTCAGATTCGGATTCGCGCCCAGCGTGCCGCCCAGCAGCGGCGTCCCCGCCACCGTGCTGTTGTTCAGCACGAGACCTTGAGGCCCTACGTTGAACGACTGGTACTGTCCAACACTGATCCCGTTGGCATTGGGTGTTGGAATGTTGATAGCCGGCACGCCAGAGCTGGTCTGCGTGATCGTAGGCTGGAAGGGAATCGGCGCACGAGGATCGACGATCGGTGCCGCGTGCGCGGTTTCATCGGCAAGAAACACGGCCGGCGCGAAATACATCACGACCGCCATCACGGCCGCAACGCCACGCATCCACAGCGGACGCGCGGTCTCATCACATGCCGGTCCTGCAAATCGATAGTTCGTGCACGCCGACTCGCGTGCCAGTTGTTGTTGTGCAACGCGCACGACCCCGGCACGCTGCACTTTCTTGTTACTGGTCATCTACGCCTCTGCGAAGGCTTGTTGTTGTGTCGCGCCGAAAAATCCCGGAACGACATATCGCGGTTTGCTAGTTTTATGGCGCGGAATCGTACCACATGGGATTTTCGGCGAGCATCAATAATTGTCAGGCAAATCAATGTCTTACAAATATATTTCAAACTGCCTTCGACAATCCTTCCATGACCCAATTGACTCGGCTCTTAATAGAAGTTGTCGTTGTGAATACCTTCGTCGGAGACAGCCGTCACAACTGCCGAATCGGTGACAGTTTGGTTCCCCATGGCACCATAGCCCCCCAAGGCTTTATCACTTTGAGCAACACAATCTGTCTCATGCAACCCAGTACATGTCTCTGACGATCGATCCGAAGCAAGCCGCCGCGCTGCTGGCCGTCGCCGACACCGGCAGCTTCGAGCAGGCCGCCGTGCGCCTGCACGTGACCGCATCCGCCGTCACGCAGCGGGTCCGCGCGCTGGAGGCGAGCCTCGGCACGCCGCTCGTGCTACGCACGCGGCCGTGCCGCCCGACGGTGGCCGGGCAGCGCGTGCTGCAGCACCTGCGCCGCGTCGCGCTGCTGCAGGCCGACCTGCAAAGCACGCTCGCGGCCGAGCGCGAATCGCCGATCTCCGTCACGATCGCGCTGAATTCCGACAGCCTCGGCACCTGGTTCCTGCCCGCACTGACTTCGGTGCTCGCGGGCGAGCGCATCCTGTTCGAGCTGATCGTCGAGGACCAGGACCACACGTTCGCGCTGCTCGAAAGCGGGATGGCCGTCGGCTGCGTGACGACCGAGCCGAAACCGATGCGCGGCTGCGTCGCGACGCCACTCGGCACGATGCGCTACCGCCTGCTCGCAGCCGCCGCGTTCGCGGGGCGCTGGTTTCCGCGCGGCCTGAACCGCACGAGCGCGCGCGATGCGCCGGTCGTCGCGTATTCGCGGCGCGACACGCTGCAGTCCACGTTCCTGAAGGAGAAGTTCGGGCTGCCCGAAGGCGCGTATCCGTGCCACTACGTGCCGGGCACCCACGCGCATTTCGCGGCGGTGCGGCACGGGCTTGGCTACGCGATGGTGCCGGAGCCGCTGCTCGGCGGCGCACCGCTCGATGCGCAAGGGCTCGTCGATCTCGCGCCCGCGCATCCGACCGACGTGACGCTGTACTGGCACGCGTGGACGGTGCAGTCGCCGACGATGGCGTCGCTGTCCGCACGGGTGGTCGAAGCGGCGCGCCGGTTGCTCGCGCCGCTGCCGTGACGAGCGGGTAAGCGACAGCGTCGGCGCGGCACGTGGTGCGGTATACACGGCGGCGAGGAACCCCGCCGCGCCGCCTATACTTTTTCCATCGGCCTCGCGAACGCGCCGCGCGGCCGATCAGGCCAATCCGGCCGCCCGCTTTCCCGTGAGGAGAACATCATGTCCCGCCGCTATATCGATTGCCGCGACTTTCCCAGCGCGATGAACTGCTCGGTCGCGATTTCCGCCGACTCCGACAACGAACTGCTGGAGGCCGCCGTCCAACATGCGGTCTCGGTGCACCAGCATACCGACAGCCCCGAACTGCGCACGCAGTTGAAAGCGCTGTTCCGCGACGGCACGCCGCCCGTCGATGCGCCCCGGCAAGCGTAATCCGCCGACACGACACATTCGACGGACAGCCAGCAACGTCACTCCCTGCTTCGCGCTACATCGCGCCGGCGCTCCCCGCCGGCCGGCGCATTCCGCTTCACGCACGACGCTGCGCGAAATACGCGCCGACCGCGTCGATGAAGGTGTCGATGTCCGCGCGCGACACGTCGCAGTGCGTGACGAAGCGCGACGCGTACAGCATCTGCGTGAGGATCCCGCGCGCCTTGAGCCACGCCTCGAGCGGCGCGCAGTCGGCTTCCGGAAATTGCGCGAACACCATGTTCGTCGCGTGCGACAGCACCTTCACTTGCTCGATGCGCGCGAGACCTGCCGCGAGATGCGCGGCGTTCGCGTGATCGTCGGCCAGCCGTTCGACGTTGTGCTCGAGCGCATACAGGCAGGCCGCCGCGAGGATGCCCGACTGCCGCATCCCGCCACCCAGCACCTTGCGCCAGCGCTGCGCGCGCTCGATCAGCGTGCGACTGCCGACCAGCACCGAACCGACCGGCGCGCCGAGCCCTTTCGAGAAGCAGATCGACACGGTGTCGAACGGTGCGCACAGTTCCGCGATCGGACGACCCGATGCGACAGCGGCATTGCACACGCGCGCACCGTCGAGGTGCGCGGCCAGCCCGCGGCTGCGCGCGAACGCGACGGCTTCCTGGACATAGCCTTCCGGCAACACGAGGCCGCCGATCGTGTTTTCGAGCGCGAGCAGGCGCGTGCGGGCGAAGTGATTGTCGAGCGGCTTGATCGCCGCGGCGATCTTCGCGAGCGGCAGCGTGCCGTCCGGTGCGTTCTCGATCGGCTGCGGCTGGATGCTGCCGAGCACGGCCGCGCCGCCGCCTTCGTACTTGTAGGTGTGCGCGAGCTGGCCGACGATGTATTCGTCGCCGCGTTCGCAATGGGCCATCAGCGCGGCAAGGTTGCTCTGCGTGCCGCTCGGGAAGAACAGGCCGGCTTCCTTGCCGGCCCGCTCGGCCGTGACGGCCTGCAGGCGCAGCACGGTCGGGTCGTCGCCCCATACGTCGTCGCCCACTTCGGCGGCAGTCATCGCGGCCAGCATCGCCTGGCTCGGACGTGTCACGGTATCGCTGCGTAAATCGATCATTGTCGTGCCCTGAGTGAACGCGGACCGGAACCGATGCGCCCGGCCCTGCCGAAACGAGACTCAGAGTGTACGCAATTCACCCAGCGGCTGCCGACGGCAAGCGCACCGCGATCCCGCATGCACGCAGTCGTTCCGATGATGCGACGCGCCATATTGACGCACGTGCGGCAGACCGCCACGCCGCGACCGCCCGCGGCGCGAACGACGTTCTTGATACGAATCAACGATTTATGTCGAATTCGCGCGCGGCGGGCTGGACATCTGCGACGAGTTGGCGCATTTCGCGGCGCAACATCGCAATCCATACTCCAGCCAACCCCGACGCCGGTTCGGCCGGGGTCCGCCGGCACCCGCCGGCGGGTATCGTCAGCCTCGGTCAACTGGTATGGACTCCGCTCTTTCGGCCCTCGATCTGGCCCGCCTGCAATTCGCGTTCACCGTCTCCTTTCACATCGTCTTCCCGGCGCTGAGCATCGGCCTCGCCAGCTTCATCGCCGTGCTCGAATATCGCTGGCTCAGGACCGGCAAGCAGTACTACAAGACACTCTGCCTGTTCTGGTCGAAGATCTTCGCGGTCGCGTTCGGGATGGGCGTCGTCTCCGGCGTCGTCATGAGCTATCAGTTCGGCACCAACTGGTCGGGCTTCTCGAGCTTCGCCGGCGCCGTCACCGGCCCGCTGCTGATGTACGAGGTGATGACCGCGTTCTTCCTCGAAGCCGGCTTCCTCGGCATCATGCTGTTCGGCTGGAATCGCGTAAGCCCGCGCGCGCACTTCGGCGCGACGCTGATGGTCGCGATCGGCACGCTGATCTCGACGTTCTGGATCCTCGCGTCGAACAGCTGGATGCAGACGCCGCAGGGCTTCGAGATCGTCGACGGCCGCGTCGTGCCGACCGACTGGTTCGCGATCATCTTCAACCCGTCGTTCCCGTACCGCCTGTTCCACATGGCGATCGCCGCGTTCATCGTCGCCGCGCTGGTCGTCGCCGCGACGGGCGCATGGCACCTGCTGAAGGGCCGCCGCGACAAGGGCGTGAAAAAGATGTTCTCGATGGCGCTGTGGCTGCTGCTGGTGCTCGCGCCGCTGCAGGCCGTGATCGGCGACCAGCACGGCATCAACACGCTGAAGCACCAGCCCGCGAAGATCGCCGCGATCGAAGGGCTGTGGGAAACCGAAAAGGGCGGCACCGCGCTCAACCTGTTCGGCATTCCGGACATGAAGGCCGAAACGACCCGCTACGCGGTGAAGGTGCCGCACCTCGGCAGCCTGATCCTCACGCACAGCTGGGACGGCGAGATCCGCGGGCTGAAGGATTTCCCGCCTGAAGACCGCCCGAATTCGACGGTCGTGTTCTGGAGCTTCCGGATCATGGTCGGTCTCGGCTTCGCAATGATCGGCCTCGCCGCGCTCGCGTGGCTGCTGCGCCGCCGCGGCACCCTGTATGAATCGAAGTGGTTCCAGCGCTTCGCGCTCGTGATGGGCCCGACCGGTTTCGTGTCGCTGCTCGCGGGCTGGGTGACGACCGAAGCAGGCCGCCAGCCCTGGGTCGTGTATGGCGTGATGCGCACCGCGAAGGCCGTGTCGCCGCTGTCGGTGCAGCAGGTCAGCCTGTCGATGATGACGTTCGTGATCGTGTACTTCCTCGTGTTCGGCACCGGCGTGTACTACATGCTGAAGCTGATGAAGGCCGGCCCCGCGCTGCCCGATGCCCCGCATGACGCGGATCACGACAGGCCCGACACGCGCCTCGATCACACCGCGCGCCGCCCGATGTCGGCTGTCGACGAGCTGATCGAGACCGTCTGAGCCCACCCCTTTCGCAAACGAGAAAACCTATGGACGTCACCGTAATCTGGGCCGCGATCATCGCGTTGGGGCTCTTCATGTACGTCGTGCTCGACGGCTTCGACCTCGGCATCGGCATCGTCTTCCCGTTCTTCCCGGACGAGAAGGAACGCGACCTGATGATGAACACCGTCGCGCCCGTGTGGGACGGCAACGAGACGTGGCTCGTGCTCGGCGGCGCCGGGCTGTTCGCGGTGTTTCCGATCGTTTATTCGACGGTGCTGTCGGCGCTGTACCTGCCGCTGATCTTCATGCTGGTGTGCCTGATCTTCCGCGGCGTGTCGTTCGAGATCCGCGCGAAGGCGCGGCGCACGAAGCAGCTGTGGGATCTCGCGTTCATCGGCGGCTCGGCCGGCGCGACGCTGTTCCAGGGGATCGCGCTCGGCGCGTTCCTGCAGGGCATCAACGTGAAGGACGGCGTGTTCGCGGGCGACGCATTCGACTGGCTCACGCCGTTCAGCCTGCTGACGGGCCTCGGCCTGATCGTGACGTACGCGCTGCTCGGCTGCTGCTGGCTCGTCGCGAAAACGGAGGGCGATCTGCAACGGCGCCTGCATCGCGTCGTGTGGCCGCTGACCGTCGTGCTGCTCGGCTTCATCGCCGTTGTCAGCCTGTGGACGCCGCTGCAGGATCCGGCCATCGCGCAGCGCTGGTTCGATTCGGGGCTGTTCTGGCGCCTGCTGCCGGTGCCGTTCCTGGTCGCCGGGTGCGCGGTGTGGATGCGTCGCGCGGTGCGCGCGCGGCACGACATGACGCCGTTCATGCTCGCGCTGGCGCTCGTGCTGCTCGGCTATGTCGGGCTGCTCGTCACGATGTTCCCGTATGCGATTCCGCAGACGATGACGATCTGGGAAGCGGCGGCGCCGCGTTCGAGCCAGACCTTCACGCTGGTCGGCGCAGCGGTTATCCTCCCGATCATCATCGCCTACACGACGATGGGTTACTGGGTATTCCGAGGCAAGGTGCGCCATGAAGACCAGCATTACTACCACCACTGATTCCGCCGCTCGCCAGCCCGATGCGCCGCGTCCGCGGATGCGCGGCTGGATGTGGTTCGTCGTTCTGTGGGCGGGCGGCGTGATCGGCGCCGTCACGCTCGGCTATGCATTCAAGATCTTCATGAACCTGACGCTGTTTGCGGTGAAGTAGGCGGGCGGCTGACCGGCGAGATCTTTGTCGTCGCGCCGGACGGGGACGAGGCCCGCCGGAATGCCGCAACGCCTACCGCCGCCCGCCCAACGCCGCTTCGATCTTGCGGTCGGTCTTGTACTGGCTCAGCGCATACACCGACCAGATCGCGGCGGGCAGCCAGCCGATGATCGTGATCTGCAGCAGCAGACAGATGATCCCCGCGATCGGGCGGCCGATCGTGAAGAACTGGAACCACGGCAACAGCAGGGCAAGCAAAAGGCGCATCGGGAGTCCTCCGGGGGCGTCGATGAAAGTTCAGGCGCAGACAATATGACGGGCCGCGCCTCCCATTTCAAGTCCGAAGCGGCACTCGCCTGCCGACGCAGCGGGCGATCAGTGCATTCCGCGTGATGCCGAGCCGCCGTTCGACGCACCGGTCGACGTGCACGGCCACTACCTGTGCTACGCGCCGGAGCGCCTCGAAACGAGCGATGCGTTGCGGCGCTTCAGGGAATGGATGCTGGACGAATCCGCGCGCGGGTGACGCGCACCGCGACTACGCGCATCACCACGGGAAAGGCGCGGCACGGCAGCGCGCGCCTAGCGCCGGACGCCGCCCGCCGGCGGCATCCGGCATGCCGCATCAACGCCCGATACCCAACCCCGGCAACACGTGCGTGTTCTCCGCCACGACCGCATTCAGCAGACGCGGCTCAGCACCGAGCAGCCCGAGGATCGTCGGCGCGACCTGCTTCGTGCCGACCAGATCGCTCACCGTGCGCGCGCGATGGAGGCCCGGATACGACACGAGCAGGCCGAGGTGGCTGTCGTCCGGCGCGTTGCCGCCGTGCTCCTCGTCCTTCTTCGTGCTCGACGTGTAGATCACGCCCGGATTCGGCTGGACGATGATGTCCGGCGTGCGGCCGTTGGCCGGATCGCCGAACCGGTCGGCCAGCGCCGCGCCGTACAGGATGGTCGCCTGGGCGCCGTCGGCACAGATCCCCGGCGCATTGCAGCCGAGGTTCGCCTTCAGCGTCTGCACCACGGCCGTGCGCTGGCCGCGGTCGCGCAGCCAGATCAGGCCGACGTCGTCGGTCTGCACCAGCCCCGTGCCGACCAGGCCCGAACCGTCGTTCGGGTTGCCCGTCGTCGTGTTGTTCTGGCCGAAGTTGCCGTTCGGGTCGATGTAGTTGTTCGCTTCGAGCAGCTTCGTCAGCGTGTCGCCGTTCTTCACGAGCTTCGTGTGATCGGTCGGCGACTGGCCGTGCTTCGCCGTGACGATCACCGCCGTCGACGAATACAGGTTCGCCTGCTTCAGCGCCGCGACGACATGGCCGATCGAGTTGTCGACGTACGTGATCGCGTTCGCGACCTGCCCGTTCGGTGTGAAGTTCGCATCGAGGTAGCCGCCGCCCTTCGTCACCGGCGCCTTCTGCGCGACGCTCAGCGTCTGGAAGTCGGCGCCGAACAGCGTCGGCACCGGCGCGCTTTTCGTGCCCGTCGAGTCACGGCCGTTGATCTGGTTGATCAGCGCCTGCACGTGCAGGTTGTCGAATTGCGCGGTATGCGAATAGACGTCCGTATAGGCCGTTTGCGTCGCCGGATCGATCGAGTTGATCTCGGTGCGCATCAGATCGTCGACGCCCTTGCCCGACGGCCCGTTCACCCAGTCGTAGCCCCACGCATGCTTGTCGGCCCACGCGGTGTACGCGTTCGGCACGCCGGCCTTCACGGCTTCGAACACCGTGTTGGTCTTCACGTAGTTGTGCGGGTACACCGGCACGCACTTGCCGTCGACCTTCGCATTCGGGATCGCCTGCGGGTTGAACGCGCCGCCGCCGTCGAGGTGCACGAGCGCGCCGCCGTTGAATGCATCGATGCCGGTCGTCTCGTCGAACACGACGTTCCAGCCCTGCTTGCCCGAGCAGGTCGTGTCGGCCGGCGCATACAGGTTCCGGTCGTACGACACGTCGTAGAACAGGCCGGCCGTCTTCGGCGAGCCGCCCGTCACGAGCGCCGCGAGGCCCGGGAACGAGTCCGACAGGCCCGGCGTATACGCGTTCGTGTACGTGACGCCGCTTTGCGCGAGCACCGCGATGTTCGGACACGTATTCGCGCCGACGCAGCGCGCGAGATCCTGCTCGTGCAGGCCGTCGACGCTGATCAGCAGCACGTGCTTCACGACCCGGCGCGCGTGGCCGCCGTTCTCGCGCTGGCCGTTGCCGTCCTGCTGCGCCGCGTAGGCACCCGCGCTTGCGAGCGCCAGCGCGCCCGCCACCATCAGCGCCATGTTTCGTTGTTTAGCGAATCTGGAAATCATCACCCCACCTCATCGATTGACGTTGAACCGCATGACTTGCCAACAAGCGCGCCAAATATCGGCGCGTCGTGCGGCGGTCGCATGAAGCGGGGCTTTCTGTTTTCTATCAAACGTAACCAATCGCAATTGACATCGCGCAGTCGCAATGCGGTGCGTGCCCGGCCGCGGCCGGTTGGGGCCGTATTTTTTTCCCGGTTGGCGCACGACTATTGGCGTGCGATAAAGGGTTTTCCCCTAGCCCGGAGCACGCGTATGTCGACCCTGGAAGCTCTCCGGTTCGTGCTGGACGATGCACGTACCCCCGAAATCATTCGCCACCACGTCGTTGACGCGCTGCAGTACGCGCTGCGCAACTACGGACAGGTGTTCACCGCGAAGGAAATCGAATGGCTCGCGCAATGGGACGATGCCCGCCTGCCGCTGGCCGCGAAGAAGGAACTGGACAAGCGCGAACCGGCGATCGCCGCGCGCTGACGGGAAGCGCGCCGCCGCGCCCGATCACAGGTCGGACGCGGCGGCGGATGAGGGAATGACGCGCGTTACTGCAGGCCGAAGTCGACGCGCGTCGTCGCGCCCTTGTCCTCGATGCCCTTCGCATCGAGCTTCGACGCCACGACGAACATCCGGCTCGAATCGATCTTGCCGTCGAGATACTGGCGCACGGCCTGCGCGCGCTGCTGCGCGAGCGCACGCAGCGCGTTGTCGTCGGCCGGCGCATGATCGGCCAGCGCCTGCTTCATGTCCGCCTCGGGCAGCGTCTTCTGCAGGCCGACCAGGTTGCGCGGCTTCTTGAAGTCGGCGGCCTTGTACGCACGCGTCAGGTACTTCTCGTACTCGGCCTGGTCGACCTTCACCGACATCGGATCGACGCTCTCGCCCTGGCCGATCACATCCTTCAGCTTCTGCTGGCGCACCAGCCGGTCGACGTACGCATCGCGCAATCCCGGCGTGTCCTTCGCCGGATCGACGCGGCCGATCAGGTCGAGGCGGATCGACGGCTTCTCGGTCAGCATCTTCACGACAGTGTCGAGCTTCTTCTGCTGCGCATCGGTCAGCTGGTACGAGCCCGGTGCGAACTCGACGTAGCCGAGATCCTCGCCGCCGCTGCCGCCGAATGCATTCGCGAGCAGCGAGAACGGCGACGTGACGGCCTTCGCGATCAGGTTCAGCACCGCGCGCCAGATCAGCCCGCCGACGCTGAATTCCGGATTCGACAGCGAACCCGACACCGGCAGGTTCACGTCGATCTGGCCGCGCGTGTTCTTCAGGAGCGAAATCGCGAGCTTCACCGGCAGCTTCGTCGCCGTGTCGTTGTCGACGTGGTCGCCGAACGTGAGCTGGTCGATGAAGATGTGGTTGTTCGCCTGCAGTTGATCGTTCGCGAGCTGGTAGTGCAGGTCGACGTTGAGCTTGCCCTTCGTGATCGGATAACCCGCGTACTTCGCGGAATACGGCGTCAGGTTGGTCAGCTCGATGTCGTGCGCGGTCGCCGTCAGGTCCAGCGCCGGCTTCTCGATCAGCGGATTCACCGAACCCTTGATCGAGATCGGCCCGTTGCCCTCGAGGTTCGCGGCGACGTCGACCGGGGCGGACGTCGTCGAATCCGTGCCGAACGCGCCGACCGTGCCCTTGATCGCGACGAGGTGCGCCGTGTAGTTCGGCTTGATGAAGTTGTCCGTGTACGTGACGCGGCCGTTCTGCAGCAGCAGCTCGCCGAAATGCATTCGCACCGGGTTCTGCGGCGGCGGCGCGGCCTTCACGACGACCGTCGCCGATGCGGCGGCCGGCGCGGACGCCTGCTGCGCAACCGCGGCCGAGGCGGCAGATGCGGCCGGTGCGGCGCCCGGCGACAGCGGCACGGGCTCGCCCTTGCTCGCATCGCGCGTGAGCGACTGCGCGGGGCCCGTCTCCTTCGCGACGACGTCCTTCAAATTCAGCCGCCCCTGCGCATCGAGCAGCACGCGACCGTAGAAGTTGGTGAACGTCACGCGCGCGGCGTCGACGTCGGTGCCCTTCTCGTCGTGGTTCACCTTCAGGTTCGTCAACGCGAGCGAGCGCCAGCCCGCGAACGGATCGGACGTCGCCTTGTCGAGCATCCGCACGTCGACCAGCGCGGCATCGCCGCGATAGGTCGCGCGCGGTGTGTCCTTCACCTGCGCGAACGTCAGGTTGCCTTGCGCGTTGAGCAGCGCGCTCGCGATGGTCGCGTTCAGCGCGCTGCCGAAGTACGGCTCGAACGCGGCCGCGTCGAGGCGGTTGCCGTTGATCTTCAGGCCGAGCTTCAGCGGCTGCGCGGTCACGTCGCCCGACACGCTCAGCGCGCCCTTGCGGTTCAGCGTCGCCTTCAGCTGCACCGGGAGCGGCTTCGTCATGTCGTCGCTGATCTTCTGCACCGACAGGTCGAGCGGCTTGATCGCGAGCTTCACCGGGCGCGGCGTCGACAGGTCCGTGAAGTTCGCGGCAGAGTCCTTCACGTTCAGCGCGTCGATCCGGTAATGCCACGACGGCGCGGCCGCCTCGGCCTTGCGCGCGACCGTGCGCTTGGGCACCGCCGCCTGAGCGGGTTCGGCCAGCGCCGCGAGGTCGATCTTGCCGTCCTTCAGGCGTTTCACGTCGAGCGCGAGCCCGGTCGCGTCGACGCTCGCGATTTCCGCGGTGCGCGCGGCGACATCGACCTTCGCGATCTTCGCGCTCGCGTCAGGCAGCACGATCGCGGGCGCCTTCGCGTCCGGCGTCGCGAGCTTCAGCGACTTCAGGCTCACGGTGCTGTCGGCGATCTGCGCGTCGAGCGGCGTCTTGCTCCAGTCGGCCTTCGCGTTGACGGTCGCACCGAGCGTGCCGTCGAGCACGCGCGCACGTGTCGCCTCGCCGAGATACGGCTGCAGCGCCGGCAGCGCGAGCGCGTCGACCGTCAGCTTCGTGTCGGCCTGCTTCGCCGCGACGCTGAACGCGCCTTCGGCCTTCACGTCGCCGCCATGCGACAGCGACGTCGACAGCGTGTACTTCGCCGGCGTCTTGCCCTGCAGCGTGAAGCCGTCGAGCGTCGCGGCAAGCTTGGTCAGCGACATCGCGGTCGGCGTCGCGGGCACGCGGTCGTCGACGTTGATCGTGCCGCCATCGATCGCGAAATGACGGATCGTCAGGTCGAGCGGCGGTGCTTCCTTCGCGGCGGTTTCGGCCTTCGCACCGCTCGCGCCGCTCGCAGCGGCGGTGGCGGCGGCCGTCGATGCGGCGGCGCCCGACGCGGCCGGCTTGCCCGCGGCAGCCTTCGGCGCGGCGGCCGGCTGGCCGGCGAGCTTCTCGACGTTCAGCACGCCCTGCTTGTCGCGCGCCAGGTCGACGACCGGCTGATCGAGCCGGATCTCGTCGAAATGCAGCACGTTGCGCAGCGGCTCGAGGCCGGCGGCCGCCACGTGCACGCCGCGCGCGGCGAACAGCGGCTCGGACGCGCGGCCGGTGACCTTCGCGTCGTTCAGGTCGATGGTGCCCGCCACGCGCAGCGTGGGCGTGTCGCCGCTCATCACGAAGTTCAGCGTGAGGTCGCTGCTCAACAGGCCGCTCGTGACGATCACCGGCAGCTTCGCCGGCGCGTACGAAATCAGTTTCGGCACGTCGAGCCGGTCGAACTTCAGCGCGACTTCCGACTCGCGCGACTGCGCGAACGGCTTCGTCTTGCCGTCGATCGCGATCGGGCTGCCGTCGAACCGCGCGCGCAGCTTCGGCTGCACGAAGATGTCGGTCTTCGACGCCAGCGTCGCGATGAACGGAATGCCGAGCGTCCAGTTGTCGACCACGTGCTTTTCGTTCAGCAGGCGATCGTCGAAGTCGATCCGGCCGTCGTTGACCTGGATGTTCGACACCGAGAACTGCGTCGGCTTGCTTTCGGGCTTGGGGGACGGCTTCGAGAACTTCTCGATCAGGTCGGTGAAGTTGAAGCGCTGCGCGTCGTAGCGGACGATATGGAAGCGCGGCGAGTCGACGCGCACTTCGTTGACGATCGGCGCGCCGCGAAACAGCGACGACCACGACGGCCGCACGACGAGCTTGTCGATGTCGATGAAGCCGCCCTGGCCGCCGCGCTCGCCGACGTGCACGCCGTCGGCTTCGAGATTCAGCGTGTACGGGTTCAGCGCGATGCGCTGGATCGTGGACGGCCGGTCGAGCTGCTGGCTCAGTTGCTGTTCGGCGATGTGGCGGATCAGCGGCGGCGCCGCGAAGAATCCGAGCAGTCCGAACAAAACGATGAAGATCAGCACGCCAAGGCCGATACGCCGGGCCCGGCGCGAGCGTGCAACGCCGCCGAGGGTTTGAAGGGTCGAGGGTACGGTTTCTTTCTCTGCGCTTGCCATGCTTAATATCTCGGAAATGGATGCCGGCCGCACCGGAAAACCGGCACGGCCGTACACGCAATCCCGAAAGTATAGGCTCAGGAGGCGACGGAACGGCGTTCGGGCGCGAGCGCCGCGCCCGCGCATCGGACAGCGGCGGCGCCTATCCGTTCATTTCCGGACCACGGCGGGCGGCATCCACGAGCCATCGGTCGCTTGCGGCTTCGGTGCGTAGAGGCGCAACGCGAGCGCGAAATCGGTGCGCGGCGCCGGCAGCCAGTTCGCCGCATGCGCGCCGCCCGACGACGCCGACACGACCACGTCGATCGAGCCGTCGTGATTGCGGCGCAGCCGGTCGCGGTCGCCGAGCGAGCGGCGCGCCGAGCCGACGTCGGGCAGCGCGCCGTTGGTGGAGTACGGTGTCAGCGTCCAGAATCCGCGCACCGGCGGTAGCGCGCCCGGCGCGAAGTGCAGCACGTAGCGGTTCGCGCCGTTCAGCGGATGACCATCGCTGTCGACGCGCACGAGCGCGAGCGTCTCGTCGTCGCGCGTCGCGGTGCCGAACTGCGTGTAGGCCGCGTATGCGCGCAGCGCGTAGTCCTGGCCGTACTTGCCGGCCGCGTCGCCGATCCAGCTCCAGCCGTTCGCGTTCAGCAGGTTCGGCGGCGGCGCCGCGAGCCGCGCGCGCGCTTCGGCGACGCCGGCCGTCGCGGCGCTCAGGCGATCGCCCGTCCACAGCACCGGGTAGCCGGCCGACACGCCGATGTCGTTCAGGAGTTCCTGCGCGTGCGCGTCGTCGGCGGGTGCCGGGTTGTCCTGCAGCACCTGCGCGAAACGCGTGAAGAACGCCTTCGGGTCGAGCGCGGCGACCTGCTCGGCCGGCGTGCCGCCGCTCGCCGCTTCCGACGGCGCGCTGCCCGCATGGACCGCGACCGACGCGCCGCGCGCGCTGCCCGTATAGACGGACAGCGGCACCACGCGGATCGCCCGCTGCAGTTTCTTCACGTTCGTGAGATCGCGCCCGCCGCTCGTCTGCAGCCGCACTTCGAGCCATGCGTTGGCCGACGGCACGTCGACACGCAATGCGCCCTTCGGCAGCGTGCCCTGCCACTCCTTCGCGGCAAAGGCAATCGTTTGCGATCGCGCGGCGCCGCGCGCGCCCCGCGCCGCGACACTCGACGACGACCACAGCACGTTCGTCCACATGTCGAGCGCGCGGGCATCCCAGTAGCGGCCGCGGGTATCGGGCAGCGTGACGATCACCGGCTCGGCGCCGACGTCGAGCCAGCCGGTCGAGTCCAGCGTGTCGACGCCCGGCAGCGGCGGGTTGAGCGCGCCGACGGGCGGCAGCGCCTGCGCGTGACGCAGCGTGTTGAGCGGCGCCTGGCCCGGCTGCGCGCCGTCGCCGCCTGTCGCGGCTTCCTTCGCGACGTCCATCAGCACGAGCGGATACGCATATATATAGGAATCGGCTACTTCGGCGCGCATCCAGCCGGTTTTCCGCTGGATCGCATCCGGTTGCGACGCGCAGCCCGCCAGCAGCGCCGCCAGGACCAGCGACGCGCCTGCCGCGCGCCGCAGCGAAATTGATTCTCGTAGGTTTTCAATCATTGTGTACTGGCCGAATATCGTTCTTGTCAGTCAACGCCTTGTTCGACCCACGAACGGCGAAAGCAAGGCACCCCAGCCTGCCCGGTCGCCGCTTCGCTAGGCGGGCGCTGATGTCAGGCCGGTATCATAGCGCCTAAGGGCATCCCCCAATATGCCGAATAACGGGCGGAGCGGTAGTTGCCGCGTCGACAGTCCCCGGGCGGCGGAAGGCAAGGCCGTCCGGACGCAATGCATTGGCCGCCCGGGCTCCGGCATATAAGGGTGACGGATCGGCGGCCCCGGGCCGGTACACACGTCCGTGCGTTGCATCGTCGCCCCCTTGACCTTCCCATCATGGGAATGTTGATACTGGGGTCATTCGCGGCACGAACCGCGCTTTTGGGGAATCCGACATGACTGAATCACTCGCGTCCGCGGGCTTGCAAACGATCGAACTGACTATCGACGGCATGCATTGCGGCGGCTGCACGGGCCGCGTGGAGCGGGCACTCGCCGCCGTGCCGGGCGTCGTCGAGGCCGCGGTCGATCTCGACGCGCAGGCGGCGACGGTCACCGCGCAGGATACGGTCGAGCCCGCGCAGCTCGTCGATGCGGTCGGCGCGGCGGGCTATCGCGCGACCGTGCGCGAAGCGGCGTTCGAAGCCGTCGCTGCCGCGCAGGCGCATCACGCGCCACGTGTCGAAGCGCTGCATGCCGCGCCGGCGGCACCGCCCGCGCCCGCGGCCACGATCGAACTCGAGATCGACGGCATGACCTGCGCGTCGTGCGTGTCACGCGTCGAAAAGGCGCTGGCGAAGGTGCCGGGCGTCACGCGTGCGTCGGTCAACCTCGCGACCGAACGCGCGACCATCGACGCGGCCCCGGACGTTTCCGCGTCGCGACTGGCCGAAGCCGTGCAGCAAGCCGGCTACGGCGCGACAGCGGTCGCAGCGACGCCGCCGCCGGCCGCTTCCCGCGATCTCGAATTCGACATCGGCGGCATGACGTGCGCATCCTGCGCCGGCCGCGTCGAAAAAGCACTGGCCGCGGTGCCGGGCGTCGCGCGCGCATCGGTCAATCTCGCGACCGAACGCGCATCGGTGCATGGCGCCGGCGCGCTCGACGCCGCCGCGCTGATCGCGGCGGTCACGACGGCCGGCTACCGCGCATCGCTCGCCGCCGCGCCGGACGCCGGCACCGGCGCCGCAGCTGAAGTTCCCGCCGGCGACGCGGCGCAAGCCCCCGAGGCCCGCAAGCGCCGCGAAGCGATCCGCGAACGCAATCTGGTGATCGGCTCGGCCGTGCTGAGCGCACCGCTCATCGTGCCGATGCTCGTCGCACCGTTCGGCATCGACGCGATGCTGCCCGGCTGGCTGCAACTCGTGCTCGCGTCGATCGTCCAGTTCGGCTTCGGCGCGCGCTTCTACCGCGCCGCCTGGCACGCGGTGAAGGCGCGCACCGGCAACATGGACCTGCTCGTCGCGCTCGGCACATCGGCCGCGTTCGGCCTGAGCCTGTGGATGCTGGTGCGCGACCCCGTCGACCCGGGCCACCTGTATTTCGAGGCATCGGCCGTCATTGTCACGCTGGTGCGCTTCGGCAAATGGCTCGAAGCCCGCGCGAAACGCCAGACGACCGAGGCGATCCGCGCGCTGAACGCGCTGCGTCCCGACCGCGCGCGCGTCGTCGAGCACGGCGTCGAACGCGACGTGCCGCTCGCGCAGGTGCGCGTCGGCACGACCGTCAGCATTCGTCCCGGCGAGCGCGTGCCCGTCGACGGGCGGATCGTGTCGGGCCGCTCGCACGTCGACGAATCGCTGATCACCGGAGAAAGCCTGCCGGTGCCGAAGGACGACGGCGATCCGGTCACGGCCGGCTCGATCAACGGTGAAGGCGCGCTCGTCGTCGCAACCACCGCGATCGGCGCGGAGACGACGCTCGCGCGCATCATCCGCCTCGTCGAATCCGCGCAGGCGGAAAAGGCGCCGATCCAGCGGCTCGTCGATCGCGTGAGCGAAGTGTTCGTGCCGGCAATCCTCGGCATCGCCGTGCTGACGCTGATCGGCTGGCTGATCGCCGGCGCCGGCACCGAAACGGCGATTCTCAACGCGGTCGCGGTGCTCGTCATCGCGTGCCCGTGCGCGCTCGGTCTCGCGACGCCGGCGGCGATCATGGCCGGCACCGGCGTCGCGGCGCGCCACGGCGTGCTGATCAAGGACGCGCAGGCGCTCGAACTCGCGCAGCGCACGACCGTAATCGCGTTCGACAAGACCGGCACGCTGACCGAAGGCAAGCCGTCCGTGACGGCGTTCGACGCCGTCGGCGTCCCACGTGAGCAAGCGCTCGCTCTCGCGGCCGCGGTCCAGCGGCAAAGCGACCATCCGCTCGCGCGCGCCGTGGTCGCCGCGCACGAAGCGGACCTCGTGGCCCGCGGCGTCGCCGCAGGCTCGACCGATATCGTCGCGGCCGATGCGCGCGCGGTGGCCGGACGCGGCGTTCAAGCGCACGTCGACGGGCAGCTTCTCGCGCTCGGCAGCACCCGCTGGCGCGACGAACTCGGCATCGACGTGCCGCCGGAACTCGACGCGCGTGCCGCGGAGCTTGAACACGCGGGCAACACGATTTCGTGGCTGATGCGCGCCGATGCGCCGCGCGCGTTGCTCGCGCTGATCGCGTTCGGCGACACCGTGAAGCCCGGCGCGCGCGACGCGATCGCCGCACTGTCGGCGCGCGGCGTCGCGAGCGTGCTCGTGACGGGCGACAACCGCGGCAGCGCGGCGGCCGTCGCGGCAGCGCTCGGGATCGGCGAAGTGCATGCGCAGGTGCTACCCGACGACAAGGCGCGCGTGGTGGCCGAACTGAAGCGCACGCACGGCGGCGTCGTCGCAATGGTCGGCGACGGGATCAACGACGCGCCCGCGCTCGCCGCGGCCGACGTCGGCATCGCGATGGCGACCGGCACCGACGTCGCGATGCATACGGCCGGCATCACGCTGATGCGCGGTGATCCGGCGCTCGTCGCCGATGCGATCGACATCTCGAAGCGGACGTACCGGAAGATCCAGCAGAACCTGTTCTGGGCGTTCGTCTACAACCTGATCGGCGTGCCGCTCGCGGCGCTCGGCTGGCTGAACCCGGTGATCGCGGGGGCGGCGATGGCGTTCTCCAGCGTCAGCGTCGTGACGAACGCGTTGCTGCTGCGGAGGTGGAAAGGACGGGCAAGGTGACGAGAGGAGGCGCGAACACGGGCGGAACGGCAGTCCGCCCGCTGTTTGGAGGTTTTATCGGCTTCGACGGATCCACAAGCAATACGCACTGATCGCGACCAGCATCGCTCCGTCGATGACACCGAGAAACGGAAGCGGGCTCGTCCATTTATCCATATTGGTCGTGCGGGAGTAGTAGGGTGGACCGTCGCCGTATGCCTCGTTCAGATTGATCGCGTTGAACGCCGCAACGAACAGAATTGACATCAGCAGTGCCACACCGATCACTATGCGCAACAGGCGTTTTCGCACGTCAGTATTGAACCGTCAGTGGAACATAACACTCGGGCATGCCCTTTGTTGCGGCTTGATCTCGCGAACGAAATTTTCCATTCCCGAATGGAGATTGATGCATCCGGCGGAGCCGGCATGCGTGCCCCCGTGGATAAAAAATCCGCCGTGTCCGAACGTCCGGGTCCCGGGCATGACGTGGATAGTCAGTCGATAATCCCCCCAGGCCGCGCGCGAAGCAAGGTTGTACCAGCGATTCTTCCACATTTGGGAAGGCTGAATCCAGTATCGACCTGATGGTATAGGGCCAACATTTTCCATCTGGTGGCGAGCGCTCGAATAATCGAAACTGCCGCGATTATCGGGACGGCCGGAAACTGCAGGATAGACGCCCGTTGTATTCCCCGTCATGACCAAAAAACGCCCATCGAATCGGAGCGAAATGGAAGCGCGTGCGCAAGCGGGTACGGTCGGAATACCGCGTTCGGCAGCATACCTGTTCTCCAGCGTTCGTTATCCTCGTTTATTGACGATTTGAGTGCGCCTACTTATCGGCCACCCATCATAAAAGGACAACGCTGGATTTCAGTCGCGGCACGGAATGACGCACACCGTGTTCAATGTGTTAAATCGGCCTGACGGGCCCTCCAGAGTGCCTCGCGACCCGCGCGCGCTCCCATGTGAAAACATGTCGAACTGCAAACAGTGAGCGCCGATACTCGAATCTTCGCGGCTAGCCCGGGACGACCGGCTTGATCAGCGTCGTCGTGATCGGCGCGAAACCGCACGCCCGATAGAGCGCTCGTGCGGCCGTGTTGTGATTGAACACCGACAGCCCGATTTCGGTGACGCCGTGACGGCGTGCCTCGGCCTCGAGTGCATCGAGCGTGCGCGTGGCCCAACCCTGGCGGCGCCGGGACGGGACGATGTCGAGGTCGTAGATGAACAGCGTGCGGTTCGGCCCTTCGGGCACGATCGCGTACCAGAGGTCGCCGACCGTGTCGCCGGTGGCGGCGTCGATCAGCTGGACGAGTGTCTGGCCGGAGGTGAGCAGGCCGTCGGGCAGCAGCGTATCGAAGCAGGCGCGGGCGCGGGCCGCCGCTTCGTCGCTCGCGTTCTGCCCGGAGGACACGAGATCGCGCGCATAGCCGCCGATGGCGCGCGTGCGGTATGCGTGGAATTCGCCGGCCGTCATCGGCCGCATCTGCAGCATGGCCCGGGTGTCGCGAAGGAAGTCGGACTTCCAGTGTAGCGGGACGGTCGCACCGGCGCGCGATGCGGCGGTGAAAAACGGGCAGGCAATGGCGGCGAGCGCCGCGCGGAATCAGCGAATCAGCGAATCAGCGAATCAGCGAATCAGCGAATCAGCGACGGTACACGACGATCGGCGCGAAGTTCGCACGACGCATGCGATCGGCTTCGGCGCTACGCGCGGCGTACGAGTATTCCGCGTCGAGCGGCAGGTGCGGGGAGACGAACAGATCGTCGATCTTTTGCAGCAGGGCAAGAATGAAGCTCATGTGAGACTCCTGAGATAGCTCTAGGGTTTTCCCTTAGATTGACTCCATTCTAAGGGTTTTCCCTGAACTCCGCCAGCTCACCGCATCAGTTTGCCGCACTCGAGCCACGCGCTCCCCTGTCCGGCCCGTGGCGCCAAGGGTTGCAGGTAGGGTCGGAAGATTTAGTGCGTTCGACGCACTCGCTTCGCGGCCGCCGCCTCACGGTTTGCGTTGCGCTGAAGCCGGTCGACCTGCGACAGCATGGCTTCGTGGCGTTCCGCGAGTGTCATCAGCGTGGCCTGCTGCGTCGACAAATCGGCAGCCAGCCGGTCGATCCGCTGTTGCCGGGCTTCCAGATCCTGCTTCAGGTGCGCGATCTGCCGCGTTTGCAGCACCAGTGCGACGAGCCCGGCGAGCACGACGACCGCCAGCGCCAGCAGCAGCCGGTTGACACGACGCATCTCGCGATCGGCAGCCTGCTTCAAGCCGGCAGTCTCGGCCTGCAGCGTGGCAAGCCGGTCCGACAGCGGGCGCAGATGGATGTCGGGATCGAAGTCCGACGCACCCGGTTGCGCGCGATCCGCCGACGGCTTCGTCACAAACGATGCGGCGGAAGCCACCGACTGCACGACCGGCGAGGCCGGCGCTGCAGTCGCTCGCGCGGCGTCGCGGGGGCTCGCGGCAATCGCGGTCACAGCGGCAATTGCGGGCTCGGCCGGTTCGGCCGTCGTCTGCGGTTCAGCTGATGGCGTGCCGTGCGCGGGCGTCGATTCCGGCCCGGCGCCGTCAGTGGCCGCTTCCCGCGCGGAGGCCACCGCGGCGGGGTCGCGTCTACCAGCGGCCGCACGTCGCCTGCCGCCGGAGGATGCGCGGCGCCCCTTCGTGATCTCGCCGAGCGTCCGCGCTGCTTCATCGTGCGTGACCGGCGCAGCGACACCTTCCGCCTCGCCGTCCGCTTTAACGGGACGGTCGCCGAGCACCGCGTCGAGCGCACCGTCCACCGACGCGGCATTCGCCGTCGCACGATCCGCGTTCGTCCCGGCCGCGTCGTCGGCTTTGGGCACACTACCTTTCTTCACCTGGCCGTCGCCGGTTACCGGCTCACCGGCCGCGGCCATCGCAACGCCATCGGCATGCCACGCATCGGCGTGCTTCGTTGCGTCGGCATCGGCCGCGCGCGCGGCGTTGGCGTTGGCGTTGGCGTTGGCGTTGGCGTTGGCGTTGGCGTTGGCGTTGGCGTTGGCGTTGGCGTTGGCGTTGGCGTTAGCGTTGGCACCATCAGCACCAGCCACATCACCGTTTCCACGCGTCGCCACAGACGCTGCCGTCGTCACGACATCGGCAGCCTGCTCCACCACATCGACAGCGTCGCCGTTCGCATCGGCAGCGTGACCGTGCGCGGCGAATCCGTCCAGCATCGCCTGCCGACCGGCGTCCTCGCCGGCCGCAGCAGCGTCCGTGTCGGCATCCGCCATCGCGTCAACGCGCGCGACGACCGGCGCACGCGCCGCCGGCTCGAGCACCGGATCGCCGAACAGGTCGAGCGTGCGTTCGTCCCGCGGCGCATCGCCGCCCGCCGCGTGACCGGACCGCGCGGTGGCCTTGGCGGATGTGTCTGCCGCGGCCGCGACGGAGCGCGGGCGCGAACGGGCCGACGAGCGGTCGGAGCGGGAACGGGAGCGAGGCAGGGAAACGGATTCGGTCATGGAGTCGGATTACAAGCCCGCGAACGCGGAATCGGAGGTCGAACGGAATCGGCGACGGCCATTGTCGCATGACCGATCGCCGATCCGGCCGATCGGATGCCGTCTATTCGTCGCCCGACAACCCGTTGCCTTCGTCGAATCGCGTCACGCACGACAGCGCGCGCAGCTTGTCGCAGATCGCGCGGTATTCGAGATCCGACACGCGGCCGAGCGCGATGCGCACCTCGTCGTGCTCGCCGGTATCGTCGGCGCGCTGCACGATGAATTGCTTCACGCGCGCGCTGTCAGGGCCGAGCGCCGCGTGCAGCGAATCGAACGTCAGCGCGCCGCTCACCACCGTCAGCGTGAACTGGCGGCGCTGCCGCACCGTGAAGTAGCGACGCTCGAGCGGCTTGATGCCGGCCAGGATGATCAGGATGATGATCGTCGCGGAGATCGACGCGACGTACAGGCCGCCGCCCACCGCGAGGCCGATCGCGGCAACCGACCACAGGCTCGCGGCCGTCGTCAGCCCGCGCACGATCTCGCCGCGCAGCAGGATCGAGCCCGCGCCGAGGAAACCGATGCCCGACACCACCTGCGCGGCGATCCGCGACGGGTCGAGCACGATGTGGTCGCTGGTGCCGAGCACGTCGGCGAAACCGAACGCCGACACGATCATGATGAGCGTCGAGCCGACACAGACGAGCATGTGCGTGCGCAGGCCGGCCGCCCACGAAAGGCGCTCACGCTCGAAGCCGATGACGCTGCCGAGCGCCGCCGCGAGAACCAGCCGCATCACGAGTTCCAGGTTGCCGAGCATCCGATTTATCTCCTTTTTTGGGGGCTGCCGCGCGGAATGGTTTATCCTTGGGCCCGGCCGCGCCGCGCCGCTCCGGGCCGCGCCGACTCGATTCGATCCAAGCGCTCAATCCCGCCATGTCCGTTCCCGATTCCGCTTCCGCTCAGACCGCCCGATTGCGCGACCATTTTGCGCACGTCATCTTGCCGATCTGGCAGGGTTCAGGGTTCGACCACACGTTGCGGCTGCCGTTCGAGGCCGTCGATCCGGCCACCCATGCGCCGCTGCCCGCCACCCGTTATCGCGCAATGGCATGTGCGCGGCAACTGTTCGTGTTCGCGCAGGCCGGCAACACCGCGCACGCGGCCACGCTGTTCGACTCGCTGTGCAGCCGCTTCCGCGACCCGCGTCACGGCGGCTGGTTCTACAGCGTCGACGCGCAAGGCGCGCCGCTCGACACGACCAAGGACCTCTACACGCACGCATTCGTCGTGTTCGCATGCGCCGCATGGCATGCGGCGTCGGGCGACGCCGCGGCGCGCACGGTCGCCGAGGACACCGCCGCCTTGATCCAGGACCGCTTCGCGCCGCAGCCCGGTGACGCGCTGCTCGACGCCGCGCGCCACGCCGATTTCTCGTCATCGGGCGGCGGCGCGCTGCAGAACCCGCTGATGCACCTGACCGAAGCATGGCTCGCGGCCGCCGATGCGTTTGGCGACGCGGCGTTCAACGATGCGCTCGCACGCACCGCGCAGGCCGTCGACCGCACGTTCGTTGATCCCGCCACCGGCTGCGTCGCCGAGCTGCCGCTGGGGGCGCCCGGCAACCGCTTCGAGCCCGGCCACCAGTTCGAATGGTTCTATCTGGTCGATGCGGCCGGTGCTCGGCTCGCACAGACCGGGCTTCCCGACGCACTCGCGCGCGCGTTCGCGTTCGCCGAGCAGCACGGAATCGATCCGCAGACGGGCGCCGTGTGCGCGGCCGTCGATGCGCAAGGCGCATGCATCGACGGCACGCAGCGAATCTGGGCGCAGACCGAATACCTGCGCGCGCTCGCGACGCACGGCGGCACGCCGGCTTCCGCGCCGCTCGCGCAGCAGATCGAGCGCTTCGCCGCGCGCTTCCTGCATCCGCGCGGCTGGTTCGAGTGCAAGACGGCCGACGGGCAGGTGTCGCGCGCCGACATGCCGTCGACGACGCCCTACCACCTCGCGACCGCTTACGCGGCGCTGCCCGCCGCTTCGTAACCGTCGTCGGCATACGACGGCGCGCGCTCGTCGCGAACCCCGCGAACCCCGCGAGTCGCGCGCGCGTCGCCCAGCTCGAACACCGACACCGCCTGCATCAGGTGCGCGGTCTGCTCGTTCAGCGACGCGGCCGCCGCCGCGACTTCCTCCACCAGTGCCGCGTTTTGCTGCGTCAACTGGTCCATCTGAGTGACGGCCTGGTTCACCTGCTCGATGCCGACGCTCTGCTCGACCGACGCGGCCGTGATCTCCGACATCGTCTGCGCGACGCGCGTGATCGACGCCGATACCGTCCGCATCGCGTCGCCGGCACGCTCGACGAGTTCCGAGCCGCCGTCGATCTGCGCGACCGACTCCTCGATCAGCGCCTTGATCTCCTTCGCCGATTGCGCGCTGCGCTGAGCGAGCGAGCGCACTTCGCCCGCGACCACCGCGAAGCCGCGGCCCTGCTCGCCGGCACGGGCGGCCTCGACCGCCGCGTTCAGCGCGAGGATGTTGGTCTGGAACGCGATGCCGTCGATCACCGAAATGATCTCCGCGATCCGCCCGGAGCTCTGCGCGATGCCGCGCATCCGGTCGATCACGCTGTCGACCACGCCGCCGCCGTGGCGCGTCGCGTCGAGCGCCGCGTCGGCCAGTGCGCTGGCCGCACGCGCGCTGTCGGTGTTCTGGCGGACGGTCGCGGTCAGTTCCTCCATGCTCGCGGCGGTTTCCTCGAGCGACGCGGCCTGCGTGCCCGTGCGCGCGGACAGGTCCGCGTTGCCGCCGGCGATCTCGCCCGCGCCGAGGTGGATCGCGTCGGACGCTTGACGCACGGTGCGCACGGTGTCCGCGATGCTCGCCTGCATCGCGGCGAGGCCGCGCAGCATCCGGTCGATCTCGAACACGCCCGCCGCCCGCACGGCTTCGTCGAGCCGGCCCTGCGCGATCCGCTCGAAATGGCGGCCGGCTTCGTCCAGCGGCGCAACCACCGCGCGCCGCGCAGCCGCGTAAATGGCCGCGCTGGCCGCGAGCATCGCCACCAGCAACACGATGCCGACCCACTTGAACCACTGCATCCCGCTGTCGATCGTGTCGAGCGCGGCGCGGCTCGACGCGCCGCCGTAGTCGACGAAGCGGTGCAGTTCGGCGAGATACGCGTCCTGGAACCGTTGCGTCGGCTGGTCGAGGAACGCCTGGATGTTGTCGGCGTCGAGGAACTGCACGAGTTCGCCCAGCGCGCCGCGCAGCGCGCGATAGCGCTCGGCGAGCGCCGCAACGTGCGCACGGTTCGTTGCGTCGACGGCCTGCGCGGCCGTCAGCGCGGCGAACGCCTTGTCCGCTTCCGCGAGCGAAGCGCTCGCATGGCGGATGATGTCGTCGGGTTTCGGGCCGCCGCGCACCATCCGCGTGCCGGCGCGCGACAGGTTCACGCGCGCGTCGAGCAGCCGCTCGGTCGCCTGACTGGCCGCGCCGACCTGCGCGATCGCGACGTTCGACAGGTCGTCGACGCCGCTGCGCGTCGACGCGAGCGCCCAGAAGCCGAGCGCCTCGATGGCGACGAGAAAGAGGCAAAACACGGTCAACACGCCGAGCAGACCCGACGCGAGCTTGATTTTTCCGAACATGGGGGGAGATTCCTGGAGAGCCGACGATGGAGCAATGCCCCGGCATTAGCGGCATTTCTTCGTCGGACTTTAGGCTCCCGGCCCGGCGATCTCCGTCATTCCCGCCGAATCGCCGGCAAACGAGCATGACTCGCGCGCTCGACGCAATAATCGCGGCGCATCGCGCCGGTAATTGCAAGAAACGTGGACGAATTTCCTTGCTTATCCGCAGCCCCCTTCCTAGAGTTCAGCGCAAGCGGACATGGATTGCGAGGAAGTCGATGACGGACATCACGGACCACGCGCGCGGCGCATTGCGCGCGCAACCGTTCAGCATGCTGCTGCGCACGGAGCTGATGCATATCGGCGACAATGAGGTGTCGCTGTGCCTGCCCGTGCGGGACGAACTGCGCCAGCAGCACGGCTTCGTGCACGGCGGCGTGATCGGCTATCTGGCCGACAACGCGCTGACGTTCGCCGGCGCGCTCGTGCTCGGCCCGCGCGTGATCACCGCCGAATACAAGATCAACTACCTGCGGCCGGCCGTGAACGGCACGCTCGTCGCGCGCGCGAAGGTTGTCTACGCGGGGCGGCATCAGGCGACCTGCCAGTGTCATGTGTTCGTCATCGACGGCGATCACGAGCGGCTCGTCGCGATCGCGCAAGGCACGATCAACCGCGTCGGCGACGGCAAGATGCCGGATTCGCCGGAGGAAACGGCGTAAGTTGCTTTGTACCCAAAGGCCGGCGGATTGTCGATCGCACGTCCGGACACCGGCGATGCAACGTGGCCCGCAAACCGCGGCAGCACACGCGTCGAGCGTCGTCCGGCCTACCGCTTCATCGCGGCAAGATAAACGGCATCGCGGTCACGGCGACCGACTGCGACAACCAGTACGATCACTTCCGTATCGCGCACTTCGTAGACGAGTCGGTAGCCGACGCTGCGCAGCTTGATCTTGTAGCGATCCGGATGCCCATGCAGCTTGGCCGACGCAATGCAGGGATTCTCGAGCCGCTCGGCGAGTCGGGATTTGAACTGGTCGCGGATGGTGCGATCGAGCTTCTTCCACTCCTTCAACGCAGGTTCGAGAAAGGCAAGCTCAAAGGTCATTCAGCTTGACCTTGACGACCTTGTCCTTCGCACGCGTATTGGCAAGCGCGTGGTCTTCTATATCTTCGAGACGTTCGACCATCGCTTCCCACGTCTTCGCCGGGATGCAATAGAACGCGGGCTCGTTGTGATTCAGAATCGCAACCGGAAAGCCCTCGCCCGCCGCGACGGTTCCCATCGGATTGCGCTTCAGTTCCGAAACGCTCGCCGTAACATTGGCCAGAATGGTGTGAGGCATATCGGCTCCTTCGTCGATCGAGGCCCGATTTTACTCTATTTAGCACCAAATTTGATGCCAAATTTGGCACCTACCGAATTGGCTGGCCTGTGCGCCGGCGCGTATCGCGAGTAGCGCTTTCGAATCGGCGAACCAGCGCCACCTATTCCCCCCTCAGTGGCAAAAATCTCGGCGCCACGCGCGCCCGAACGTTGCCGTTCCCGTCGATGCGATAAATCCCGCGCGCCGCATTGTGCGGGTGCTCCACCGCTTCGGCCACGCTCAACACCGGCGCAAAGCACGCGTCGCTGCCTTCGAGCAGCGCGCGCCAGTGCGCGGACGGCTGCTGCGCGAATACCTCGGCGAAACGCGCCTTCAGCGCCGGCCAGCGCGCGCGGTCGTACTGCGACGCCGGATCGACATCGGTCAGCCCGAGCCGTTCGACCAGTAGCGCATAGAACGGTGGCTCGAGCGCGCCGATCGTCACGCATGCGCCGTCCGCGCAGCGATATACGTCGTAGAACGGCGCGTCGTGGAAGAGGCTGGGCTGCGCGCCGTCGAGTTGCCCGTTCGCGCGCGCCCACAGCGCGAGCGAGCCGAGCATCGACACGATGTCGACGATCGCGCCGTCGACCACCCGCCCCGGGCCGCCGCCGCGCACGTCGAACAGCGCGCAGACGATCCCGAACGCGAGCCCGAGCGCGCCGCCCGCATCGCCGACGACGGTCGGCGGCACGCCCGGCCGGCCGTCACGGGGCGCGGACAGCGACAGCAGCCCCGTCAGCGCGACGTAGTTCAGGTCGTGCCCGGCGGCCGTCGCGAGCGGCCCGTCCTGGCCCCAGCCCGTCATCCGTCCGTATACGAGCTTCGGATTGTGGCGGGCACAAGCGTCGGGCCCGAGGCCGAGACGCTCCATCACGCCCGGTCGCAGCCCCTCGATCAGCGCATCGGCCTGCGCGATCAGCGCGAGCGCCGCATCGCGGCCGTCCGATGTTTTCAGATCGAGCTCGACGACCGTCTTGCCTTCGCGCAGCAGGTCGCCGTCGCGGCCCTGCAACGCGTCCGGCGCACTCGTGCGGCCGGCCGGACGCGCGATCAGCGTGATGCGCGCGCCCATTCCGGCGAGCATCCAGCCCGCGAGCGGGCCGGGGCCGAGACCTTCGAATTCGACGATATGGACGTCGGAAAGCGGCGCGTTCAATGACATGGCAACCTCGCTGGAATACAACCGGACAGGAGCGAAACAACGCTCCGATTCTATGCGAACGTGCGCGCAGTTCGCGCCGCCGACGGCGAGCCGGACGAGATGCGCAGTGTGCGTCGGCACGGAGGAAAACCCGGCATCCTCCGCCCGATGCCGGCAGACGCCGTCGCATGCGGACACGCCGCCAAACGACTAGCCGCCCGCCTCATCCATGCGCTCGGCGAGCGCGCCGCGCATTGCGAGCACGATCGCGTCGCGATGTTCGTCGATCCGCTCGACCGGCCCGGCGACGCCGATCGCAAGCGGCATGCGGTTCCAGCCGTCGGCGATCACCATCGAGATCATCGCCGCACCCTGCGTTACCGTGTGCGCCGAATACGAATAGCCGAGCCGACGCGTCTCCTCGACCTTGTCCAGCACGACGTCCTCGTCGATCGTCCTGCCCGACTTCCCGAGCCGCCGGATGCTGCGCGACACGAGCCGGCGAATCGTGCTGTCCGGCTGAAGACTCAGCAACGCCCAGCCGAGCCCCGACATGCAGATCTCGCGGCGCGTGCCGATCGGCGCATAGAACTGGATCGGAATCCGGTGGGCGCCCGCGACGGCGTCGATGTACTGCACGTACAGGTCGCTCTGCACCGCGATCACGACGGCCTCCTGCGTGCCGGCCGCCAGCCGTTTCGCTACCGTGTGCCAGTACCGGCGGCTGCCCGCCGCCGAATCGACGAGTGCCTCGCCGAGATTGACGAGGCGCGCCGTCGGCGCATACGCGTGCGTCCGCTCGTCGTACGCCAGGTAGCCGAGCATCTTCATGCTGGTCAGCAACGCCGCCGCGCTGGAGCCGGGATAGCGGCAGCGCGTGGCGATCTCGCGCACGCTCAGTGGCCGCTGCAACTCGCTGAACAGCTCCAGCACCTCGAACACGCGCGCCGCGCTCTTGACCACGTTTCCACTCATCCCGCCCTCTCCGCCCCCGTCGCGGCGGGCCCTTCCACATATGTGGAACAGGATTTCCCGCCGCCGACCGTCGTGACGATACTAGGCTTCGGCCCGCGGCGTGAAGTCCCGCGGTAGAAAACATACGGAGACACCATGTCAGCCTTTCTGATCCATGAACGGCAGGGAGCGATCCTGACCGTCACGATGAACCGTCCCGAAACGCGCAATGCCATTTCGGACAACGATGCGATTGACGCCCTGGTCGCATGCTGCGACGAAGCAAACCGCGACGAATCGATCCGCGTGCTGGTGCTGACGGGTGCCGGCGCCGTGTTCTCGTCGGGCGGCAACGTGAAGGCGATGCGCGCGCTCGCCGAGTCGGACTTGCACGACCTCGCGGCGATCCGGACCAGCTATCGCCGCGGCATCCAGCGCCTCGCGCATGCGTTCCAGCAACTCGAAGTACCGGCCATCGCGGCAATCAACGGGCCGGCCATTGGCGCCGGTACCGACCTCGCGTGCATGTGCGACATCCGCATCGCCGCCGACGGCGCGCGCTTCGCGGAAAGCTTCATCACGCTCGGCCTCGTGCCGGGCGACGGCGGGGCGTGGTTCCTGCCGCAGATCGTCGGCGCGGCCTTCGCGGCCGAGATGTCGTTCACGGGCGACCCGGTCGATGCTCAAACGGCGCTGCGTCGCGGGCTGGTGTCGCGCGTCGTCCCCGACGGCGAACTGCTTGCGCACGCGCACGCGCTCGCCGGGCGCATCGCGCGCCATCCGGGCACCGCGCTGCGCCTGACCAAGCGACTGCTGCGCGAAGGCCGGCACGCGAGCCTCGACACGCTGCTCGACCTGTCCGCGTCATACCAGGCATTCGCACACGCGACACCCGACCACCGCGCGGCAGTCGCGGCGCTGTTCGCCGCACGCGACTGAACCCGCGGAGCGTCACTCGGCACTCGGCCGGCGAACGCCGACATCACCGACCATCGAAGGAAACATCGTCATGATCATCAACAACGAAGGCGCGCTCGCGGGCCTGCGCGTGGTGGACCTGAGCCGCGTCTATGCGGGCCCGTTCTGCGCGCAGACGCTCGCCGACCACGGTGCGGACGTCATCAAGATCGAACCACCGCAAGGCGACGAAACCCGCGACTGGGGCCCCGCGATGCCGGGCGGCATCTCCAGCTACTACTGGGGGCTCAACCGCAACAAGCGTAACCTCGCGCTCGACCTGTCGCATCCCGACGGACGCGACGTGCTGTTCCGCCTGCTCGAGACGGCCGACGTGCTGGTCGACAACTTCAAGCAGGGGACGCTTGAACGCTGGGGCATCGGTTACGACGACTGCCTGCGCGAACGGTTTCCGCGCCTCGTCCACTGCTCGATCTCCGGCTACGGCACCGACGGCCCGCTCGCGCGGTTTCCGGGCTACGACGCCGTCGCGCAAGGGCTCGCCGGTTTCATGTCGATCAACGGAGAACCGGGCGGCATGCCGCTGAAGGTGCCGTTTCCAGTCGTCGATCACGCAGCCGGGCTGAATGCGGTGTCGAGCATCCTGCTCGCGCTGGTGGAGCGCACGCGCTCCGGCCTCGGGCAGCACGTCGACATCGACCTGTTCAGCACCGCGCTGTCGATGCTGCATCCGCTCAGCACGAGCTGGATGGCGACCGGCGACGTGCCCGTCGCGACGGGGAACGTCTATGCCGCAATCGCGCCTTACGGCGTCTATCCGTGCAAGGACAAGCCGGTGGCAACGGGCGCGGGCAACAACCGCACGTTCGCGAAGATGGTCGACGCGCTCGGCGTGCCCGAGCTCGCGCGCGATCAGCGCTTCGCGACAAACGCGCAGCGTGTCGCGCACCGCGATGCGCTCGATACGCTGATCGGGCAAGTGACCGGCGAGCGGCTCGCCGACGATGTCGTCGAGCGGCTGATGCGCGCCGGCGTCGCGACGGGGCCCGTCAACACCATCGCGGACGGGTTCGGCCATCCGCAGGCGGCCCGCAACGGGATGCTCGTCAAAACAGACACCTATACCGGCGCGGGAATCCCGGCCAGGCTGTCGCGCACGCCCGGCTCGATCCGCCGGCCGCCGCGGCCATTCGCGGCCGACACGGATACCGTGCTCGACGCGCTCGGCCTCGACGCGGCCCGCCGCGATGCGCTGCGGCAGGCCGGCGTCGTCCACGACGAGCGCGCAGGCACCACCGGGAGCGCGTCATGACCGCGCCGCGCACGTTCTCCTCCCTGACCGGCGACGACGCCCCGTCGGTCCTGCGCACCGACGACAATGGCATCGCGTGGCTGACGATCCATCGTCCGCATGTCGCCAATGCGCTGTCCGCCGACACGATCCGGCGTCTCTGCGACGAACTCGTCACGCTCGACGACAACCCAGCTGTTCGCGCGATCGTGATCCGCGGCGCGGGCGACCGGGCTTTCAGCGCGGGCGTCGATCTCGGCGATCCCGAGATCCGCGGCATGCGGCCGATGCGCGGGCTTGCACGCAATGTGCACGAGCTGATCCTCGAACTGCGCAAGCCGACCATCGCGGCGATCAACGGCTACGCGATCGGCGGCGGCTTCGAAATCGCGCTTGCATGCGACCTTCGGATTGCCGCCGAGCACGCGTATTTCGCGCTGCCCGAATCACGCGTCGGGATGGGCGCGAACTTCGCGAGCGTGCTGCTGCCGCGCATGCTGCCACGCGCGGTTGCAATGGAGTTGCTGTTCACAGGCCGCCGCATCGACGCGGACGAAGCACGGCGCATCGGGCTGCTGAACCGCATCGTCCCCGGCGCCGCGCTCGACGACACCGTGCGCGAACTGGCGCAGTCGATCGCCGCGAACGCGCCGCTCACGATACGCCGCATCAAGGAGACGGCAACGCGCAGTTGGGGCCTGCCGGTTGCCGCGGCGCTGCGGCTCGACGTCGGCCCAGACGTCTACGCGAGCGAAGACCGAGTCGAAGGCGCGCGCGCGTTTCTCGAGAAACGCAAGCCGGTGTTCAAGGGACGCTGAGCCCGACGGCGCGCGGCCCCTTCCGCCGCGCGCCGCCGATCGCCGCCCCGAAAGCGGGCGCGACGCATAAAAAACATGGAACGGAGACACATTCATGCAACGGAAAGCACTCCTGATCGGCGCGTGCGTGCTGAGCACGACGCATGCGCACGGGTCGTCGGTCACGCTGTACGGGATCGTCGACAGCTACGTCGAATTCGACCGCTTCGGCAGCCTGTCGAGCTTCAGGCAGAGCGGCGGCGGTGGATCGACGAGCCGCCTCGGGCTGACCGGCGTCGAGGATCTCGGCGGCGGGACCTCAACGAAGTTCGTGCTGGAAAGCGGCTTCTCGCCGGCGGACGGATCGTTCCAGGGCGGCACGCTGTTCTACCGGCAGGCGTACGTGGCGCTGCAGGACACGCGCTATGGCGACCTGCGGCTCGGCCGGCAATACACACCGGCGTTCTACATCGTGTACGACGGCGATCCGTTCGGCCTGAACGAGCGCATGTCGCCGCTCGCGCTGCTCGCGACGTCCACGGACACGATCACGACGAACACGACGCCGCCGATTCCGCGCTTCAACCAGGCGGCGTCGTATCTCAGTCCGGACTGGAACGGCCTGCGCATGATGGCCACCTACGGCTTTCCGACGCCAAACGCGCTGTCCACGCAGGCCGGCCGCAACTACGGCGCGGGGCTCCAGTACCGGATCGGCGGCCTTTATGTCGGCGCAGGTTTTCAGGGCGACGTATCGACCGGCAACCTCGCTCCCGTCGTTCAACCGACTACCACTCGCCACTACGTGTTCGGCGCCAATTACGCGTTCGCGCGGGTCAAGCTGTACGGCGCATTCCTCTACGGCGCCAGCACGGCGCACGGCCTGCCCGCGTTCTCGACGGCGAGCGTCGGCGCGGCGATCAACGTCGGCGCGCTCGACCGCGTGCTGGTGTCGATAGTGCGCCGCGACGTGAAGGGCTCGGCGAACGACGCAACCGCCTTCGGCGTCGGCTACGACCACCCACTGTCGAAGCGCACCTCCGTCTACGCCCGTTATCTGTACCTGAAGAATGGCGGCGACGCACGCAACACCGTGGTCGCCGGCGTGCAACCGCAACCGGGCGGCACCGAGCAGGTGCTGGCGCTCGGCATCACTCACCGCTTCTGACGGAGTGCCCATGACCCCGACCCTCTCCACCCCGGCCGGCGTTCGCGACGACGCGATGCCAGCGCTCTATCGCCGGATCTCGCGGCGCCTGCTGCCGTTCCTGATCCTCTGCTACACGCTATCGTTCATCGACCGGATCAACATCGGCTTCGCGCACGCGCAGATGGCCGCCGAGCTGCGCTTCTCCGACGCCGTCTACGGGCTCGGCGCGGGCATCTTCTTCATCGGATACATGGCCTTCGAGATTCCGAGCAATGCGCTACTCGCGCGGATCGGCGCGCGCCGGACGATCGCGCGAATCATGGTGCTGTGGGGGCTCGGCTCGGCCGCGACGATGTTCGTCGCGACACCCGCGCAGTTCTACGTGTGCCGATTCCTGCTCGGCGTGCTCGAGGCCGGCTTCTTCCCCGGCATCCTGTTCTATCTTGGCGCGTGGTATCCGCCCAGGCAACGCGCGAAGGCGTTCGCGCTCTTCATGACCGCGCTGTATCTCGCGGGGCTGATCGCCGGCCCGGTGTCCGGCGCGATCCTCACGTACTTCGACGGCGTCGCCGGCCTGAGCGGCTGGCAATGGCTGTTCGTCGTCGAAGGGTTGCCGAGCAGCGCGCTCGGCTTCGTCGCGCTGCGGTTTCTCGACGATCGGCCGGACGACGCACGCTGGCTGTCGGACGCCGACAAGGCCGCGCTGCGCGATGCACACGCGCTTGCCGATGCCGGCGCCGACAACGGCGCGACCCCGACACGACCGTTGCTCGCCCACCGCGACTTCTGGCTGCTGTGCGCGGCCAATTTCGCGATCGCCGCGGCCGGCTACGCGCTCGTGTTCTGGATGCCCGTGATCCTGCACCGCGGCGGCCTGCACGGCGCGATGCAGATCGGCCTGCTGTCCGCGCTGCCCTACCTGTGCGGCCTCGTCGGCATGCTCGGGATGGGCTGGTACGCCGAACACCGGCAGGCATGGCGCGAACACGGCTCGACCGCGATGCTCGCGTGCGCGGCAGCGCTCGTCGTGCTGGCATGCGTCGACGGCACCGTGAACCTGACGATCGCGCTCTGCGTCGCGGTCGCCGCGCACGCGGCGGCACTGCCCGCGTTCTGGGTACTGCCGGGGCTCGCGCTGCCGAAGCGTTCGATGGCGGTCGCGATCGCGGCGATCACGATGTCCGGCGCGATCGGCGGATTTGCGAGCCCGTTCCTGATGGGCGTGTTGAACACCGCCACCGGATCGATGCGCGGCGGCCTCTATTTCAACGCCGCGCTGCTTGCGGCCGGCTGCGTGGCGCTCCTCGGCACGCTGCGGGCCCGGTCGGCATCCCCGGCGCGCGCGGCCTGAGCGCGCGCCCTCCCTTCACACCTTCATCGACAGACTCATGAATTTCGAACTCGATCTCGACCACCGGATGATCAAGGATCTCGTCGCACGCTTCGTGACGGACGAGCTGATACCACTTGAAGCGGCCGTGATGGCGCGCGAGGCTGACGGCCAGCGCTTCACGCTGCTGCCCGACGAACGCGCGCGGCTCGACGCGCGCTCGCGGCAACTCGGTCTATGGGGACTCGACGCGCCCGTCGATGCCGGGGGCTCGGACCTGCCGGCCGTCGCGATGGTCGGCGTGAACGAAGCGATCGGCACGACCGTGACACCGTACATCCTGCCGCCCGATTCACCTAACCTGCGAATGCTGTGCGACGCGGCCGACGATGCGCAGCGCACGCGCTACCTGGAACCGTACGCACGCGGCGTCACGCGCTCCGCGATGGCGATTTCCGAGCCGGGCGCCGGTTCGGATCCAGGCGCGTTGTCGACGACGGCCGTCCGCGACGGCGGCGCATGGGTGCTGAACGGCCGGAAAATCTGGATCAGCCATGCACGCGAAGCCGACTGGACGATCGTGATGGCACTGACCGACCGGAACAAGGGCAAGCGCGGCGGCATATCGGCGTTCATCGTGGAGCGCGATACGCCGGGTCTCGTCATCGAACGCCGCATTCCGATGATCGGCGGACTGTCGACCTACGAAATCGTGCTGGAGAATTGCCGCATCCCTGCCTCACAACTGCTGGGCCAGGAAGGCGCCGGTTTTGCGCCGATGCAGGCGCGCCTCTCGAACCGGCGGCTGGAGATGGCCGCATGGTGCATCGGCCGCGCCGAACGCGCGGTCGCGCTGCTGTGCAACCATGCGAAACAGCGTAAGACCTTCGGCGTGCCGCTCGCCGAACGCCAGGCGATCCAGTGGTGGGTTGCCGACGCGCTGACGCAGATCCACGCGTGCCGGTTGATGACCTACGAAGCGGCCGCGCGAGTCGATGCCGGACAGGATGCGCGCACGCAGATCTCGATGGTCAAGGTGTTCGCGACCGAGATGGCGTGGAGCGTCATCGATCATGCGATGCAGACGCTCGGCGCGATGGGCATGACGAAGGAGCTGCCGCTGCATCAGATGGCGAACGAAGCGCGGCTGATGCGCATCTTCGAAGGCCCGACCGAAGTGCATCGATGGGTCGTCGCACGCAGCGCGCTGTGACGCCATGGTCGGCGCGCGTTGCGCTGTTTTCATCACGGAGCCGCCTCTTGGATACTCGTCATCTCGTCGATCCCGACATCCGTCCCTGGCTGGACGTCTGGCCCACCGTCACGCTCGACGCCGACAACCTCGCACGGCATCGCGAACGCCATCTGCCGCTGCCGCCGATCGACACGGTCGGCAATACGCTCCAGCATCGGCGCGTGCAACGCACCGGCAGTGCACCCGACGTGCCGGTTCGCGTATACCTTCCCGACGACGCGACGCGCCCGCTGCCGGCGATCGTGCACATGCACGGCGGCGGCTACGTGCGTGGGGCCGCGAAGGATCTCGAAGCCGTGCATCGCCCGCTGGTGAAGGCGCTCGAGTGCGCGCTGGTCTCGATCGACTACCGCCTCGCGCCCGAGACGCCGTTTCCCGGCGCGATCGACGACTGCTACGCGGCGCTTGCCTGGACCTACCGCCACGCAGACGCGCTCGGCATCGATCCGGCGCGCATCGGCGTAATGGGCGAAAGCGCGGGCGGCGGTCTAGCGGCCGCGCTGGCGCTGCTGGCGCGCGACCGCGACGAATACCCGCTGGCCTTCCAGCACCTGATGTATCCGATGCTCGACGACCGCACCTGCGTGCGCGCGCCGCATCCGCATGCCGGCGAATTCGTCTGGCATGCGGCCAACAACCGGTTCGCATGGACGTCGCTGCTCGGCCACGCGTCGGGCATCGACGGCGTGTCGCCCTATGCGGCCGCCGCCCGCGCGGAACGAATGGAAGGGTTGCCGCCTGCGTTCATCGCGGTCGGCGCGGTCGACCTGTTCGTCGACGAGAACATCGACTACGCGCAGAGGCTCATCCGCGCCGGCGTGCCGACCGAACTGCACGTCTTCGCGGGCGGCGTGCACGGCTTCGACATCGTGCCCGATGCGCGCGTGTCGACCGCCGCACGCCGCATCAGCCACGAAGCGCTGCAGCGCTTCCTGCACGGCTGAACCCGACCGAAACGACAAGGGCGGCCGAAGCCGCCCTTGCTGCCGTCGGAACGACGACCGGTACGATCAGAACGCATCACCCGGCACCCGCACCCACCCCTCCATCAGCACGCGCGCGCTGCGGCTCATGATCGCCTTCGTGACGGTCCACTCGCCGTTCTCGAGCTGCGCTTCCGCGCCGACGCGCAGCGTGCCCGACGGATGCCCGAAGCGCACCGCGTTGCGCGCACCGCCGCCCGCCGCGAGATTCACCAGCGTGCCGGGAATCGCCGCGGCCGTGCCGATCGCGACCGCCGCCGTGCCCATCATCGCGTGGTGCAGCTTGCCCATCGACATCGCCCGCACCAGCAGGTCGACGTCGCCCGCATTCACGCGCTTGCCGCTCGACGCGACATAGTCGGCCGGCTTCGCGACGAACGCGACCTTCGGCGTGTGCTGGCGCGTCGCGATCTCGTCGAGCGTGTCGATCAGGCCCATGCGCAGCGCGCCGTGCGCGCGGATCGTCTCGAACTTCTCGAGCGCCTTCGGATCGCCGTTGATCGCGTCCTGCAGCTCCGTGCCCGTATAGCCGATCGCTTCGGCCTCGACGAAGATGGTCGGAATTCCCGCGTTGATCATCGTCGCCTTCAGCGTGCCGATGCCCGGCACGGCCAGGTCGTCGACGAGGTTGCCGGTCGGGAACATCGAGCCGCCCGCGCCTTCTTCCTCGGCGGCCGGGTTCATGAACTCGAGCTGCACTTCGGCGGCCGGGAACGTGACGCCGTCCAGCTCGAAGTCGCCCGTCTCCTGCACCGCGCCGTTCGTGATCGGCACGTGCGCGACGATCGTCTTGCCGATGTTCGCCTGCCAGATCCGCACGGTCGCGACGCCGTCGCGCGGCACGCGCGATGGATCCACGAGGCCACCGCCGATCGCGAACGGGCCGACCGCCGCCGACAGGTTGCCGCAGTTGCCGGTCCAGTCGACGAACGCCTTGTCGATCGCGACCTGCCCGAACAGGTAGTCGACGTCGTGACCGGGCCGCATGCTCTTCGACACGATCACCGTCTTGCTGGTGGACGACGTCGCGCCACCCATCCCGTCGATCTGCTTGCCGTACGGATCGGGGCTGCCGATCACGCGCAGCAGCAGCGCGTCGCGCGCGGCGCCCGGCGTCTGCGCGGCATCCGGCAGGTCCTGCAGCCGAAAGAACACGCCCTTGCTGGTGCCGCCGCGGATGTAGGTCGCCGGAATCCTGATTTGCGGAATGTGAGCCATGTTTGCGTTATCCCTGTGTGATCCGGTCAAGCCGCCTGCGACGATTCGAGGAAGTCCTGCGCGAAGCGCTGCAGCACGCCGCCCGCGTCGTAGATCGACACTTCCTCGGCCGTATCGAGCCGGCACGTCACCGGCACCTCGACACGCTCGCCGCTCTTGCGGTGAATCACGAGCGTGAGATCGGCGCGCGGCGTGCGCTTGCCGACCACGTCGAAGGTCTCGGTGCCGTCGATGCCGAGCGTGGTGCGGTTCGTGCCCGGCTTGAACTCGAGCGGCAGCACGCCCATCCCGATCAGGTTGGTGCGGTGGATCCGCTCGAACCCTTCGGCGACGATCACCTCGACGCCCGCGAGCCGCACGCCCTTCGCGGCCCAGTCGCGCGACGAGCCCTGGCCGTAGTCGGCGCCGGCGATCACGATCAGCGGCTGCTTGCGGTTCATGTACGTCTCGATCGCCTCCCACATGCGCATGACCTTGCCTTCCGGCTCGACGCGCGCGAGCGAGCCCTTCTTCACCGCGCCGTCGACGACCGCCATCTCGTTGATCAGCGTCGGGTTCGCGAAGGTCGCGCGCTGCGCGGTCAGGTGGTCTCCCCGGTGCGTCGCGTATGAGTTGAAGTCTTCTTCCGGCAGGCCCATCTTCGCGAGATACTCGCCGGCCGCGCTGTCCGCGAGGATCGCGTTGGACGGCGACAGGTGGTCGGTCGTGATGTTGTCGCCGAGCACCGCGAGCGGGCGCATGCCCTTGAGCGTGCGCTCGCCGGCCAACGCGCCTTCCCAGTACGGCGGGCGACGGATATACGTGCTCTGCGCGCGCCAGTCGTACAGCGGCGCCGCACGCTCGCCCGCATCGGCCGTGCGCGCGAACATCGGTTCGTAGACCTTGCGGAACTGCTCGGGTTTCACGCTCGACGCGACGATCGCGTCGATCTCCTCGTCGGTCGGCCAGATGTCCTTCAGCGTGACGGGCTTGCCGTCGCGGTCATGGCCCAGCACGTCCTTCTCGATGTCGAAGCGGATCGTGCCGGCGATCGCATACGCGACGACGAGCGGCGGCGACGCGAGAAACGCCTGCTTCGCATACGGGTGGATGCGGCCGTCGAAGTTGCGGTTGCCGGACAGCACGGCGGTCGCGTACAGGTCGCGATCGACGATCTCCTGCTGGATCTTCGGATCGAGCGCGCCCGACATCCCGTTGCAGGTCGTGCACGCGAACGCGACGATGCCGAAGCCGAGCTTCTCCAGCTCCGGCAGCAGGTTCGCTTCTTCCAGATACAGCTCGACCGCCTTCGAGCCCGGCGCGAGCGAGCTCTTCACCCACGGCTTGCGCGTGAGGCCCTTCGCGTTCGCGTTGCGCGCGAGCAGCGCCGCGGCGATCACGTTGCGCGGGTTGCTGGTGTTCGTGCAACTCGTGATCGCGGCGATGATCACCGCGCCGTCGGGCATCTCGCCCGGCTTTTCTTCCCACTGGCCGGCGATCCCGCGTGCGGCGAGATCGGACGTCGGCAGCCGCTTGTGCGGGTTCGACGGGCCGGCCATGTTGCGCACCACGCTCGACAGGTCGAACGTCAGCGTGCGCTCGTATTGCACGTTGCCCAGCGTATCGGCCCACAGGCCCGCCGCCTTCGCGTAGGTCTCGACCAGCTTCACCTGCTCGTCGCTGCGGCCGGTGAGGCGCAGGTAGTCGGTCGTCTGGCCGTCGATGAAGAACATCGCGGCCGTCGCGCCATATTCGGGCGCCATGTTCGAGATCGTCGCGCGGTCGCCGAGCGTGAGGCTCGCGGCGCCTTCGCCACGGAATTCCAGATACGCGCCGACCACCTTTTCCTTGCGCAGGAACTCGGTCAGCGCGAGCACGACGTCGGTCGCGGTGATGCCGGGCTGGCGCTTGCCGGTCAGCTCGACGCCGACGATGTCGGGCAGGCGCATCCACGATGCGCGGCCGAGCATCACGTTCTCCGCCTCCAGGCCGCCGACGCCGATCGCGATCACGCCGAGCGCATCGACGTGCGGCGTGTGGCTGTCGGTGCCGACGCAGGTGTCCGGATACGCGACGCCGTCCTGCGCCTGGATCACCGGCGACATTTTCTCGAGGTTGATCTGGTGCATGATGCCGTTGCCCGGCGGGATCACGTCGACGTTCTCGAACGCCTTCTTCGTCCACTCGATGAAGTGGAAGCGATCCTCGTTGCGGCGATCCTCGATCGCGCGGTTCTTCGCGAACGCGTCCGGATCGGAGCCGCCGCACTCGACGGCGAGCGAGTGGTCGACGATCAACTGCACGGGCACGACCGGGTTCACCTTCGCGGGGTCGCCACCGCCGTCGGCGATCGCGTCGCGCAGGCCGGCGAGATCGACGAGCGCCGTCTGCCCGAGGATGTCGTGGCACACCACGCGCGCCGGGAACCACGGGAAATCGCGGTCGCGCTTGCGCTCGATGATCTGCTTGAGCGAATCGGCAAGGATCGCCGGATCGCAGCGGCGCACGAGGTTTTCGGCGAGCACGCGCGACGTATACGGCAGTGTGTCGTAGGCGCCGGGCGCGATCGCTTCGACCGCGGCACGCGCGTCGAAATAGTCCAGCGACGTGCCGGGCAGGGGTTTGCGGTAGGCAGTATTCATCATGTGGGGCGGGAAATCGGGGTATGACGTCCGGCGCGCGCCGGCGCCCGTGTCGCGGGGCCGGCGCGCGGCTGGCGGATCAGCGTTGCTCGATCGGCACGAACTGCAGGTCTTCCGGCCCCGTGTAGTTCGCGCTCGGACGGATGATCTTGTTGTCGACGCGCTGCTCGATGATGTGCGCGCTCCAGCCGGACGTGCGCGAGATCACGAACAGCGGCGTGAACATCGCGGTCGGCACGCCCATCATGTGATACGACACGGCGCTGAACCAGTCGAGGTTCGGGAACATCTTCTTCGCGTCCCACATCACCGATTCGAGGCGCTCGGCGATGCTGTACAGCTTCAGGTCGCCCGCTTCCTTCGACAGCTTGTGCGCGACGCCCTTGATCACCTTGTTGCGCGGATCGGAGATCGTATAGACCGGATGCCCGAAGCCGATCACGACTTCCTTGTTCTCGACGCGGCGGCGGATGTCGGCTTCGGCATCGTCCGGCGAGCTGTAGCGGCTCTGGATTTCATATGCGACTTCGTTCGCGCCGCCGTGCTTCGGCCCGCGCAGCGCGCCGATCGCGCCGGTGATCGCCGAGTAGATGTCCGAGCCCGTGCCCGCGATCACGCGGCCGGTGAACGTCGATGCGTTGAACTCGTGCTCCGCGTACAGGATCAGCGACGTGTGCATCGCGTCGACCCACGACTTCGACGGCGTCTTGCCGTGCAGCAGGTGCAGGAAGTGGCCGCCGATCGAGTCGTCGTCGGTCTCCGTCTCGATGCGCTTGCCGTTGTGCGAGAAGTGATACCAGTACAGCAGCATCGAGCCGAGCGACGCCATCAGCCGGTCGGCGATGTCGCGCGCGCCCGGCAGGTTGTGGTCTTCCTTCTCCGGCAGCACGGTGCCGAGCACCGACACGCCGGTGCGCATCACGTCCATCGGGTGGGCCGATGCCGGGATCTGCTCGAGCACGGCCTTCAGCGCGTTCGGCAGGCCGCGCATCGCGCGCAGCCGGGTCTTGTACGCGGCCAGTTCGGTCATGTTCGGCAGCGTGCCGTGCACGAGCAGGTGCGCGATTTCCTCGAATTCGCACGACTCGGCGACGTCGAGAATGTCGTAGCCGCGGTAGTGCAGGTCGTTGCCGGTCTTGCCGACCGTACAGAGCGCCGTGTTGCCGGCCGTCACGCCCGACAGCGCCACCGACTTCTTCGGCTTGAATGCGCCTGCGGCGGCCGGTGCTGCTGCGTCTTTCGTCTCGCTCATGTTTCCGTTCTCCAATAGGTATCTGGGTAGCTGTCGACCGCACTTGGCGCTTCAGCGCTTAGTGCGGTCCCATGCAAAGCGGTCGACCGCACTTGGCGCTTCAGCGCTTTGGCGCTCGGTGCGGTCGCGTGCAAAGCGTTCCGGGAATCGTGTCCCGGCGCGCGGGCCGCGTTACTTCTTGCCCTGCGCGAACAGTTCGTCGAGCTTGCGCTCGTATTCGTGATAGCCGAGGAAGTCGTACAGCTCCGCGCGGGTCTGCATGGTCGGCACGGCGGCCTTCTGCGTGCCGTCGCGGCGCAGCGTCTCGTAGAAGTTCAGCGCGGCCTTGTTCATCGCGCGATACGCGCCGCAGCAGTACAGCGCGATGTCGACGTTCGCCTCGCGCAGTTCGTCGACCGTGAACAGCGGCGTCGAGCCGAATTCGGTCAGGTTCGCGAGGATCGGCACCTTCACGGCGGCCTTGAAGCGGCGGTAATCGTCGAGCGTCTTCATCGCTTCCGGGAAGATCATGTCGGCGCCGGCTTCCACGTAGGCGATCGCGCGCTCGATCGCGGCGTCGATCCCTTCGGCGGCGGCCGCGTCGGTGCGGGCCATGATCACGAACTGGTCGTCGGTGCGCGCATCGACCGCGGCCTTCACGCGATCGACCATTTCCTCGAGCGGCACGACTTCCTTGCCCGGACGGTGGCCGCAGCGCTTCTGGCCGACCTGGTCCTCGAGGTGAACCGCCGCGACACCGGCATTGATGAACGAGCGGACCGTGCGCGCGATGTTGAACGCGCCGCCCCAGCCCGTATCGATGTCGACGAGCAGCGGCAGGTCGGTCGCGTTGGTGATCCGGTTCGCGTCGATCAGCACGTCTTCCATCGTGCTGATGCCGAGATCGGGGATCCCGAGCGAATTCGCGGCGACGCCGCCGCCCGACAGGTAGACGGCCTTGAAGCCGACGGCCTGCGCCATCTTGGCCGCGTACGCGGTGATCGCGCCGACCACCTGCAGCGGCTGCTCGGCCGCGACTGCCGCGCGGAATTTCGCGCCGGCGCTCTGAAGATGCGTATTGCTCATGAACGGCCTCCTGAAGGAATGACCATTAACAGCAAGGACCGGGCCAGCTCGCGAAATACTGCTAACTCACTGATTCTTAAGCAACCGGCACGAGTGGTGAATCGTCCGGCGATTTCATTTCGGCAATTTCATGTTTCAAAAATGAAATCGCGCGCGCATAATCGATCGCCATGGACCTCTCCTCGACCAAGCCCGTCGGCCCGGCTGACCGCACGGTGCGCCCGCGCATCTGGGCGATGGGCATCAGCCGCCTGCGCGACCTGTTTCGCGAGATCGCCGGCGAATTCGACGAACGCGCCGACGTGCGCATCGTCACACGGGCCTACGAAGACGCGCTCAGCGCAATCGCGGAAGCCGGCACCGCGCGGCCCGACGTGATCGTCGCGGCTGGCTCGAACGGCGGCTTCCTGAAAACGCGTGCGCAGGTGCCGGTCGTGGTCGTGTCGCCGACCGGCTTCGACGTGATGCAGGCGCTCGCGCGCGCACGGCGCGACGCCACCCGGATCGCCCTCGTCAGCGCCGGCGAGACGCCGCCGGAGGTGCGCCGCTTCGTCGCCGCCTACGGCCTCGACGTGCAGTTTGCGTCATATCAGTCCGCTCAGGAAGCGGAAGCCTGCGTGCTCGATCTGCACGACCGCGGCATCGAGACGATCGTCGGCCCCGGCCTCGTCACCGATCTCGCGGCGAGTGCCGGCATGGGCGCGGTGTTCCTGTATTCGCACGCGTCGGTGCGCAAGGCGGTCGAAACGGCGCTCGAAGTCGCGTACGCGACGCATGCCGAGGCGTTTCGCCGGCAGCGCCTCGACAACCTGTTGCAGCACCTGCGCGACGGGGTGGTCGCGCTCGACGCGCGTGGTCACGTCGAGGCGATCAACGAGCGGCTCGCGTCGGCGCTCGGGGTCGAACCGGCGGCGGCCGTCGGCCGCGCGCTCGTCGACCTGCGGCCCGAGCTGCGCACGCTGCGCGGCGAGGACGGCGACGCGCTCGCGACGGTGCGCGGCGTGCGCTACGTCGTGCATCGCGGGCCGCTCGTCGATCGCGGCGTCACGTCGGGCAGCGTGCTGACCTTCCAGGAATCGCGCGCGGTCGAACGGCTCGACCGCGCGCTGCGTTCGCAGCCGAACACGCAGCAGTTCGCGGCGCGCTACGCGCTCGACGACGTGGTCGGCGCGTCCGCGCCGATGGCGCGCGTGCGCGACCTCGTGCGCCGCTACGCGAAATCCGACGCCACCGTGCTCGTGCTCGGCGAAAGCGGCACCGGCAAGGAGATGATCGCGCAGAGCCTGCACGCGCTGTCCGTGCGGCGCAGCTATCCGTTCGTCGCGATCAACTGCGGCGCGTTTCCGGAAGCGCTGCTCGAGAGCGAGCTGTTCGGTTACGAGGAAGGCGCGTTCACCGGCGCGCGGCGCGGCGGCAAGACCGGCCTGTTCGAGGCCGCACACCGCGGCACGCTGTTTCTCGACGAGATCGGCGAGATGCCGCCGTCGCTGCAAAGCCGGCTGCTGCGCGTGCTGCAGGAGCGCGAGGTGATCCGCCTCGGGTCGACCGAGCCGATCCGCATCGACGTGCGCGTGATCGCCGCGACGCACCGGCCGCTGCTCGCGGCCGTCGAAGCCGGCACGTTCCGCGCGGATCTGTATTACCGGCTCAACATCCTGAACATCGGCCTGCCGCCCCTGCGCGAGCGTGCGGCCGACATTCCGGCGCTCGCGGCCACGCTGCTCGTGCAGGCCGCGCGGCGCGAGCCTCGGCTGGTCGAACGCGTGCGCGAGGTCGGCGATGCAATGCGCGTGCTCGGCGCGACGCAGGCGACGCTCGCCCGCTACCGCTGGCCGGGCAACGTGCGGGAGCTGCAGAACGTGGTCGAGCGGATCGCGGTGGAACTGGCCGAGGAAGTCGACGAGCAGGATCCCGGCGCCCCGTGCGCCGCGCTCGCGCCCGATGCGCTGCAGGCGATCGCGCCGGAGTTGTTCGCGACACCGCCCGAGGCCGCCGATCCCGACGACGCGCAGACGCTGCACGCACGCCGCCGCCGCGCGGAAGCCGACGAGATCCGCGCGGTGCTCGACGCGTGCGGCGGCGACCGCGATCGCACGTGTGCGATGCTGGGCATCAGCAAGACGACGCTCTGGCGGAAGCTGTCGGCGAAATAGGTTCGGGCGGGATGTGCGTCCGGGGCATGACGCGCTGAACCCGCGCCGGCGTCAATCGGTCTTGTGATAGTGGCGATACGCCTTCGCGCGATTGCCGCACGACGACATCGAGCACCAGCGACGGCTGCCGTTCTTGCTGTCGTCGATGAACAGCCACTGGCAGGCGTCGTTCGCACAACGCTTGACCTTCGCGAGCCGCGCGCTGCCTAGCAGGTCCGTCGCCGACCACAGCACCGGGCTCAACAGCCCTCCGAGCGTCGCGCCCGCCCCGGCGCCGGCGCCCCCCCCGATCCGCCACGCATAGCCGCCGTCGATCCGCGCGAGCGCGACGCGCGGCGCCGTTTCCGCCAGAAAACCGCCCAGCAACGCGAGATCGTCCGCGTGCGGCTCGCGCCGCTCCGCTTGCGCAAGAAAGAGCCGGTACAGCGCCTCGCGCAACGCGAGCGCGCGCGCGAGCATCGCCGGCTCGTCATCCTGTTTCTTCTCTGGTGCGCGACATGCGTCGGCCAGGCCGGCCGGCACGCCCGCCTGCTCGCGGCACCACGCGAACAGGTCGTCCAGCGTGCCGAAGGTTTCGGTCGGCGCGTCGGTGCCGCGCCAGTACAGCGTGTTCGCGAAATCGATGCTCAACGTGTCGGACGGCGCCGGAATCAGGCAGTCCGTCGTGACGGAAGGTTGCGTCTTGTTCATGCCGCGATCGTATCTAACCACCATGCCGGTTGACAAGCGCGGGGACGCTTTCTAACATAACCGGCATGGTGGTTAAAAACAGCTTTGCCGCACCGATGTCCCTCTTCAGTTCAAGGAGCCAAAGATGATCGATCACCTTTCGTTCGGCGTTGCCAACATCGACCGCAGCCGCGCGTTCTACGACAGCACGCTCGGCGCGCTCGGCTACAAGCGGCTGTATAGCGACGACGGATCCCTCGGCTACGGCGCCAGCGAACCGGTGTTGTGGTTGCAGCACGCGGCGCGCCCCGTCGTCGCCGATCCCGAGTCGGGGCTGCACGTGTCGTTCCGCGCGGCGTCGCCGCTGGAAGTCGATGCGTTCTACCGGGCCGCGCTGGAGCACGGCGGACACGACAACGGCGGGCCGGGCAAACGCGAGCGCTACGGCCCCGGCTATTACGCGGCGTTCGTCGTCGATCCCGACGGGTATCGGCTCGAAGCCCATTGCGAGCTGGACAACGTCGTCTGATCCGCTTCGTACGGACGCGGATGAACGACAAGGGCCCGTTCCGCATCGCGCGGAATCGGGCCCTTGTCTTTGCTGCATCGGTGTTCAGTTTGCGACGGTCGCCGCCGGCGACTAAACGATGCGATCGGACCGCGCGGCGGGTGGCGAGGCGTGGCGGCCGGTTGCACCGTCCTGCGACGCGCGCGCAAGCGCTTACTGCGCGTTGCGCGTGCTTTGCAGCTGCTCGCCGAGCCCGTCGATCCCGAGACGCACCGTCTGGCCGGCCTTCAGGAACACCGGCGACGGCTTGATCCCCATCCCGACGCCCGGCGGCGTACCGGTCGTGATCACGTCGCCCGGTTGTAGCGTCATGCAGGTCGACAGGTAAGCGACCAGTTGCGCCACGGTAAACACCATCGTGCGCGTGTTGCCGTTCTGATAGCGGTGGCCGTCGATCTCGAGCCACAGGTCGAGGCGCTGCGGATCGGGCACCTCGTCGCGCGTGACGAGCCACGGGCCGATCGGGCCGAACGTATCGAAGCCCTTGCCCTTGTCCCACTGGCCGCCACGCTCGATCTGCCACTCGCGCTCGGACACGTCGTTGACGACGCAATAGCCGGCGACATAATCGAGCGCGCGCGCTTCGTCGACGTCCTTGCACGTCGTGCCGATCACGACACCGAGCTCGACTTCCCAGTCCGTCTTCACGGAGCCCTTCGGAATGTCGATGCCGTCGTTCGGACCGCAGATCGAACTCGTCCACTTGCCGAATACCACGGGCTCCTTCGGCACCGGCATGCCGGCTTCGGCTGCGTGATCGGCATAGTTCAGACCAATGCCGATGAATTTGCCGACGCGCCCGACGCACGCGCCGATACGCGGCTCGCCGGACACGAGCGGCAACGTGGCCGGGTCGATCGCGCGCAGGCGCGCAAGACCGGCGTCGGACAGCGCGTCACCAGCTAGATCCGGCACGTGCGCGGACAGGTCGCGAATCCGGCCGTCCGCGTCGAGAATACCGGGCTTTTCCTGGCCGGACGGGCCATAGCGAAGCAGTTTCATCGTGCTCAACCTCTGTTGTCGAATGGGACAGGATACCGGCCGACGCAGCCGCGTGCGGCCACGCGCCGGACTGAATGTCGATCGTCGATGACGCGCGTCGGCGCCGTATCCGGCACACCGTTCGACACGCGAGGCTCGCGCGGGCGCAGCGATCGCGGCGTCGCACCGAAGTGCGACGCGCATCGAACGGGCGGCCGCCGGTCTGCGCATCGGCGACGACGGCCCGGTATCCGCGGCATGTGCCGGCCTGAGCCGGCCGGCTTCACGCGCGGCCGCGCCGTCGCTGGCCCGCCGCTCTTTGTACCATCGGCGGCCCGCCGTGAAATGGCGCGCGACGGATACCGACTATTGGTGTGCCTGCGGGTGTTGCGTCGCAGCATCCGGGGCGCGAGTGGAGAACAGCAGGGTGTCGCAAGGCGCCGCGCGTTGTCGTCGGGGCACGAATACACAATATTCGTTGCGACCCTGTCATCGGAAAGCGTGATTGATCCGTTCTTGTTCGGTAACGATCGGTAAAAACACGCTGCATTGCACACTGAAAGTTTGTTGTTAAGCTCGCGCGGACGGCGGTCAGGACCGCATGCGGGCTTCTCGAATCCGCGTGTAAAGCCGGCCAGCGTGCGTCGCCCACCGATTGGCAATTCCCGGACTTCCTACTCATGATGCAAACGACCAATGATCCGCTCCCCGGCAGCGACGCACGGGAGTCGACGGGTGCAACCGACCGCTATCGCGCGCCCGCGCTCGACAAGGGGCTCGACATCCTCGAACTCCTGTCGGAACAAAAGGAAGGGCTCACCCGCACCGAAATCACGAAGGAGCTCGGACGCAATGCGAGCGAGATCTACCGGATGCTCGAACGTCTCGTTGCGCGCCGCTATGTGATGCGCTCGAGCGGCGGCGACCGCTACACGCTCAGCCTGAAACTGTTCGCACTCGCCCACCGGCATCCGCCGATGAACCGGCTGATCGCCGAAGCGTTGCCGCTGATGCAGCGCTTCGCCGACGCCGCCGAGCAGTCGTGCCACCTGAGCGTCTACGATCGCGGCAACCTGCTCGTGATCGCGCAGGTCGACGGCCCCGGCGCGTGGGGCGTGTCAGTTCGGCTCGGCTCGCGCGTCGGGCTGGCCGACACCGCATCGGGGCGGGTGATGCTGTCGTTCCAGGGTTCCGAACAGCGTGCGCACATGCTGGCCGAGCATCGCAAGGTCAAGGGCGAAACGCCGATCAACGAACAGGAACTCGCCTACGCGTGCCAGTCGATCCGGCAGGCCGGCTACGTGCGCCAGGACAGCCGCCAGGCGTACGGCGTCACCGACCTCAGCGCGCCGATCCTCGGCCCGTCCGGCCAGGCGATCGCGGTGTTGACCTGTCCGTACATGCGCCGGATCGACGCGCACACGACGCCGTCCGTCGATGTGGCCGTTGCAGGACTGCGCGATACGGCTGGCCAGTTGTCGATGTGCCGCGTGGAAATCGGCTGAATGTGCGAGCGCCGCACGCCCGGCGCTACGCTAGAATAGCGGCCCTCTCAAAAACTACGGCGGCCGGTTGTTGCGGCCGTCGTGTCCGATGGATGTCATGGCCAAACTTCTGAACGATCAAGAATTCCAGCGTTTCTCCGAACTTCAGCAGAAGCAGGCGAGCTTCACGATCACCGCCGAGGAAGCGGACGAGCTGCGCGACATCGTCGCGCGCGCCCAGAAGAAGCGCGACGATCGTGCCGCAGCGATGCTGGCGATCGAGAACTACATCGAGCAGTTCGGCATCACGCCCGACGAACTCTTCTCGCCCGAGCAGATCGGCGACGCCGCGCGCACCTACGGCCTCATCACGGCCACCAAGAAGGAACGCACGCTGCCGCCGTCGATCACGTTCAACGGCAAGCCGTACCAATGGACCAAGACGCTTCCGGACGACGTGCGCGGCGCGCTGTTCGACGCGTTTACGTCCGGCGAATCGGTCAAGCGCTTCATCGCGATGCCGAAGGACACCGCGCGTTGCGCGCTGACCATCGCCCGCCTCGAGCGCGAAACCGGTGGCGTTTATGCGGACGCGCACCTTGAGGAACTCGCGATTTCGCGTGATCAGGTGAACGACGCGGCGTCGAAACTCGCCGCGTAAACACTGCCGCGGGCACGGTTCATGCGTGCCCGCACCGGCGCGGATGCCGGCAAAGGCTGGCGCCGCGCCTGGTGGAGCCCTCCGTTCCCAGGCTCCCGAAAAGTCTCACCGAAGCGTCCCGTAAGCGCTCACCTGGGCGTCCCGGAAAGGCTCACCTAGCGCTCCCGAACACGCTCACCGCGCGCTCCCGAACGTCCTCACCGACACCTCCCGCAGACGCTCACCGCCCTTTCCCGGAAAGGCTCACCGGGGTTTCCCGCAAGGGCTCACCGGCCGTTCCCGGGAAGGCTCACCCAGTGCTCCCGTATCGGCTCACCCAGCCGCTCCCGAAAAATCTCACCTTTGTTCTGTTTCTGATGCTGCGGATGCAAATGCGGGTGTCAGCACGCCGCGCCACGCAACCCGAATCGGTGAAATGCGAAGGCCATCGACGCGCGCCGCTCGCACCGCCCGCCGCGGATGCTCCGACTCGACGCTAGCGCCTTTCCTCGCTGGTCACGGAGCGTCGTATCGCTTCACGGATTCGATCGAATACGCCGAATGGTCTGCATTGCGAACTGTGAAGAATCCACGCAACCGCGGCCGTGCGTCACGCCATATCATGTGTTCCGCGTCGACAGCGCACGATACCGCCGCACGTTCGCGCACCGTCGCCCATCCGACTACGATTGCAGCTTCATCCTGAACCCGACCACGCCGGGCTCCTCCGTCGTCGACACCGCGAAACCGCATGACTTCGCCAGCGAAATCATCGCGGTGTTCTCGCGCAGCGCCTCGCCGATCATCCATCCGGTGCCGCGCGACCGCGCGTAGTCGATGATGCGGGTCATCATCAGGCGCCCCAGGCCCTTACCCTTCTGATCGGGCCGCACGGCAATCGCGAACTCGGCCGTCTCGTTGTCGGGATCGGCGACCGCGCGCGCCACCGCGAGCGTGTGCGACCGACCCGACACGTCGGTAAACGACACGATGAAAGCCATCTCACGGTCGTAGTCGATCTGCGTCATGCGCGCGACTTGCGAATGATCGAAGCTGCGCACCGCACCGAAGAACCGCATTCGCAGATCGTCCGGTGTCATCGCGCCGAGCAATTCGTTGTGCGCCTCCTCGTCTTCCGGACGGATCGGACGGATCGTCACGGTCTCGCCGCGCCATTCGAGCGTCTGCTCGAGATGACGCGGATACGGCATGATCGCGAGGCGGCCGCGCCCCGCCGCCAGCGTGAGGCGCGGCGCGATGATGTATGCGCGATCGGACAGCACGCGCAGCGTGATCGACATCGCGACGACCTCGCGCACGTCGCAAACGACCTGCGACAGCGCCGTCAGCGCATCGAGCGTGGGTTCGACGGGCGCCCGGCGCGCGTAGGGCGAGCGCTCCATGACCGCGCGGGCGAGCACCGTATTCAGCGGCGGCAGCCCGTACACGATGAATGGCGCCGATACGCCGTCCGCCGGCGGCACGGCATAGCGGAACACCGGACCGAAGTTCGAATCGTCGTACATGTCGACCGTGATGTCGACGACCCTGGCGGCCGCCGACGCGTCGGCCGGCTCACCGTGCATCCCGAAGTGAGCGAGCCAGCGCAGCGCTGCATCGCCGGACAGTTCATGCTCGCCGGCCTCGACCATCCGGCGGGCCTCGGCCTGTGCGGACGCGACGCACTCGAGCGGCTGCAGCGGCGTGCCCTCGGGCGTCTGCATCAGCAACTGCCGCCCGAGGTTGTAGTCGACCAGCCGCGCGTATGCGCGTGCAAGCCGCTGCGGCGTGGTGTACACCGGGATCCCGTTCGCGTGCAGGGCGTCGCGCGTCGCCGCGTCAACTGCACCGAAGAAGCACGCGAGGATGCCGCGGTATGCGTATTGCCGCGATTCGATCAGCGTGCGCGCGACCGCATCGGCCGGCGCGCTGTGGGACGTCGAATGCACGACGAACAGCGCGCCCGTTTGCGGAAACGGCGCGAGCGCCTTGACGGCGGCGCCGAAATGCTCGGGACGCGCATCGTCGCCGAGCATCAGCGGATTGCCCGGCCCGGCGAGATGCGGCAGTGCGGCCGCTACCGCCGACGTCGCCGCTGCCGGCCAGTCGGCCAGCACGTCGCGCACCTCCGCGACCGCATCGCCCGCAAGCTTCGCGACGCCCGCGTCGCTCGTCACGAGCGTCGCCGCGCCACGCGCGGTGACGCGACCGACGCCGAGCGTCTCGATCTCGTCGAGCAGATCGTCGAGCGCATCGACGCGCACCATCCCCGCACGCTGGAACGCCGCCGTGTAAAGCGCATCGCCGGGATCGGCGCGCCCGGTGCGCAACGCGAGGACCGGCTTGTTGCGCGCCGCCGCGCGTGCTGCCGACATGAACTTGCGCGCGGCGCATACGGTGTCGAGCTCGAGCAGGATCGCGCGCGTGCCGGGATCGCTGGCGAGGTAGTCGAGCACGTCGCCCGCATCGACGTCGGCCTCGCTGCCCAGCGCGACGACATGCGAAAAGCCGAGGCCTCGCGCATCGGCCCAGCCCAGGACCGCGTTCGTCAGCGCGTTCGATTGCGACACCCAGGCGACGCCGCCCGATCGTGCCGTATAGGCCGGCGCGCCGAAATGCGCATGCCGCGCGGGCGACAGCACGCCGAGACTGCCGGGCCCGACGATACGGAGCACGAACGGCTTCGCGGCCTTGAGCGTGCGATCGAGTGCCGCGCGATCGGCGTCGGTGCGCGCTTCGCCGACGATCACCGCGACGCGCGTGCCGAGCTCGCCGAGCTTGCGCACGATGCCGGCCCACGTGGCAGGCGGCGTGCAGATCACGGCGACCGATGGCGGCGCGGGAAGCCGATCGACATCGGTCACGACCGCATGCCCGTTCAACTCGCGGTACTTCGGATTGACGGGCCACACGGGCCCGTCGAACGCACCGTCGAGCACGCGCGCCCACACCATCGCACCGATACTGCCGGCGCGCGACGATGCACCGACGACGGCGACGGACCTGGGCTGGAACAATGCATCGAGATGGCGGACGGTCACATCGGCTCCCTGCGGTAACGAAAGACGATCCGACCGGCACACGAAACAGATAGCCACGTGCCGGCCGACGCGAACTCCAAGCATAGGCGAACCCGATGCGGCTGCCTATATGCCGAACGGCCGACTGTGCGATGCGCATCAATGCCCGCAACATGCGCCTGTCACCGACGCCTTCGCACGATGCAACGGACGAAGGCGACACGAGGCGGTCATCCCGGTCGCCACTTCAAAGGTGAGGATTTACAGGAGCCATGGTGAGCAAGTTCGGGAATAGCACGGCGCAGCGTGTCAATACGCGAGAGGTGAAGGCAATCGGCCGTACGCCAGCACCGCGAAGATCGAGCACGCCAATGCGCGCATGCCGCGTCATTGCGCGGTTGTTTACCGGAATTCGCGGCGATATCCGCGCGAATCGCAGCGAATTCGCAAAAAGGTGTCCGTTAATCGCGCGGCATTGCCGTTCAATTCGCGGCCCCGAATCGCATCGCGGCGCCCCAAAAACAAAACGGTGCGACGGCCGCATGGCCGTTCGCACCGTCAGTCAACGCACGAAAGGTGAGGATTTTCGGGAGTCAGTCCTTGATCAGGAAACGCGCGCGGTTCTTGCCGAGCCACGCCGGCGCACGCCCGCGGCCGCTCCACGTTTCGCCCGTCTTCGGGTTCAGGTACTTCGGCGGCAACGGACGCTTCGGCTTCGCGGCAGCGGCGGCGCCCATCGGAAGAAAACCGAGCTCCTCCGCCGTAATGTCGAACTCCTCGATTTTCGCCCGAATGGCGGCAATCGCATCGGCAATCGCCTTTTCGCGTTCCTTGTCGATCTTTTGCTGAAGTTTTTCGAGCTGCGCAGTCAGTTGCCTGTAGGTCGCCATATGGATGGGACTCCGTGAGTGTTATTCATGAAAAATAGCCGACTCCAAGCGAATAGAAAAGCGCTTCACCCGATCATGATTTCCTCAGCCGGTCGTGACGGGATCAATAACCGCTTTTCTTCTTGCATGCGAAGAGAAGATTTCGCACGGCGTCATCGGTCGATCGCTGGATGACATCGAATTCTCCATTGCAGAGCGCCCGGGCGTTGTCCGTGCAATTGCTCCAGTCGCCGCCGGTGCACTGCACCTGCGTAGTGGGGCGTCCGTCCGAAGTAAACAGTGGCGCCCCGCCACCGCACCCGCCGAGCCCCGCAACAAGGGCCAACAATCCGGCCCGACACCAATGCGTTCGAGGCCACCGACAGACCGCCGCAAGCATGTGTTTCATTGTTGTTTCCGTCAACCTATTTTTGAATGTCGCGAGTATGCCATGCACCGTCGCACCGCGTTCAGTCGGGTGTCCGCCCGGGCCGTCCGCGTGTCTTGTACGGCACGGCCCGGCGCGGATCATCGGTGATGCGAACGAATACCTGCTCGACGTCGGGAAGCGCGCCGAGTTCGCGCGCGAGCGCCTGCCGATCGAATGCCGGATCGGCACACCCTTCGACGTAAATGAAGCGCCGCTGCACGGTGATCCACAGGCTCGTGCCGTGCAGACGATCGGTGCCCGCGAAATGCGCTTTGGCCGCCGCGGCGATCGGCGCGTCATACATATACGAATTCGGTTTCGTGCAGCGGTGGGCGAGCCAGCAGGTGGTCCCGCGCTCGACCCGGTAGTGCGCATCGTCTTCCATCTCGGCGCGCGTCATCCACGGGCCGAGCGGCAGCGGGCATTCGGCGAAATCCCGCGACAGCACGACGAATGGATCGTTGTACCAGTTGCGCCGTGCCGCAGGCGCATCCGCGTCACTCGGCTGCGCGAACGAGGACGTCGCCGCCAGTATGGTCAGCCATCCGGCGATGGCGATTCGCTTCATCGTTGTCTCCTGTCGAGCACTTCACCGGTGCCGCTCATCATGTCCGCGCGCATCCGCCGCCGCGTGCCATCGGTCGATTCCCAGCGCCGCCAGTTTCTTGTAGAGCGTCGCCCGACCGATGCCGATCCGCGCGGCCGCTTCCACCACCTTGCCGTCGCAAGCGGCCAGCGCATCGATCAGGAACTGGCGCTCCCACGCGGCCAATGCATCGGTATACGAAACGACCGGCGCACCGGGCGAAGCCGATGCGTCGCCGGTATCCCGGCCGGCCGGCGACGGGGCAACCCGCGTGCCCGCCGGCGCACTGTCGGGCGCCACGCGCACCGGCCCGAGGAACGGCGCGAGCGCACGCGCGTCGATCACCGAGCGATCCGACAGCATCAGCGCACGCTCGAGCGTGTTGCGCAGCTCGCGCACATTGCCCGGCCACGGATACGCGCACAGCACCCGCAGCGCATCGTCGGTCAGTTCGCAGTGTGCGGCGCGGCCGTGCTGTGCGGCCAGTTCTTCCAGCGTCGCGTAGACGAGCGCCGCGATGTCGGACGCGCGCTCGCGCAGCGGCGGCGCGTGAATCGTCAACACGTTGAGCCGGTAATAGAGATCCGCGCGAAAGCGCCCGGCCTCGACCAGCGCGGGCAGGTCGGCCGATGTCGCGGCGATGATCCGTACATCCGCGCGCACGATCCGGTTCGAGCCGACCGGCTCGAACTCCTTGTCCTGCAACACACGCAGCAGCTTGCCTTGCAGCGGCAGCGGCATGTCGCCGATCTCGTCGAGAAAAAGCGTGCCGCGATCGGCCAGCTCGAACTTGCCGACGCGCCCTTTCCGATCGGCGCCGGTATACGCACCCGGCGCCGCGCCGAAGAATTCGGTTTCGAGCAGCGTGTCGGGAATCGCCGCGACGTTGACGGTCACGAGCGGCTGGAGCGCGCGCGCCGACGCCGCGTGGATCGCATGCGCGAGCAGTTCCTTGCCGGTGCCCGTCTCGCCGAGCAGCAGCACCGGCGAATCGACCTGCGCCGCGCGCCGCGCCTGCCGCTTGGTTTCGAGGCTCGCGGCGCTCGTGCCGACGAAGCTCGCAAACGTGTATTTCGCTCGGCGTGCCTGCGCGAGCGAACGCTGCGTCGCGATCAGCTGCTGCTGAAGCTGCGCGTAGCGGGAAAAGATCGGCGTGAGCGTCTTCAACTGGTCGAACAGCGCGAAGCCGATCGCGCCGACCGTCTCGCCCGCCTCGTTCTTCAACGGCAGGCGCGTGACGACGAGCGGCTCGCGGCCCGTCTCCATGATGTCGAGCAGGATGGGCTGTCCGCTCGACACGACCTCGCGCATCAGGCTGTTCGGAATCACCGCCTCGCAGTCGAGGCCGACCGCCTGCTGCGGATCGGCGAATCCGAAACGTGCCGCATAACGCTCGTTCATCCACACGACGCGCGCGTCGCGATCGACGACCACCGTGCCCGCACTCGAATCCTCGAACGTACGAAACAGCGACTCGGCGGCGCGCCGCAGCACGTCGCCGTAATTGACGGGCAGGCGGACCCAGTCGTTCATCATCGTGTCGTCGTCTCCGCATATGCTTGGCCGGATGTCTCCGGAACGAGACGAAGTATCTCATTTCAGAGATATGCCGGAATGCCTTGTCAGGGAAAGCCCTTGCCGATTCGACGGGTTGTCCGGACGGCCAGCTCGTCTCCGGATCGAGACGTTTTATGTAGAATCTTCAGACATTGGCCGGCGCGGGCCCGCCGGCCTGCGCCGGACCCATGTCCGGCGGCGCACTCCGGCCGATGGCACGAAACCTGCACGAACCCGTCCCGGTCTGCGGCGCGTCCCGCGATCGAACAACAACCAAAGCCATTCCAAGCAATTAGGAGACTCCCTTGTCTTTCGTGATCGTCCTCGCCGCGCTGGCGTTCCTGATGTTCGCCGCGTATCGCGGCTACAGCGTGATCCTGTTCGCGCCGATCGCCGCGCTCGGCGCGGTCCTGCTGACCGACCCCGCCGCCGTCGCACCGGTCTTCTCCGGCATCTTCATGGAGAAGATGGTCGGCTTCGTCAAACTCTATTTCCCGGTGTTCATGCTCGGTGCCGTGTTCGGCAAGGTGATCGAACTGTCCGGGTTCTCCGAGTCGATCGTCCATGCGGCGATCCGCTACATCGGCCGCTCGCGTGCGAACGCGGTGATCGTCGCGGTGTGCGCGCTGCTCACCTATGGCGGCGTGTCGCTGTTCGTCGTGGTGTTCGCGGTGTATCCGTTCGCGGCCGAACTCTATCGCCAGAGCAACATTCCGAAACGATTGATGCCCGGCGCGATCGCGCTCGGCGCGTTCTCGTTCACGATGGACTCGCTGCCGGGCACCCCGCAGATCCAGAACATCATCCCGACCACGTTCTTCAAGACGACTGCGTGGGCCGCGCCGGTGCTCGGCACGATCGGCTCGCTGTTCATCGTCGTCGTCGGCCTCACGTACCTGGAATGGCGCCGCCGTTCGGCGATGGCGAAGGGCGAAGGCTACGGCACGTCGCTCGTCAACGAACCGGAACGCGTCGAAGCGAAGTCCCTCCCGCATCCGGCGCTGGCGATCCTGCCGCTGATTCTCGTGGGCGTGTCGAACTTCGCGTTCACGAAGCTGATCCCGCAGTGGTACGGCGCCGCGTCGTACACGGTCGCGCCGGACGTGCTGCCCGGCGTGCACGCGCCGGTCACGACGTCGATCAAGACCGTCGTCGCGATCTGGTCGGTCGAGGCCGCGCTGCTGCTCGGCATCGTGCTGGTCATCCTGACCGCGTTCAAGCGCGTGAGCGGCCGCTTCGCGGACGGCTCGAAGGCCGCCGTCGCCGGCGCACTGCTCGCTGCGATGAACACCGCGTCGGAATACGGTTTCGGCGGCGTGATCGCCGCGCTGCCGGGCTTCCTCGTCGTCAGCGACGCGCTGAAGAGCATTCCGAACCCGCTCGTGAACGCGGCCGTATCGGTCAGCTCGCTCGCCGGCATCACCGGTTCGGCGTCGGGCGGCATGAGCATCGCGCTCGCCGCGATGTCGGACCTGTTCATCAAGGGCGCCCAGGCGGCCAACATTCCGCTGGACGTGCTGCACCGGGTCGTCGCGATGGCCAGCGGCGGCATGGACACGCTGCCGCACAACGGCGCGGTCATCACGCTGCTCGCGGTCACGGGCCTCACGCACCGCCAGTCGTATCGCGACATCTTTGCGGTCACCATCATCAAGACGCTCGCGGTGTTCTTCGTGATCGCCGTGTACTACACGACGGGCCTCGTGTAACGCTGTGCGTCGGGCGGCGTTCCGCACGCCGCCGCACCTCGGCCGGCCGCATCGACGCGGCCGGCACGCCTCGGCACCCGCCTCGCGCCGCCATCCGGCACCGTCGCTCCCGCTCCCATTGTTACCAACAGCAGAACACTGCGTTGGGAGCGATCGCATTTTTCCCGCGCGTCGCCGGGCCTACACTGCTTTCAACCGCAGCCGCTTCGTCGAACGAAGGCCGGCCGCCCCGTTGGAAACATGGAGGTCCCGATCATGAAGCGCCTGATTCATGCAGTTGCCATCGCCCTGGCCGTATCGGCCCCGCTCGCCGCGCACGCGCAGTCGAACCCGCCGCTCACGCGCGCGCAGGTCCACGCCGAAGTGAAAGCACTCAAGCAAGCCGGCTTCCAGCCGAGCGACTGGTTCTATCCGGCCAGCATCGTTTCCGCCGAAGCGAAGATCGCCCGTGAGCAGAGTGCCGGGTATGGCAGCGATCGCGGCGCGGCGTCGGAGTCGAGCCAGTAAGCGCGGCCTCCGCTTCCCCAACCCGCGCGACCGCACCCGTTTCCGCCGTTACGCCTTCACCGGCTGAATCAATTTCGCACACGCCGCTGCCTGCGGGTCGCCCGCCGGCAGCTTCGCGCATACCCCATCGAACTGCTTCACGACCGACCTGACCGACGCATCGTGCGCGCCGCCGCCGCGCCAGCGGTTCAGTTGCGTGACGACCTTGGTCAGCGCCCGCAGGTTCGCCCCATAAAACGCATCCCTGGTCTTCCCGGCCTGCGCGAGCACGCTCGCGGCTATGGCCTCGATCCGCGCCGAATCGTCCGGCGCCAGCGCGACCGCATTCGCGAAGTAGGTCGCACCCCAGCGCAGTTTCGTCGCCGGTCCGCTCGCCGAGTCGTACGCCTTCCGGTACCAGTCGAGCGCCGCGGCCTTGTCGCCGCGCGCCTTCGCATTCGCGGCCAGTCCGGACATGAAGTAGTACGGCGTCGCCGAACGCGGCAACTCGGCCTTCAGCAAGACATCGGATTCGTCGTACAGCCCCGCGTCGGTCAGCGTGTCCGCCGCTTCGCTGACGAGCGCCTGCCGCTCGTACGGATTCGCGGCACCCTGCACCGACGCCGCGATCTGCTTGCGTGCGGCATCGACCAGCGCCGGCGCCGGTGCGGCGAGCGGCACGCCATCGTGCGCGTCGCCGCGCGCGAGCAGCACGCGGCCGTGCAGCGCCATCAGGCGGTCGATCGACGACAGTGTCGTGTCGGTCGACAGGCGCGCGAGCGCCGTGTCGTACGCGCCGCGCAGCTTCGCGCGCTGCGCGGCATCGCCGCCGAGGTAGGCGACCACGCGCGCGGGCGCCGCGACGAGCACATCCGAATCGGCCCGCGCCAGCGCCGGCTCGCGCAACACCGCGCGCAGCGCGTCGGCGAGTGCGGCCTTGTCGAGCGCGCCGGCCTGCGCGGGATCGTCCGCGGCCGCGACCACCGCCGATTTCAGCGCGAACCGCGCGGCGTCCGCCTTCGCGCCGGCTGCCCGCGCACGCTGCGACAGCGTCTGCAGCGTCACCGCGACCCGATCGGGCGGCACCGGCAGCGCACCGTCGGTGTCCCATGAATAGTCGGCGAGCAGATGCCATTCGTCCGGCGTCAGCGACGCGCCGTTGTTCAGCGCGGTCGCGAGCGTCTGCCGCACCGGGTGCGCGGCCGTCATCCCGAGCGACAGCGCCTGCATGTAGCGCTCGAGATCGGCTTCGCCCGGCAGCCGCGTCACTTCGGTGCCGTCCGGGCGGAACAGGATCATCGTCGGATAGCCGTGCACCTTGAAGCGCTCGCCGAGCTTCTGTGCGCTTTCGGTATCGCCGTCCAGATACACCGGCACGAAGAACGACGAACGGGTCTTAAATGCCTGCTGGCTGAAGATCGTCGACTTCACCTGATTGCACGACGGGCACCACACCGCGCCCCAGTACAGCAGCAGCGGCTTGCCGGTGCGCTTCGCCAGCGCGAACGCGGCATCGACGTCGCCTTGCTGCCACGCGATGCCGGGCGGCAGATGCGCGCCGTCGCCCGACGGACTCGACACGGCGGCGCCCTGCGGTGCGGGGTTGGCGAACGCCGCACCGGCGGCGGCAAACAGGCAGGCGGCAGTCAGGTTGCGGAGAACGGTTTTCATCGAGTTGGGTTCCGTTGAAAGAGACGGTTGCGGGAAGCGGCGTCGCGCGACGGTCGGAGGCGGCACGTCAGCGACGGCCGGCCCATGCGTGCGAAGCGGCGAGGCGAAAACACGACGAAACGGCGAAACGACGAAGGGCATCGACGGATGACACCGTGCATGCCGGAACCGGCCGTGCGCGTCGTGCAGGCATCGACGCAAAAAGCCGCGATCGGCAAATCGCTCGACGATACGATTCACACGGCCGGTTGAAAACGAACGAATTCTCGAATGGATATGACATGGGGCATCGCCGACGTGCGCTCACGCGTTGCGGGCACAACGATGCACCGCGCTGCGCGCGCGCCTCCATCACTGCCGCCCCTTGATCCGCGCCATCTGATACACCGACGCATACGCGCCGTCGCGCAGCGCATAGTCCGGCGCCTCTCCCTCGATCCGGAAACCGTGCTTCTCATACAGCGCGATAGCTGCCGGGTTGTCGACGAATACGGTCAATTCAAGCCGCGTGACGTTGAGCCAGCTTTCGGCGAGTTCGATGGCGGCGGCCAGGAGCCGGCCGCCGATGCCGCGACCATGATGCGACGCATCGACCATCATCCCGAGCGACGCCGCATGACACCGGCGCGGGTTCTGCTCCGGATGCAGCGCGAGATGGCCGACCACCGCGCCGTCGAGTTCGGCGACGAGGCTCACGCCCTGTTCGTGCAGGCGGTCGAGTCGCTGCTGCCATTTCTCGTGCGACGGAAACGGTTGCTGGAGCGTGTTCATGTACACCGCGGGGTGCGCGACGATTCGCCGGATCGCGTCGACGTCGTGCGTCTCGCTGTGCCGGATCGTGATATCGGTCATGACTGGGTAGAGTCGAAAGTATCGGGCCGGGGCACGTTGCCGCGCGAACGCAACAACGCATCGAGCTTATCCGATTTCACACGAATGAAACATGGTCACGGCGCAACGCGATTCCGTTGCACGCACAACCACACCACATCGCTCCAACCTAACGAAATCGGTAATTTCTGACCACCCTCGCCCGCGGAAATCGGTAATTTAAGACCATTCCGCCATCTTCGCGGCGCGTCACCGATTAGTTGCGCTCGCAACCTCACCACCATCGGCACCGCACGTCATCGCGTGTCATCCGCGCATCACGTCGACGTCATCTGCGCTCCCTAGACTGGGCGCCGCCCCGCCCGGCACTCGCCGGGCACGCGTGGGCCGAGATCCTGCCCCGCGCGTCACGAGCGTGCGGTGCGCAGGATCGCGACAACGGCCGACGCGCCGAAACGCGCACGCATCACCAGCCGTCCCGGAAGGGGGACGACGCACGGGCGCAACAGACGAAGTCACGAACGCTCCCATCATCACAGGATCAGAACGCCATGACGTCACGCCGCAAATTTCTTCAGCAAACCGCGACTTCCGGCCTCGCCGCCGCCGCGCTGTCCGCGTTTCCGCCGAGCATCCGCCGCGCGCTCGCGATTCCCGCGTTTCACGAAACGGGGACCATCCAGGACGTCAAGCACGTCGTGCTGCTGATGATGGAGAACCGCGGGTTCGACGGCTACTTCGGCACCTTCAAGGGCGTGCGCGGTTACGGCGACCGCTTCGCGGTGCCGTCGCCGAACGGCCGCAACGTGTTCCATCAGACCTACACGAAAGCGACGCCCCCGACGACCATCACGCCGTACCACCTTGATGCGCGCCAGGGCAACGCGCAGCGCGCGGGCGGCACGCCGCACACGTGGGCCGACTCGCAGGCCGCGTGGGACCATGGCCGGATGAACCGCTGGCCGGACGCGAAAACACCGCTGTCGATGGGCTATTACGACACGGCCGAAGTGACGTTCCAGCGCGCGCTCGCCGACGCGTTCACGCTGTGCGACCACTATCACTGCGGGATGCACACGGGCACGATCGCGAACCGGCTGTTCTACTGGAGCGGCACCAACGGCCCGAACGGCATCAGTCCGGCCGACGGCAGCCGCGTGAAGCTCGCCGCGCTGAACAACCAGTTCAACGGCGGCAACGACATCGGCCCGTCGAGTCAGGGCTGGACATGGACGACCTACGCGGACCGGCTGCAGCAGGCCGGCGTGAACTGGAAGGTCTACCAGAGCCTGATCGACAACTTCGGCTGCAACGAGATGATGAGCTTTCGCCACTGGCGCGCGGCCATCGAGCAGATGCCCCCCGCACGCCGGCCCGCGTACGTCGCGTCGACGGACATCACGCAGCCTGTGACGGCGGCCGGCGCGTTCTACGATCCGGCGATCGACGATCCGTTGAGCCCGCTCGCGAAGGGTTTTGGCAACACGATGCCGTACGGCTTCCTCGAAACGTTCCGTGACGACATCCGCAACGGCACGCTGCCCGAGGTGTCGTGGATCATCCCGCCGTCCGTGTACAGCGAACATCCGGGGCCGTCGAGCCCCGCGCAGGGCGCGTGGTACGTGCAGGCGGTGCTCGACGCGCTGACGGCGAACCCGGAGGTATGGAGCAAGACCGTGCTGCTGATCAACTACGACGAGAACGACGGCTTCTTCGACCACATGCCGTCGCCGGCCGTGCCGTCGCGCAACGCGGACGGCTCGCTCGCGGGCGGCCATACGCTCGCGGCCGCCGACGTCGCCGTCGAGTATCACGACTTCGCGCCGGCCACGTCGAGCCAGCCGGCGCCCGACGGCCGTCCGTACGGGCCGGGCCCGCGCGTGCCGATGTGGGTCGTGTCGCCGTGGAGCCGCGGCGGCTGGGTCAATTCGCAGGTGTTCGACCATACGTCGACGCTGCTTTTCCTCGAGAAGCGCTTCGGCGTGGTCGAGCCGCAGATCAGCGCGTATCGCCGCGCGGTGTGCGGCGACCTGACGAGCGCGTTCAACTTCCGCACGCCGAACAATGAACCGCTGCCGACGCTCGCGGGCCGCACGACAAAAAGCCAGGTCGACGCACTGAGCGCCGCGCAGCAGGCCGCGCCGAAGATCACGCCGCCGGCCACGCCGTCGCTGCCCGCGCAGGCCACCGGCGTGCGCCCGTCGCGCGCGCTGCCGTACGAGCTGCATGCGAGCGCGCAGGTCGATGCCGGCAAGGGCACCGTCACGCTGAAGTTCGCGAACACCGGCCGCGCGGCGGCGGTGTTCCACGTCTACGACAAGCTGCACCTCGACCGCGTGCCGCGCCGCTACGTCGTCGAGCCGGGCAAGGCGCTACGCGGCGACTGGGCGGCGCTGGCCGACGACAGCGGCAAATACGACCTGTGGGTGCTCGGCCCGAACGGCTATCACCGCCGCTTCACCGGCGACCTGGCCCGGCTGGCCGGCTGGCGGGCGGCGCACCCGGAGATCCGGGTCGGCTATGCGGGCGCGAGCGGCAACCTGCATCTGCGGCTGCGCAACGACGGCGGCAGCCCCGTGCGCTTCACGGTGAAGTCGAACGAGGTGTACGGCGCGCTGTCCGGCCGCGGCGCGAACGACGATCACGGCCACGGCCACGGCAACGACAACGACAACCGCACCGGCACGACGTGGACCGTCACGGTGCACGCCGGCGGCCAGTCGGAACTGCACTGGAAGCTCGACTCGACCGGCCACTGGTACGACTTCGTCGTCACCGCCGACAGCGACGCGAGCTTCTCGCGCCGCGTGGCCGGCCGCGTCGAAACGGGCCGCCACTCGGTCAGCGACCCGGCGATGGGGCTCGCCGACCGCTTCTGACAGCTGCCGCGCCCGCCCGGCCCGATTCCCGGCCGGACGCCGGGCGCGGCGCGCCCCGATCCGGCTGAAACGCCCGCCCGGCGGGGCTCAAACATCAGAAGGATGGGTGGTACAACCCTCTTTTCGAGCCCACGAAAATGCTCCGTGTTGCGGCCCGTTCGCGTTAAACTTCGTCAAGCTGCATTCAACAACGACATCTTCGCCAATCTGGCACACACACGACACGAGGATAGGTTCGATGCGCACTACCGGCTCATCCGGGGCAATGACCCTGCTCACCGAACACGACCCGGCCGACGGCCGCGAACTCCGCTCGCTCAGGCTCGAATCGACCAGCGACGGCAAGAGCGTGCTGCTGATCGAGATCGACGAACGCAAGCCCGGCATTCACCGCGAGGTCCGCTATGAGATCACGCCGGCCGAACTCATCGCGGCGATCCGCTCGCACGGCGCCGAGTTGCCCGGCGAAAACCACGGCGCCGCGTCGCTCGCCCGCACCCCTTCCTGAAGTCCGACGGTGAGCCGCGCGCAACGCATCGGCTCACCATTCTGCCCGCATCCCCCTGCCGCCGTCAGGCGCTTTCCGTCATTCCCCGACGCGCGGTTGAAAATGGCCGATAATCGGCCCATCTGTGCAGTCTCCCCACGCGCTTCCTTTTCGGCCAGCCGTCATGCTCCGTGACCTCGTCGCCCAATACGGGCCGCTTCTCGTGTTCACCAACGTACTCGCGGCGGCCATCGGCCTGCCCGTGCCGGCGATGCCGACGCTCGTGCTGTTCGGCGCGATGGCCGCGATGCACCCGGCGATGATCGGCTCGCAGCTCGTGACGGTGCTGGCGCTGTCGGTGCTCGGCGCGCTGATCGGCGACACCGTGTGGTACGTCGCTGGGCGGCGCTACGGCGGCACGACGCTGAAGACGATCTGCCGGCTGTCGCTGTCGCGCGATACCTGCGTGAAGAAGACCGAGCGTTTCTTCGGCCGCTACGGCGTGCGCGTGCTCGCGGTCGCCCGCTTCATTCCGGGGCTGTCGCTCGTGTCGGTGCCGATGGCCGGCGCGCTCGGCACGCGCTACCGCACGTTCGCCGGCTACGACGCGCTCGGCGCCGCGCTGTGGACGATCGTCGGGCTCGTCGCCGGGCTCGTGTTCTACCGGCAGATCGACTGGCTGTTCGCCGGCGCGGGCCGGCTCGGCCGTGCGGTGCTGCTGGTGATCGTCGCGCTGCTGGCGATCTATGCAGCGGTGCGCTGGATGCGCCGCCGCGCGCTGATCCGTCAGCTCGCGAGCGCGCGGATCGGCGTCGACGAACTCGACCGCCTGCTGGGCGACGCGTCGGCGCCCGTGGTGCTCGACGTGCGTTCGCCCGAGCATCGCAAGCTCGACCCGTTCACGATTCCCGGCGCGCAATTCGCGGACGAGCGGCGCATCGACGACATCGTCGCGCGCTATCCGCTCACGCAGAAGTTCGTCGTGTATTGCTCGTGCCCGAACGAAGTGACGGCCGCGCTGATGGCCAAGCGCCTGCTCGACGCAGGCTTCACCGATGCGCTGCCGCTGCGCGGCGGCCTCGATGCGTGGCGCGACACCGGCCGCCAGCTCACGTCGCTCGTGGAAGAGATACCGGCCGCGAACGATCCGGTGGCGGGCCTGCACAAGCCGGCCTGATCGAACTGACGGCAGGCCGGCCACGCGAGACGGGAAATACCGCGGGGGACGTTGCATCCCCCTTCGCTCAGAACGCGTGCAGCGGCACGTTCACGACCAGGCGATACTCGCGGTTCGTCGCGTCCGAGTAGTGCGCGGAACCGTTGTGCCACATCGCGATGAACGTGACCTTCGTGTCCTTCAGCTTGCCGCTCTGGAACGTGTACGACGGGATGAAGCCGAACTCGTGGTGACGGCCCTGCACCGGCGCGCCGTTGGCCCAGTAGATGCTCGACTTGCTCGGATCGTTCGCCGCCCCCGCGCTACCGTCCGCACCCCAGCCCGTCACGCCCCAGACCATCGCCTTGAAGCCCGGCAGGCCCGCTTCCTTGCCGTAGAACGTGTAACGCAGCTGCAGCGACTTTTCGTGCGGCGCGTTGTAGTCGACGTCCATCGAGTTGGTGAGGAAGATGCCGTTGGTTTCGTTCAGGTAGTCGAAGAACTGATCGCCGAGCACCTGCTGGAAGCCGAGCAGCAGCTCGTGCGGGCCGTGCTGAGCGGCCAGCGACAGGCTGTATGCGTTGTTGTCGATCTTGCCCTGCAGCGCGTCGCCGGTGTCGTGCGTCGAGTATACGTTGCCGAAGCCCGTCCACTTGATCGTCTGCGTGCTGCCGATGCTGTGCTTCACCGACGCGTAGTACTGGTGCCACACGTCGTCGGCCTGGTTCGCGTACAGCGCGACTTCGCCGTTCGGCGAGTAGTCCCACGTGCCGCCGACGTACGTCAGGCGGTTGATGCGCGTGCCGCCGTATTGCGTCGTGAGGTTGGTGAGCGTCGTGTGACCGCGTGCGTCGGTCTTCGTGAAGCTGCCGGCCTCGAGCATCACGTTCTTGAATTCGTTGCTGACGATCGTCGCGCCGAGGAACGTCGGCGGCAGCGCGCGGTTGTCGTGCTGCTCCATGAACGGGTTGTCGACGGCCTGCAGACCGTACTTGACCACCGTGTTCGAGATGCGCGCCTTGATGTCGTAGATGCCCGGGTACGCCCACGCGAGCTGGTTGCCGCCACCGCCGCCCTTCGCGATGTGCACCATGCTGCCGGCGCCCTGGCCGCCGTCGAGCTTCAGCGCCGCATACAGCGACGCGTCGAAGCCGATCCCGATCAAGCCCGTCGTAAAGCCCGACTCGAAATTCGCCATCGCGCCCTGGACCCACGCGTGGCGGTGCGGGCCGCCCTTGCTGTCGAGCACGTCGGAATAGTTGCGGAACAGGAAGTCGAGATGGCTGTCGGCAATGAAGCCCTTCGACTTCGACTGGGCCGACGGCTCGTCCGGCGGCGTGACAGCCTGCGTCGCTTCGGCGTTGATCACGGCGTTCGGGGTCGTTGCCTGCGCAACGGTCGAGCTCGCGCCGGCCGCCGGCGCGGCCTGCGCGACCGTCAGCGGTGCGGGGGCCGCGTCGTCGGCGTGCGCGACGCCGGTCAGCGACACGCCCGCGAGCGCCGGCAAGCCCCATGCAAGCAGCATCTTCGATGCCGTCCCGATCGTCTTTTGCTTTTTCATCGTCATTCTCGTCTTGTGTTGATGTCGTCCACGCCGGTTGCGATCCGCTTCCAGCCCCCCGGCGAGCCCGGTTAAGGACGCGCCTTTACCCGCGGCGCGAAGGTCGTTCGCGCCGCACCCTACCCCTGTTGACCTGCCTGGTTATGTTTGCTGCGTCACTTCACCCCGCCGCGCCCGCCCGGATACACGCGACACGCGCAGCCGAGCCGTGCCGCACTTCCGGCAGCGGCACGTCCTGCGCGCACGCGTCGATCGCGACCGGGCAGCGCGTGCGAAACGCGCAGCCGGACGGCGGGTTGAGCGGCGACGGCATCTCGCCCGCCAGCAGCATCGGACGGCGAGCACGCTCGCGCGCCGGCTCCGGCGTCGGCGCCGCATCGAGCAGCGCCTTCGTGTACGGGTGCTGCGGCACGCCATACACGTCATGCCGCGTGCCGAACTCCATCACGCGGCCGAGATACATCACGAGCACGCGCTGGCTGATGGCCTTCACCACCGCCAGATCGTGCGCGACGAACAGATAGGACAACGACAGGTCGCGCTGCAGATCGCGCAGCAGGTTCACGATCTGCGCCTGGATCGACACGTCGAGCGCCGACACGGGTTCGTCGCAGATCACGAGCTTCGGCTCGCTGATCAGCGCACGCGCGATGCCGACGCGCTGGCACTGCCCGCCGGAAAATTCGTGGGGATAGCGCAGCAAGTGATGCGCATTCAGGCCGACGCGCTCGAGCATCGTGATCACGCGGCGGCGCACTTCGGTGCGGCCGAGGCCCGCGTGGTGCGTGACGAGCGGCTCCGCGACGATCTGTTCGATCGTCATGCGCGGATCGAGCGACGCGAGCGGATCCTGGAAGATCATCTGGACTTCGCGGCGCATCGCGGTGCCGCGCAGGTGATCGGGCGCGACGGCGTCGCCGCGCCAGCGCACCGTGCCGGCCGTCATCGGCACGAGGCCGATCAGCGCGCGCGCGAGCGTCGACTTCCCGCAGCCCGACTCGCCGACGAGCCCGACCGTCTCGCCGCGCTTCACGTCGAACGACACGCCGTCGACCGCGCGCAGCGTGCCCTTCGGCGACCACGGATAGCCGCCGAGCGGCACGCGGAAATGCACCTTCAGATCCTCGACGGACAGCAGCGTGTCGCCCGTCGCGCCGGCATTGCGGCGTGCTTCGACGCTCATCGCAGACCTCCCGTCAGATCGGCCAGCGGCCGGTGGCATGCGCGCACCGCGCCCGCCGCGCCATAGGTTTCGAGCACGGGGCGCGCCGCACCGCAGCGCTCCTCCGCATACGTGCAGCGTTTCGCGAACGCGCAGCCGGCCGGCGCGGTGCCGGGCATCGGCGGATTGCCGGGAATCGCGACGAGCGGCGCATCGTCCGCGTCGGTCAGGCGCGGCAGCGCGTTGAGCAGCCCGATCGTGTACGGATGCGACGGCGCCGCGAAGATCGAATCGGCCGGCGCGTATTCGACGGTGCGGCCCGCATACATGACCATCACGTCGTCCGCGAGGCCCGCGACCACGCCCATGTCGTGGGTGATCAGCACGATCGCGGTGCCGCGCTCGCGGTTCAGCTCGCGCAGCAGGTCGATGATCTGCGCCTGCACGGTCACGTCGAGCGCGGTGGTCGGCTCGTCGGCGATCAGGATTTCCGGCTCGGACAGCAGCGCCATCGCGATCATCACGCGCTGCCGCATGCCGCCGGAGAACTCGTGCGGATACATGCGAATGCGGCGTGCCGCATCGGGAATGCGCACCGACTCGAGCGCCTCGATCGCGCGCCGGGTCGCGTCCTTGCGCGACAGCTTGCGATGCAGCTGCAGCGTCTCGGTCATCTGCCGCTCGATCGTCAGGAACGGATTGAGCGACGTCATCGGATCCTGGAAGATCATCGCGATGCGGTCGCCGCGCACCGCGTTCAGCGCGCGCGTATCCATCTCGAGCAGGTTGTCGCCGCGATAGCGCGCGGTGCCCGTCGTCGTGCCGTTGCCGGCCAGCAGGCCGAGCAGCGCCATCACGGTCTGGCTCTTGCCCGAGCCCGATTCGCCGACGATGCCGAGCGTCTTGCCGGCCTCGAGCGAGAACGACACGCCGCTCACGGCGTCGACGGGCGGTGCATCCTTGCGCGTGAAGCGCACGCCGAGGTTGTCGACTTCAAGTAGTGCTGCCATTTCAGCGATCCTTCGGGTCGAGCGCGTCACGCAGGCCGTCGCCAACGAAGTTCACGCAGTAAAGCGTCACGCACAGCATGACGGCCGGCGCCAGCAGGAGCCACGGCATCGATTCCAGTTTCTGCGCGCCGTCCTGGATCAGCACGCCCCAGCTCGTCATCGGTTCCTGCACGCCGAGGCCGAGGAACGACAGCACCGATTCGGTCAGCACGATGTTCGGCACCGAGACCGTCGCGTACACGACGACCACGCCGAGCAGGTTCGGCACGATGTGACGCCGCACGATCGATGCCGGCGACACGCCGATCGCGCGCGCCGCATCGACGAACTCGCGGTTGCGCAGCGACAGCGTCTGGCCGCGCACGACGCGCGCCATGTCGATCCACGAGAACGCGCTGATGGTCAGCACGACCAGCATGAACGAGCGGCCGAACAGGGTCATCATCAGGATCGCGATCAGCAGGTACGGGATCGCGTACATCATGTCGACGATGCGCATCATCACGGAGTCGACCCGGCCGCCCGCGAAGCCGGCGGTCGCGCCCCACGCGACGCCGAACAGGCCGGACACCAGCGTGCCGAGCAGGCCGACCTCGATCGACACGCGCCCGCCGATCAGCGTGCGCACGAGCAGGTCGCGGCCGAGTTCGTCGGTGCCGAACCAGTGCTGGTTGGCGAGCGTCGGCGGCAGGCTGATCGACGCCCAGTCGCTCGCTGCGGGATCGGCGGCGAGCAGCCACGGGCCGGCGAAGCACGCGAGCGTGATCAGCGCGAGCAGCACGAGGCTGAACAGGGCCGCGCGGTTGTGAAGGAAGCGCGCGAACGCGAGCGCGAGCGGCGAGCGCGAACGCGGCGGCGAGTCGGTCTGCACGGGCAGACTGACGACGGGAGTAGTCGGGGTCATCGCAGTGCCTCGCTCAATAACGGATGCGCGGATCGAGCCACGCGTACGCGAGGTCGACCAGCAGGTTGAACAGCACTGCAAACACGGTCGTCAGCACGACGAGACCGAGCACCAGCGTGTAGTCGCGGTTGATCGCGCCGTTCACGACGAGCTGCCCGAGCCCCGGTAGCGCGAATACCGATTCGGTGACGACGGCCGCCGTGATCGACGTGATGCAGACCGTGCCGAACAGCGACACGACCGGCATCAGCGCGGGCTTGAGCGCGTGGCGCAGCACGATCGTCGAACCCGGCAGGCCCTTCGCGCGCGCGGTGCGGATGTAGTTGCTCGACAGCGTCTCGATCATCGAGCCGCGCATCACGCGCGCGAGCAGCGACACGTTGATGAAGGTCAGCAGCACGATCGGCAGCAGCCGGTACTGCCAGCCGCCGTCGCCCCAGCCGCCGGCCGGCAGCCAGCCGTTGCCGGCCGACGTCTTCAGCAGGATCGCGAAGATCCATACCAGCACCGGGCCGAGCACGAACGGCGGCACGACGTTGCCGAAGTTGCCGAGCAGCATCACGAAGCGGTCGATCACGCTGTCGCGGCGCACGGCCGCGACGGTACCGAGCAGCACGCCGAACACGATCGAGACCGGGATCGACACGCCGCCCACGCCGAGACTCACGGGCAGCGCCTTCTTCACGAGATCGTTCACCGACCAGTCGACGTAGCGGAACGACGGGCCGAGATCGCCGCGCAGCAGCGAACCGAGATACAGCAGGTACTGCTTCCACAGCGGCTCGTCGAGGTGATACTTCGCGTTCAGGTTCGCGAGCGTCGCCACGGACAGCTGCTTCTCCGTATCGAACGGGCCGCCGGGCGTGAAATGCAGCAGCAGGTAGCAGACGGTGATGACGGCGAGAATCGTCGGCACCGCCCACAACGTGCGTCTCAATGCGTAGGCCAGCATGATCGCTCCGCTCAGTGCTTGATCAGGTACATGTCCTGCGACGCACGCATGTCGATCACGTTCTTCAGCGAGTAGCCGCCCACGTAGGGCTTCACGAGACGGTCGGCCGAGTACTGGAACAGCGGCAGCATCGGCGTGTCGTTCATCGCCGTGTCGTGCGCCTGCGTGAGCAGCGCGGTGCGCGCCTTGTCGTCGAGCTTCTGGTTGCCTTCGTCGACGAGCGAGTCCATCTGCTTGTTGCAGTAGCCGACGGTGTTCTGCGAGCTGCCGCAGCGGATCAGGTCGAAGAAGGTCATCGCGTCGTTGTAGTCGGCGAACCAGCCGTCGCGCGCGATCTGCACCTTGCCGTCATGCCGTTCCTTCATCAGCACCTTGAACTCGACGTTCTCGAGCTTCGTGTTGATGCCGAGCTTCGTGCGCCATTCCGATGCGGCGAACAGCGCGACCTTCTTGTGCAGGTCGTTGGTGTTGTACGTGAGCGTGAACGACAGCGGCTTCGCGTCCGAGTAGCCGGCCTGCTTGAGCAGGTCCTTCGCGGTCGCGACACGCTTGGCCATCGGCCACGACGCCCATTCCGGCGTGAACGGCTGCGCGCCCTTCGTGCCGTTCGGCATCAGGCCGTACATCGGCTTCTCGCCGGCCTGCGTGAGCTTCGACGTCAGCACGTCGCGATCGATCACCATCGACAGCGCCTGGCGCACGCGCTTGTCCTTGAGCGCCGCGTCGCTGTTGTTCAGGTAGTAGTAGTAGGTCGCGAGCTGCAGGCCCGGGCGCAGCTCGCCGCCGAACTGCTTGCTGACCTGCTGGAAGATGCCCGACGGGATCGAGTAGCTGTAGTCGATCTGGCCGGCCTGGTACATGCGCATCGCGGTTTCGTCGCTCTCGATCGGCAGGTACGTGACCTTGCTGATCACGACCTTCGACGCGTTCCAGTACTTCGCATCCTTCGTCGCCACGATGCGGTTGTTCGGCTGCCAGTCGACGAGCTGGTATGCGCCGTTGCTGACGATGTTGCCGGGGCGCGTCCATGCGTCGCCGAACTTCGCGACGGTGTCCTTGTTCACCGGTGCAAGCGGCGCCATCGCGGTCAGCTCGGGGAAGAACGCGACGGGCACGTCGGTCGTCACTTCCAGCGTGTACGGGTCGACCGCGCGCACGCCGAGCGTCGTCGGGGCGGCCTTGCCGGCGATGATGTCCTTCGAGTTCTTGATGAATTCGACGAGGATCGTGTACTTCGAGCCCGTCTTCGGATCGACGAGACGCTGCCACGAATAGACGAAATCGGCGGCCGTCACGGGCTGGCCGTTGCTCCACTTCGCATCGTGGCGCAGCTTGAAGATCCACGTCTGCGGCGTCTTGCGCTCCCACGACTGCGCGACGCCCGGCACGACCTGGCCGGCCGCGTCGATGCGGGCGAGCCCTTCGAACAGATCGAGGCCGATCGTGTTGCCCGTCCACGATTCGATGTGCGCCGGGTCGAGCGACTCGACTTCGGCGGGCACTTGGCGCGTCAGGTCCTGTTGGGGAGCGAGCGCGACGTTCGACGGAACGGTCACGGCGTGAGCGGCGGGCGTCGTCAGGGCGAGCGCGGCCAGCACGGCCGACATGGCATGCAAGGATTTCATCGTGGCGGTCTTGAGAAGGTTGTTCGGTGAGCGTCGCGCGGCGAATGCCGCGGTTACGCTTGAGACGCTGACGGGTGCAGCGATTGGGGAGGCCCGTGGTTCTCGTATTGCATCTTAGTATTCCTTACGTTTCTTTCGACAGGCATTCCGTCTCTGAAACGAAGGAATACCTGTGCGTTAGAACAGCCTCGGTGTACCGACCCAGACCACCACCGACTCGATCTTCGCGGTGTTGACCCAGCTGTGCGGGACCGTCGACTGATAGTGCGAGCTGTCGCCGGCCTGCAGGACGAACGTCTTGCCTTCCAGCGTCAGCGACACTTCCCCTTCAATCACATACAGGAATTCCTCTCCCGCATGCGTCGTTACTTCCGACCGTTTCTGCCCCGGCGGCAACCGCACGAGGATCGCCTCGAGCTGACGCCCTTCGGACACGTTCGTCAGCCTCGCGAACAAATTCGCCGAATCGGCGAATCCGAAGAAGCGCAACTGCTCGCCTCTGCAGACCGAGCGTTCCTCGCTCGGTGTGTCCACGAAGTACTGCACCGTCACGCCGAGCGCCTGTGCGATACCGGCCAGCGACGTCAGCGACGGCGACGCGAGCCCGCGCTCGACTTGAGACAGAAACGGCTTCGAAATACCCGCGGCGGTAGCGGTGTCGTCGAGCGTGCGCTTGAGTCGTTGGCGCAACGCGCGAATCTTGCTGCCCAGAGCGGCAGCGTCTGCCGATCGCGAGTTTTCAGTGGGGGAAACCATAGCAGGCCGAAAAGTGGTCGTCAAAAAATGTTTGATGGAAAGTAACTAAGTTAAATCGAGATGCCTTAATCTTCAGGTTCGCACACGTCTTCGGTGTCGAGCCCGGTGCACTAAACAGGGCACGAAGCGTGCGAAACGACGCGCTATCTTGCCAGACTCGCCGGCTTCACAGGCAAGCTGCAAGCGGCTCTCCGGGAATTTGCGGAGGACGGGCGCAGAGCTTACAAGTAAATGACGAGACAAATGTTCCTGAAAGCTGCTGCCATATTGGGAGTTTCCCTGAGTGGCGCGGACCCGACGCACCGGACCGGCAAACGTTACCATTCGCGCGCCGGTCGGGGCCGCGCGCCGCCTTGTCGGGCGGTGTCCGACCCCGGCCCGGGCTAACCCGCCCGACTGCTCCACCGCCGACGCAAAGCCTACCCGGCCACCGTGCTACGGCGCCAGTTCGACCCCAAGGCGACGCGCGATCCGCGCCGTCCGTTTGAAACGAGATTGATGATGCACGCACCTGTTTCACAAACCCGATCGTTTACGACGGTCTTCCTCATCGAAATGTGGGAGCGCTTCGGCTACTACGGCATGGCCGCGCTTCTGGTCCTCTTCATGGTCGACCGGCTCGGTTTCACCGACAGCCATGCGAACCTGACGTGGGGCGCGTTTACCGCGCTCGTCTACGCGTCGCCGTCGATCGGCGGCTGGATCGGCGACAAGGTGCTCGGCGCCCGTCGCACGATGATCATCGGCGCGGCCGTGCTGTGCGCCGGCTACCTGATGCTGGCGGTTCCGAACGACGCGCTGGCGTACATGTACGCATCGCTCGGCGTGATCGTCGTCGGCAACGGCCTGTTCAAGGCCAACGCGGCGAACCTCGTGCGCCGGATCTACGAAGGCGACGACGCGCGCATCGACAGCGCGTTCACGATCTACTACATGGCGGTCAACATCGGCTCGACCGTGTCGATGCTCGCGACGCCGTGGATCAAGGATCACTGGGGCTGGCACACCGCGTTCGCGGTCTGCTGCGGCGGCATGCTGCTCGCGATCCTGAACTTCATGCTGATGCACCGCACGCTCGCGCACATCGGCTCGCAGCCCGACGACGAACCGATCCGCTGGAAGCGCCTCGGCGGCGTTGCGGCAGGCGGCGTCGCGCTCGCGCTGATCACACTGTACGTGCTGCAGCACAAGCAGCTGGCGGTCGCGAGCGTGTGGACGGCCGCGTTCGCGATCCTGGCGATCTTCGCGTACATGATCGCGAAGTCGGAGCGTTCGGAGCGCGCGGGCCTGATCGCGGCGCTGGTGCTGATCGGCCAGGTGATCCTGTTCTTCATCTTCTACGTGCAGATGTCGACGTCGCTGACGCTGTTCGCGCTGCGCAACGTCGATCCGCGCTTCATCCTGTTCGGCACGACGCTGTTCACGTGGAGCGCCGCGCAGTTCCAGGCACTGAACCCGATCTGGATCATGATGCTGAGCCCGCTGCTCGTGTGGATCTACAACGCGTTCTCGAAGAGCGGCCGTGACCTGCCGGTCGCGGCGAAATACGCATTCGGCTTCGGCGCGGTGGCGGCCGGCTACCTGGTGTTCACGATCAGCGGCCGCTACGCGGTGGACGGTCGCGTGTCGTCGTGGTTCATGGTGTGGGGCTACGGCCTCTACTCGCTCGGCGAACTGCTGGTGAGCGGCCTCGGCCTCGCGATGATCGCCCGCTACGTGCCGGCGCGCATGAGCGGCTTCATGATGGGCGCGTATTTCGTCGCGACGGGCGTGTCGCAGTATCTGGGCAGCGTCGTCGCGAACTTCGCGCAGATGCCGTCGCACGACCTGCCGGCCACCGAATCGCTGCCGCTCTATCTTTCGCTGTTCGAAAAGCTCGGCTGGCTCGCCGCGATCGGCATGCTGCTGGCGCTGCTGCTGCTGCCGATGATGAACCGCCTGTCGCGCCAGCATCAGCGCTGCACGGACGAGCGCCGCGAGGAAGAAGCGGTGCAGGCGCAGGCGATGGCCTCGGCTCGGTAAGTACTATCCCTCGGCGTGCGGCATGCACGCCACATTCTCCCGCCGGCACGGCCAGCACGTCCTACACTGGTTGCAACGGCGCAACCGTTCCATCGCGGTGCGCACTGGCGGGAGAAGATCATGAAAAGCAAAACGACTCGGCTCTTGAGGATACTGTCGGATATCCGGCATGCGCAGCGCTGCACCGCACTGCGCGCGGCCCGGGCCGCGGCCGAAGCCGACGCTGTGCTCGCGCAGCAGGACGATCCGAAGTCCGACGAACGCGACGACACCGAATCCGACGACGCGACGGCGGCGCCCCGCTCCCGCATCGGCTCACCTCACTGAGCGTACCGACGCCGCGCGGGCTCCTTGCGCCGCCTGCGCGCTCCCGCGCCGCTCATGCGGCTGCGCCGCGCCAGCGCGCGAACCACGATCCCGATCCGGCCACGGCCATCATCAGCCCGACCGCGCACGCGTCGGCCGCGAGGCCCACGCCGATATGCCGCAGCTCGGCGCCGTTCGCGACCGGATGCAGCAGCGAATCGATGACGAGCGAGATCGCCGCGCCCGCGACGAAGCAGATCAGGCCGCGCCGGCCGACCGCGACGACGGGCTGCACGGCGTGCGCAATGCGCGCGATCCAGCCGTAGCGCACGCAGTCGGCCATCAGCCATGCGAGCGCCGCGAAGCTCACGATGCGCGGCAGCGCGAGATCGCGCTTGAGCACGCCTTCCGGCACCGGCAGCCCCGAGAACAGCTTGTAGCTCGCGCAGCCGAGCACGATCGCACACGCGACGCCGGTCGCCGCGGCGCTCCAGCGCCCGAGCGCGACGTGCCGGTAGAACGGCTGGCGGCGCGCGAGCACGCCGCCGACGAACATCAGCTGCCACGCGAACGGGTTGAAGCTCCAGCGGAACGAATCGGTGTCCAGCAGTTCGGGGCCGAGCCAGCCGGCCGCGAGCCACGACGCCGCGCTGAACGCGACGAGCAGCCACGGGTGGCGGCGCGCGAACGGCACGACGACCGGCGACGCGAGCGCGAACAGTACGTACATTGGCAGCACCGACGCGAGATACGGCTGGCGCTGGAACGTGAGCAGCTCGGCCGCGCCGGTGAGCGGCGACGCGAGCATCACGCTGACGTCGTCGAGCGCGAGGTTCGGCGCGTCGAGCCCGTAATGGTCGAGCACGGCGGACACGACGAGCATCAGCGTCGACGTCGCGAGAAACGCGCGATAGATCTGCATCGCGCGGTGCACGAACCGCCGCTGCGCGGCGCGCGCGCCGTGCCGGTCGGCGATCGCGCCGTAGGCGCTCGCGGTCGCGAAACCGCCGAGAAACACGAACACCTCGGCCGCGTCGCACAGCGCGAACGCGTGGAGCGTCACGCGCGACAGCACGCTCGCACTGATGTGGTCGACGACGATCATCAACAGCACGATCCCGCGGAAGAAATCGACTTCGATCAGGCGGGCGCCGCGCGCCGGCGCAGCCGCGGCGGCGGGCGGCATGCTCAGCGACATGGCCGCACCCGCGCGAGCACGGCGCGGCATGCACCGGTGGAGGAGTCGGAAAGGAGAAGGCGCAGCCGATCAGCGGCGATACGCGTATGCTCGCATCGCGCCAGCCCGCCCGGCCCGGCACGGAGATGACCGTTCATGGAAAAGCCGCATACGAAGAGAAGACGGTCAGATCAGTCTAGTGTCCGCTGGGGGATACCCTAAGTAACAAAATGCAACGGAATCTTCTGTTCGATTACACGCGTGACGGCGACGATACGAAGCTGGCGACGCGGTCAGCGTGACGTCACTGCGTCGCCAGTTCGACGCCAGGATCGCGGCGGATTCGACACGATGAACGTGCGACGCGCAGCCCGTTTCCGCGCGGCCGTCGTGCCGCGGGAGACGACGCCGAGCGACGCAGACCGACGCTTAGCGACGCGCGGGCAGGCGCCGCATCAGCATCGCGCTGTGCCACGCCGTCAGCGCGACGGCGACCCAGATCGGCCCGTACGTCGCGAGCTGCGCGACGCTCAGCGTCTCGCCGAGCAGCAGTAGCGACACCGCGACGAGCAGCACCGGTTCGACGTAGCCGAGGATGCCGAACAGCGCCATCGGCAGCATCCGGCTCGCCTTCAGGTAGCTCGCGAGCGCGAGCGTGCTGAGCACGCCGAGCCCGGGCAGCAGCGCGGCCCACAGCAGCGGATGGCCAGCGACCGGCGTCGCGCTCGTCGACACCATCGCGAGCGCGAACGGACACAGCAGCACGATCTCGACCGCGAACGCGGCCAGCGAATCGGCGTTGATCCGGCGACGCAGCACGAAATACGGCGGATAGCCGAGTGCGACGACGAGCGTCGGCCACGCGAACGCGCGCGTCGCCCACACCTCGTGCGCGACGCCGAGCGCCGCGAAGGCGACCGCCGCCCATTGCAGCGGATCGAGCCGTTCGTGATAGTAGAAGCGGCCGACGAGCACCATCGTCAGCGGCAGCAGGAAATAGCCGAGCGACACTTCGAGCATGCGCCCGTGCAGCGGCGCCCACAGGAACAGCCACAGCTGCAGGCCGAGCAGCGCGGCGCTGACCGGCAGCGCGATCAGCAGGCGCCAGTCGCGCACGCTGCGTCGGACCAGCTCGACGAGCGCCGGCCAGCGGCCGCGCAGCGCGATCAGCGCGAGCGCGCCCGGTGCGGTCCACACGATGCGCCACGCGAAGATGTCGAGCCCCGTGAGCGGCGCGAGCAGTTTCGCGTAAGCGGACATCAACGCGAACAGCGTCGACGCCAGCACCGACAGCACGATGCCGCGCCCGGCCTCCGGATACCCCGTCATGTTGTTTTCGCCTTACTGCTGCTGGAAGCGCTCGAAACGCTTTTCGATCGGACGTTCCTCGAATGTGACCTCGGTCACGCGCGCGGACGGCGGCCCGTGGCGCAGCCACGCGAGCATCCGGTCGATCTGCGCGCCGGGGCCCTGGATCATCGCCTCGACACTGCCGTCCTCGAGATTCGCGACCCAGCCGCGCAGCTTCAGCGCATGTGCCTCGCGCACCGTCGCGTGCCGGAAGCCGACGCCCTGCACGACGCCGCGCACCCGCACGTAGTAGGTCTCGATCCGTTCGTCCAGTTCATTACGGCTCATCGCGTCGCCCTCCTGTTGCATTCAAGCCCGGCATTGTAGTCGCGTCGGCGGCTTCCTACACGCGCCCGGCAGGCCGGCCATCGGCCGCCGCCCGGCGTGGCCGCGCAGTGCGGCCGCCCGCGCGGCGCTCGCGTCGCCGTGCGCGCCGACCACGTACAATCTCGCCGACGCACAACCGCCGCGCCGCCCGCGCGGCCCTGAAGGAAACGCATGACTGATACCTCCCGCGATCTCGTTCTCGTCACCGGCGCGTCCGGTTTCGTCGGCTCGGCCGTCGCGCGCATCGCGCAGCAGAAAGGCTATGCGGTGCGCGTGCTGGTGCGCCCGACCAGCCCGCGCACGAACGTCGCGGATCTCGACGCCGAGATCGTCACCGGCGACATGCGCGACGAGGCTTCGATGCGCGCCGCGCTGCGCGGCGTGCGCTACCTGCTGCACGTCGCGGCCGACTACCGGCTGTGGGCGCCGGATCCGGACGAGATCGAGCGCGCGAACCTCGAAGGCGCGGTCGCGACGATGCGCGCGGCGCGTGCCGAAGGCGTCGAGCGGATCGTCTATACGAGCAGCGTCGCGACGCTGAAGGTCACGAGCGCCGGCGATCCGTCCGACGAAAACCGGCCGCTGACCGCCGAGCAGGCGATCGGCGTGTACAAGCGCAGCAAGGTGCTGGCCGAGCGCGCGGTCGAGCGGATGATCGCCGACGAAGGGCTGCCGGCCGTGATCGTCAACCCGTCGACGCCGATCGGCCCGCGCGACGTGAAGCCGACGCCGACCGGCCGCATCATCGTCGAAGCCGCGCTCGGCAAGATTCCCGCATTCGTCGATACCGGCCTGAACCTCGTGCATGTCGACGACGTCGCGCACGGCCACTTCCTCGCGCTCGAGCGCGGCCGGATCGGCGAGCGCTACATCCTCGGCGGCGAGAACCTGCCGCTGCAACAGATGCTGGCCGACATCGCGCAGATGACGGGCCGCAAGGCGCCGACGATCGCGCTGCCGCGCTGGCCGCTCTACCCGCTCGCGCTCGGCGCGGAGGCCGTCGCGAAGTTCACGAAGAAGGAACCGTTCGTGACCGTCGACGGGCTGCGGATGTCGAAGAACAAGATGTATTTCACGTCCGCGAAGGCCGAGCGCGAGCTTGGCTACCGCGCGCGTCCGTACCGCGAAGGGCTGCGCGACGCGCTGGACTGGTTCGGCTCGGCGGGCTACCTGAAATAGCACAACGCGGCGTGCTTCACGCCGCTTTGCGCACTTTGTTACACGTCGCTGACGGACCGGCACCGGCGCAGCGGTTAAAATCGCGGGTCTTACGCAGAGAAGACACGCATGAACCTGAACGATCAGATCGATTCGCTCAACGCGGGCGTCGATCAGCTGCTCCACGATCACCACGCCGCGCAGCAGGCGGCACGCAGCGCGGAAGCGTTCGCGCGCGCCGCCGCGGCGGAAGCCCAGGCCGCTGCCGAGCGTCACGCCGCGGCGGAGACCGAAGCACTGGCCGCCGCGCAGCGCCACACGGCCGCAGCCGCCGACGCCACCGCCGCGCAGCAGCGCCACGCCGATGCCACCGCCGCGGCCGAAGCCGCCGCCCAACGCCACAACGAAGCCGCCGCGCAGGCCGAAGCCGCCGTCCAGCGACACACCGAAGCGACCGCGCTGACCGAAGCGCTCGCGCAACGTCACGCGGACGCGGAAGCCGCGTCGCAGCGCCATGCGGCCGCGATCGCCGAAGCCGAGGCCGCCGCGCAACGTCATCACGCCGCCGCGACCGAAGCGGAAGCCGCCGCGAAACGCCACGCGGATGCGACGGCCGAAGCCGAGGCCGCGACGCAACGCCACGCGGCCGCGATCGCCGAGGCCGAAGCGCTCGCGCAGCGTCATCTGCAAGCGATCGCCGAAGCGGAAGCCGCCGCGCAGCGCCACGCCGATGCGACCGCCGAAGCGCAAGCCATCACGCAGCGCCACACCGAAGCCATCGCGCAAGCCGAAGCGGCCGCGCAACGCCACGCGCAGGCCACTGCCGAGGCGGAGGCTGTCGCGCAACGCCACAGCGAAGCGATCGCGCAGGCCGAAGCGGCCGCCGAGCGTCACGCGAAGGCGATCGCCGACGCGGAAGCGCTCGTCGAAGCCGTCGTGAAGGACGCGGCGACGAACCCGGCGGCGTCCGACACTGCGACGGCCGTTGCAACCGCCGCGGCCGAAGTCGTCGAACCGATTGTCGAACCCGCTGCCGCGCCAATTGCCGCCGATGAAGGCGCTGCGGCGCCGGCCGATGCGAGCACCGCAGTCGTCGCGACGAACGGCGCCGCCGGCGCGATCGAAGTCGCCCCTATCGAAGCAGCGGATGCGCCCGCGGACAAGCCGACGCTGCATGTCGCACGCCCGTCGCAGAACGAACTGACGCTGACCGTCAACGGCCAGTCGATCACGCTGCACCCGGAACAGCTGGGCCAGCTGATCGAGGAACTCGCGCATGCGCGCGCGTCGATGCAGCCGGAACCGCCGCCGGGCATCCCGGCCGGCTGGCGCTTCGTGACGACGAAGAACCCGATGATGGCCGTGCAGAAGCAGTCGAACGGCGACCGCCTGCTGGTCGCGCGCCACACCGGCTACGGCTGGGTCCCGTTCACGTTCTCGCCGGACGTCGTGATCCAGATGTACATGATGCTGACGCAGCGATAAGCGAGCGCACCACCGCCGCAAAAGAAACAGCCCGATCGGTTCACACCGATCGGGCTGTCTGCTTTCCAAAGTCCGGAAGTCAGCCGGCACACGCCGGCGTCATTCAGTTCAACGCTCCACCGGCGCCTGCACCCGCGCCTTCCACTGGCCGCCCTTGCCGCGCCAATAGCGCCACGCGGACGCGAACGTCGCTCCGACGTAGAACAGCGCGACGAGCGGCAACGCGGGCGCCCACAGCGGCGAGCGCCGGTAGTAGCGCAGCATCGGCGCATACGCGGTGCACATCGACGCCCACGCGAGCCACGCCGGCCATGCGCGCGCGCCGTACGCCAGCGCGGCGACGGGCGGCACGAGGTAGATGATCGTCATCCCGAGCAGCGTGCCGGCGAGCAGCAGCGGCGAATAATGGAGCTGCGTGAACGCGGTGCGCGCGATCATGTTCCAGATGTCGCGCCAGCTGTCGTACGGACGCAGCGACACGCTGCGATCGGCCAGATCGAGCCGGATCGGGTGCCGGCCGCTGCCGCGATGCTTGATCTGCGCGGCGAGGCTGCAGTCGTCGATCAGCGCGCCGCGGATCGATTCGATGCCGCCCGCCTCCTCGAGCGCGCTGCGCTTGACCAGCATGCAGCCGCCCGCGGCGCCGGCCGTCCGGTTGCGCGGATTGTTGATCCACGAGAACGGATAGAGCTTCGCGAAGAAGAACACGAACGCCGGGATCAGCGCCTTTTCCCAGAATGAATCGCAGCGCAGCCGCACCATCAGCGACACGAGATCGCGCTGTTCGGCCTGCGCGCGCGTGACGAGCTGGGCGACGGCGTCGGGCGGATGGCCGATGTCGGCATCCGTCAGCAGCAGGTAGTCGGCCGGCAGCCCGAGCGTGCGCACCGCCGCGATGCCCTGCGACTGCGCCCATACCTTGCCCGACCAGCCGGACGGCAGCGGCTTCGCGGCCAGCACGGTCAGGCGCTCGGCGCGGTTGATCGCGAGCGCGGCCGCACGGGCCGCGTCGGCGGTGCCGTCGTCGCTGTGGTCGTCGACGATGATCAAGTGAAAATCGCCCGGATAGTCCTGCTCGAGCAACGACGTCGCCGCCTCGGCGATCACATCGACCTCGTTGCGCGCCGGCACGACCGCGACGACGGCCGGCCAGCCGGCCTCGGCCGCCGCGCCACGCGCCTGCGGCGGCAGCGCCCGCGCGGGCCGCGCACGCCAGAAACCGCCGCGCGCGACGAGCAGCACGATCCAGATCAGCAGCGACAGGCCGGATACCAGGAAGGTAATCGCCAGCATCATCGGCAAGCCTCCTGCCGGACACCGGCGCGAACGGCACGGCCGCCCGCCGCGCACGATCGGTCGAGCATATTGAGGGTCGGAGCAAAAGCGCCCATGACCGCACGGGCGGCAGGGCAATACGCGTAAGAATCGACGGTCATCGAATGGCCTTGAAATGAGCGCGACGCCGGGCAGCCGGACCGGCTGCCCGCGAAAGCGCGCAGTTTACCGGGTTCCGCGCGCGCCAGCGCCGACGCGGCTCTGCTATGGATGCAACACGGTGGATACAGCACCAGAGCACGGACGGCCCGATAGGGTTAAAATGCGCGATTAATTCGGGGTTCCGGGGCCTGGCCTGGCCGGTTCGTTCCTGCCTTCATAACATCAAGCCGGGGCGAGCGAGCTGTGCCAGCTCCTCGAACCCCGGCGTCTGTCGTCGGAGTTCGCTCATATATGCGAGTCATCCTTGCCCAGCCCCGCGGCTTCTGTGCGGGGGTTGTCCGCGCAATCGAAATCGTCGATCGCGCGCTGCAACAGCACGGCGCGCCGGTCTATGTGCGTCATGAGATCGTGCATAACCGGCATGTCGTCGAAAATCTGCGTAATAAAGGGGCACGATTCGTTGAGGAACTCGACGAGGTGCCGCACGGCGCCGTGGCGATCTTCAGCGCGCACGGTGTCGCCCAGACGGTCGAACGCGACGCCGAAACGCGCGGGCTCGACGTGCTGGACGCCACCTGCCCGCTCGTCACGAAGGTGCACGTGCAGGGCCGCCAGTACGTCGCGGCGGGCCGCCGGCTGATCCTGATCGGCCACGCGGGCCATCCGGAAGTCGAAGGCACGATCGGCCAGATTCCTGCCGAGGTGATCCTCGTGCAGAGCGAGGCAGAGGTCGATACGCTGACGCTGCCGGTCGATACGCCGGTCGCGTACGTCACGCAGACCACACTGTCGGTCGACGACACGCGCGGCATCATCGAAGCGCTGCAGCGCCGGTTCACCGACATCGTCGGCCCGGACACGCGCGACATCTGCTACGCGACGCAGAACCGCCAGGCCGCCGTGCGCGAGCTGAGCGGCCAGGTCGACGTGCTGCTGGTCGTCGGTGCGACGAACAGCTCGAACTCGAACCGCCTGCGCGAGATCGGCACCGAAAGCGGCGTGCCGAGCTATCTCGTCGCCGACGGCTCGGAAGTAAAGCCAGAATGGTTCGCGGGCGTGCAGACGGTCGGCCTGACCGCCGGCGCGTCGGCACCCGAGGAAATGGTTGAGGATGTAATCGGCGCGCTGCGCGCGCTGGGGCCCGTCGATGTCACGACGATGGCGGGCCGTGAAGAAAAAGTCGAATTCAAGTTGCCGGCGAAGCTTACGCAAGCTGTCGCCCGCGAAGTTTAAGGAGGACATCTCTTGTCTATTCCGCTGCTCCAGCAAGTCCGCGTCGGCGCATACATCATGCGCCAACACCTGTCCGGCAACAAACGCTATCCGCTCGCGCTGATGCTCGAGCCGCTGTTCCGCTGCAACCTCGCGTGCAACGGCTGCGGCAAGATCGACTATCCGGACCCGATCCTGAACCAGCGCCTGTCCGTCGAGGAATGCCTGGGAGCCGTCGACGAGTGCGGCGCGCCCATCGTGTCGATCGCCGGCGGCGAGCCGCTGCTCCACAAGGAGATGCCGGAGATCGTCAAGGGCATCATGAAGCGCAAGAAATTCGTGTACCTGTGCACGAACGCGCTCCTGATGGAAAAGAAGATGGACGACTACGAGCCGAATCCGTACTTCGTCTGGTCGGTCCACCTCGACGGCGACAAGGAGATGCACGATCACTCCGTATCGCAGGAAGGCGTGTACGACAAGGCGGTCGCGGCCATCAAGGAAGCGAAGCGCCGCGGCTTCCGCGTGAACATCAACTGCACGCTGTTCAACGATGCGATCCCCGAGCGCGTCGCGAAGTTCTTCGACACGCTGGGGCCGATCGGCGTCGACGGCATCACCGTGTCGCCGGGCTACGCATACGAACGCGCGCCGGATCAGCAGCACTTCCTGAACCGCGACAAGACGAAGAACCTGTTCCGCGAGATCCTGAAGCGCGGCGAAGGCGGCAAGCGCTGGTCGTTCAGCCAGTCGTCGCTGTTCCTCGACTTCCTGGCCGGCAACCAGACGTACAAGTGCACGCCGTGGGGCAACCCCGCACGCACCGTGTTCGGCTGGCAGAAGCCGTGCTATCTGGTCGGCGAAGGTTACGTGAAGACCTTCAAGGAACTGATGGAAGACACGAACTGGGACAACTACGGCGTCGGCAACTACGAGAAGTGCGCGGACTGCATGGTCCACTGCGGCTTCGAAGCCACGGCCGTGATGGACACGATCTCGCATCCGCTGAAGGCGCTGCGCGTGAGCAAGAAGGGCATCAAGACCGACGGCCCGTTCGCACCGGACATCTCGATCGCGAAGCAGCGTCCGGCCGAGTATGTGTTCTCGCGCCACGTCGAGATCAAGCTCGACGAAATCCAGCGCGCCGGCAAGGGCAAGCTGCAGAAGCCGGCGAAGCCGGCAACGGCGGCTTAAGCGCGTGTCGCCCGCGGAGGCTCACGCCTCCGCGCAGGCAGGCGGCAAGAAAGCGCCACGGAGTTCGCTCCGTGGCGCTTTTGTTTTGTCGGGCCTCGCAACGGGGCCGCCGCGCATCCGCGCACGCATCGGAATGCGCACGCCGCTTGCCCAGGCTAGTGTCGCGACTCCGCCGCCGCGATCAGCTGCCATGCGGTCGGGCCGGGATCGAGCAGCGGGTCGGACGGCGGATCGAGATCGTGCCGATGGGTTTCCTCGGACGGCAGCGTCTGCGATTTCGCAATGCCGATCTCGTCGCCGCACACGGTGCATCGATAGATGCCCGCGATCTTCACTTCGCTGCCGGGCGGCAGGTTCTCGCTGAATGCGCGGCCGATTCCGCACGTGAAGTAGCCGCCGATCCTGTATAGCGCCATCGCTCCTCCTGACTGAAACGAATGCGTTCGCGCCGACACGCACGATCGTCGCAAACGCGAGGATGGATCGTCATCGACCGAACCCGTTCGGCTCCTGTCGTGACATTAGACGGCGAGAGTCAGCCCCCGTGAATTGGACTGGTACGAAACATGGCCCGGGCGTCGGTCGCGTGGCCGCCGCTCAATGCAGAACGGCCGGCTCCCGCATCTTCGCCGCCGCGTGCGCGACCAGCGCCGGCTGTTCGGCCGACGCAAACGTGCAGACGTGATTCCACAGCTCGGCGAGCCGATGTCGCGTGAGCGTCGCGACGCACGCGTCGTTCGCGGCGAGCACGCGCTCGAGCGCCGCGCATTCGTCGTCGTGCAGCGTCCATGCGCCGCTTTGCGCGGCGCGCGCCACGCTCGCGTCGAGCACGCGCTCCGCCTCGACGCAGAGGTCGATGCTCGCGTCGGGGCACACCGCATCGTCGAGCGCGAGGAACACCAGATAGACACTCGTGCGCAGCCGCATCAGCAACGCTTCGCTGCCGTGCTCGCCGCGCAGCGCGACGAGCGCCATGTGGCATTTCAGAGAAATGTCGCGCACATGCGCGGGCGGCAGCGGCAGCAGCCACTCGCGCGTCAACGGCGGGCGGCGACGGCCCTTCCGGACGCCCTTCATGATTCGTCCTCGCTTGCGGCAGCGTCGTCCGCATCGAATGCCGGCCACGCGGTGCGGCACGCGACGCCACCGCGGCTTGCGTCGCGATTGGCGTTCGCGCGGCGCCGCGCGCCGTACACGTCGTCCCGCCGCCGCGTCGCGCACGCCGCCGGCAGCCGGCGGATCAGCGACGCGCGCAACGCGGCGGGGAGTCGGTTCGCGCATGCCATGCTCGTCTCCCGCATCAGAACGTGTTCTCGCCCTTCAGGTAGTACGCGGTCTTCACGAAGAACGCCTTAACCGGATGGCCGGTCTGCGCGTCGCGCGCGGCACGCTGTTCCATCGCCGCCTTCTCTTCCTGCGAGCGGTCGGGCAACGGGTTGTGCACGCGCTCGAGCGCACGCTGCATCGCGAGCGGATAGTTCTGGTTGCCGGCTGCCGTCGCACGATAGCCGGCGCGCGCCATCTGCATCAGCTGCACGTCGGTCTCGGCACGCGCCGCCTTCCAGTTCAACGGCGCGGCGTTCTGCCACTCGGTGTCGACGGACTGCGCGAAGCTCGCGACGGGCAGCACGGCAAGCGCGCCGGACAGAACGGCAAGGGAAACAAGGGATCGCATCATGGCCTCCAGATGGTTGTTTGCGCATCGATCTCGATGATCGATGCGGTGTAGTCATCGTATGCCGCGAGGCCGTGCGCTTGAATAGCCGATTCCGCAATTGATATTTTCGGCACCGGCAGCCGGGGCGCGATCCGCGCATTCGCGACTGCCGCCTGCTCGGAATTTCTTTATTTCATTCAACTACCTGATCGCGTTTTCGCAGACGATTCGAAGCAGCACGTGAATCGTCTTTGCAGTTTTCGAAATGACATATTTCTGCCGGGATTTCTGCCGAAGCGTGGCCCGGCAAGGCTTTCGGCGCGATGCAGCATGCATGGACGCACGCGAGAAAAATCCTATCGAACGAGCCGGTTTCGCTGACGCGCGGCAAATCCTCCGCGCCGATTCACCGTTCTGAGACAAGACGTGCCCGACGAGTAAGCGCGATAATTGCGCATCGGCCGTATGTCACGGCTCTCATGCCTTCCCTATTCTTCACTCGAGTCCGCCATGTCCGCCATCGACACCACCGCCATCGACAGTTGGCACGCACACGTCTACTTCGACGCCGCGAGTCGCGACGCTGCCTGGGCGTTTCGCCTCGTCGTCGAAGAACGGTTTGGCGCGATCATCGAGCTCGGCCGCTTTCACGAACGCCTCGTCGGCCCGCATCCGGCGTGGTCGTACCAGATCGCGTTCGACGCCGCGCGGTTCGACACCATCGTGCCGTGGCTCGTGCTGAATCACGGCGCGCTCGACATCTTCCTGCATCCGAACACGAACGACGAATTGCGCGACCACCGCGACAGCGCGGTGTGGATCGGCAAGTCGCACGAACTGAATCTCGGCGCGCTGGGGCGCTGAGGGGCTGACGGCGGCTCGCGCGACATCGACGTTTCGATTTGCGCTGAAACGTCCGGCGGCGTTGCATCAATACAGTGGTTCAGTTATCCACGCCTGCCGGAACCCGCCATGACCCACGCCGACACCGATGCGCAACGCATCCATCGAGACTGGCACGCCGCCGTCGTCGCACGCGACCTCGACGCGCTGATGTCGCTGTACGCGGACGACGCGATCCTCGAAACGCCGCTGATCGTCGTCACGCTGCCCGATCAGGGCACGGGCGTGCTGCACGGCAAGGCCGCGATCGGCGCGTTCTTCGCGGCGGGCCTGCGCAATCCGGGCAACAAGCTCGGACGCTGGCACCGCACGGGCACGTTCTTCTCGAACGGGCGGCAACTCATATGGGAATATCCGCGCGAAACGCCGGAAGGCGATCAGGTCGATCTCGTCGAGGTGATGGATCTGCGCGATGGGCTGATCGCGCATCACCGCGTCTACTGGGGATGGGTCGGGTTCATTGCGCTGCGCGGCGCGGCACAAGCGGCCGGGCGCGAGTGACGCGCACCGGGCCGTCCACGCTCACGCTCACGCAACGTACATCGCGACACTGACGAACTGGCACAGGCTGCCGGCCAGCACGAACAGGTGCCAGATGCCGTGCCCGTGGCGGATGCGTTCGTCATTGATGAAGAAGTAGATGCCCGCGCTGTAGATGACGCCGCCGGCCACGAGCCAGGCGGTCCCCACAGGCGGCAACGCATGGATCAGCGGGCGGATCGCGACGAGTGCGAGCCAGCCCATCAGCACGTACAGCACCATCGATACGATGCGCGTGCGCCGTCCGAGCGTGAGCTCCTGCGCGATCCCGAATGCGGCGAGCCCCCAGCTCACGCCGAACAGCGACCAGCCCCACGGGCCGCGCAGCGTGACGAGCGCGAAGGGCGTGTAGCTGCCCGCGATCAGCAGATAAATGGCTGAATGGTCGCACTTCTGCAGGATCGCCTTGAGCCGCGGGTTGCGCACGCTGTGGTACAGCGTCGAGATCGCGTACAGCAGGATCAACATTGCGCCGTACACGCTGAAGCTCACGATCTTGTAGGGATCGCGATCGAGCGCGCCCATCGTCACCAGCGCGACCAGCCCTGCCACCGACAACACCGCGCCGACGAGATGGGAAATGCTGTTGAAACGCTCACCGACATGCACGACGGGTTCTCCTGCGCGGATTCTTCGGAAAAAGCAAAAGCCCTATGATACCGGCGCACCGAGCGAACCATGCTGAAGCCGGTCAAACGCGGCGGCGACGGCAGCGCCCGCGCGTGCCGCCCGGCTCCCAAAAGAAAAAAGCGCCGCGAATGCGTTCGCGGCGCTTCCTGGTCCGTCACCGGACCGCCCTACCGGGCGACCTCACCGGCCCGGCTCAACAACACTTCCCCGCCCCCGACCCGTACCGCGCATTCTGACGCTCGCGGAAGAATTCCTCGTACGTCATCGGCTCGCGGTCCGGATGGGTTTCACGGATGTGCGCGACGTAGGTGTCGTAGTCGGGCAGGCCGACCATCAGCCGCAACGCCTGCCCGAGGTAACGCCCCGCGCTGCGCAGGTCGCCGCCGAGATCGCTGAACATCGCGGCCTCCCGTTATCGGCCGCTGCCGAGCGCCTGCGCGGCCGGCATCGGCTCGTACGGCGTCTCGCGCACGGTCGGCTTCGACTCGCGGCGCGCGCGCAGCACGGCGAGCAGGCCGTACACCGCGATCGTCACGACGACGAAGATGAACAGGCCGGCCAGCGCCGCATCGATGTAGTCGTTGAAGATGATCCGCTGCATCTGCGCGATCGACTTCGCCGGCGCGAGCACCTTGCCTTCGTCCACCGCGGCCTGCAGCTTCGCGGCATGCGCGAGGAAGCTGACCTTCGGATTCGAATCGAAAATCTTCTGCCAGCCGGCCGTCAGCGTGCAGATCAGCAGCCACGCGGTCGGCACGATCGTCACCCACGCATAGCGCTCGCGCTTCATCTTGAACAGCACGACGGTGCCGAGCACCAGCGCGATCGCGGCGAGCATCTGGTTCGAGATGCCGAACAGCGGCCACAGCGTGTTGATGCCGCCGAGCGGATCGACCACGCCCTGGTACAGGAAGTAGCCCCACGCGGCCACGCACAGCGCGGTGGCGACCAGGTTCGCGGGCAGCGACTCGGTGCGCTTGAGCGCCGGATGGAACGTGCCGAGCAGATCCTGCAGCATGAAGCGGCCCGCGCGCGTGCCGGCGTCGACGGCCGTCAGGATGAACAGCGCCTCGAACAGGATCGCGAAGTGATACCAGAACGCCATCATCGCTTCGCCGCCGATCACCTGGTGCAGGATGTGCGCCATGCCGACGGCCAGCGTCGGTGCGCCACCCGCGCGCGCGATGATCGTCGTCTCGCCGACGGCCTTCGCGGTCTGCGTCAGCATGTCGGGCGTCAGCACGAAGCCCCATTGCGTGACCGTATTCGCGACGGCTTCCGGCGTCGAGCCGAGCACGGCCGCCGGCGCGTTCATCGCGAAGTAGATGCCCGGCTCGATCACGCACGCGGCGACGAGCGCCATGATCGCGACGAACGATTCCATCAGCATCGCGCCGTAACCGATGAAGCGCGCGTTGGATTCGTTGTCGATCAGCTTCGGCGTCGTGCCCGACGAGATCAGCGCGTGGAAACCCGACACCGCACCGCACGCGATCGTGATGAACAGGAACGGGAACAGGTTGCCCGACCACACCGGACCCGTGCCGTCGACGAACTTCGTCAGCGCAGGCATCTTCAGTTCCGGTGCGACGACCAGGATGCCGATCGCGAGGCCGAGGATCGTGCCGATCTTCAGGAACGTCGACAGGTAGTCGCGCGGCGCGAGCAGCAGCCACACCGGCAGCACCGATGCGACGAAGCCGTAGCCGATCAGGATCCACGTGAGCTGCGTGCCGTTGAACGTGAACCATGCGGCGAGCGTCGCCGAATCGTGCACGTGCTGGCCGAACGCGATCGATGCCATCAACAGCACGAAGCCGATGATCGACACTTCGCCGATGCGGCCCGGACGGATGTAGCGCGTGTAGATGCCCATGAACAGCGCGATCGGAATCGTCGCGGCGACGGTGAACGTGCCCCACGGCGAATTGGTCAGCGCCTTCACGACGATCAGCGCGAGCACCGCGAGGATGATCACCATGATCAGGAACGCGCCGAACAGCGCGATCACGCCGGGCACCGTGCCGAGCTCCATCTTGACGAGATCGCCGAGCGAGCGGCCGTCGCGGCGCGTCGAGATGAACAGCACGATGAAGTCCTGCACCGCGCCGGCGAACACGACGCCGGCCAGGATCCACAGCATGCCGGGCGTATAGCCCATCTGCGCGGCGAGCACGGGGCCGACGAGCGGCCCGGCGCCGGCGATCGCGGCGAAGTGATGGCCGAACAGCACGTACTTGTTGGTCGGTACGTAGTCGAGGCCGTCGTTGTATTTGACCGCCGGCGTCATCCGCAGCCCGTCGAGCTGCATGACCTTGCTGGCGATGAAGCGGCTGTAGAAGCGATATGCGATCAGATACACGCAGACTGCGGCGATCACGATCCATAGCGCGCTGACGCGTTCGCCGTGCGCAAGTGCGATCGTCCCGAATGCGAATGCGCCGAGCAGCGCGACCGCGATCCAGAGCAGGGTACTGGAAGCCCGATTCATGGCGTCTCCTGGTCTCCAATGTGTTTTTGAGTGGATGCGGCGAGGGGCCGAACCCGCGTGACGTCGATGCGTCGTGCCGCGTCTCGTGAAAGCCGAGGCAGTGGGCCGTAGTATTCCGCGCGATGGGGGCGGCTTACAAGCGCACAACTACGTATGCGGGGCTACGTAGAATTACGTAGGCAGGGGGGATGAAGGAGCGCGGCGGTGAGGGATCGCCGCGCAGCGCGACGTGGCACCCGGCCGGCCCGGCACATCGCGCGCCGGGCCGGGCCGCATCCGTCAATGCTTGTCGTCGAGCTTCTTCGGCTTCGGCGCCGACGGCACCTTCGCGTACTGGAACGCCGGCGTCGCCTTCAGTGCATCCTTCGTCGCGCCCGGCAGGTAGATGTTGCCGTTGCGCACGTCGAGCGACGCGATCGGCACCGCGACGTCATGCGCGGCCACGCCGAGGAAGCCGCCGGCCGACACGATCGCCGCCGACACCGAGCCGTCCGGCGCGACGATCAGGTCGCGCACCGTGCCGACTTTCTGGTTCGCGTCGTTGTACACGACCTTGCCCAGCACGCTCTTCTTCACGCTCCAGCCTTCGAGCAGCGCCTGCGATTGCTCGACGGTCACGCTGAGCGGCTGCGCGCCGGCGATCTGCGCGTGCGCGCTGACGCTCGATGCGAGGACGGTTGCTGCGATGAGGGTCTTGTAGAACTTCATGTAGTTTGCACTCCGGTTCGGTTGTTGTTGATTCCGGGAGCGAAGCGACGCGGGCGCAATGGCTGATCGGTGAGCACCCCGCGCTTCGTCGGTCGCATGGCGGTCGGCCGCGCCGCCACTGCGTGTGTGCATGGCGGACCGGCATGACCGGGCCGCGGCGTGCAGCACGGCGTTCATGGTAGCGACATTCGCCGGATCGTGCGTCCAGCGTGCAACGCGGCAGAGGATCGAGCCGGAGCCAGATCAATGACCGTGCGGATAGTTGTGCGCGCGGCGCGGAAACAGCGCCGCCGCGGCATGTCGATCAGGAGAATATGGCAAACAGTCAACAGATCTTCACGGGTGCATCGAACTACGCGGCGGGCGCCACCCCGCCGGCCCGCCACCCTGCTCCGCAGCCATGCCGCGTCACGCGTTGCGCGAATACACCCGGCGATGCCGCACCGCCTCGGCCAGCACGTCGAGCACCGGCTCGGTCTGCGACCAGCTCAGGCACGCATCGGTGATCGACACGCCGTACTGCAACGGCACGCCCGGCTTCAGATCCTGACGCCCGGCCTCGAGATGGCTCTCCACCATCACGCCGACGATCCGGTGCTCGCCCTGCCCCAACTGTCGCGCGAGATCCTGCGCGACGTCGATCTGCCGCTCATGCGACTTGTTCGAGTTCGCATGCGAGCAATCGACCATCACCTGCTCGCGCAACCCGCTCTTGCGCAGCACCGCGCAGCTCGCCTCGACGTGCTCGGCGTCGTAGTTCGGCCCGTTCTTGCCGCCGCGCAGGATCACGTGCGCGTCGTCGTTGCCGCGCGTCTCGAAGATCGCGGCCATCCCCATCTTCGTCATCCCCATGAACGCGTGGCTCGCGCGCGCGGCGACGATCGCGTCCGACGCCACCTGCACGCCGCCGTCGGTGCCGTTCTTGAAGCCGATCGGGCAGCTCAGCCCCGACGCGAGCTGGCGATGGCTCTGGCTCTCGGTCGTACGCGCGCCGATCGCGCCCCACGCGATCAGGTCGGCAATGTATTGCGGGCTCAGCAAATCGAGGAATTCGGTCGACGCCGGCAGGCCCAGCGCGTTGATGTCGAGCAGCAGCTGCCGCGCGGCGCGCAGCCCTTCGTTGATGCGGAAACTGCCGTCCAGGCGCGGATCGTTGATGTATCCCTTCCAGCCGACCGTCGTGCGCGGCTTCTCGAAGTACACGCGCATCGTGATCAGCAGGTCGTCCTTCAGCGCATCGGCGGCAGCCTTCAGGCGGCGTGCGTAGTCGAGCGCCTGATCGTGGTCGTGGATCGAGCACGGGCCGACGACGAGCAGCAGCCGGTCGTCGCGGCCATGCAGGATGTCGCCGATCGCGCGGCGGGTGTCCTCGACGAGCGTCTGCGTGGCGGCCGGCACCGGCAGCTCGTCCTGCAGCAGAGCGGGGGAAATCAGCGGACGCACGGCGCCGATGCGGACGTCGTCGATGCGCGTGGTGTCCTGCGTCGCGTCGGCGCTGCCTACCTCGCGATCGTGGGAAGGATTGTCGAGGTTCTGCATGAGAATTCTCCGGGGGACGTCTGGAATGATTGGCAGCCTCGATTATGGCACTCGCGCAAGGCGGCACGCCGCTCGCGCAGCACTTCCGCGCGAGCGCGCACCTCGCGACGCGAGCCGGCCGTTCGGCCGAGTGGTCGCATGCCATCGAAGTACCGTACGATCGTGGCTGTCCCCTGCCGATGCGGGCCCTCGTTCGACGCCGGCGGCACGACGCACCATCCGTCCGTGATTGATCGTTCGCAACCTGACCCGACCCGCCAAGATGACCGTATCCGAACTGCTCAGCGCCATCCGCCAGCCCTACGCCGACCTGCTCGCGCAAGCGGCGGCGCAACCGGTGGCCGTCGTCGAACCGGCCTACCGGAAAGCCGACGGCATGCTGGCCACCGAAGGCCCGCTCGCGCTGCCGTGCCGCGCCGATCTCGTTCACACCGCAGGCGAATCGGCCGGCCAGCCGGCGATGGTCGACTCGACCGCGCAACTGGATTTCGAGCCCTTCGCGTTCGAACTCGACACGGCGGCCGTGTCGATCCGGCCGTTCGTGTGGGACTGGGTGACGGTCGAAGCCGACGGTTTCGACGAAGCCGCGGCCACCGACGCGTTCAAGGCATGGTTCTTCGCGTGGTTCGACACCGACGACGCACGCGTGCCGGCCGAGGACCGCCTGCACGGCGTCGTCCACTATCTGTCGGAGCCGGCGCGCACGGAGCATGGATGGCGGATCAACGCGGATCTCGGTTCGGCGCCGGGCGCGACCGTCGAGGACTTGCTGTTCCGGCTCGTCGATGCGGGCGCCACGCGGATCAGCATCGGCTGAATCGCCTCACCTTCATTCATCTGCCAACATGAAAAGAGCATTCGCCGCGTTGCTGCTTTGCATCGCATTGCCCGCGTCGGCCGAGGTCAGCACGGAAGTGCTGTGCTTCAGGACGACCGGCGACAAACCCGTGCGATTCGAGCTGCGCACGTATTACGACGACGTGGCCAAGTGGCAAGGCGGCGTCGTCCGGTATGCGAAATCGAAATCGGCCATCCCGCTGCTGTTCAAGCACGAGGAGCACGAGGAACTCGCGGAAGGCCGCCCGTACCAGTACACGACAACCTGGTGGGAAATGGTCGACGGCAAGATCAACGGCGAATATGAAATGATGAGCCAGGGTGCGATCGTCTATTCGATGACGTACACCCATGCGCGTACCGGCAAGAAGACCGATTTCACATGGGCGCAGGATGTCGATGCGTCCGCGAAGACGGGGTGCCGCTGGTGATCTGGATCGGGCGGTGTCGCGACGCTCGGCCGTCCACCCGCGCCCGCTTGCGCGCCGGCGGCCGATTGATTCGAGCAACCCGTCAGCTCACGTCGCCCGGCGCGTCGACGTCGATCCCGAGTTCGGTCGCCATCCGCTGAACGAGCGCGTTCAGCCGCGCCACTTCATCCGCAAGCCGCTTCTGCTCGGCCTTCAGCGCCTCGAACTCGGACGGCGGAACGGAATCCGTGCCGCCACCGGTGTCCGGACCGGCGAAGTCGGCGACGTTCACCTCGCCGCACATCAGGTGCATCCAGCGGTTCTCGCGCGCACCGGGCGCACGCGGCAGCCGGATCACGAGCGGTTGCGCACGCGCGGCGAGCTCGTCGAGGAAGGCCTCGACCGACGAGATGTCCGCGAAGCCGTGCAGGCGCGCGCTGTTCAGGCGCAGTTCGGCCGCCGTCTGCGGGCCGCGCAGCAGCAGGATCGTGAGCAGCGCGATCGCCTGGCTCGGGATGCCGAGCACGCGATTCATGTTGTGCTCGAAACGCGGCACGCGGCTGCTGCTGCCCTCCATCACGAGGCTCAGGTGCTTGAGGCTGTCGAGCGCGGTCGTGACCTCGTCCTCGCTGACGTTCATCACTGGCGAGCGTGCGGTTTTCTGGTTGCAGCCCGCGGTCAGCGCGTTCAGCGACAGCGGATAGGTGTCCGGCACCGTGTGCTGCTTCTCGACGAGCACCCCGAGAATGCGGGCCTCGAGGGGCGTGAGTTCGCGCAGGGCGCGTGGCGTGGGCATATCCGGCGTGGTGTTCATGGATGGCGTCGCAGCGTGCAGCAGGTGAAGGGAAACGTCGCGGCCCGTCCGGCGTCGCGAACGGGCGAGCCATATGATAGCTCGCGACGTGGGGCCCGGCGCCACCTGCCGCCGCGCCGCGCGCACTTGCCGCAGACGGCTTTCGTCCAACGTATCGGGAGGGCGACGGCGGCGGCCGCGACGATGCGTGCATTCGGCGCCGCGCATTCACGCTGCGTGGCAGCGGCTGGCGTCGCCGCGCGTTTGCGCGTGGTGCAGGCCGGCGCTACGATACGCGTTCAGCCGGAGAGGCGGCGCGGCACGCGGCCGCCTTCGAATGCCACACCGGCACCGTGCATCGCCCCGTCCCGCACGCCGGGTTGCCGCGCATGCGCATCACTCGCCACTCGTCAACACGGTTCAACCGTTCACTCGTTCACCACCATGACCGCATCCTCTTCAGCGCCGAACGTGCGCGCCATCGTCACAGGACACACGCGCGGCCTCGGCGCGTCGCTCGCGGAACAGCTGCTGCAGGAAGGCATCGCCGTGCTCGGCGTGTCGCGCAGCCGTCATCCGTCGCTCGCCGCGCAGGCCGGCGACCGGTTCGCCGAAATCGAACTCGACTTGTCGGATACGTCGGCCGTCGCAACGTGGCTGGCCGGCGACACGCTGCGCAGCTTCGTCGACGGCGCGTCGATCGTGCTGCTCTTCAACAACGCGGGCATCGTCGATCCGATCGGACCGCTCGACGCGCAGGACCCGGCGCTCGTCGCACGCGCGGTCAGCCTGAACGTCGCGGCGCCGCTGATGCTGTCGGCCGCGCTCGTGCAGGCGGTATCGGCCCCGACCGAATGCCGGATCCTGCACGTGTCGAGCGGCGCCGCGCGCAACGCGTACGCGGGCTGGAGCGTCTATTGCGCGACCAAGGCCGCACTCGATCATCACGCACGCGCCGTCGCGCTCGACGCGAACCGTGCGCTGCGGATCTGCAGCATCGCGCCGGGCGTCATCGATACGGGGATGCAGGCGACGATCCGCGCGACCAGCGAAGAGAATTTCCCGATGCGCGAGAAATTCGACCAGTTGAAGGCGAGCGGCGCGCTGTCGACGCCCGAGGCCGCCGCGCGGCACCTGATCGGCCATGCGCTGAGCGACGCGTTCGGTGCAGAGCCGACGGCCGACGTCCGGAACCTGCCGGCCGGTTAAGCCGCGCACGCGGCGCGTCAGCCTTCGAGCCGCTTCGTCCAGTCTTCGACCTGCCGCTCCGTCCGGCGCTTGTCGAGCATCTTGCGCCAGCCGGGCGGCAACACCGGAACGCCGCACAGCGCATCGAGCGCGGCCATGTCGAGCGTGCGCCGGTACAGCACATCGAGCACCGTCGACAGCGGCCATTGCGGATACGGCCGCTCGTGCAGCGCCAGCACATCGCCCGGCGCCACCCAGCCTTCGTCCAGCACACGGTAGTACCACCCGGTCCGGCCGCTTTGCTGCACGAGCGCCGCCATGCGCGGATGGTCGAAACGCGCATTGAGCTTCCAGCACGGCTGCCGAGACTGCGACACCTGCAGCACGGCGCCGCCCAGCGTGAACACGTCGCCGAGACACACGTCGCGCTCGGTCACGCCGTGCGTCGACAGGTTCTCGCCAAAGGCGCCCGGTCGCTCGAGCACGTCACGCGCCCCGATCTGCGCGGACCACCACGCATAGTGGTCGTAAGCATAGTGATGGACCGCCTTGTCGGGCCCGCCGTGATGCCGCGCATCGGCCTGCCCGTCACCCGCGAAGCCGAGTGCGCCGAGCCACAGACGCGCGTCGACCGGCTGCTTGTCGATCGCACTCAGGTGCGGCGTGCCGGCCAGCGGCCGGCTCGTGCCGACCCGCACCGCGGCGATGGCAACCGCGATCGCCGGCCGCGCGTCGCCGCTCATGCCGGCACACCGTCCGGCAGTGCCGCGAGCAGGCGTTCGAGCTCGCGCGTGCGCACTTCGCCGAGCGGCAGCAACGGCCGCCTCGGCTCGCCCGCGTCGAAGCCGCGCAGCCGCAACCCGGCCTTCACGGTCACCGGCAGGCCGCCATCGACGATGAACCGCAGCAGCGGCAACTGCGCGTGAAAAACCGTCCGGGCGCGCGCCAGGTCGCCGGCGCGCATCGCGTCGACCAGCGCAATCGGCAACGCGGCGTTCAGGTTCGGCGCGGCCGTGCACCATCCGGCCGCGCCCGCGGCCAGCGCGGCAAGCGCCATCGGATTGCTGCCGTTGTAGAACGGGATCGTCCCGTCGCTCAACTGCGCGAGCCGGTGCATCCGCCCGATGTCGCCGGTGCTCTCCTTGACCATCGTCACGTTGTCGACGGTCCTGCAGATCGTCGCGATCAGGTCGGGCGACATGTCGACGCCGCTCGTCGCGGGGTTGTTGTACAGCATGATCGGGATGCCGATGGCGTCGCCGATCGCGCGATAGTGCGCGACGATCTCGTCGTTGCCGAGCTTCCAGTACGACACGGGCAGCACCATCACGGCATCGGCGCCGGCCTGTTCGGCGATGCGCGCGCGGCGCACCGCGCCGGCCGTCGTGAGATCGGAGATGCCGACGACGGTCGGCACGCGCCGGCGCACCGCGCGAATCGACGCGGTTGAGACCGCCTCCCATTCGGCGTCGGACAGGTACGCGCTCTCGCCGGTACTGCCCAGCGGCGCGATCGCGTGGACGCCATCGGCGATCAGGCGCTCGATCAGCGCATCGAGCGCCGGCAGGTCGATAGCGCCGTCGGCGGAGAACGGCGTAACCGGATAGGCGATGATGCCTTGCAGCAGGATGGACACGTTGTGGATTCCTCAATGATGGATGGACGAGACGAGCGCAATGCGCGTGTTCATGCAATACAGTCCGGATGCGTGCGCAACGCGCGCCGCGCGTAGTAGTCGAACGTCACCGCATCGCGCTTCGGCTTCGAAATCCAGTCGCGCGCTTCCCGCGCGAGCGCCGGCGGCACCGGCTTGATCTCGCCGGCCGACATCGCCAGCAGTTGCAGCTTCGCGGCCCGCTCGATCAGCAGCGCGAGGATGCAGGCTTCCTCGATCGTTTTGCCGACCACGAGCTGGCCGTGATGCGACAGCAGGATCGCGCGCTTGCTGCCGAGAGCCTTCGAAATGATCTCGCCTTCCTCGTTGCCGACCGGCACGCCGGGCCAGTCCTTCAGGAACGCGCAATCGTCGTACAGCGGGCAGGTGTCCATGTGCGACACGACGAGCGGCTGCTCGAGCATCGACAGCGCCGCGACATGCGCCGGGTGCGTATGGATGATGCAGTTCACGTCCGGGCGCTCGCGATAGATCCACGTATGGAACCGGTTGGCCGGATTCGGAATGCCTTCGCCGTCGACGACGTCGAGATCCTCGTTCACGCGCAGCAGGTTCGCGGCCGAGATCTCGTCGAAGCCGAGCCCCAGCCGCTGCGTGTAGTACGTGCCGGCGTCGTCCGCGCGGCAGGTGATCTGCCCGGCCAGGCCTGAATCGTGACCGGCGTCGAACAGGATCCGGCACGTGAGCGCGAGCTTTTGCCGCGCGGACCAGCCGCTGTCGCCCACCTCGCTCTCGAGACGCCGCTCCGCCAGCGCGACCAGCGTCTCCTTCGTCAAATTCAACGTTTCCGCCATGTTCACCTCCTGAATGGATCGGATCTGCCGCGCCGCCCGCGGCCGTGTCCGTGGGCACGCAAGACACACAATACACCACATGACACTTTGTGTCATGCGTTACAATCGATTTTTCGAAGGACACCTGGCGCCCCATGACGATTCGCCTGAAGCTGCTCAGAAAACAGAAGGGCTGGACGCTCGATGTGCTGGCCGACGAGACCGGCCTGACCAAGAGCTACCTGTCGAAAGTCGAGCGCGGCCTGAGCGTGCCGTCGATCGCGGTCGCGCTGAAGCTGTCGAAGGCGCTGAACATCGACGTCGAGCAGCTGTTCTCGGAAAGCCACAATCGCGAGCTGATCACGGTCACGCGCGCCGGCGAGCGCACGGCGATGGGCGCGGCGGCCGACAGCCACGCGCACCGCTTCGAAAGCATCGCGGCCGGGGTCGCGCCGAAGAAGATGCTGCCGTTCGTCGTGCATCCGCCGCACGAATTCGTCGCGTCGACGTTCCGCGAGCACGAAGGCGAGGAATTCCTGTTCGTGCACAAGGGGCGCGTCGAAATCGAATTCCCGAACGAGACGGTGCAACTCAAGACGGGCGATTCAGTCTATTTCAACGCACTCATCCCGCACCGCACGCGCAGCCTCGGCGCCGCGCAGGCGGAGATCCTGGTCATCGTCAGTCACGACGACTAGCCTCGTCACATCTTCGCGCAAGGATCTTCCGATGGTCACAAAGGCCACCGCACCGTTCCAGCAGATCAAGACGCTCGTTCGCCAAAAGGTCGGCGCGAGCGAGTGGCGCCCGGGCGACCGCATTCCGTCCGAACTCGATCTCGCCGCGCAATTCGGCGTCGCGCGCATGACGGTCAACCGCGCGCTGCGCGAGCTGACCGAGGAAGGTGTGCTGAAGCGCATCGCGGGCGTCGGCACCTTCGTCGCCGAAGTGAAGCCGCAGTCGAACCTGCTGATGATCGCGCACATCCGCGACGAGATCCGCGCGCGCGGACACGAATATCGCTGCCGCGTGCTCAGCCAGTCGCGCGAACCCGCGTCGTTCGACGTCGCGGCCGCGTTCGGGCTGGCGGTCAACACGCCGGTTTTTCACGTGGTGTGCGTGCACGAGGAAAACGGCCGCCCGATCCAGCTCGAGGATCGCTACGTGAATCCGGCCGCCGCGCCCGAATTCATCGATCAGGACTTCCAGGCCGAGCCGCCGTCCGAATACCTGTTCAACAACGTGTCGCACTACGAACTGGAGATCGAGCACGTCGTCGACGCGGCGCTGCCGACGAGCGAACAGGCGCGGCTGCTCGACATGCGCGCCGACGAGCCGTGTCTCACCCTCACACGCCGCACCTGGACGAACGGGCTGCCCGTCACGTTCGTGCACTTCCTGCATCCGGGCAACCGCTACCGGCTCGGCTCGCGCTTCAAGCCGGGCGCCGGACGGCACCAGACCTGAGCCTGTTTCGGCACCCGAAAACGACCACGCGCGGCGGCCGCTTCATCGCGAAACGGCCGCCGCGCGCGTGATGTCGCTCGATATTCGCCGCTCAGATCGTCCGGACCTGCCCCGCGTCACGCGTCCACACGACCGGAAACAGCGGATGCTCGAGCGGCGCGCCGGCCGGCAGTTCGTGGGCCAGCCCGGGGAAATCGGGCGACGTCTTCCAGCGGCGCGGCGCGTGACGGATGTCGTCTCCGACGAAGCGGATCGAGAACGCGCGCCGGCGGTTCTGCGTACCGCCCGACGCATGCAGCGTCAGCATCCGGAAGCACACCATGTCGCCGGGCTCGAGCGCCCAGTGCCGAATCGGGAATGCCGAGCGGTCGGCCTCGATGTCCGGCAGGTCGGCGAGGCTGCCTTCGGGGAACCACTTCGCCTCCTTGTCCATGAACGTGCGCGGCATCAGCCATGGCCCCTGGTGCGAACCCGCAACGAATTCCAGCGTCGATTCGAGCGGCACCGCGTCGACCGGAATCCACATGCTGACGTTGTCGTCGCCTTCGATGTTGTAGTACGGCTGATCCTGGTGCCACGGCGTGCGCTGCCGCGTGCCGGGCTCCTTCACGAGCAGATGATCGTGATGCAGGCGAACAGTCTTCGTGCCCATCAGCGCGGCGGCCACCGACGGCGCGGGCGACCGCACGATGAAGTCGCGGTACGCATCGTTGTGCCGCCAGTTGCAGAAGTCCTCGAAGAACCAGCCCGGATCGTCGGGCCGGCTCGCGACCTTCGCACGCTCGCTCGGCTGCGCGAGGTTCGCGTCGATGCCGGCGCGCAGCGCGGCCACTTCGTCGGGCGAGAAGATGCCCTTGATGCACACCGCGCCTTCGTCGCGGAAGGCGGCGATCAGTTCGGGCGTCACGGCTTTCGCGACGCGGTCCTGGATACTCGTCATGGCTTGCCTGTCGATTGAATGAAGCATGGGATCACGGGGGGCATGGCGCGCATGCGGTCACGGCGCGGCGGTCAACTGCTGCTTCGCGCCGTAGATGTCGAAGTCGAAGTATTTCGCGGCGATCTTCTGGTACGTGCCGTTCGCGCGGATCGCGGCGATCGCGTCGTTCAGCCGCTTCTTCATGTCGGCGTCGCCCTTGCGCACGCCCATCGCGACGCCATAGCCGGTGATGCGCACGTCGGTCACGTCGGGGCCCGCGAACGCGTAACCCTTGCCGCGCGGCGTCTTCAGGAACGAATAGCCGGCCTGCGTCTTGTCCTGGAAGGTCGCGTCGAGACGGCCGTTCACCAGATCCTGATACACCTGGTCCTGATTCTGGTACGACACGATCGTCACGCCCTTGGTCGCCCATTCGGCCTTCGCGTACGCCTCCTGCGTGGTGCCCTGGTCGATCCCGACGCGCTTGCCGGCGAGCGACGCCGCGGTCGGCAGCAGCTTCGAGCCGGCCGGCGCGACGAGCGCGCCCGGCGACGCGTACAGCTTGTTCGAGAAGTCGATCTGCTTGAGCCGCTCGTCGGTGGCCGTCATCGCGGACATGATCACGTCGAACTTGCGCGCGCGCAGCGCCGGAATCATCCCGTCGAAGCCCTGCTCGACCCACACGCACTTCGCGCGCAGCTGCTCGCAGATCGCATCGCGCAGGTCGATGTCGAAGCCGGCGAGCGAGCCGTCGGGCTGCTTCGCCTCGAACGGCGGATAGGTGGGATCGATGCCCCAGCGGATCGTTGCCGTGTCCTGCGCGAACGAGACGAGCGGCGCGAACGCCAGCGCGGAAACGACGAGCTTTGCAGTGCGGTTCATGGTGTGTCCTTGTGGTCTCGACGTGGCGGGCGAGCGCCGGGCGTCCGTTGGGGGGCGTCGTGCCGGGAGGCCGGCGCGGTGCGCGAAAGACTGGGACTTCCTTCGATGAAACTGCGATGCAGTCTAGACCGCTCAATTTTTGAGCGCAAGCGGGGGAGCGGATTGGGCGACGCTGGAGGGTGAGATCGGTACGAAGGGCTGGATTGAGTGGCCCGAAGTGGCGCGATTTTCCCGGATTTTCGAGCGTTTACCCGGGTGATGTTTGATTGCCACAGGGCAAGTTTTCGCTGATACCTGCCGGAGGCGAATGACTATACAGCGCGGTCTATCAAGGCATTTTTTCGCCCCCGGCGCCCGTGCAGCCTATACCGCACCCAACCACGAGTGGCGACGAATATCGTCGAGATGCCTCGCGAGCAACCCTAGCCCCATGTCCGGCGAACCCACGATTGCCCACGCTCTCCGGCCATGCTAAAAGTCCTCGCACGCATTTGGAAATGAAATGCTCGAATCCAGAAAAGTGCAGAAATGAATCGACCTTTGTTCGACCTCGACCTGTTGCGCGCACTCGTGATGGTCGCCGATTGCGGCAGCTTCACGACGGCGTCCGCGCGCCTGCATTCGACGCAGTCGACGGTCAGCCAGAAGGTGCGGCGGCTCGAGGAGATCGCCGGGCATCGCCTGCTCGACCGCGGCACGCGCGACGTGCGGCCGACCGACGCCGGCGTGACAGTGCTCAGCTACGCGCGGCGCATGATCGCGCTGAACGACGAGATGCTGGAAGCGCTGTCGGGCGCGACCGTCGCGCTCACGATCCGGCTCGGCGTACCCGACGATTTCGCGGCGGGCCGCACGACCCACGCGCTCGCCGCGTTCAAGCGCGATCATCCGCAGGTGAAACTCGAGGTGACGTGCGGGCTGAGCCGCGACATCTGCGCGGCCTACGATCGCGGCGAGCTCGATCTCGTGCTGATCAAGCAGCGGCGCGACAGCCGCGAGGCGGTGGTGCGCTGGCCGGAGAAGCTGCGCTGGATCGACAGCGCGCGGCATCCGACGATCGAACTCGACCCGGTGCCGCTCGTCGTGTTTCCGCCACGCGGGCTCTATCGCGACGACATGATCAAGGCGATCGAGGAACGCGGTCGCCGCTGGCGGATCAGCTTCACGACGTCGAGCCTGAGCGGCATCCAGGCGGCCGTCGCGGACGGGCTCGGCATCAGCGTGCTGCCCGCGCGCGCGGTGACCAACGACCACGTGGTGCTGACCGACGAGCACGGCGGCTTCGCGCCGATCGAGAACATGGACATCGCGATCCTGCATCGGCCGACGGCCGATCCGATGGTCAGCGAATTGACGAAGGCGCTCGCGGCGATGCTGGAACACGAGCCGGAATAAGCGCGGCCGTCGCGATACGGAGCGGCTGCGACGGAGCACCGGCGCAATCGGGCATGCCCGCGCCCGTCAGAACATCGTGTTCCCGTTCGCCGCATGCTCGGGCACGGGCTGGTTCACGTCCCAGTGCTCGACGATCTTGCCGTGCTCGAGCCGGAAGATGTCCATGATCGCGCTGCCGTGCGTGCGGGGCTCGCGCACCGCATGCACGTGCAGGATCACGTAGTCGCCGTCGACGAACGCGCGCTTGATCTCGCTGTGCGACTGCGGATATTTGTCGCGCAGGAACGCGACGAACTTGCGGAAACCGTCACGCCCGTCGGCCGCGTTCGGGTTGTGCTGCACGTACTGGTCGCCGACATACGCGAGCGCGGCATCGGCATCCTTCTCGTTCAGGCCTTTCTCGTAGAACGCCAGCACCGTGCGACGATTCGCTTCCTGCTGGGCTTGATCCGGTCCGACCGCCGCCGCATGCGCGGCCGTCACCGCGAACGTCGCCGCGGCCATCCATCGCGTCCATCGCGCGGCCCGTGCCGCCATCGTGCGTGTGCGTCCCATCGTCGTCTCCCGCGGGATCAGGCTGAAAAGAGCACGATCATACCCGGCGCAATGCGGCACCGCGCTCAGACCAGCACGCCGTCGCGCGCGACGATCCGCCCCGACGACACGACGAGCCGACGCGTCGGCCGCGCGACGACGGCCTCGGCGAACGTCAGCGCATCGACGAGCACGACGTCCGCACGCTTGCCGGCCTCCAGCCCGTAATCGGCGAAGCCGCAACCACGCGCCGCGCTGTGCGTCACGCAGTCGAGTGCGACTTCGAGCGCGTCGTCGCGGCGGAAATCGTTGCGCATGCCGATCAGCATCGCGCGTTCCAGCATGTCGGGCGAACCGTACGGCGTCCACGTATCGCGCACGCCGTCGTTGCCGCCGACGACGGTCACGCCGGCCGCCCGACACGCGACGACCGACGGCACGGGCACCGCGGCCGGCGCGGTCGTGACGATCGCGACGCCGAGTTCGGCCATCCGCGCGAGCAGCGCGTCGCGCTCGCGGCCGGCAACGTCGCCGAGGCAGAAGCCGTGGCTGATCGTGACCTTGCCTTGCATGCCGAGCGCGGCCGTGCGCTGCAGGATCAGGTCGAGCGAGTACGCGCCCATCGACCCGCGCTCGTGCAGGTGCAGGTCGAGCCCGCGGCCGTGGCGCTCGGCGATGCCGAACAGCACGTCCACCGCTTCGACCGGATCGCCTTCGATCGCGCACGGGTCGAGGCCGCCGAGCAGGTCGGCGCCCGCGCCGAGCGCGTCGGACAGCAGCGCGGCGGTGCCGGGCCGCTTGAGCACGCCCGACTGCGGAAACGCGACGATCTGGATCTCCACCTGGCCGCGCAGCGTCTCGCGCGTCGCGAGCACGCCGTGCAGATGCCGCAGCCCGGCGTCGGTGTCGACGTCGACGTGCGTGCGGATGCGCGTCGTGCCGGCCGCGAGGAACGCGCGCGCCAGCGCGAGCGACGCGGCGCCCGCATCGTGACCGCTCGTCGCGCGGTAGTGGCGCTCGTTCTCGATGCGGTCGACGAGGCGCGGCCCCACCGCGTTGCGATACCACGGCATGCCCCAGTGGGTCTTGTCGAGATGCGTGTGGCCTTCGACGAGGCCGGGCAGCGCAAGCGCGTGCGCGCCGTCCTCGATCGCGCAGCCCGCCGGCGCGTCGAGCGACGGGCCGACGCGCGCGATGCGCTCGCCTTCGATCAGGATGTCGAGCGCTTCGTCGGCGTGCGTGCGGACGTTGCGGATCAGCAGGTTCGTCATGTCGGTTCCGGTGTGGTCGGTCGGTGCGGGACCGTCACGATGCGCGCACCGTGACGGCGGTCAGGTCGTTATCGCGAGAAACGCAGCGCCAGCGCGGACAGGGGAAGGAACCGCGGCACGGTGCGGCGCGACCGTTGGCAGGGAATGCGTCACGATATCGGACAGGGCCGCCATAGACCAATTAAATGTCGCGATGCAGCGCATTCGATTTCGCGATGCGCGGCACGCATGCCGCGCTGACCGGCGCGACGATGGAGCGGGATCGCGGCGGTAGCGATGCGATGTAAACAGAGGAGAAGTCGCGCATCGCGCTACGTCATAGGAATAGCGGCGCCCGGAGGCCGCATCGCGCCGTGCCGGGCACCCACTTCAACGCCCCGCCGTGCCGGCGAGTTGCCCGGCAACAGACTTTACACGTTGTTACCCGGCCGCACCGGACGCGCATCAGCCCATTACTTATACTCACGGCGAGTTCGCCACCCGTCCCGGAATTCGTAGGCGAACACGTTGCCGATGCAGGAACCATCATGATGCGCATGCCTTCCACCAAGACCGTTCTGTTCTCCACGCTCGTCGCCGTGGCGGCGCTTCCGCTGACCGCCTGCGTCGCACCCGGCTACTACGGTGCGCAACCCGGCTATCCGCAGCAGCAATATGCGACGCCCGGCTACGCGCAGCCCGCGTATTCGCAACCCGGCTACGTACAGCCGCAGCAGCCGGCTTATCCGAACCAAGCGCCGCAGTACGACCAATACGGCAACCCGCAGCCTTACGGCGGCCAGTACGGCAACGGCTACGGCACGCAATACGGCACGGTCGCGAACATCCAGCCGGTCAGCGGGTCGGTCGGCACGTCGGGCGTGGCCGGCACCGTCGTCGGTGCGCTGGTCGGTGGCGTGCTGGGTAACCAGTTCGGCCGCGGCCACGGCCGCGAGGCGGCGACCGTGATCGGCGCGCTGGGCGGCGCCGTCGCCGGCAACCAGATCGGCCAGCAGATGGGCGCGGCCCAACCGCCGAGCAGCTACCGGATCGACGTGCGCCTCAGCGACGGCTCGACGCGCTCGTTCGACGTGCAGTCTCCGGGCGACCTGCGCCCGGGCGATCGCGTGCAGATCAACGGCAATCAGCTGTCGCGTTATTGATCCAGACCGCATGCGCCTGACGTGATCGGGCGCATCGGGCAGATTGCGCGGATTGCGCTCGCTCGACGCGGCGCTACGACGCGCGCGCTCCACTTCATCTCCCTCCTTCTGTCAGCGCAGCACGCTTGCCGCGCTGACACGTCACCGTCAGCTTCCGCACACCGCCGATACTCGCGCGAGCCACCCGTTTGCGCTTAGCATTGTCGATGCCCTGCCGCGCATCGCGCGGCAGATTCCGACACCCCAACAAGAACTGCATTCCATGATCACGATCCGCCTGCTCGACGCCGCCGATGCGGCGCAGTTCCAGTCCGTGCGCCTGCGCGCAATCGACACGTCGCCGACCTCGTTCCTGCCGACCCGCGACGAAGAAGCCGGCATCACGGTCGACGAATTCGCGACGCGCATCACGCCGAGCGGCGTGCAGGCCGTGTTCGGCGCATTCGACGGCGCAACGCTCGTCGGCATCACGGGCGTGCGCCGCGATCCACGGGTGAAGGTCGCGCACAAGGCGCTGATCTGGGGCGTGTTCGTCGAGCCTGCGTATCGCGGGCGCGGCATCGCGCAATCGCTGCTCGACAGCGCGACCGCGCATGCGGCGCAAGCGTGGCAATGCCGGCAACTGATGCTGTGCGTCAACGAGGTCAACGGCACCGCCGAACGCCTGTACGCGTCGCAGGGGTTCGTCCGCTTCGGCACGGAACCGCGCGCGCTGTTCATCGACGGCCGCTTCTACGACGAGCACCACATGGTCAAGACGCTGGCGTAACGCGTCCGCGTGCATCGACCCGCCGCACGCGAACGCGTGCTCGCGCGTTACCTCACCGCGCGTCGGTGACCGTCATGTTGACGGCCTGCCCGGCGATCGTCACGTTCGTCAGCGTCATCGCGCTCACGTTGAACGCGTAGATCGGCCCCGGCGACGTGACGGTCGGCGTGCCCGACGCGACCGGCGTGCCGAAGTCGCAGTTACTGATCGTCACGCCCGAAATCGGCTGCACGGCAGGCGTCGGCGGCGTGCCGTTGTAGTCGAACGCGACCGGCCCTTGCGCGACGATCGCCTGGAAGCACGACGCGGTCACGCCGTTCAGCGTCACGTTGCTCGCCTTCACGTCGGAGATCGTCACGTTCTGCACGACCGGCGGCCGCGTGCGCACGGCGTCGTTCGCGGGCTGGTAGTCGCAGTCGAACGTGACGATGCCGCCCTGCGCGGCCGACGGATTGCCCGCCGACGGCGTCGCCACGCCGAGCGGCACGCTCGCGTTGACCGGGCTGCCCGCGAGCAGCGCACTGCCGTAGCCGCCGCCCTTCACGTGGAAGTCCTTCACGTAGCCGCCCCGGTTCATGTTCGTCTTCACGCGAATCGCGATGTTCAGCGGGTTGGTCTGCCAGTTCGCGTTCAGCATCGACAGGTTGGTCGCGTAGATCTGCTCGACGCCGCCGCCCATCTCGCTGCCCAGCGTGATGCCGCCGTGCCCGCTGTTCATCGTGCAGTCGCGGATCAGGTGCCGCTTCGCGGGGCCGTATTCCGTGTCGCGGTCCTTGCCCGACTTGATCGCGATGCAGTCGTCGCCGGTGTTGAACGTGCAGCCTTCGCACAGCACGGCGGTGCACGCATCCGGATCGAAGCCGTCGTTGTTCGGGCCGATGCTGTTCGTCGTCACGCCGCGCATCACGACGTTGCGGCTCGCGGTCGGATGGTGCTGCCAGAACGGCGTGTTCTGCGTCTGGTAGTGCTCCATCAGCACGTTGGTGCAGCCGATGAATTCGACCATGCACGGCCGCAGGTAGTGACCGAGGCCGAAGATGCGCTTCTCGACCGGCACGCCGGCCTCGGACAGCGCGGGCAGGTAGTTCTGATCCTGCTGCCACGGCGTGACGGGCGACGTGAGCAGCGCATAAAGCGCGTCGGGGATCGCGGGCGCGACGATCCGCAGGTCGACGTTGTTCGGATTCGCGGAATTCTGGGCCGGCACCGTCGCGCCCGCACCGTATGCACCCGACGAGCCCTTGTAGGTCCACCAGCACACGCTGCTGCTGCCCGAGCCGGAGAACGGCGTCATCGCCTGCCCGTTCAGCACCGATGTCGGCCCTTCGCCGGTCAGCGCGATGTTCGTCGCATTCCGCGCATAGACGGGGGCGCCGTAGTTCAGGCAGTCGTTCGCCTGCCAGCGGCTGTAGTACAGGCGGCCGTTCGCGCCGCAGTCGACCGGGCCGTCCTTCGCGTAGTCGGCCGGGTTCGAGCTGAAGTAGATCGTGCAGTTCGCGCTCAGGTGGAAATTCACGTTGCTCTGCAGCACGATCGGCCCCGCGCAGTACCAGTTGCCGGGCGGCACGACCACGCGGCCGCCGCCTGCGCGCACGCACGCGTCGATCGCCGCGAGAAACGCCGGACGCGAGTCGAACGCCCCGGGCGCGGTCGTCAGTTCGGAACCGGGGCTGACCGGAGATTTCGCCGCCGGGTACGGCGACGTCTGCGCGACGGTCGCGCACGCGCGTGCGCCGTAGTGCGTGACGTCGAAGTCGTGCCTGCGGAACGCGAGACGCGACACATGCGCGAGCGATGCCGCGATGCGCGCCGCCGCACCGTGCTCGCCCCAGATCAGGTCGACCGCCGCATTGGGCGATGTGCCGGCCGCGAACGCGCGGGTGGCCGCGAGCGGTCCGCCGACCACGGCGCCGCCGGCGAGCGCACCGGTCCAGCCGATGAAATCGCGACGCGAGAGCCGCCGCAGCGCGGGTGATCGGACAGACGAGGACGAACGGCGACGGTTTGCGGCCATGGGCACTCCTTCAATGGTTGGGGGATCGATGCGCCGGTCGGCGGATCGCTATTCATACGTCGTCGTACTACATGGCGCAGTCTAAACGCGATCGAAGCCGCCGATGTATCTGTCGTTTACCCCTGTTCATACCGGCCTGATGTCGAATATGTGAGCACACACTCACCTTTTGGCTCGCCCGCAAAGATATATGTTGTCGTATCTTTATGCGCAAAAACTCCACCTCTGACGGCTCCGGCAGTCGAGCCCGAATCGACCGCGTGCGTGGAATATGACAAGCTCGCGGAGGCCTCACCGTCCATTCCAAACCTGTCACAGGAGCCTCAATTGCAGACCCGACACGGAGTCGACCTCATCCGCGCCCGCGCGCTGTTCGATCGCGAGCGCCGTGCATTCACCGAAGCCATGCCGATCTCCCGCGCGTTGTCCGCGGAAGCCGCCGAGCATTTGCTGTTCGGCGTGCCGTTGCACTGGATGCAGGACTGGTCGACCCCGTTCTCGCTGGTCGTGAAGGAGGCGCGCGGCGCGACCTTTACCGACGTCGACGGTCATCGCTACGCGGACTTCTGCCTCGGCGACACCGGCGCGATGTTCGGCCATGCGCCCGAGCCGGTCGCGCGCGCGCTCGCCGACCAGGCAACCCGCGGCTACACGACGATGCTGCCGAGCGAGGACGCCGCGTGGGTGTCGCATGAACTCGCGCGCCGCTTCCGGCTGCCGGTCTGGCAGTTCGCGCTGAGCGCGAGCGACGCGAACCGCTTCGTGCTGCGCTGGGCGCGCGCGGCCACCGGCCGCAACACGATCGTCGTGTTCAACGGCTGCTATCACGGGACCGTCGACGACGTCTTCGTCGATCTCGTCGACGGCCGCCCCGTGCAGCGCGACAGCCTGCTCGGGCAATCCTACGACCTGCTCGCGAACACGCGCGTCGTCGAGTTCAATGATCTCGACGCGCTCGAAGCGGCGCTGAAGGACGGCGACGTCGCATGCGTGCTCGCCGAGCCCGCGATGACGAACATCGGGATGGTGCTGCCGGAGCCGGGCTTCTGGGACGCGGCGCGCACGCTGACGCGCCGCTACGGCACGCTGCTCGTGATCGACGAAACGCACACGATCAGCAGCGGCCCGGGCGGCTACGCGGCCGCGCACGGCCTCGACGCGGACGCGCTGGTGGTCGGCAAGCCGATCGCCGGCGGCGTGCCGTGCGCGGTGTACGGTTTCAGCGCCGAATTCGCGGAACGCGCGAAACAGGCGAAGCTGAACGCGCCGCCCGGCCATTCCGGGATCGGTACGACGCTCACCGCGAACATGCTCGCGATGCGAGCGATGCGCGCGACGCTCGCCGAAGTCGCGACCGACGCCGCGTATGCGCACATGTTCGAGCTGGCCACGCGACTCGCCGCCGGGCTCGAACAGGCGATCGCGAAACATGGTCTGCCGTGGTGCGTGACACGCATCGGCGCGCGCACCGAGTTCCAGTTCACGCCCACCCCGCCGCGCAACGGCACGATCGCGGGCGAACAACTCGACAGCGAACTCGAGCACATCGTGCATCTGTACCTGCTGAACCGCGGCGTGCTGATCACGCCGTTCCACAACATGATGCTCGTGTGTCCGCAGACGACGGCCGACGACGTCGATACGCTCGTCGCGCAGTTCGACGCGTGTCTGCGCGAGCTGGCGTGATGTGACGACGTTTCGTTCGACGAGCCCGGACACGAGCCAGGCCACCGGCTGCGGCGAAGCGACATGGCATGGGCATGCGTCGCCGCGCCCTTCACTTTGCCGCTCGCCCCGGGCATTCGATCGTTCGAAAGGCATTGTCTCGTCATGAACGATCCGCGTAACCGCCTGCCGACGCCGCGCTACGCAGCCTTCAACGCGCGCCGCGCCACTTCCGCGAAATAGCGCGCGCCGACCGACAAAATCTCGTCGTTGAAATCGTACGTCGCGTTGTGCAGCGGCACCCCGCCGTGCCCGACCGCCTCGCCGTTGCCGATGAACACGAAGTTGCCCGGCACCACCTGCAAGAACGCGCCGAAGTCTTCCGAGATCATCATCGGCTGCACGTCGGCGGTCACCGCGTCGGCGCCCGCGACCTGCGCGGCGGCCTGCACGGCGGTGTCGACCCATTCCGGAGAATTCACCGTCGGCGCGAACTCGTGCGTGTACTCGAACGTGCAGGTCGCGCCGTGCGTGCGGCAGATTCCGTCGCTGATCTCGCGCATCCGCGTTTCCAGCAGCGCCTGCACGTCGCGCGAATAGCTGCGCGTGTCACCCTTGATCGTCACCGTCGACGGAATCACGTTGCGCAGCCCGTCGGTGATGAACTCCGTGCAAGAGATCACGGCCGGCTGGCCCGGATCGAGATTGCGCGACACGATCGTCTGCAGCGCGAGCACGATCTGCGCGCCGATCACGATCGGATCGATGCCCATGTGCGGGCGCGCCGCATGCGTGCCGCGCCCGTCGATCCGGATCACGAAGTTGTCCTCGCTCGCCATGATGCCGCCCGCGCGCGTCGAGAACGTGCCGGCGCGCATGCCCGGCATGTTGTGCGCACCGAAGATCGCGTCCACCGGAAAGCGCTCGAACAGGCCGTCGGCCATCATCGCCTTCGCGCCGCGCCCATGCTCCTCGGCCGGCTGGAAAATGAAGCGCACCGTGCCGTCGAAGCCCCGGCGCTCGGCCAGCAGCCGCGCGGCGCCGAGCACCATCGACATGTGGCCATCGTGCCCGCACGCGTGCATCTTGCCCGGCGTGCGCGACGCGTGTTCGCGGCCCGGCGCGTGCTCGGCGATGTTCAGCGCGTCCATGTCCGCGCGGATGCCGATCGCGCGCGTGCCGGTGCCGACCGTCAGGTTCGCGACGACGCCCGTGCCGCCGATCCCGCGATGCACGTCGAGCCCGAGCGTCGTCAGAATCCGCGCGACGTAATCCGACGTGTTCACTTCCTCGAAACCAGTCTCTGGATGCTGATGCAGATGCCGGCGCCAGGTCTTCAATTGCCCTTGCAGCGTGCTTTCTTCCGTTGCGTCGATTGCGTCCATCGTGCTTGCCTCGTCGATCGTCAGGTCGTTCGGTTCGCTCAGGCCATCGCGGCCGCGCGGTTCAGCCAGTCGCGCTGGCGCGCGAGCACCGCGTCGGCCGTATCGCCGACGCACTGCCGGTAGACGGACGGCGCGGTCGCGCCCTCCGTGTTGATCGCCAGCACGCGCGAATGCGCATCGAGCCCCGCCTGACGCGCCAGCGCCGGATCGCGCATGAGCACGGTCAGCCCCGCGATGCCCGCCGCGCCCGACTCGCCTGACACGAACGGCACGTCGCGTTCGCTACCGGCAGCCAGCGCGCGCATTGCCCGCACCGCGTCGTCGTCGTCGATCAGCATGAAGTGGTCGATGCTCGGCTCGAGGAAATCCCACGCGAGCGGCGACGCCTCGCCGCACGCGAGCCCGGCCATCACCGAATCGACGCTGCCGGTCGCCTTCGTCGCGCGCCCGGCGAGCGCGCTCTGGTACAGGCAATCGGCCTGACGCGGCTCGACGACGACGAAATGCGGCCGCCGCGCGCCAGCGTGCTCCCAGAGATAGCTCGCGATGCCGGCCGCCAGGCCGCCGACGCCGCCCTGCAGGAACACGTGCGTGAACGGCCGGCCGCCATTATCGTGACCGTCCGCCGGCTGCTGCGCGAGCGCTTCGGCCGCGATCACGCCGTAGCCCTGCATCACGTCGCGCGGAATCGCCTCGTAGCCGTCGTACGACGTATCCGACACCACGTGCCAGCCGTTCTCGTGCGCGAGCCGCGCGGCGTGCACGACCGATTCGTCGTAGTTGCCGGCTATCCGCACGATGCGCGCGCCGTGCGCGGCGATCGCGTGCTCGCGCTCCGCGTCGACGTGCGCGTGCAGCACGATCACGCAGCAGCAACCGATCGCGCGCGCTGCGGCGGCCAGCGCGCGGCCGTGATTGCCGTCGGTCGCGCTGATCACTGTGAGGCCGGTGAGCGACGCCGCGTAGCGGCCCGTGACGAGCCCTCGCGGATCGAATTCCTCGCGGTGGCGCAGCCGCTTCACGAGCCGCATCAGTGCGATCGGCGCGCCGAGCGCCTTGAAGCTTCCGAGCGGCGAGCGGCACGCCTCGTCCTTCACGCTGACGCTCGCGACGCCGAGCCGCGCGGCGAGATCCGGCAGCATGCGCAACGGCGTGCGCTCGGCGCCGACGAGCGGCCAGTGCGACAGCCACGCGCGGCTCTCGTCGGCCGCCGCGATGTTCATGACACGGCGCAGCGCATCGGGATAGTCGGTGCGCGACGCGCGAGGGTTGGCGATCAGCATGGCGGGAAGGGCTCCGGAAAAGGGCCGCGCGGGCGGCCCGTCGGTGGATGCGGTGCGGGCGCATGCGGGTTGCGCTCGCCGTCGGTCCGAAAAATAATATTGCGCGAGCCGGTCAAAAAAATCGCCAAATCGACCGACCGCACGCAAAAATTTCTCATTCTTTCGAGGTTGCCGCGCCACCATGCCCACCCCACTCGATGCGTTCGATCGCAAGCTGCTGATCGAAGTCCAGCGCGACGCGCACACGCCGCAGAACGAACTCGGCGCCCGCGTGAACCTGTCGACCGCCGCCGTGAACCGCCGCCTGCGGCGGCTCGCGGACGACGGCGTGATCGAGCGCTATACGGCGGTCGTCGCGCCGGACAAGGTCGATCATCCGCTGACGATCGTCGTGAACGTGGAGGTCGAGAGCGAGCAGATCGACCTGCTCGACGCGATGAAGCGGACCTTCGAGCGCTGCCCGCAGATCCAGCAGTGCTACTACGTGACCGGGGAATGGGATTTCGTGCTGATCCTCGCCGTGCGCAACATGGATCAGTACAACGCGCTCACGCGCGAGCTGTTCTTCGCGAACAACAACGTGAGGCGGTTCAAGACGCTGGTGAGCATGAGCCGCGTGAAGGTCGGGCTCGAGGTGCCGGTGGAGCTCGACGCGTGACGTCAGCGCCCGTCGGCGGCCAATGACCCGAAAAACGTCGCGACCTTGGCCTTGCTCGTCGTCTGCAAGCGCGACATGAGGCCGTGATCGATGTGTCGCAGGCCGTAAGTCGCGCCGATGTCGCGCTGCAACCGGCACCACAGATGGCTCGCGATCTCCGCGTCGACCATCGCCCGGTGAGCGCGGCCCGTCTGCGGCAAGCGCAGCATGTCCGCCAGGCTCGACAGCCGGTGACTGCGCGCATGCGGATAGATGCGCCGCGCGACGAGCATCGTGCACGCAAACGCATGCTCGGCCGCCATGCCGAGCATCCCGAGCTCGGCCTGCCAGAACCGCTTGTCGAAGCCGGCGTTGTGCGCGACCACCGGATGGTTTCCGACGAACGCGGCGGCTTCCTTCATCACCTGCGACACCGGCGGCGCCGACGCAATCATCTCGTTGGTGATCCCGGTGAGCGCGACGACGTCGGACGGAATGCGGCGTCCCGCGTTCATCAGGCTCTGGTAACGGTCGACGATCTCGCCGTCGCGCAGCAGGATTACGGCGATCTCGGTCGCCCTGTCGCCCAGGTTCGGAGAAAGCCCGGTTGTTTCGAAGTCCAGTACCGCTACGGTTTGCATGGTTGAATCGGTGGAAAGATACCTGGCGAGGAACGTCGGTCGGCACGCGTCGCGCCGACAGGAAAGCGCCATAGTATCCCGGGCGCCGCCTGCGGCGGCAAACGCCCTCGTCACGCGCGGCTCACCGCCGCTTTTTTCCCATGCGCACCGGCGCGCTCGCCATTGCCGCGGCGGAATCACGACGGATGGTCCGATCCACGCACCGATCGGCACATCCGCGCTCCGGCTACATCAGCGACAACTGAAGCTCGCCGCCGAATTCACGTCGCCCGAACCGTTGTAGCGCGCCACCTGCGGATACGGGCACAGCGGACGCGTGCGGCCGGCCCCCCACGAAGTCGGCACGTCCGCATTCGGCACCGCGTTCGTCGCGTCGCGCGCGGTGGCAACGATCGCGGCGGGTGCCTGCCCCTGCTCGACCCACGCCACGAGCGGCGTCAGCATGTCGAACTGGTCGGCCGCCGGCCCGCCCGCGCAGTGGTTCATCCCCGGCACCGGATAGAAGCGCGCGAAGCTCGATGCATCGCCGCCGTTTGCCTGGGCGACCTGCGCATACCAGTCGCGCGTGTCGTTGAACGAGAACACCGGATCGCCTGTGCCGTGATAGACGAGCAGTTTCGCGCCGCGCGACTTCAGCGCGGACAGGTTGGTCTCGTCGGGCGGCGTCATGAACGACCACGACGATTGCGTGTACACGCCGTTCGTCGCGAAGATCGCCGGCGCGTCGTTGTCCATGTCGAAGCCGAGCGCGAAGCCGGCGAGGTTCGCGAGCGTCGCGGCGGTTTTCGGCGGCGTCATGAACGTGAACGCCATCGCGGCCGGGTCGAGCGTGATCGAATTCGACTGCTTCCAGCCGGCCCAGCCGGCGGCGGCCACACCCGGATCGTACGGAAAGCTCGCGTAGAGCGCCGTGCCCGCGCTGTTGCGCGCGCCCGCGAACACGTTCTCGAGCGCACTCTTCTGCGCGCTCGTCAGGCAGGACCCGGTGCGCGTGCCGTTCGCGCAGGTCGGGATGTCCGTCTCGACGCTGAAGTGCGCCTGACACGCGGCGACGTCCTGCACCATGCCGTCCGTCGCGCCGTCGAGCGCATCGCACTTGTCGAGAATCTTCGCGCCGACGAACTGGCGCTCCGCGTCGTTGAAGCCGCTGCGGATGTCCGGCAGCCCGTTCGAGCCGGTGGCCGACGCGATCTTCGCGAACTGCTGCGCGCCGTACATTTCGCCGATCGCCGCCTTCGGCAGGTGAAAGCCCGGGTCGCCGGCGATGATCCCGTCGTAGTCGGCGGGATTGCGCACGGCCGTGACCATCGCGTGACGGCCGCCGTTCGAGCAGCCGCCGAAATAGCTGCGGTCGGGCGCCTTCCCGTACGCGAGCCGGATCACCTGCTTGGCCATCGGCGTGAGCGCGTCGACCGCGCCGTAGCCGTAGTCGAGCCGCGCCTGCGGATCGAGGCCGAACAGCGGGTTCTGCGCGGCGCTGTGCCCCGAGTCCGAGCTGATCACCGCGAAACCCTGGTTCAGCGCGTCGGTCAGCGGCCCGCCGCCGCCGATCTCGCCGGTCGCGGTCACGACGTTGCCGTCGAGCCCGCCGTTCGCCTGGTAGAAGAAGCGGCCGTTCCACGCCTTCGGCAAGCGCATCTGGAAGCCGATCGCATAGGTGTTGCCGTCCACCGCGCTCACGCGCTCGTTCATCTTCCCGGCGATCACGCAGTGCTCGGCGATCGGCTTGCCGGCCACCGTCAGCGCGCCGGCGGCCGCGGTCGTCACCGACGTGAACGACGTGTTCGCATACGCGAGCTTCGCGGCGAGCGCGTCGCAGGTCTGCGTCATCGCGGCCGGCGTCGCGGCGCTCAGATGCGTCGGCGCGGAGCTGACCGAATCGTCGCCGCCGCAACCGGCGAGCATGGCCGCCGACAGCGGCGCAATACAGAGGAATACAGATTTTCTCTTCACGATATCTCCCGTTCGTCAGGCTGCCGAATCAGAACATGTGCCGCACGCCGACCATCGCGCCGAGCTGCCCCATCCCCTGACCGGGCGTCGTGCCGGCCCCGCCGCCGCTCACTGCGTAGCGCGCATGCGCGCTGTTCCACAGATACGACGATTGCGCGTAGACGGCAGTGCGCTTGGTCAGCAGATAGGTCGCGCGCAGCGTGGCCATCGTCGCGCGCGTGTCGTGCGCGCTGTTGACGATCCGGTAGCCTTCGCCGTCGACGACGAAGTCGGGCTTGATCGCATACGACGCGCCGAGGAAGAACAGGTCCGAATGCGCGCCGGCCGCGGCCGGCGAACCGGTCGACACGCGCCGCCCGATCCAGCCCGCGCCGATGCGCGCGCCCGCCGCCTGCGCGTAGGCGCTCACGTGCGTGCGCGCGTCCTTGCCGCCGCTGCTGGTGAAGGCGACCGGCGCGACGCCGTCGAAGAAGTTCGCGGCGGCGCCCGTGCCGCCGCGCTGCTCCTCGTACGACGCCGCCGCACCGAAATACGCGCTGTCGTACTTGAGCATCACCGACCAGTTGCGGCATTGCACCGCGTCGCCCGGCACCTGCCCCGCGCACGTGCCCTGCCCCGGCGAGTTGCCGGTGCCGGCGCCGTCGCGGCCGAACGAATACGCGGCGCCGAGCGTCACGCCGCGATACGTGCCGACGTAGGTCACCGCGTTGTCGGCGCGGCCGTTCGGCACGTATGCGTCGAGCGAGCCGAGCCCGTAGATGTCGGGGCCGATGATGTCCGCGCCCTGCAGCGCGAGATACGTCATCGTGTACTGGCGGCCGAACGCGAGCGTGCCGAAGCCGCTCTTCAGCCCGACGAACGCCTGCCGCCCGAACAGCCGCCCGCCCTGCCCGAGGTCGCCGCCGCGCACGTTGAACCCGCTTTCGAGCGTGAATACCGCCTGGTAGCCGCCGCCGAGATCCTCGGTGCCGCGCAGGCCCCAGCGTGACGGCAGTTCGCCCGTCACGCCCGGCATGCGCACCACGTGGTCGCCGGCCGCGTTCGCGTGCGACACGTACTCGACGCCCGTGTCGATGATTCCGTACAGCGTCACGCTCGACTGCGCGTGCGCGCCCGGTGCGGCCAGTGCGCAGCAGGCGCCGGCGGCCAGCAGGCCGCTCCTGGTTTTCGTGTTCATTGCGTTTGTCTCCAGACCTTGAGTGGGCGCGCTCTGACGGCGCGCATCGAAAAACCGTGAAAGTCAGTCGCCGGCTTGCGGGCGGCGAATCAGCACCAGCGCGGCGACGGCCGCGACGAGCGTGACCGGGATGCTCGCGCCGATCACGACCGGCGCACTGCGGCCGGCGGCCAGCAGCGTCGCGGCCGCGAGCGGCCCGACGACGGAACCGAGCCGCCCGACCGCCACCGCCGCGCCGACGCCCGTGCCGCGCATCGCGGTCGGGTAATAGATCGCCGCGAGCGCATACAGCACCGACTGCCCGCCGACCACGAACATCCCGGCGGCAAACGCGGCCGCCGCGAGCGATGCGAAGCCGGGCGCGGCCGAGAGCGCGGCAAGCGACAGCACGATCCCGACATACATGCCGCCGACCACGCGCGACGCGCGCATCCGGTCGAGCGCCGCGCCGATGCCGAGCGCGCCGAGTCCCGCGCCGACGTTGAACGCGATCTGCACGAGGCCGACATGTGCACGGTCGAGCCCGCGCGCGGCCATCAGCGACGGCAGCCAGTTCAGCAGGAAGTAGAGGACGATCAGCGTGCAGAAGTAGCTGATCCACAGCGCGAACGTCGACGTCGTGCGGCCGTCGCCGAACAGCGTGTGCGCGACGCTGGTGCGCGCGGCCGGCGTGCCGGCGACATCGAGATACGCGCGCGATTCCGGCAGGCACCACGCGAGCAGCGGCACGAGCAGCAGCGGCCCGGCGCCGCCGACGTAGAAGATGTGCCGCCATTCGGTGTCGCCGGCGAGCAGCACGCCGATCAGCGACGCGATCACGCCGCCGAACGGAATGCCGCAATACATCGTCGCCACCGCGCTGCTGCGCAAGCGCGGCTCGACCGCTTCGGACGACAGCGCGATCAGGTTCGGCATCGCGCCACCGAGGCCGATGCCGGTCAGCACGCGCACGACGACGAGCATCCAGAAGCTCGACACCTGCGCGGTCGCGATCGACAGCAGCCCGAACAGCACGGCCGACGCGATCAGCACGCGCTTGCGGCCGATCCGGTCGGCGAGCCGCCCGCCGAGCATCGCGCCCGGCAGCAGCCCGAAGGTGCCCGCGCTGAACGCGATGCCCATCTGCGACACGGTCAGCCCGAACTCATGCGCCATGCGCGGCGCGGCGACCCCGACCGACTGCAGGTCGAGCCCTTCGAGGAGTGCGACCGCGAAACACAGCGCGAGCGTGGTCGCGACCGTGGATTTTTCGGCAACGTAAGTGTTCATCACGAATTGCTCCGAGAAACCTCGCCATTTCCCCCAAGGGGACTTCCTTCGGGGCGGATGGCGGGAAGGAAAGGATTGCTGTTGACAGGCAGCTTCTTCCACGGGTTAGGATCACCGGCATGATTCTTGTCTACCGCTACCGCGTGAAGTCGCTCAACGGACTGCTCAACAAGCAGAGCCGTGCGGTGAACTACGTCTGGAACTTCTGCAATGACACGCAGAAGCACGCGCTCAAGTGGAGCAAGAAATGGCCGACGGGATTCGATCTGAACGTGCTGACGACGGGGAGCAGCAAGGCGCTCGGCATCCACTCCGGCACGATCAACGCGACGTGCGAGCAATATGCGAAGTCGCGCAGTCAGCACCGTCGGCCCTACCTGCGCTACCGCGGCAGGAAATCGCTGGGCTGGGTGCCGCTGAAGGGGCGTGACCTGAAGCGCGAGGGTGACGCGTTCCGTTTCGCCGGCAACACCTTCCGCGTGTTCAACAGCCGACCGCTTCCCGAAGGGAAGATCAAGGACGGGACCAACTTTGCGCAGGATGCGCGGGGCAACTGGTTTCTCAACATCGTGATCGAGATGCCCGATGTGCAGGCCCGCCCGGTCCGATCCGGTGTCGGCATCGATCTCGGCCTGAAAGACTTCGCCGCACTTTCGACCGGCGAGAAGCTGCCTAATGACCGATTCGGCCGACGCGCGGCGGAGAAACTGGCGAAAGCGCAACGGGCGCGAAAGCACAAGCGACATATCGCGAAGCTGCACGCCAAGGTGGCGAATGCCCGCGCCGATTTCCAGCACAAGCTCGCCCTCGATCTGGTGCGACGGTTCGATTACATCGCGGTCGGCAACGTGTCGGCTGCGAAGCTCGCCAGAACCAGGATGGCGAAAAGCGTCTACGACGCATCCTGGTCGTCCTTCCGAAACAAGCTCCGTTACAAGGCGATCGCGCACGGGGCCACGTTCGAGGAAGTCGACGAAAGTGGTTCCACCCAGTCCTGTTCGTCGTGCGGGTCGAAAGACAGCACGACGCGGCCGAAAGGTATCGCGGGACTGCGAATAAGAGAGTGGGCCTGCAGTGGATGTGGTGTCGTGCATGATCGAGATACCAACGCTGCGCTGAACATTCTCCGATGCGGAC